>JGI24034J26672_10000085_pt1 | contig 18326 bp, 17 predicted proteins | sample KBSSwiS2withPhiX_FD_26672 | JGI IMG/M metagenome (IMG submission 26672)
CGCCTGGCCCGCGATTATCACTCCGTCGGGAGTCTCGGCAAGCCAGTCGCGGAGGTGCGGCGGCGGCCCAAGGGTGCCTGCCACGAAGCTGTTCAGGGCATCCCTGGTCGTCGGCTCGAAGTCGGCCAGCTTGGCCAACAGCTCAGCATTTTCGCTCGCCTCATACGTGGCCGCGTGGCCACGGGCGCGGCGCCAGAGATTGAACCGAGCCCAGTGCAGGGATAGGTGTTCGAGTTCAGCCAGACCCTGCGCCAGGTTGGGAGCCCCGGCGGTCGCCCTGAAGGTCCTCTGGACGGTCTCCAGGTGGAGGTGGATGGCGAGGCGCGCGACTCCCGAGCGCAGCTCGGGGTCCTGAGGCGATTCTGCCCAGAGCAGGGGCAACGCGTCGGCGCAGAATCCGTCCCAGGAATCGCTCGAGAGCTGCTCTGCAGAGTCGAATTCGTGGGTCGCCGGCGGCTCTCCTTCGAACGGCGCAAGCAGTACTCGCCGGCACCAATCTTCGCGCTCGGGATGCGATCGCAGCCACTCTCTGGCGCAGGCCACGCATAGGGCTGCGACCCCACACTCGAGGTCGGCTTTGGCGATGACCCCCTGACTCAGCAAGTGCTGGTCTGCGGGTTGCACGATCGCCTTCTGGCTCTCATCCCAGAAGCTCTCGAGCTCCTCGGGCGAGGGTTCGGAGCGCTCGTCTATCCACTTGCGGAGCTTTCCCGGCAGACCGAGCCAGATCTGGGAGCTCGCGATCTCGGTGTTCGTCTCCTTGATCTCGCCCCGCAGTTCGGCCGGGGGCTCGTAGTCGAGGATGAAGCTGCCGTCCTCGTAGCGCTTCAGGTTCCTATTGGCGGGGTCGAGTTGGGCGATCAGGTGTTTCCAACGCTCCCCGTCCTCCTCGCGCCAGATCTCCCTCGCTTCGGCCAGCTTCTCCGCCGCATCTGGGTCCTGGAACGCGTCGCGGATCAGGAGTTCGGTCAGCGGTAGCTTGCGGTGTGGCATCTCGCCCCACTTCTGGGCGCGCTCGATGTGGACTTTGTCGATGAAGCCGAGGAAGGGCAGGAGGTTGCCGGGGCCGAGGGTGGCGATTCTGTCGGCCATCAGCAGCCCGGGACTCGAGATCAAGGGCTGCAGCTGGCTGCGCAGCAACTCCGGCCGGTAGCGGGCGACCTCGGTCAGCACTCCCCAGATCGCAGCCGAATCCGATACGACCAGGCGCTTCAGCAGCAGGGTGATGTTCTTGCCCTCGTCGAGCTGCTTATAGAGGTAGGACTCGACCGCCATCAAGGCGCAGGCGAGGACGGTCGGCCCGCGGCCGGTTCCACGGTGCCAGGCAAGCAGTTCGGCGTCACCGAGGAGCTGCCGCCGTTGGCCGTCGATCAGGATGCAGAATTCGTCGGGGTTGCCGGCGTACTCAGCCTGATCGCCGGTGTAGGCGAACTGGATCTCAGCCCAGCGCCTGGTGGCTCGCTCGGCGAGCGAGACCACACAGTCGATACCGGTGTCGGGGTCCTCGATCAGCAGTCGCAGGAAGGGCCCGCGCTCGGGCACGGCGACGTGCCAGTTAGGGGCTTCGGTGATCGCCGGTCCGGGGTCATCCAGGTCCCAGGAGGGCCCTTCCCCCCGGGTGTCGTCCCAGACCGCCGCCTCGATCAGTTTCGCGGCGCCGCTCGGGTCGGCGCTGATCAGCGGCGATAGGTCGGCTTCCAGCACGGTCTCGCGGACCCGCTCGCGGTCGACGCGGTTCCAGCCTCCGAAGCGACTCACTTCTCCTCCTCCTCGTCTGAGCGCAGGGCCGAGGTGAACATCTCGATCACCGCGGCGGGGTCAACCGAGCCGGCGCTGAGCGCGGCGCTCCAGAGAGATTTCTCCAGCTTGTCTTCGAAGAACGTGCCAGTTTCACTTTGCTCGCGCACGAAGCGTCCGCAATCGAGGGCGATCTCGGCCGCGAGGCCCGATCCCTTGGCGTCGGGGCCCGCGAATTGCAGCCAGGTTTCCACCATCGGTGCGACCTCGGCGTCCGCCAGCTCGATTGCCGTTGCGCGCTCCTCGTGGAGGACTTCGAGAAAAGGGATCCAAATCGGCCAGAGTGGCACCCGGCGCTGAATCGCCCAGTAGGTCTCCATCTCGGGGGCACCGGCGAAGATCAGGCTGCCGGTCGGGTCGGGAACGCTCGCCGAGAACCGAAGGCGGCGGAGCAGCCGACGCAGGAGGTCCCCCTTGTCGGCAATCAGGGTCGACCAGAGCGAGCGCACGACCGCAGCTGAATCGTGGGCGAAGAGGGCGGCGTCAAGAAAGAGTTCGGCGAGCAACCACTGGTCTTCGCGCTCGAGCTGCTCGCGGCGGGCGCTCCATGCCGCAATGCCCTGCTCGCGCTGCACCGTCAGCGCGTAGAGACGGATCGCCCGGTGCCAGGTCGGTAGTTCGACCTTGGCGCCGAGCTCGGTGATCGCGCGGTCCTTGAGAGCTTCGAGGCGGTGGAGCAGGGCCCAGTCGGCAAAGAGGTCGTGGGCGAACTCGTAGCGAGCGCCGTCGGGCGCGAGGACGCCGTCGCGGCGCAGGTTGTCGACGCTGGCGACATCGGCGGGAGAGAGCTCATCGCTCATCGTCGCCGCGACCATGCCGTCGGCCTGCTTGGACGCGAGCTTGAGGACGAGGGCCTGGCGGGGTGCAGATTCGGGTCCGCCGCTGACAATGCTCTGCCACCAGAGCCGGGCCAGCCCTGCCTCGTCACTCGGAGCCGCCGGGCCGCTTTGGCCGGCGCTGAGGAATAGGTCGACCAGCTTCGGACGACGAAAGAGAGAGTGGAGTTGGCCGGCGACGGAAATCTCGGCCAGCCGCGGCTCGGCCGCCTGGGCGAGCCGCACATCCTCGTCGTCGAGATCGGAGATCACGGTCAGTCGCGAGGCCGGAGCATTGGCGACACGCAGTCGCTCACTGACTCGGGGCATCTCCATCTCCTGGGCGGCGATCAGGAGAGCCACCTTTCCCTCGCTCTCCGTGGCGAGCTGGACCAGCCGGGCCGCGGCGGCGAACTGCTCGGGATCGTGGGAGCGATCGAGCCCGTCGATCACAATTCTCGCCGGCTCGGCGCTGGCGGCGAGCAGATCTGGGAGAGCTCGCTGCAGGCTCAGCTTGCGCGCGAAGCCGGCCAGGCCGTCGCCGAGATCCGTGCCCGATAGCCAGAGCGCCGACGTCGGCCCCACTTCGAGCCAGCGTCGCGCCAGGGCGCTCTTTCCGCATCCCGAGGGGCCGCTGAGGAGCGTCACCGTCGCCTCGTCGGTGGAGGCGCTGAGCTCTGCCCAGGCCTCCTTGCGCGGCAGGCGCAGATCCTTGCCGATCTGATTTCGGACGGTGGCCAATGACTCCTGGGTGTGGCGGGAGATCAGCTCCCAGTCGGGGGCGAGGTCGGCTCGGTTGCAAATCGCGAAGCGGGGGCCTAGACGGGTACCGATCGTCGTGGCGTCGAGAACACCGCCGCTTGGCCCTAGCTCGGCGACCTGGGCACAGAGCGCGTCCCAGAGGTCATCGGCGTCCTTTGCCTGCTCGGGGATTAGCGCCTGGCGACACCATTCGATTGCCTCTGGCAGGGCGCGGGAGGTGGACTCGAGGAGATCGACGCGCAGGGGTATCAGAGCGGCGAGCAATCGCCCCGGGGAGGCGTCAAGGTCGATCCCGTGGTCCTTGGCCAGCGCCGCCGGGCACCTGGCTGAGTTCCATAGCGAGCGCGCGTCCTCGCTGAAGGCGCCGGTCACCCCTATGCGCCCGGCGATTCCCTCCGGATCGGCGGCACAGGCCTTGGCCAGTCCCTGCAGTGACTTCCAGGCTCCCTCGGCGGCGCTCCCACAAACCAGGCCGATCCTGTCGCGGCCAGTCTCGAAGTTGCCGCCCAGCAGTTCTGCCCAGGCCGACTCGACGAACCGCTCTTCAAACTTGGCGCCGGTCAGCATGCTGTGGCTTTTCACCGACGCAGACCAGCGCGGTCTACCCGCGCCCTCGCCGCTGACCACAAGGTCATCCAGGACCCACCCCAATGCCTCGCCCTGGAGGCGGATCTCCGATATCACCCCGAACTCGCGGCCGAGCGGCATCGCTCCGGCCAACAGGGCCGCTGCCAGCCAGCCGCCGACCAGGTGCTCGTAGCGGGTGCCACCGCCACCCGTGCCAAAGGTGGACGAGGCGCGTCTTTTCGGGTCCGGGTTTTCGCTCACGAATCGAGCCTAGGAGGTTCTCGGCAGCTCGTCGATGAACCGTTCGAGAATTGCGTCGAATTCGTTATGCCAGGCCCCTACGGGCGCGCCGACCGCGTCACCACGGCCCCTCGAGCAGCTGCCGGGCCTCTTCGCCGAGTGAACGTCTACGCAGCAGCGACGTGCTGGCGATCAAGGGCCGTGCGCAGGGCGAGGGCCTCGAGTGCGGCCTCGGCGTTCTCGGGGGAGTCCTCGATCTCGCCGCTGCGCCAGGCATCGACGAAGGCACCGGGGTCCTTGCCGTTCGCCTTGCGAAACGCCTCTACCCTCTCGCCCAGGGAGGTGGCTTTTGAGTCCTCAGTCGGCTCGCGCTCCAGGTAGCGCTCCAGCTCGCTGGAGGGGATGCGCAGCGTCTTCTTGCCGATGCGGATGGCCTTGACCTCGCCTCGGTCGATCATCTTGTAGACGGTCGACTCGTCGAGGGAGAACTTGCGAGCGTAGTCCCGCACACGCATGTAGTGATCGGAGAGGTCGGTCATCGGTCTTCCTTTGAGTCGCCATTGTTGCAGCTATATCGGCTGATTCCAAATAATCCTCTAGTTCCAGGAATTCGACTTAACGACTTCCAGGCACGAGTATCCGGACGCGCCTGTAGAACCGTTCGCCCGATGCGTGAGCGACCGATCCTCATCGCCTACCGGCGCTTCGAGCGGCTCCAGGAGCTGCTTTTCGCCCGTGGCTACCTGGTTGACCCCGGCGGCCGCGACCCGAACGAGTGGCGCGACGATCCGCCCCTGGGGCTGGTGCGGCTGAAGGGCGTCGCTCTCAGGGGCGAGGGCGAGGCGGCCGAACCCGACCCGCGCATCATCTTCAGCATCGCGGAGTTCTGGTCAATCGATCAGGTGGAAGACGCCCACCGGGAGCACGGCTACTGGCTGGCTGGCTACTCGTACCACGGCCAGGTCGGCAACGTCTCCCTCCGCCACTGCTTCGATCCCCAGCGCCATCCAGAGATGCCCTATCACCGCCATCCTCCGGGCGGTAAAGGCCGCGAGCCATGGCGATATGTCAGCGTCGAAGAAGCGCTCGAAGACGTCGATGCCCTGGCCGCTGAACAACGGAGCGCCGGGCGGCTGTAGAACCTGAGCCGAAATCCGCGGACCTTTTTGCGGACCTCCAAATCAGTAACTTACGTGACCTCAGAGCACCTCAGGTGACCCGAGAGAGTCGGATATCACTGAAACGCCCTCAAACCATTTATTTGAGGGCCTTGTGTCCCTAACGGGACGTGATGGTTCGACTCCATTCAGCCGCATAGGAAACCTCTATGAAACAGGCGAGGTGCTGCCCCACAGCCCCCTTCGCCGACGCTTCAGGCCGCCCTAAAAGGCGGCCGGCGTCCGCGACATCCGCTTCCACGACCTGCGCCACACCTTCGGCACGAGGATGGCCGCCTCCCCCAACGTCTCAATGCGCGACCTGCAGGAGTGGATGGGCCACCGCGACTACAGGACAACGCTCATCTACGCCGACTACGAACCCCGCGAGGGCGAGAGCAGTTTGGTCGACGAAGCTTCTCCTGAGCAGCTCATCCGTTGGTTCTTGTCCCAGCACTAGCTCGGAATGGCGATTCGCTGCCGGGGCAGATTGTCTACCTTGGACCTGTGACTCTCATCGGCGAGATCTTGGCCGGAAAGGCACTCGACCTCGTCTTGCGAGGGGGCAAGGCGGGCGTCGACCGACTGCTCAAGCTTGAGCCGCCCAAACAGCTGCTCGCGATCATTTACGAACAGTATGGAGAGCAGACGGGCCTCTCTCGAAGGGACTTCTTCGCCTGGCTCGAGGTCGAGGATCTCGGCGATGCGATCCTCGCGGCCCTTGGCGGCGATCTAATTGACGGCAAGGGCAGCCTGCTGGAGGAGCTGATAGCTCCTCAGCTCAAGAACACCCCACCCGCAAACCGAGGGTCGCTAGCAGGACAAATCGCCACGAGTATCCTCCGGCTGGCGCCCTGGGTCCAGCAGGAACTCGGAGAAGGCATCGCCCACCTCTCCCACAAGATGGATCGCCAGTACGAGCGGTTGCTGGAAGCGGTAGGAACTGAAGCAAACGACAAGAATGGCCCCAGCGCGGCTGCCGAAGCCCTCCTGCGTGGTCCCCTCGTGCAAATCGGCCGCGAGAAAGATGCTCGGCGAGCTCAGCAGGTCGCCGAGGCGGGAGACCAGGCAGCCGCAGCGCGGTGCTTTATCGAGATCGTCGACGCGCTGCGGAAGGCGGGCCTCGGCGTCGTCGCGGAGACCTACCTGCGCCTTGCTGGTGAGCTCTACGCTGAAGCAGGAGACACTGAGGCCGCCGCACGGGCGATCTCGCAAGCTGCTGAGGCCCAGGTCAGTCGCGGAACCAGCAACGCGCGCTTCACCATTGAGAAGCTGCGTGAGGTACTACCAGCTGAGCAGCAGTGGCAGGCCGACGCATTTGAGGCGCGGGTGGGCTTCGCCGAAGATCTGGCCAGCTCACTCGAGGCTTTGCGGATCGCCGCTGGGTTGGCCGAGAAGCGGGAAGGTTTCAAGCACCTCGCCGATTACACCGATCTGCTCGCCTTCGCAGGCGATTTCGAGACGGTACTGGCGGTGACGGCCGACCAGATGATCTCTGAGCCGGCTGACGAGCCAGAGCTTCGCGTTTACCTCAACCGCCTCGACGCCCTTGATGTCGCGGGGTCGGCCGATACCAGCAAGGATTGGGACGATTTGTTGCTCGCGCTCGACTGTGGAGATAAACCGCTCTGGGCTGGGCTTGCTTGGCAGCGCCGCGGGGCGAGCCTTGCTCGGGCCGGCAAGGTAGACCGCTGCCAGGATGCCTACCGGCGCGCGATTGCCGCCTATTCGAGTGTTGCGGGTTACCAAGAGCAGGCCGCCGATGCGTTCTACTCGCTGCAGGTTGCAGTAATCATGAATGCAGCCGGGTTTCCAGAGATGGAGCTACGGGCGCTCGCTTACGAGCAGCGGGGCTCTCCTGAAACTCCAGCGGCACGCGCCGAGCGGCTAGCAAGACAGGGGATGGATCATCGCATTGCCGCGAAACTTCCCGACGCTCTCCGCGATTATGCGTTGGCGCTCGAAATACATCGCCGCGGCGGCAGCCTGCAAGGCCAGCTTGAGGTCTCAGAGAAGCTCGGCGAGCTCTTTCTCGAGGCCGGCCGTCCTACCATGGCAATGGGCTTCTACATTGCAGCGGGCAGAAGCAAAGAGGCTGCTGCAGCCGCCAAGCTCGCCCCCTCGTCCGAGATTGCAAGCGCGCTGCGGGCCGGTGGGGCCCGCTGGGAGCGGGCTGCGACGCTCGCGGTACTGGCCGAGGTGGGCGAGCGACTAGCTCCTGAGTTTCTCGTCGAGATTGGCCCCTGGGTGATCTCTGAAGCCAAGCGCGATCCGGACGGGATCCATGCACCCCAGCCCGCCCATCAAGCGCGCCTCGCGCTTTCCACGATTCTGCTTGGCCTGCCCCACAGTCTGCGTAGTTCGGCAGTCGCTCTAGTCACCGCCGACTTGGAACATGGATCATTCGACGTCATCCAGGCAGCCGGGCGCTCACTTGCCCACGCGACTTCCTTGGGCGTCACCGACGTCACCAAACACCTCGTTGAAGCCTTTCTTGCCGATCCCTACAACAGCCATATCTCGGTCGAGCTCCTTGCAGAGCGCGTGAAGGAGGATGAGTGGGCGCGAAAGGAAATCGAAGCCGCTGCAACCAAGTCCGGTGGTGGCCCAGCCCTCGCGGTACTTTCGCTCGCCGAGCTGGTCCCGGGAAACGAGGAGCTTGAAGAGGCTGCAGAGCGGGCCGCAACGTCTCTGAGCAAAGCGGTCAACGTAGAGCGAACCAATGGCGGGGTCTCAGTAAGCGGCGGGCGCAACTTCGCCCAAGAGGCAATCGCAGCCCGCCATGCGAGCGACCACGCACGACGGGTCGCCATTGAGCGCCTCGTGGAGATCGTCAACGACCCGAATGACTCGGAGCTGAACCGCCACGCAGCTGCGAATGCGCTTTTCAACCTCGCCGATGCGATACCGGGAGATCAAGCAGGAACGGTTGTCGAGCGATTGACGCCATCAGCGATGGGCGAATATCCGCTGAGCCAGTGGGATCGAAACATCGATGACCCACTTTCGCGGGTGCGGATCTCGGTCCACACTCCAGCAGCGCTTCACAGCGCAGCAATAAGAGCGGTCGGCCGGATCCTCCACGCGCACCCTAACCTGTCTCGGGAACCACTTGCCCGGGCAGTAACTTCGGCGTATCAGCGTGGGCCTGACAGCGTAATCGCCGCTGCCACCGACGCCCTGGCCCAGGTGCCGGAGTTGGAGCTTCCCGTGGCAATCGAGGCTTTGCTTACCCACGGCGACCCTGGAGTCCGCCTCGCGGCGCTCACCTGTTGGCATACCCGAAACGTTGATGTGCCTAAGGATCTGCTCGTTGCGCTCGCGACCGACAACAACGTCGCCGTCCGCCACAACCTACTGCTAATTGCTGCGGAGGCTGGCGAGGTGGAGCTCGTCGAGCAATTGGCGACGAGCGACGAGCACGCACTGATCCGGCGTCTAGCCGAGCAGCGCCTGGAGGAGGTTCGGGCTTCGCTGGGAAAAGCACCGAACCTCCGGCCATAGCAAGCCGCTAACCCACACTATGTAACGAATGCTTTTCTACTTCGATGTCATTCGGCGAGCTGTGCTTGATCCTGCGGATGAGCATGCTCAGAGGCATATGACGCGATCTGGAACAAGCTGCGCAACCATGCGGATCACTGCCTGACGATCCAGTGCCTTCATGTAGGAGGCGAGGACCGCTCTTCGCTCGGCCGCTATCGGCGGCTACGTCCCTTCCGTATGAGCTAAGCATCAGCTTTCGTAGACTGATCGTATGGATGCGCTCGTGCAGGCGGCCAAGGAAATCCGACAGATCCTTGAAGAAGTTGCCTCAGCTCGAGGTGCCATCGCGTATTCGGAGGTTGCTTCTCGAGTCCAAGCGATCCATCTCGAGCCCGATTCGAAGCTCTTTGCGCAAATGCTTGACGAAATCTCGCGGCGTAGCAATGAGGAAGGTCGCGGCATGCTGTCAGCCGTCGTCATACATAAGGGGAACGACTACCTCCCGGGGCCCGGCTTCTTCACTCTCGGCCGAGAACTCGGTCGTAACACTTCTGACAAACCCGCATTCCACAGCAAAGAGTTGAAAGAAGTTCACAACGCCTTCGCTCGCTAGGAGGCGATCAGGCGGACACGACCAGCTCGCGCTTCGGCGTCCGGCGAGACTTCGGGTTCGGCGCCTCGTCCTGGAAGCCATAGACGAGATGCGTGTTGAGGGCTTTGGCGAGCTTGCGCATCGTGGCGAAGCTGAAGCGGTGCTGACCGCTCTCGAGACGTGAGATCACCGAGTGGCTCGTTCCCATCCGCTTGGCCAGCTCCTCCTGGGTGAGGCCGAGCTGCATCCGCTTGCGGATCACCAGCCGAGCGAACTGCTCATAGGGCTGTTGCTCTTCGAGGGCAGCTCTGTATGCGGCGCTCTTACGAGCGCGCTTCTCCATGCTCTCCGAGTGGGTTGCTCCGATTGGCGAGTTCCTACGAGCCATTTCCGTCCGATGTCGTCGACAGCTTGACTTCGACTTTAGCAAAACTGCTAAGGCGGTCGGACGGAATCACGGCGCGTCTCCACCAGCGGCGCGTGGCGGCTTGCGAGGCTGAGCGTTCATCCTCGCCTTGAACTCATCCCAGCGCTGCTGGGCAATCTCGATCTCCGTCCTCGGGATGGCTCTGCTCTTCTTGCGAATCATGTGGAGAAGGACGAACAGATTGCCCGATCGCCGGTAGAGGATCCGGTAGTGCACGCGGCCGTAGTGACAGCGGAGCTCTCGGAGGGGCCCATCGATCTGCGACGTGTGCGGGAAGGGAAGCGGTGGATCGTCGTTGGCCAGGCCATTGAGGCGATCGATCTGCAGATCCATTGTCATCCGCTTCTGTGCCGCCGCATCGATCTCCCGGGCGCTCGGGTTCTTCTTGGGCTCGAACGGAAACTCGCGATCGAGAAATTCCATGACAGGTTCGGCTCCATCCGGAGCTCGGTAATAGACGGCTTGCGTGGCCACGGCGGCCGACGCTACTCTGGCAGCCGGACGGGGTTCTGCAATGAACTGTCTGAGCGCTGAATCTCCGACTGGGGCCCATCTGGGACCCAAAGCGAGAGAACCTGCCGTCACCTGAGATAACCTCAGAGCGCCTTAGAAAGCCGGATACGTCAGAGGTGCCCCGATGCGGTCAGGTTGAGGGCCTTGTGTCCCTAACGGGACGTGATGGTTCGACTCCATTCAGCCGCATACGTTCCCGGGACAAGGCTTCCTGGGGAGATGCCTGACGCGGTTTTTCAGCGCGTCATCGGTTTCGGCGACCGCCTCCAAGTCGGCCTGTCGCCCTTGATCGCCTGGACGTCGAAGTCTCCCCTACTCCGTAGCCTCGCGCGCACCTTCCTGTTGCGCCGGCGCCGAGAAGTTGCAGTCTTAGCTCGCATCGAATCCTCCTTCGCTCCCGTGGGCGAATAGGACCCCCTGTCCTGGCGTGTATGCGCAACCGCCAGCCACTCTCCGAGGTCAACCTTGCCCGCCGTGCGTAGTCGCTCAGGAGATCGGCGGCGATCATGTCGACCGCTTAGGCTGCGGGCCGCACCGTGAACCCGATCGAGCGACTTGGCCTGGACGTGCCCGTCGTGCAGGCGGGGATGGGCGGGGGGCTGAGCCGGCACGAGCTGGCCGCCGCCGTCTCGGAGGCGGGCGGACTGGGGACGATCGCGGTCAACGGCGCCGACTCGATCCGGCGCGAGCTCGCCCGAGCGCGGGAGCTGACCGGGAGGTCTCTGGCGGTGAACCTGCTGCTGCCCTTCGCCCACCGCGAGTGGTTCGCCGCGGCGGCGGAGGCCGACGTCGTCGTCACCTTCTGGGGCAGGCCGCGCCGCCGCACGTCCGGCTGCTGGATGCACCAGTGCGGCTCGGTGGAGGAGGCCCGTGCCGCGCACGCGGCGGGCGCCGACGCCGCGATCATGCAGGGCGTCGAGTCCGGCGGCCACGTGCGCGGCTCGCTGCCGGCGCTTGAGCTGCTCGAGCAAGCCCGCGCGGCGCTGCCGGCCGGCTACCCGCTGTTGCTCGCCGGCGGGATCGCCGCACGCGAGGACGTGGCGAGAGCGCTGGACGCGGGCGCCGCTGCCGCCGTGGCGGGCACCCGCTTCCTCCTCTCCGAGGAGAGCCGCGCGCACCCCGGGTACCGGCAGCGCCTGCTCGACGCCGAGCAGACCATCCTCACCGAGCTGTTCGGCGCCGGCTGGCCGGCGCCGCACCGCGTCGTCGCCAACGCCGCCACCGATCATTGGCTTGGCGACGATCCGCGCGGCCCGCGCCTCAACCGCGCGCTCAACCGCCTCTCGGGACCGGGCGCCCGCTACCTGCCTCCGACCCTGCAGCGGAAGATCGCGCGGGCGCAGCGGCCGGCGAGCCGCCTGCTCTCCCCGCAAGGACCGATCGACGACGGGCCCGCAACGCTGCTCGACGCCGGTCCTCTCTACGCCGGCGAGACCGTCGCCCGGATCGACTCGATCCGGCCCGCGGCGGAGCTGGTGCGCGAGCTGACCCCTTAGTCCCGCCCGCCCGGCGCAAGTTCCACCTTGGACGGCGCCCACGGCGGGCCCTCCGCCTGGAACCGCGGGTTTGTACGCGGTGGACAAGACCGGAAAAACTGTCTGCCGATTCAGAACTAAAGCCCCATGGACGCATAGCCGATTCCCCCGCGCCGGGCGGAGCGCGAATTCCGCCTCACATCGAGGAAAAGGGGAATCGAGATGGACAGGATCATTGGCAAGCGAGCGCTGATCGCGCTGGGCTGCACGGTCGCGCTGGCCGCTGTGGGCGTCGCCGTCGCGTACTTCACGTCGAGCGGCTCGGGAACGGGGGCGGCCGCGGTCGGCTCGAGCTCGCCCGTGACCCTGCACGCGACGATCTCCTCGACCCTCTACCCGGGTTCCTCCTCGCCGGTCTCGTTCACCGTCGACAATCCCTCCTCGGGGTCGCAGCGCGTGGGGACGATCACCCTGTCGAGCATCTCCGTCGACGCCGGCCACTCGGGCTGCAGCACGGCGATCGGCGGCGGCAACCCGGACTTCACGATGTCCGCCGTCGCGGTCAACAAAGTCTTCGGCACCGGCAACGGCCAGAGCGTGACGCCCGGCGGGACGCTGACGATGAACGAAACCGGGGTCAACCAGGACGCCTGCCAGGGTGCGACCCTGACGCTGAACCTGGCCAACAACTGATCCCCTTCCATGTCCGGCGGTGGCCGTAGAGAGGAGAGCGGCCGGGCCGTGCTCGCCGCACTGCTGGCGATCGGGGCGGCGGCCAGCATCGCCGTCGCCGCCTATGCGGCGACGGCGCCCGGCGGCTCCGGCCGCGGCTCAGCCGGCAAGCCGGCGGCGGACCGGCATTGGAGCCCGACCATCTCCCGGCATCCGGACAAGATCGCCGTTTCGAGCGTGGCCGGATTCGCCTTCGACGCCGGCCGGCGGGCGCGGAGCTTCCGCTGTCGCCTCGATCGGCATCGCTGGAGAGCCTGCCGCGCGCCGATCGTCTTTTCGCGCTTGAGCCCCGGCCGGCACACCTTCGCGGTGCGGGCGCTCGACCGCAACGAGCGGTACAGCGCAACGGCGCGCTTCCGCTGGCGGGTCCTCGAGCCGAAGGGATTCTCGATCGTGCCGCGCTCCTCCGGGATCGGCGCGCTCTTCCCCGGCGCGCCCCCGACGATCCTGCCGTTGACGATCGAAAACCCCAACCCCGTACCGGTCCTCATCACCGAGCTGCGCGTCGAGGCGACCGCCGATCCGCCGGGTTGCGGGCGCGAGGCGAACCTCTTCCTGATCGCGGCGAGCCTCTCCAGCGCAACGCCGCTGCGGGTGCCGGCCGAAGGGACGGCGAGCCTGCCGGCGCCGGGCATCTCGCCGCCGGCGATCCAGCTTCGCGACCTGCCCGTCAACCAGGACGCCTGCCAGAACGCCCGCTTCCCGCTCGCCTTCTCGGGGGAGGCGCGCGGATGAGGCGGCTGCTGCCCGGCGGGCTGACCGGACTTTTCGTAGCGCTGACGCTGGTCGTCGCCACCGCCACTGGGAGCGCCCTCGCCTATTTCACCACCACCGGGGCCGGCAGCACCCAGGCCGGGGTCTCGAAACTGAGCGCGCCGGCGATCTCCGGCGCGACGCCGGGAGTCGGCGGCACGGTCGCGCTCACCTGGGGCGCGGTCACTCCCCCGGGGAGCGGCACGATCGCCTACTCCGTCACCCGCGACGGCGGAACACCGGCCGGCAACTGCCCCAGCGGCGCCCTGCCCAGCGCCGTGACCACCTGCACGGACAGCGGCGTCGGGGTCGGCACGCACAGCTACGTCGTCACCGCGCGATGGCGCTCCTGGAGCGCCGTCAGCTCGACCTCGACGGCGAAAGTCACGGTCGGCCCGGTCACCCACTTCGACCTCAAAGCGGCCTCGACCAGCCCGACCGCCGGGGCCGCCGACAACCTGACGATCACCGCGCAGGACGAAAACAACGCCACCGTCACGACCTACAGCGGGTCCCACAACCTCGCCTTCACCGGCGCCTCCGCCAGCCCCGGCGGGACGAGCCCAACGGTCAGCAACAGCTCCGGCACGGCGGTCGCCTTCGGCAGCACGACGGCGATCGGCTTCACCGCCGGGGTCGCGAGCGTCTCCTCCTCGAAAAACGGCGTGATGCGGCTCTACCGCAGCGGCGCCACCACGGTCGACGTCAGCGAGGGGTCGATCTCCAGCTCACCCGACCTCGAAGCGACCGTCGCTCCCGCGGCCAGCTCGAAAATCACCCTCGGCGTCGCCTCGACCGCACCCACGGCCGGAGCCGCCGACAACCTGACCGTCACCGTCGCCGACACCTACGGCAACACCGCGACCAGCTACACGGGCTCGCACAACCTGACCTTCTCGGGCGCCTCGGCAAGCCCAGGCGGCAACACGCCGACGGTCAGCAACAGCTCCGGCGCGGCGGTGGCCTTCGGCAGCGCCACCGCGATCGACTTCACCGCCGGCGTGGCAAGCGCCGGCGGCGCGGCCAACGGCGTGATGACCCTCTACAAAACCGGCTCGGCCAGCCTCAAAGTCAGCGACGGGTCGCTGACCAGCGCGACCGTCGCGACGACGACCGCCGCGGCAGCGGCGAACCGTTTCTCGCTCTCCGCCTCGACCACCACGCCGACCGCGGGCGGGACGAGCAACCTGACGACGACCGCCCTCGACCCCTACGGCAACACCGCCACCTCCTACACCGGCTCTCACAACCTGACCTTCTCGGGCGCCTCGGCTAGCCCCGGCGGTAACGCGCCGACCGTCGCCGACAGCGCCGGCACGGCGGTGCCTTTCGGCACAGCGACCGCGCTCAACTTCAGCTCGGGCGTGGCGAGCGTCTCCTCTTCGAAAAACGGCGTGATGCGGCTCTACCGCAGCGGCGCGACGAGCGTGAGCGCCGGCGACGGCACGATCGCCACCGCGACGCCGGTGGCGATGACGGTCGGCGCCGCCGCGGCGTCGAAGCTCGCCTTCTCCAACGTCTCGATCAGCGCCGGCAGCCTCGGTGCGACCTGCTTCTTCACCTGCGCGGTGACCGGGCTCGGCAACGGTGGCACGATCAAAGCCAACGTCCTCGTCGCCGACACCTACGGCAACACGATCAACGCGATCGGCAGCGGCAAAGCGGTGAAAATCACCGCTAATGGCGGCACGATCAGCGGCACCCCGCTCGCCATCAACAGCACTGGCCCCGCCGAAACCGCCTCGCAGTTCACCTACACCGCCCCGGCCGGCGGCAGCTACTCGAACACGATCACCGCCGCGACCTCGGAAGGCACGACCTACACGAGCGCGACGATCACAGCCGGCAAATAGCCGAAACCGGGATATCAGCCCCAGGTGGTACTCCTACCCGCACCATGAGGGCGTTGGTGCAGCGGGTCAGCCAGGCGGCGGTCGACGTCGAGGGCGAGCGGGTGGCGCAGATCGGGCCCGGCCTGCTCGTGCTGCTCGGCGTCAGCCGCGACGACGGCGAGGCGCAGGCCGACCGGCTCGCCGACAAGGTGCGCGCGCTGCGCGTCTTCGACGACGCCGAGGGGCGGATGAACGAGCCGCTGGGCGGGCGCGAGGCGCTCTGCGTCAGCCAGTTCACCCTCTACGGCGACGCGCGCAAGGGCAACCGGCCGAGCTACGTCGAGGCCGCCCCAGGCGAGCGGGCCGAGCCGCTCTACGACCGCTTCTGCGAGCGACTCGGCGCGAAGAAGGGCGTCTTCGGCGCCTGCATGGGCGTCGCCCTGGTCAACGACGGCCCCGTCACGCTTCTGCTCGAGGCCTAGCCTGGCGACCCGATCGGGTTCCGGTGCGCCTTTCCTACCCCACCGGTAGGAAAGGCGCACCGGAAGGAAGTCAGACGCCCAGCGCCTCGTCGATGAAGGGGCCGAGCAGCTCGCCGGCCTGCGCCGCCGTCGACTCGGGCGAGTCGCCGGGGGCGGTGACGTGGCTGATCGCGAGGCGGACGAGGCTCTCGGCCAGCAGGCGCGCTTTCGCCGCCGGCGCCTGCGGCCAGCCCCCCTCGATCGTCGCCGTCAGGCGCGCCGTCGCCCACTGCACCACCGGCATGCCCTGCGTGGTGACGAACGGCAGCAGGCCCGCGGTTCCGTCGTCGCTGAGCAGGATGCGGACCAGCGGGTCCTCGCCGGCCGTGCGCAGGAAGGTCTCCAGGGCGGCGCCGATGGCGGCGCGGGGGTCGTCGAGGTGCTCGCGCACCGCCGCGTCGACGGCGTCGAGGAAGCGTTCGCCCTCGTGGATCACGAAGGCCTGGGCGAACTCGTTGCGGCTGCCGAACTCGTTGTAGAGGGTTTGGCGGCTTACCCCGGCCGCCGCGGCGATCTCGGCCATCGTGATCTCCGACCAGGGGCGCTGCTGCACCTCGTCGCGCGCGGCGGCGAAGAGCGTCTCGCGCAGCAGTTGCCGAGCGGCCTGCGGGTAGGGCGTACGTGCCTCCACGGCCGCAATCGTTGCAGCGGCTGCGGTCAGGCGTCGCCCTCGACCGGCTCGAAATCGACCTTGTCGCGCACTCCGCAGTCCGGGCAGTGCCAATCGTCGGGCACCCCGTCCCACGGCGTCCCCGGTGGGAAGCCCTCGCGCGGATGCCCGGCGGCCTCGTCGTAGAGGTAGCCGCAGGAGGGGCAGCGGAAGGCGCTCACGCCGCGCTCCCGTAGCGGGCCAGCACGCGCCGCCGCGCGCGCGGCTGGATGTTGGCCCGGGCCACGTCGCCGCCGTAGTGGTCGAGCAGGCGGCGGTCCATCACCCGCCGCCAGAGCGGCGGGAACCAGGCGAGGACGATCATCCCGGCGTAGCCGGTGGGCAGCTGCGGGGCTTCCTCGACGTGGCGCAGCGCCTGGTAGCGGCGGGTCGGGTTGGCGTGGTGGTCGCTGTGGCGCTGCAGGTGGTAGAGCAGCACGTTGGAGGCGACGTTGTTGCTGTTCCAGCTGTGCTGCGGCAGACAGCGTTCGTAGCGCCCGTCCTCCTTCTTCTGGCGCCGCAGCCCGTAATGCTCGAGGTAGTTGACGACCTCGAGCAGGGAGAAGCCGAGCACCGCCTGGATAAGCAAGTAGGGCAGCACGACCGGGCCGAAGACGACCGCCAACAGGGCGAAGAGCCCGACCGTCATCGCCCAGGCCTGCAGGATGTCGTTGTGGACCGACCAGACCGAGTGGCCGACGCGGTCGAGGCGGGCGCGCTCGATCCCCCAGGCTGAGCTCAGGCTGCCCGAGACGGTGCGCGGCAGGAAGGCCCAATAGCTCTCCCCCAGGCGAGCGCTGGCCGGGTCCTCGGGGGTGGCGACGCGGACGTGGTGGCCGCGGTTGTGCTCGATGAAGAAGTGGCCGTAGCCGCTCTGCGCCAGCGCCACCTTGCTCAACCACTTCTCCAGGCCGGCGCGCTTGTGGCCGAGCTCGTGCGCGGTGTTGATCGCGATGCCGGCGACCATCCCCATGGTCAGGGCGAGGCCGATGCTGTCGACGGTGGACAGGCCGCCGTCGGCCCAGAGCCGGCAGGCGAAGACGAGGCCGGCGTACTGGATCGGGATGAAGAGGTAGGTGCACCAGCGGTAGTAGCGATCCTGTTCGAGCCACTTGATGGTGCTGTCCGGTGGGTTCTCGGCGTCCATGCCGACGACGATGTCGAGCAGCGGGAAGATCACGAAGACGAGGAGGGGCCCGAAGAACCAGAACGCCCCCAACCCGGTCACCTCGACCTCGGCCCAGGCGATGAAGGGCAGCAGGGGCACGATCAGACCGAGCAGCCAGGCGTAGCGCTTGCCGTCGGTCCAGCTCGCGGGGTTGAGATCGACTTCCGGGCCGTGATGGTGCTCGTGCGCGGCTGCCTCCATGGGCAGGCTCCTCCTTGTCAGATCGCTATTGATCGTCTGCTTGCTTTACATATTAACGATCTTTGTCAAACTACGCAACATAGGCCTTTGATTTGTCCAGGGCACGGTGTCCAGCGCACGGCTATGGGTCGCATCCACCGGAGCTCGGCTACCATGCGACCCGTGTACACCCTCTTGGCCTTCCTGCAGGTGATCATCGCCGTCGTCGTGATCTTCCTCGTGCTCCTGCACTCGGGCAAAGACGCCGGCCTCTCCGGCGCCTTCGGCATCGGCGGCGGGGGCAGCTCCTTCGGCGGCGGCTCGATGGTCGAGCGCAACCTCGACAGGGCGACGGTCTTCTTCGCCGTCCTCTTCGTCGTCAACACCCTGGTGCTGCTGAAGATCTAGCGGGCGGCGCGCGCCCGCGCCCGTCCCTACGGCGTGAGCGAGATCAGAATTCCCGGCCGAGTTCGGCGCTGAACGGCGAGCCGGTCAACGGCACGTGCGGGGCGCCGAGGAAGGACACCGCGAGCGGCCCGCTCCAGCTCTTCGCGCTGCCGGCGCCGTGCTCGAAGAGCCCCTTGCCGCTGAACGGAAGCGGCGGCGAGACACGGGCGCGCGAAAGGGCGCCGTCGAAGGAGAAGGTGGACGGCGGCGCGG
>JGI24034J26672_10000086_pt1 | contig 17704 bp, 15 predicted proteins | sample KBSSwiS2withPhiX_FD_26672 | JGI IMG/M metagenome (IMG submission 26672)
CCGGCCTCGGAGACCGCGGCGATGTCGGCAAGGATCTGGAAGCGGCGGCGGGCCTTGCGCTCGCGGACGACGAGCAGGCCGAGGGCCCCCGCCAGCGCCGCGAGCGCCAGCGCCGCTATCTCGATCCAGGCCATCCCTCTCCTCCGCTCGCCTTGCGAACCGCTACTGAAAAGACAGTAGCTCCCGTCTGCCGGGTTGTCTATAGAGACCCAGTTCCTTCGTCTAACGGGGAGGGAGGCCCAGGCGTCAGGCGCATCCGCGTCGGTCTCCCTCAGGCGATTCCCTCGAACTCGTACTCGCGCAGGAAGCCCTCGAAGAGGCGGCGGTGCCCCTGCTCGTCGCGGAGGATCTCGATCGTCATGTCCTGGGTTACCGGGTCGACCCCCTCGGTCTCCTCGATCATCCGCGTGTAGTGCTCGATCGCGCCGGTCTCGGCCTTGATCACGCCGCGGATCACGTGGACGATGTCGGTCTGCTCCTCGGACGGCTGCAGGAAGCTCTGCTCGGCGGCGAACTCCTCCGAGCCGGGGACGACCCCGTAGAGCTCCTTGATCCGCTCAGCGAAGCGCCGCGCGTGGCTCAGCTCCTCTTCGACGTCCTCGGCGAGCGACTCCTTGATCTCCTGCGCCCGCACGCCGTCGAGATTGATTGAAGCGGCGAGGTAGCTCATCACCGTCTCGATCTCCATCCAGTAGGCCTTGCGCAGCAACTCGACGACCTGCTCGCGCTTCTCCAGGTTGGCGCTGTCGAAGATCCCCTTGCTGGGCGCGGACGCCGATGCCTCCATCGTTTCTCCTTTCCTTTGCGGCCCGAGCGACAGGTCGCGCTCGCCGGCCGCCTGTCGCACCCTTCCTACCCCGGGCGCGCAGGAGTCAATCGCCCCGGCACGAAGAGCAAGTAATTCCCGCAAATTGGTGCCTCGGCGGTGCCCCTCGGGGTGGATGCCGTCCTACCCGCCGGGTTAGATTCGTTTAGGGAGTGGGTATGGAATCCGGTCGCATGGAGAACCGGCAGCTATTCGCCTTGGGAGGCGTCTATCCGCGCGGCTGGCCCGACCGGCCGGCGGCGATGCTGGCTGAATGCCTGATCGAGGGCGATCGGCCGGAGGTGGAGATCGAGGCGCGCTTCGAGCAGACGGTCGAGCGTCAGATCCTCGACGCGGACGATGAGCCGGTCCGCGAGCTGCTCGTCACCGGCCGCCGCTACGCCGCGGGAGAGGAGGCGCTGGTCAAGGAGGTGCGCCTCACCGCCCTTCCCGACCGCACGGCCGTCCTCGCCACCGCGGGCAGCGAGCGGATGGAGCTGCTCGAGGGTGGCGCCCAGGCGGGCTCGGTGCTTTGGCGATGGGAGCCGCTGCACGCGACGGTCGAAGCGTGGAGCGAAGAGGTGCGCCCAGGCTTGCATCGGGTCAGGGTCGCGGTCGCCAACCGGCTCGAATGGCAGGAGGACGCACCCGAGCGGAATCGGCTCTGCGTCCTGCGCACCGCCCAGGTCGTCGTGGAGAGCCCCGACGCGGCCTTCGCTTCGCGCGTGGGGCAGCTGACGCGCCTGCACGCCGACCCTGCCGCCCGCCCAGCAGCCGCTTGACGCCGCGCCTCTGAGATAATCGCCTCCTCGGGGCGTGGCGCAGCCTGGTAGCGCGCACCGTTCGGGTCGGTGAGGTCCCCGGTTCAAATCCGGGCGCCCCGATTTCGCCCGCTGTCGGCAGCGGGCGATACTTCGCCGATGAGCTCCGGGAACGGCCTCTGCGACAGCTGCGTGCACCAGAAGCTGGTGTCCAATACGCGGGGGTCGGTCTTCTCGCTCTGCTTGCGCTCGCGCGAGGACTCGCGCTATCCGCGCTATCCGCGAACGCCGGTGGGGAGCTGCCCGGGCTACGAGCCGGTGAGCTCGCGGGGCGCGCCGACCTCCAGGTCATAGACGAAGCCCCGTACCTCGATCCCGTCCGGGAGCAGCGGGGAGGAGCGCACGGTCTCGACGTCCTCGCGCAGGGCCGCCTCGGGATCGGCGATCGTGAGGAACTCGACCCCGGCCGGGGCGCCCTTCGGCAGCAGCGCGCGGATCTGCTCGTCGTCGTGCTTGGCCATCGCGCAATCGGTGTGGTGGACGACGGCGATGCGGGTTGCCCCCATGCCGCAGGAGACAGCGAGTGAGCGCAGCGCGTCGTCGGTCACCCGGCCGCCGGCGTTGCGGACGACGTGCACCGGCGCCGGGAACGAGTCGAGGAAGTCGGCCTCGTCGAGGCGGGCGTCCATGCAGGCGACTATCGCGGTGCGCGGTCCCTCGGGCTTCATCGAGGCGGCATCCTAGACGGCGCCGGCCACTTCACTCAACCGCGTCGATCGCCCGTTCGACCCGGCCCAGGCCGGGGCCGTCCTGCAGCGTCTGCGTCCCCCCCGGCCCGCTGACGATCATCGCCAGGCCGGCGCGGATCCCCAGCCGTCGGCCGAGGTCTTCGTAGCCTTCCAGGCGACGCGCGATCGCCCCGTCCGAGCCGCCCTCGGCGTCGAGGTATTCCTGCCATTCGGGAACGTCGAGTTCGCCGATCGAGCCCGCCAGCGAGGCCATGAAGTCTTCGTCGATGCCGAAGCGCTCGGCCTCGTCCTGGTTGCGGAAGAAGAGGTAGGTGTACTGCCAGCCGTAGCCCTGCTCCGCCGCCGCCTCGGCGCCGAAGAAGCCGAGCTCCAGCGGGTTCTCGGCGACCGAGTAGTGGCGCAGCAGCAGCTTCGCGTCGCCCGGGCGCGCGTAGGCTTCGACGAGCGAGGGGACCGTGGCGAGGAAGTCGTCGCGGCAGTTGCCGCACTGCAGGTCGGCGAAGACCTGGATCGCGACGGGGGCGTCGTCGGAACCGACCCTGTCGCCTTCCTGGGGCACGCCGCCGAACAGCCCCTGGGCGGTCGAGATGCCTTCGACGCGGACGACTTCGCGGCCCGCCTCGCGGGTCGAGATGTCGACCAGGGCATAGCCGAGGGCGAGCAGGGCCGGGGCGAGGGCGAGGATCACCCAGAGCCTGCCCCGCCGCGGGATCGGGGTGGCGGCGACTTCGGACACGAACCCGCATTCTGTCGCAACGCGCGTCCGGCAGGCGGCGCCCGCGACGGGTTGACAGGTCCGCCTCCGCGGGTAAAACTGGCCTACCTGATTTCGACGACCCTGGGAGGTCCGCCCGTGGCCAATCACCTCACCCCGTCCGAGCTTGCCGACGAGCTGCGCATGAAACGGGAGGAGGTGATCGGCAAATGCGTCGAGATGCACGTGCCGATCTTCCACGGGCGAATAGACAGGTTCCTCTTCGAGACATCGCTCCGACAGATGAGCGAGCAGGGACGGCGACGAAGCGCCCCGGCTGCCTAGCCGGCCAGTAGCGCTCCTCCACTAGACTCCGCGCCGTGGAGGAGCGGGGAACCCACTCGAAAACCCTCGCGGACCTGCTTCCGCTTTCCGCGCGCCTCTACGGCGAGGCCCCCGCGATCGCCCACAAGGACGGCGAGGCGTGGGTCAAGCGCAGCTTCCTCGAGGTCGAGGAGACGGTGCGCAAGCTCGCTCTCGGCCTGGCCGACCTCGGCGTCGCCAAGGGGGACAAAGTCTCGATCCTCGGCAACACGCGTCCCGAGTGGACCTACTTCGACTTCGCCGCCCTCTCGATCGGCGCGGTCGTGGTGCCGATCTACCAGACGAACTCGCCCGAGGAGTGCCAGTACGTGCTGGAGAACTCCGACGCCAAAGTCGTCGTCGTCGAGGACGACGAGCAGATCGAGAAGATCCGCGCCGTGCGCGACCGACTGCCGCTGCTCGAGCACGTCGTGCGGATGACCGGCCGCAGCGAGGACGCGATCTCGCTGGAGGACCTCGCGGCTCGCGGCGACGGCGACGCCGCGGCCTGGGAGCGCCTCTGGAGCGCCGTCTCGCCGGTCGACGTGTGCACCTTCATCTACACCTCGGGCACGACCGGGCCGCCGAAGGGTTGCGTGATCACCCACGGCAACTACCGGGCGATGCTCGACATGGTCAACCAGACCAGCGTCATCGAGCCCGAAGACGTCACCTACCTCTACCTCCCCCTCGCCCACTCCTTCGCCCTGCTGATCCAGCTCGGCAGCTTCGACCTCGGCGCGACGATCGCCTACTGGGAGCGCGACCCGCTGAAGATCATGCCCAACCTGGCGGAACTGAGCCCGACCTACTTCCCCTCGGTGCCGCGGGTCTTCGAGAAGATCTACACCACGGCGACCAGCGCGATGGAGAAAGAGGGCGGCCTCAAAAAGGCGATCTTCGAGTGGGCGATCCGGGTCGGCGGCAAGATGCGCGACGCCGAGCGCTCCGGCCGCAAGCCGGGCTTCCCGCTGCGCAAGCAGTACGAGTTCGCGGACAAGAAAGTGCTCTCGAAAATCCGCGGCCTGTTCGGCGGCAAGCTGCGCCTCGCGGTCTCCGGCGCGGCGCCGATCAACCCCGACATCCTGCGTTTCTTCGACGCCGCCGGGGTGCTGGTGCTCGAGGGCTGGGGGATGACCGAGACCTCGACCGCGGCGACGATCTCCACCCCGGACGACTTCAAGATCGGCACGATCGGCAAGCCCTTCCCGGGCTGCGAGGTGAGGATCGCCGAGGACGGCGAGATCCTCGTCAAGGGGCCCAACGTCTTCCAGGGCTACTACAAGAACGAGGAGGCCACGCGGGAGACGATCGTGGACGGCTGGCTGCACACCGGCGACCTCGGCGAAATCGACCCCGACGGCTTCATCCGCATCACCGGCCGCAAAAAGGACATCATCATCACCGCCGGCGGCAAGAACATCACCCCGGCGAACCTCGAGAACGAGATCAAGCAGCACCCGCTGGTCTCGCAGTGCGTCGTCGTCGGCGACCGGCGGCCCTACCTGGTCGCGCTGGTCACGCTCGACCCCGAAGAGGCCGCCGCTTACGCCAAAGAGCACGGCCTGTCCGAGGACCCGGCGCGGCTGGCGGGCAACGGCGACCTCCGCGCCGCGATCGAGGCCCACCTGGCCAAGGTCAACGAGAAATTCGCCCGCGTCGAGCAGGTCAAGAAGATCGCCATCCTCCCCCACGACCTCTCGCAGGAAAACGGCGAGCTGACCCCAACCCTGAAGGTCAAGCGGGCCGTCGTCGCCGACAAGCACCAGGACGAGATCGAGAAGCTCTACGCGGGCTGAGCCTCTTCGCCGCGCTCGACCGCGCGGCGGACGCGGCGCTCGGAGATCTCGAGGCCGTGCCGCTCGGCGATCTCCTCGTAGCGCTCGTAGTCCTGGGCGAGCGTCGCGGTGACCGACTCGAAGCCGTGGCGGGCGATCTGCAGGCGGCGCGAGTAGTCCATGATCGGCGTGCCGAACATCAGCTCGTCGTTGGGCTCGGGCTCGACCAGGATGATGTCGACGCCCTTGTACTTCTCCTCCCACTGCGCGACCGCCTCGTGCAGGCGGGCGTGGGCGATCAGGCGGAAGGCCTGGTTGGCGATCGCCGGCAGGCCCATGTCGGCGACGCGGCGCACCCGCGTGCCGAAAACCGTCGGGATCGTCTGCTCGAAGTCGTTGACGAAGGGGACGAGCGGGTTGACGACGATGATGAACTTCGCCCCTTTTTCCACCGCGATGTCGACGTTGGTGGTCGAGCGGATGCCGCCGTCGACGAGCTGGCGGCCGCGCAGGTCGACCGGCTTGTAGACGATCGGCAGGGCGGTCGAGCACTCGATCGCCTTGGAGATCGGCACGTCGTCCCAGCCGGGCTCGCCGAAGACCAGCCGCTCGCAGGTGTCGAGATCGGTCGCGGTCAGGTAGAGCTCGTTGTCGAGCAGGCGGAAGTCGTTGATGCGGCCGGCGTCGTTCAGCGCCTCCTCGACGTAGTCCGCGATGCCGCCGTTCGAGTAAAGCCCCGTGGGCAGCGCCTCGGCGAGGCCGACGCCGATGTCGATCGCCGAGAAATCGCCCATCTGGACCAGCCTGCGCACCAGCTCGGCGGTGCGCAGCGGCAGCATCGCGGCCTTCTGCAGGAATCCGAGGTAGTTGAACTTCAACACCCTGTCGAGATCGAGGTCCTCGAGCTGGGACGGCTCTCGCTTGTTGATCACCTGCATCATCTCGTCGGGGGTGATGCCGTTGGCGAGCATCGTCGCGACGAAGGAGCCGGCGCTGGTGCCGACGTAGACGTCGAAGTTGTTGACCGTGCTGTTGACGGCGAGCAGGTCGAGAGCGCGCAGGGCGCCGATCTCGTAGNCCCCGCCGGTGAAGCCGCCGCCGCCGAGGACCAGGGCCGTCTTCGAGGGTCGCCTGCGACCTTTGCCGCGTTTGCGGCGGGTCGGGGACTCGATGTCGACGACCTTGCCCATAAACACGGATTATCCCAGAGCCGGCGGCCGGCCGCACATGCCGCTACCTTGCTCCGGACTCGTGTTGGTATGGAGCATGAAACGGGCTGCGGTTCTCGTAGCTGTACTGGCTTTGTTCCTCGTCGTAGTCGCAAGCGCGGCGGGCGACGTTTGCCGGCAGATGCGGCAGCGGCTGGTGGCGGGCGGTGGCGTCGCCAGTGGCTTGTTCGTGGTCGACGCGGGGAGCGGCAAGGCGCTGTGCGCGCGGGCGGCGAAACGGCCGCGGATCCTTGCCTCGAACACGAAGCTGTTCACTACCTCGGCGGCGCTGACCCGCTTCGGGCCGGAATACCGGATCGAGACCGAGCTGCTGACCGACGGGCGGATCGGCTTCGACGGAACGCTGCGCGGCAGCCTCTACCTGAAGGGGGCGGGCGACCCGGCGCTCGGGGTGCCCTCCTTCTACGACCGCTACCAGGGCGGCTTGGGGACGAACCTGCTCTCCCTGCGCGCGCAGCTTCGCGAAGCCGGCGTGCGGGCGGTGAGCGGCCGTCTCTACGCCGACGACACGATCTTCGACCGCCTGCGCGGCGTCGCCGACTCGGGCTACGCGACCAGCCCCTACGTCGGCCCCCTCTCCGGCCTCGCCTTCGACGCCGGCTACCGCGGCTCGATCGGCCAGGGCTTCGCCTCCGACCCGGCGACGCTCGCCGCCTCGAAGCTGGCGCGGGCGCTCGGCGCCGCCGGGGTCTCGATTCGCAGCCAGGTCGCGCGCGGGCTCACCCCGGACGGGGCGCAGACTCTCGGCAGCGTGCGCTCGCCGGCGATGTCGCGGCTGGTCGAGGCAACCGACGTCTACTCGAACAACTTCTTCGCCGAGATGCTGGCCAAGCTGCTCGGCGCCCACTTCGGCGCCGGCGGCACGACGGCGGCGGGAACGAACGTGGTCGAGCGCTTCGCCCGAAGCGTCGGCTCGGCGATCCAGGCCGTCGACGGCTCCGGCCTGACCCGGGGCAACCGCGCCTCCCCCTACGCCGTGGTGCGGCTCCTGCAGGGCGTTCGCGCCGGCCCGGTCGGCGACGAGTTCATCCAGGACCTGGCGCTCACCGGGCACGAGGGCACCGTCGCCGACCGCACCGGCGGCACCGCCGCCTACGGCCGCTGCCGCACCAAGACCGGCACCCTGACCGGCGTCAGCGCCCTCTCCGGCTACTGCTTCAACCGCAGCGGCCGGGTGATGGTCTTCTCGATCCTGATGAACGGCGTGGCCAACCTCTCACTCGCCCACTACGAGCAGGACAAGATCGCCGCCCTCGTCGCCTCTTACTGAGAGCCCGCGCCGCCCCCGGCGCTACCGGGTGCGGTCGAATAGTTCGCGCAGGTGTGCATTCGAAGTGACGTCGAGCACTCGCTCTCGGACCTTCTCGTCGACCAGATCGAGCCGCTGGACCTTCCCTTTCTCGACGCGCACCATCTCGATTCGCCCGAACCCGTCGGCGTGCTTATCGGCATAGCGAGCCATTCCCACGGCGCGCTGCCAAGCGTCCTCGTAGCTGAGCAAATGAGGATCGACGATGTCCGCGACCAATCCGCGCTTCTCCTTGCGGAGGACGAGAAAGTCCGGGTAGCAGCCCTTCTTCTGCTTGCCGACGTCGTAGGGCACGCACAGCGACCAGGCCTTGCGGTCGGGATTGCGCAGCCAGCCCGCCAGGTCCTTGCGGGCCAGCTCCTCGGCAAGGGTCGCTTTCTCCCACGAGGTCGGCTTGAATGGGAACGCGCCCGAGTCGTCGACGTAGAAATGACCGGGATAGCTCTCCTCAGCCGCGGTGACCTCGATCGCGTCAGGGTAGACCGGGCCGACCAGCTCGGGCTCGATCGCCAGGCGCTTGATCTCACGAAACGCCTCTTGACCGCCGTCGGGGAGCTTCTCGATCTCCTTGCCCCAAGCCTTCAGCAGCAGCCGCACGCGGTCCTGGGCCGCCGACTGGAGGCCGTCGACCGCGTCGCCGTCGGCGGCGAGGGCATAGACCTGCAGCTTCGTGGCCCGATGGTTGGTGACACCTGACGCGTTGCGCGCTTTCCAGTACGCCTTGTGGAGGCCCTCGCCGAATCTCCTGCCCGCCCAGTCGAACAGGTCGTTGACGTTCTCGTCGGAGATCTCGATCTCGACCGTCTTCGTGGGCGGAAGCTTCGGATCGAAGCGCCACTCGACGTTGCGCACCTCGAGCACGCCGCTGTCCTTGACGACTCGTTTGAAATCCGGGGTTGCCTTGCGCCGCTCGTACTCGTCGCAGAGATGTTCGACCAGAAACGCTCGCTCGGCTTCGGGCGCATCCTCCTCGATCCCGTAGCGCGACAACAGGGTCGCCAGCTTGCCCAGGCGGCGCACTTGACTAAGCGAGCCACCGCGAGGAATCGCGTAGCTCGGGAGCCCAGCCAGCAGCTCGAAGGCCTTCTTGCTCGCCTTCGCGCGGCCGAGCGTGACCCTGTCGCCTCCCTCGCGGATTTTGACCGGTGGCATGTTGGTCGGGTCGTCGGCCTGGAGCCGGTCGATGACTTTGGCCAGCCCCTTCTTGTCGTAATGGGGCAAATAGAGAGAGACGGTGTTCAGGTGCTCGTCCGTGGATACGGAGCGGGCCAGCGGCGCCCGCACCATCCGCCCGACGAGCTGGGCGATCATCGTGTGGTCTTTCGCGGTGCGGAAGGACATCATCACCTCGGCGCGGGGGCAATCCCAGCCGGTATTGAGGCTCGACTTGAAGAAGACGGCCTGCACGTCGGGGTCGGCGTCGATCGCGGAGGGCGCCAGATAGCGGATCCGCCGCGAGCCCACGGTGATTGCGCCCCCCTCCTGGAAGGCGTGGGCGAACGCCTCCGGCGGCGGGGCGCCCAGCTCTTCTTCCAGCGCGGTGAGGGCCTTCGAGAGATCGGTCTGGGAGACCTTCTTCGCCGAGCCGTCCCGGACCTGGACGACGAGCACCGGTCGCACGGGCGCTTCGCCCTCGGCCTCGGAATAGGCCTTCCAGCGATCGCGATAGGACTTCCATGCCTTCGCCCCCTCGCGCAGCATCGTCATGTCGCCGGACCGCGGCTCCTCTGGATGGAAGAGCTCGATCGCCTCCTTCAGCAGGCCGGACTCGCGAACCGCCTCGATCGGAACCTCATAGGGGCGTTGAATCCGCTTGGTCTTCGCCACGACCTCGTTGAACCTCTCGATCGTCGCCGAGATCGCGAAGACGACCGGGACCGGCGGGATCTCGCCCTCGGAGCCCTTGATGAACTTCTGGATGATGCTGTTGGCCTCCTCGCGCTCGCGTTTCTCCTGCATCCCGCGGTGGGCCTCGTCGACGATCACGTAGAAGCTGGTGGGCCTCGCCTCGATCGTGTTCTCGATCGTCTGCCAGAGGGTGAAGTCCCGCCGGTCACCCGTGCGAATGAAGCGGCTGCCTTTGCCCAGCTTTTGGGTGTTGAGGAAGTAGACACAGCCGGGGCGCAGCGTCTCGGCGTTCAGCGGGGCGTCAATGATCTCGAGCTGCGAGGCCTGCAGCGACGAAGAGGTCGCCAGCATCTTGTTCCTCGTCTGCTCGTTCAGCTCCGGCTGGTCGCTGATCCAGAGGAAGGTCGCATCGCGATCGCCGACCCGCTCGCCGTCGCCGGCCAGCAGACGCTCGATCACCGCGGTGGCGATCGCGGTCTTGCCGCTGCCGGTCGGCGAGGCGAGGCTGATCGCCTGCTGCTTTCCCTTCGCGGCCTCCGCTCGCGCGAAATCGAATTCGTCGACCAGCGCGTCGACCGCTTCGAGCTGGAAGTCCTTGAGCTCGATTCTCATCGCGCCAAAGGCTGCTCGAGGTAGCGGCTGTGCAGGTAGTCCCGGTACAGCATCGCGACGCGGAGGTCGCGCGGCAGCGCCGTGCGCATGTCCGCGAAGGCACGCTCGCTGTCGGTGAGGAGCCAGACGTGGCCTACGTCCGGACGCTCGCGAAGTCTCTCGGCGAACCTCCGGAAGGAGCGTTCGGCGAGCAGCACGCCGAAGGGGCTCTCCTCGGGCAATACGAAGTCCTCCTCGCCGGTGAACTTCGGCGGCGGTCCGATTCCGCCGGCGGCCAGCCAGAGCGCCGGCAGTATCTCGCCGAAGCGCCCGCCCAGGTCGACCTCGTCGGGATCGAGGTAGTCGAGTCGCAGGAAGGCGCAGTTCTCCGCGAATCCGTCCGCGAAAGGCCTTCGCTCGGCCCATTTGTGCCGCCCCGGCACCTTCGAGCCGTCCGGTCGCTTGCCCTCGATCACCGCCTTGACCCGCGGCCTCGTCACCGCCTCGAAGATGCCGTGCCGCTCGAAGTCGCGGTCGCCCGGGAAGAGTCTCTCCCCGGCGAGGCGCTTCGCCTCGTCGGGCTCGACCTCGTTGTTGGTCACCATGATCGTGCGCCGCTCGCCGCCGTCCTGTGCGTTGAGCAGCGCCGTAGCGTGCATAGTCGTGCCCGAGCCGGCGAAAAAGTCGAGCACGAGGGCGTCCGGTTTGTCACCGACGACCGTGGCCAGAACGTCCCGCACGGCGTAGACCGACTTCGGAAAGGGGAAGCTGCCGGCCCGCCCGAGCAGTTTGCGCAGGATGTTGGTGCCGTTCGAGCCCGAGTCGTAGGAGGGCTCCCACCAAACGGTGATCTCGCGAAACCGCTGCTCGGTTCGCCTGATCCGGCGGACGTTGACCGCGTAGGTGTTCCGCTTGGGGTTGAAACGGCCGACCTCGATGTTGCCCTTGTCGATCTCTTCGCGCATCCGCTGCGGCTCATAGCACCAGACCCGCTCGCCGCCTTCCTCATCGGTCGGCCAGATCGGCTCAAGGCCATCCAGTGGCTGCCAAGATGGCGGCGCCAGCTCTCCGTTCTCGTCTCGGTCGAGAAGCGCCTCGCCGACCCTGACGATTTCCTTGCTCTCGGGATCGACGAAGAGTGGATAGAACTGGTTTTTGCGTTGTCGGCGATAGCTGGTTCCCTGCCCCGTTCGAACCGCCCCGCGCCAGTACTCGCCCGGCACGGTGTCGCCATCCGGCTCGTCGCCGTTCCGCTCACCTTCGGGCCCCTCCTCGCGAAGCTGCTCGAGCAAAGCCAGGTCCGCATCGGTGAGTGACTCGTCGTCCTCGTCGAGCTTCGCTTCGAGGTCGGGAAACCGCTCCAGGGCCCTGCGCAGGAGCTCCTCCGCCCGGTTCTCCTCGGTGCGACCGACCAAATCGGCGAAAAACGTCTCCCTGGGTTGGATCAGATCGCGTTTGAGGTCGGGAACGAGGAAGATCGCCTGCTCCTCGACTACGCCGAAGTTGCGGGTTCCGGTGCTCCCTCGCGAATTGACCACGATCGACACCACGTACCTCAGGTAACCGGGGAAGACCTGCTCGACGAGGACGCCGAGATGGTGCAGCTCGTGCTCGTCGATGGTGATGACGACGACGCCGTCGGGCTTGATCAGGCGTTTCGCCAGTCGCAGGCGCTTGTCCATCATGCTCAGCCATTTCGAGTGGCGCCAGGCGTCGTTTTTGTCGACGTAGTTGTTGCTGTATTTCCAGTCGGTGGCGCCGGTGTTGTACGGCGGATCGAGGAACATGCAATCCACCTGTTCCTCGTAGAGCAGCGCCAAGAGCTGCAGCGCGTGGTAATTCTCGCCGTTGATCACGGCGTGGTAGGGCTTCCCGCCGCCCCGCTCGACCGTCTCCAGCGGAGTCAGCGTTGGGCACACCGGATCGCCGAAGCGCCTCAGCACCAGCAGCTTGTCCAGAGGAACCGCTTTGGCCGCGCCGCCCGAGACCGGCCGGACGGTGGCTCGCTTCGCGCTCAGCTTCTCGACCCGCAGGGGCTCGCCCGCGGGCGGATCGGCGCGTAGCTGGACGAGGGCGCCAACTTGAAGTGGGAAGTTGGCGAGCAGGGTGGTCTCCGGGATGTGTTCCTCGAACACCAGCCCAAATTTCTTCTGCCGACGCAGCTCGTCCAGCGCCGTGGAGAGCTCCAATCGCAGATCCCGGTCCGCTACGTGGCTGATGAGATCGTCGAGCTTTGCCATGCAGTCGCGTCCGCCGGGCGGAGTCTATGTGAGCAGCGCCCGCAGGCCGGCTTCGTCGAGGATCTCGCTGCCGAATTTCTCCGCCTTCTCCAGCTTCGAGCCCGGGTTCTCGCCGGCGACGACGTAGTCGGTCTTCTTCGAGACCGAGCTGGTTACCTTGCCGCCGGCGGACTTGACCAGCGCCGCCGCCTCCTCGCGGGTCAGCTCGGGCAGGGTGCCGGTGAGCACGACGGTCTTGCCCTCCAGCGGGCCGCCCTCCGCGCGGCGTTCGGACTCCGCTGCTTCCAGGCGCAGCCCCTTCTCCTTCAGCTTCTCGATCAGCGCCCAGGTCGGCTCGTCGGCGAGCGACTCGGCTATCTGCACGGCCATGATCGGGCCCACGCCCTCGACTTCCTCGATCGCCTCCGGGTCGGCCTCGTGCAGGGCGTCGACCGAGCCGAAGTGGTCGGCAAGGGCCTCGGCGGTGATGGCGCCAACGCCCGGCAGGCCGAGCGCGTAGAGGACGCGTTTGAAGGGCCGCCGGCGGGAGGCGTCGATCGCCGCCAGCAGGTTGTGGGCGGAGGTCTCGGCAAAGCGCTCCATCGCCGTCAGCTGCTCCTCGCGCAGGTCGTAGATGTCGGCGACGTCGCCGATCAGGCCCTCTTCGAGGAAGCGCATCGCCTGTTTCTCGCCGAAGCCGTCGATGTCCATCGCTCCCTTGCTGACGAAGTGCTTGACGTGCTGGAAGGACTGGCCGGGACAGCCGGAGCGGTTGGGGCAGATCGTGAACACGCCTTCCCGCTTCTCCGTCGGCGTCCCGCAGGCGGGGCATTTCCCCGGCGGCTTCGGCTTNCGCGCCCGCGGGTTCTGGCGCGGCAATTTCGGCGAGACGACTTGCGGGATCACGTCCCCGGCTCGCATCACCACCACTTCGTCGCCCTCGCGCACGTCCTTGCGTTCGAGGTCCTCCTCGTTATGGAGGGTGGCGGTCGTGACGGTGACGCCGCCGACGTGGACGGGCTCCAGCATCGCGAAGGGGACCAGGTGACCGGTGCGCCCCACGTTCCAGACGACCCGGTTCATCGTCGTCGTCGCCGTCGTCGGCGCGAACTTCCAGGCGATCGCCCAGCGCGGCTCCCGGCCGACCACGCCGAGCTCCCGCCAGAGGGCCCGCTCGTCGATCTTGACGACGACGCCGTCGATCTCGTAGTCGAGCCGCTCGCGTCGCTCCTCCCACCAGTGGCAGCGCTTCACGACCCCCTCCACCCCATCGTGGCGCCGGGTCTCGCGGTTGACCTTGAAGCCGCGGTCGCCCAGCCATTCCACCTCGTCCATGTGGGTCGCCAGGTCGAGGCCGCGGACGGCGCCGATCCCGTAGAACCACGTCGACAGCGGTCTTTCGGCGGCGAGCGAGGGATCGAGCTGGCGGATCGAGCCGGCGGCGGAGTTGCGTGGGTTGGCGAAGGTCGGCTCGCCGGCTTCGGCACGCCGCTCGTTGAGCGCTTTGAAGGCGGGGATCGGCAGGTAGACCTCGCCGCGCACCTCGATCAGCTCCGGGGCATCGGGGATGCGCAGCGGCACCGCCCCGATCGTGCGCAGGTTCTGCGTGACGTCCTCGCCGATTCGCCCGTCGCCACGGGTGGCGCCACGCGCCAGCACCCCGTCCTCGTAGGTGAGCGAGACCGCCAGGCCGTCGATCTTCGGCTCGGTCGTGTAGCTGAATTGCGAAGCGGCGATGTCGAGCCGCTTGAGGTGGTTCGCCAGGCGGTTCTCCCAGGCGCGCAGCTCCTCCTCGTTGCGGGCGTTGCCGAGCGAGAGCATCTGCTCGTGGTGCTCGACCCGCTCGAAGCGATCCAGCGGCGGGGCGCCGACGCGCTGCGTGGGGGAGTCGGGCGTACGCAGCTCGGGATGCTCTGCCTCGATCGCGCGCAGCTCGTCGAGCAGGGCGTCGTAGCGGTCGTCGCCGATCTCCGGTTCGTCGAGGACGTAGTAGAGCCGGTTGTGGCGTTCCAGCTCTTGCCGCAGGTCCGCGGCGCGCTTCTCGGCGTCGGCGGCGCTCACACCGAAGAGGACGCGCAGGCGGCCAGCATCTCCTCGAAGCGCCAACCGCGCAGGCGCTCGAGGCCGCCGTGGTCGGTGAGGTCGAAGTGGATCGGCGTGACCGCGATCCGCCCCCGGGAGACCGCCATCAGGTCGGTTCCGTCGAGCTCCTCGAAGCCCGGCCGCCAGCCGTAGATCTCGTAGTGGCGGCGGCCGTCCTCGTCCTCGGAGACCAGCTTCAGCTCGTCGTTGTAGACGCGTTTGCCGAGTTTGGTCACCTCGATCCCGGTCGGCTCGCCGGCGGGGCAGTTGACGTTGATCAGCGTCTCCGACGGCATCGGCTCGCTCTGCAGCTCATCGACGAGCTCGGCGAGGAAGGCCGCCGCGACGTCGAACTCGAAGCGACCGCTGACGTAGCCCATGCCGCCGCCCGAGGACTGCTGGGAGATCGCCACCGCCGGAATGCCGAGCACGATCCCCTCGAAGGCGGCGGCGACGGTGCCCGAGTAGGTGATGTCGTCGCCGAGGTTGGCGCCGTGGTTGATCCCGGAGACGATCAGGTCGGGCCGGTGGCCGACCAGGCCCAGCTCGGCGAAGCGGACGCAGTCGACCGGCGTGCCGTCGGTGGCGAAGCCGCGGTCGCCGTCGCCGAACTCGACCTCCTCGACGACCAGCGGCGAGCGCGTGGTGATGCTGCGCGCCGTGGCGCTGCGATTGGAGTCGGGCGCGATCACGTCGACCTCGACCCCGTCGAGCTCGCGCAGCGCCCGCCGCGCCGCCTGCAGCCCAGGCGCCGAGATCCCGTCGTCGTTGGTCAGCAGAACGCGCACATGCTCGATTCTAGGTGCCGCGTCTGCGGGCATACTGCGCGCGATGACGACCGTCCGCCTCGACATCGAATACGACGGCTCCGGCTTCCGCGGCTGGGCGACGCAACCGGGGCTGCGGACGGTGCAGGGGGAGCTGGAGGCGGCGCTGGCCACGGTGCTGCGTGAGCCGGTGCAGCTGACCGTCGCCGGCCGCACGGACACCGGCGTGCACGCGCTCGGCCAGGTCGCGAGCTTCGCGACCGAGGCCGAGATCCAGGAGGACCTGGCCCGTCGCCTCAACGGGGTCGGCCCCGACGACATCGCCGTCACCGCCGCAACCGCCGTCGACGACGCCTTCGACGCCCGCCGAAGCACCAAATCCCGCGGCTACCTCTACCGCGTCCTAGCCCGCTCCGCCCCCAGCCCCTTCGAGGACGGCCGCGCCCTCTGGTGGCCCCACCGCTGCGACCTCGACGCTCTGAAGGCCTGCGCCTCAGCCCTCCGGGGAACCCACGACTTCACCGCCTTCACCCCGACCCAGACCGACCATGTCCGCTTCGACCGCGTCATCCACGCCGCCTCCTGGGAGCAAGTAGGAGACATCCTCGCCTTCCGGGTGACGGCAGACGCCTTCATGCGCAACATGGTGAGGATCCTCGTCGGAACGATGCTCGAAGTCTCAGGCGGTCGCCGCACCGTGGACGACTTCACGCGGCTCCTGTCGGGGGCTGGTCGCTCGGACGCTGGAGATACCGCCCCACCCCACGGCCTCTACCTGGAGAAAGTCAGCTACTGAAAGGCGAGGGGCACCCCGCCGTCGCCCTACACAAGCTCCAGATAGACCATCTCCGTGGAGTCGGACCGCCTTGGGCCCAACTTCACGATCCGCGTGTACCCGCCCGGGCGGGACTCGTAGCGCGGCGCGACCTCCTCGAACAGCTTGTGCACGATGAACTTGTCGTTGTGCAGCGTCGCCAGCGCCTGCCTGCGGGCATGCAAACCGCCCCGCTTGGCGAGCGTGATCAGCTGCTCGACCTCGGGCTTGACCGCCTTGGCCTTCGCCTGGCTGGTTTCGATCCGCTCGTGCTCGATCAGCTGCTTGGAGAGGTTGGCGAGCAGCGACTGGCGGTGCGCCGCGTCGCGACTCAGTTTGTTGCGCTTCTTGCGGTGGCGCATCGGTCTCTCGCTCTCCGCTCCCCGTCGCTTGCTCAGTCCGCCGTCAGCTGCAGCCCGCGGGCTTCGAGGGTCTCGATCACTTCCTCGATCGACTTGGAGCCGAAGTTCGGGATCGCGTTCAGCTCGGAGCGGGTTTTGCGGACGAGGTCGCCGACCGTCTGCACACCGGCTCGCTTGAGGCAGTTGTAGGAGCGCACGCCCAGCTCGAGCTCCTCGATCAGGATCTCGTCGAGGCCGTTGCTCGCCGCCGTCCCAACTCCGTCACCGACCGCGGAGAGGCCGTCGCCGGGCAGCGGCGAGGCAACCGCCTCGCGCCTGGTCAGCTCCTCGACCCGCTCGGCGTCGGTGAAGATCGCCAGAGTCTTGATCAGGATCTCGGAGGCCTCGCGCAGCGCCGCGGCAGGCTCGATCGAGCCGTCGGTCTCCAGCTCCAGGGTCAGTTTGTCGAAGTCGGTTCGCTGACCGACGCGGGCGGTGGCGACCGAGTAGGAAGCGCGCCGGATCGGCGAGAAGATCGAGTCGATCGGGATCACGCCGATCGGCTGCTCGTCGGACTTGTTCTCCTCGGCCGGCGAGTAGCCGCGGCCGCGGCCGATCGTCAGGTAGACCTCAAGCTTGGTTTTTTTCTCCAGCGTGGCGATCGGCGCGTCGGGGTTGAGGATCTCGACGCCGGAGGGCAGGTCGATGTCCTTGGCCTTGACCTCGCCGGGGCCGGTGGCGACCAGCGGCGCCTCGATCTCGTCGGCGTCGGTATGCATGCGCACGACGAGCTCCTTGAGGTTGAGGACGATGTCGGTGACGTCCTCCTTGACGCCCGGCACGCTGGAGAACTCGTGCGCTACGCCCTCGATGCGCACGCTGGTGACGGCGGCGCCGCCCAGCGAGGAGAGCAGGACGCGGCGCAGGCTGTTGCCGAAGGTGTAGCCGAAGCCCTTGTCGAGGGGCTCGATCGTGAAGGTGCCGCGGCGGTCGTCGGCCTTCTCTGCGGTGATGCGGGGGACCTGAAAGTCAGTGGTCATGAGTTCCTTCGTATGGGATGTTTCAGAATCGGGTCCGGACTACTTGGAGTACAGCTCGACGATCAGCTGCTCCTGCACCGGCGCCGAGATCTCCGCGCGCTCGGGATAGCGCAGGACCTTGGCGGTAAGCGAGTCGTGGTCGGCCTGCAGCCAGGCCGGCACCGTCGAAACCAGCTCGGTCGCTTTGCGGATCGTCTCCGTCGCGGCCGAGTCGGGCTTGATCGAGATCACGTCCTCCGGGCGCACCTGGTAGGAGGGCACGTCCACGCGGCGGCCGTTGACCATCCAGTGGCCGTGGCGGACGAGCTGGCGGG
>JGI24034J26672_10000087_pt1 | contig 17642 bp, 16 predicted proteins | sample KBSSwiS2withPhiX_FD_26672 | JGI IMG/M metagenome (IMG submission 26672)
GGCCTTGTTGAGGCTGAGGTCGAGCGGGCCGATGTGGATCGGCAGCCACTCTTCGAGCTTGAACTCGTTCTGCGGCTTGAACTCTTCGTTCTTGCCGGAGCTGGGGAAGATGACCAGCATCGCCACCGCCGTCGCCAGGTAGGCGCCGAGGACGATGAAGACTTTGGTTTTCGTCCTCACCGAGCCTCGATCCCCCGGTCGGTCGCCTTGACCCCCTGCGCGTCGGGATTGACCAGGTAGGCGACGCCCTGGGCGGCGAAGGAGATCGTGAAGAGGACGAGCAGCAGCAGCGCGGCGGCGAGGCCGGCCTCGCGCTCGGCGATGCCGACGAGCAGCACGGCGGTGGCCATCAGCCAGACCCGGCCGAGCGTCGTCGCCGCGACCGTGCCCATCGCCCGCTGGCGGTTGCCGCCGGCCAGTTCGGTGGCGGCGCGGCGGGCGGCGAGCACCTGGATTCCCCGCTGGGCGAGCCAAACGGCGGCCGCGACGGCGTAGCCGAGCAGGGGCAGCCCCCCGAGGACGAACACGGCAAGGGCGGCGGCGAGCACCAGCAGGTCGAGATGCTTGGGAGGAGACATAAATCCGCTTTTCGGGCTCCCTAACAGGGGGAGCGAGCGGATGACCGACTATAACCCAAAGGGCCGACGAACCGCTTTCTAGAGCCGATTCGTGAGGTTTGTCACAACCTCGCACAAAGTCTACGGGCGGGGGACGATCGCCTCGAACTCGCCGGTCTCCGGGTCGATCACCCCGAACTCCCCCGTCTCCGGGTCGACCCGGCCGAAGCGGCGCAACTTGAGGATCTCGAGCACGTAGACGAGGTAGACGCTGGCCGCGATCGCTGCGAGGCCGAAGACCGCCATCACGGCGGTCCAGAGGGCGTCGAAGTTGCCGTGGTCGTCGCTGTAAGGGACGAAGCGCAGGGCGAGGGCGAGGGCCGCCATCACGAAGGTCCAGCCGTAGAGGTAGGCGAGCGTGCGGCGCTGCGAGAAGCCGATGTTGGCCATGCGGTGGTGGAAGTGCCAGCGGTCGGCTTTGTAGACGGGGCGGCCGTATTTGAGCCGCTTGGCGACGACGAAGCCGGTGTCGAGGATCGGCACGGTGAGCACGATCAGCGGTAGGAAGAGGGCGATCACGGCGTTGGTCTTCAAGGCGCCCTGCACCGCGACGACACCGAGCAGGAAGCCGAGCAGGTTGGAGCCGGTATCGCCCATGAAGGTGCTCGCGGGGGGGAAGCCGTGGCGGAGGAAGCCGAGCGAGGCGCCGGCGGTGAGCGCGGCCAGGATCCCGGCGGCGTTGCGGTCGAGCGAGAGCGCGATCACGGCGAGGGTGACGCCGGAGATCGCGCAGACGCCGGCGGCGAGGCCGTCGACGCCGTCGATCAAGTTGATCACGTTGATCATCGCGACGATGCCGAGCGTGGTGCCGACGTCGCCGAGGTCGATCGCGCCACCGCCGGGCAGGGTGAGGAGGTCGACCGAGCCGGGTTCGAGCCGGCCGAGGAAGGGCACGGTGAAGCTGTCGACGGTCACCCCGGCGGAGACCGGGATGACGACCGCCGCCGTCTGGCCGAGCAGCTTCGCCCCCGCGCCCAGCTCGTAGATGTCGTCGAGCATGCCAACCGCCGTGATCAGCGCCGCGCCGGCGAGGATCGCCCGCGTCTCGGCGTCCCAGGGCAGCCAGATCAGCGCCACGACGAGCACGGCGACGAAGATCGCCAGCCCGCCCAGCCGCGGCGTCGGCGCCGCGTGCAACGAGCGCTCGTCGTCCGGGTGGTCGATCGCCCCGATTCGCCGCGCCACCCGGTCGGTGACCGGCACGAGCAACAGAGCGAGGATCCCCGCGAGGAGGAAGGCAAACAGCGCTTCGACGGCGGCGGGCACGAGCCCAGGCTAGACCGCGTACCTGTCGAACCAGAGGGTGAAGGCCATCAGGCCCCAGAGCTGGCGGCTGAGGTCCTCGCGGCCGGCGCAGTGGCGGTCGAGCAGGCCGGTAACCGTGGTGGGGTCGAGCCAGCCCTGGCGGGAGAGGGTCTCGGCCGAGAGCGTTTCGCGGGCGAAGCCCTGCAGCGGGCCGCGCAGCCAGGCGGCGACCGGGATCGAGAAGCCCTGCTTGGGGCCCCGCAGGACCTCCTTGGGGAGCAACGGGGCGAGGGCGCGGCGCAGCAGGCGCTTCTTCGCCAGGCCGCGCACCTTGAGCGGCGTCGCCAGGCCGAGCGCCGCCGCCGCCACCTCGTTGTCGAGGAAGGGCACGCGCAGCTCGAGCGAGTGGGCCATGCTCGAGCGGTCGGTCTTGACCAGCAGGTCGTCGACCAGGTAGATGCCGAGGTCGACGTCCTGCAGGCGGGCCAAGGGCTCCGCCCCCGCGGTTTCCGCGTAGCGCTCGCGGTAGAGGCCGACCGGGTCCCAGCCGGGATCGCGACCGCCGAGCAGGGTCGCCTGCAGCTCGCGCGAGAAGATCTCCTTCCAGGCGTGGTGGCGCTCCAGCGGCGGCAGCTTGGCGCCGCGGGCGAAGCGCTTGGCTTTGTAGTCGAAGCTGACCTTCTCGCTCGAGCTCGGCAGGCGCTCGATCAGCGGCGCGGCGACCGCCGCGAGGCGGCCGATGCGCGGCGCGAGCAGGTCGGCGACGTAGGTGTAGTAGCCGCCGAAGAGCTCGTCGCCTCCCTCCCCCGAGAGGGCGACCTTGACCTCGCCCGCGGCCAGCTCGGAGACGAGGTAGGTGGGCAGCGCCGAGGAATCGCCGAAGGGCTCGTCGAAAGCCTCGGCCAGCTTGGGCAGCAGCTCGACCGCGTCCGGCCGCAGGACGATCTCGTGGTGCTCGGTGCGGTAGCGCTCGGCGACCAGCCGCGCGCGCTCGAGCTCGTCGAAGCTGGCCTCCTCGAAACCAACCGAGAAGGTCTTCACCGGCTCGGCCTGCTCGCCGGCGGCAAGGGCGACGAGGCCCGCCGAGTCGACGCCGCCGGAGAGCAGCACGCCGACCGGCACGTCGGCGACGAGGTGGGCGCGCACCGAGTCGCGCAGGGTCTCGCGCAGCTCGGCGGCCAGGGCGGACTCGGGGCGGCGCCTAGCGTCGTTCGCATCGACCGGGGCCGGCCGTGCGTAACGTCGCTGAATCAGCTCGTCCTCGTGCCAGACGACGAGCCCGCCCGCCGGTAGCTTGCGCGCCTCGGCGAAGACCGTCAGCGGCGCCGGGATCGAGTTGAAGGCGAGGAAGGCGGCGACCGCACGGGGGTCGATCTCACGCGAGAAGCCGGGTTGCTCGAGCAGCGCCTTCAGCTCCGAGGCGAACGAGAGCGTGCCGTCCACGTGCCGGTAATAGAGCGGCTTGATCCCGAAGCGGTCGCGGGCGAGCAGCAGGCGGCGGCGGCGCCCGTCCCAGAGGGCGATCGCGAACATCCCCCGCAGGCGCTCGACGAAAGCCTCGCCGTGTTCCTCGTAGAGGTGGACGAGCACCTCGGTGTCCGAGTGGGTCCTGAAGCGGTGGCCGCGCCTCTCCAGCTCGGCGCGCAGCTCGCGGTAGTTGTAGATCTCGCCGTTCTGGACGACGACGACGCTGCCGTCCTCGTTGGCGATCGGCTGATCGCCGCCCTCGAGGTCGATGATCGAGAGGCGCCGCATCGCCAGCGCAACGCGATCGTCGGCGAAGACCCCGCCGCTGTCGGGCCCGCGATGGACGAGCTGCCCGTTCATCCGCCGCACGGCCTCGACGTCGGGCGGCCCTCCGTCGGCCACGGCAATGCCACAGATCCCGCACATGGGCGGGCAGTCTCTCAGCCGGAAGCGGCGGGGCCGCGACCCAGCACCTTGACCACGGTGGCGAAGAGGACGCTGACGTAGAGCGAAACCGAGCGGTCGGCGATGTACTCCATGTCGTGGGCGAGCTTGTCGGCCCAGGACTCCTCGCGGGTCATCCGCGTCTGGGCGAAGCCGGTGACGCCCGGGCGGACGACGAGGCGCTGCCAGTACTGCGGGATCTCCTCGCAGAGCTCGGTGAAGAAGGCCGGCCGGATCGGCCGCGGGCCGACCACCGCCATGTCGCCGCGCAGGACGTTCCAGAGCTGCGGCACCTCGTCGAGGTGGATCTTGCGCAGTGCCCGGCCGACGAGGGTGACCTCTTCCTCGGTGCGGCGCGAGAGCTCCTCGCCCAGATATGGCCCCAGGCGGCTCTCCGCATCGGGCTTCAGCGTGCGGAACTTGTACATCAGGAAGAGCCGCCCGCCCCGCCCCACGCGGGCGCCGTGGTAGAAGAGCGGCCGCCCCGAGGTGAGCACGATCGCCAGCGCGGTTAGGGCAAGCAGCGGCGCCAGCACGATCAGGATCGCCGCCGAGATCAGCACGTCGAGCGCGCGCAGGAACGGGTCAACCGGGCGCGCCTCGCCGTCGCCGGCGAGCGCGATGAAGTGCTCCAGCTCGGCCTCGACGTCCGGGGGCAGAGCGAGAGAGTCAGCCGGGGATGTGGCTCGCCGCGGGATGGTCGGCTCCGACGGTAGCGAGGATCGTCTCGACGAGAAGGTTGGGGTCGCGCCTGGTCGGGGTCGCCGCGGCGGTGCGCTTGCGCAGCTCGATCGCGCGCGGGTCGGTCAGCGGCCGCAGCCGGCCCGAGCGGATCAGCGCTTCGTCGACGCCGCCGAGGCGGCCGCCGTAGGTGGTGTAGACGGGGGTGCCGAGCGCCGCCGCCTCGCGGTTCATCGTGCCGCCGGCGGAGACGACCAGGTCGGCGAGGGCGACGAGGCTCTGCGCCTCGACCGCGCCCGGCGGCAGGATCAGCGAGGGCAGCGCCAGGCTGCCGACCAGCTCGCGCTGGTCCCCGGTGCGGGGCAGGACGACCGCGTGCACCCCCTCGTCGGTGCCGAGGCGCTGCAGCACCTTGGGGAAGAGCGGGTTCGACTTGCGGTGGTAGAGCGAGACGTCGGGCGGCGGGCGGACGATGACGACGACGCGCCCGGTGTCGACCCCGAGCCGCGCCAGCGCCTCGGAATCGGGCTCGAAGTCGTGGAGGTAGTACTCCTCCTTCAGCCCCGGGTAGGGGAAGTACTTCTCCGGCGTCACGCCGAAGCGGCGCAGGCGCTCGAACGGAACCGAGTCGGGGAACATCACCCGTTTCGCCAACCGACAGCCGATGCGGTGCTGGGTGACGGCGTACTCGTAGTCGTGCATGTTGGCCTCGGGCACGCCGAGCAGCCGCGCCGCGATCGCCAGGTCGTTGGAGCCGTGGGCGAGGGCGAGGTCGAAGGAGCGGCCGCGGCCGAAGCCGAGCATCGCCGTCGTGCGCGCGCCCAACCGTGCCGCCTTGCTCAGCCGCGAGGCGCCGCCGTGGCGGCCGATCGGCGTGTGCTCCATGCCGTGCAGCTCGAGCAGCGCCTGCGTCTGCGCATAGTCGCGCGAGGTCACCTCGACGGTGTGCCCCCTCTCGCGCAGCCGATCGATGACCGGCCGCAGCACCAGCACGTGCGCCGGCGCGCTCATGTCCACCCAAATCCTCATCGCCAGAACATATTGCTCGTCGCGGCGTGGCCCGGGCACCGCCAGGACCGTCTGCTATGGCTCAGGGCGATGAAGTCGCGGCGCCAGGAGCGATCGGGGTGGTTAGGCCGGCTGGCCGCTCGGGGTCCAGCATCCGGGAGCCGGATACCGCTTCATCAGATCGTGAACTTCGGTTCGCACTCTCTCGGCAACCGATTCGTCGCCAGTCGCGGAGACCACGTCGTCCATCCATTCCGCGATCTGACTCATGTGCTCCTGCCCGAGGCCTCTGGTGGTGGCCGCCGGCGTGCCGATCCGCACCCCCGATGGATCGAACGGTTTGCGCGGATCGAAGGGGATCGAGTTCGCGTTGGTGACGATTCCGGCGCGCGAAAGCGCCGTCGCGGCTTCCTTGCCGCTCAGACCCTTGCCCGTCATGTCGAGAAGGATCAGATGGTTGTCCGTACCGCCTGAGACGAGATCGAACCCCCGCCCGATCAGCTCATCGGCCAACACCTTGGCGTTGGCCACGACGGCGTGGGCGTAGTCGCCGAACTCCGGTGCGAGGGCCTCGCCCAAGGAGACCGCGATGGCCGCCGTCTGATGCTGGTGCGGCCCGCCCTGAAGCCCGGGGAACACGGCGCGATCGATCGCCTTCGCGTGCTCCTCCCGACAGAGCAGCATCGCGCCCCGCGGGCCACGCAAGGTCTTGTGGGTGGTCGTCATGACGATGTCGGCATGGGGAATCGGCGAGGGGTGGGCGCCGCCGGCGATCAGGCCGGCCGGGTGCGAGATGTCGGCGACCATCAGGGCCCCGACCTCGTGCGCGATCTCGGCGAACCCGGCGAAGTCGATGGTGCGGGGAACGGCGGTGCCCCCGCAGAAGAGCAGCTTGGGCCGGCTGTCGAGAGCCATCTGGCGCACGACGTCCATGTCGACCTGTCCGGTATCCCGCTCGACGCCGTAGTGGACCGCCTCGAACCAGATCCCGGTGGCCGAGACGCCCCATCCGTGAGTCAGATGACCGCCAGAGGGAAGCGAGAGGCCCATCACCGTATCGCCCGGCTGCAGGAAGGCCAGGTAGACAGCCAGGTTGGCCGGCGAGCCCGAGTAGGGCTGGACGTTCGCGTGCTCGGCCCCGAAGAGCTCCTTGGCGCGCGAGACCGCCAGGCGCTCGACCTCGTCGATCACGTCGTTTCCCTCGTAGTAGCGCCGCCCCGGATAACCCTCGGAGTACTTGTTGACCAGCACCGAGCCGTTTGCGTCGAGCACCGCCGCCGAGCAGTAGTTCTCTGAAGGTATGAGGCAAAGCGATTTGGCCTGCCGTTCGTCCTCCTTTTGGAGGAGATTGGCCAGCTCGGGGTCGCTGAAATCGACGGCGCGGCTCACTTGTCTCGATGCTACCAGCGGGTATGGATAGCCTGAGCGTGGTTACAGGCATCATGGCCGCGCGTGGAAGCGTCGTCGGCTGGGTAGCCTGCCCGCCGTGACGAGACATCTACCAGCGTCGATTGCGACGCTCGCCTTGGCCGTGGCGGCGCTTGGCCAGGGCACCGCCGCAGCGGAGACCGACAACCCCTGCGAAGGGCCCGAAGCGCGCCACCTGCTCTGCCCCAACCTGAAGATCGGCAGGCCCGCCGACATCTACCTCGACCTCAGCGGCGGCCGGGCGCTGCTGCGCGCGACCAGCGACGTGAAGAGCCGCGGCAAGGGCCCGATGGAGCTGCGCGGCCGGCGCAACGGCCGGCGCTCGATGCGGGTCAACCAGCGCATCCACCGCGTCGGCGGCGGCCGCCTCTTCCTGCGCACCGAGGCGACCCTGCACTTCACCGACGTCGGCGCCTACTTCGGGGGCTCCTACTGGAAGGTCCATCAGCTGGCGGGCTTCACCCTGCGCCGCGTCGGGCCGGACGGTAAGACCGGACCGGTGGTGCGCACCAGCCCGAAGCTCAACTACTGCCTGCGCGACCTCGAGCGCACCCGAGCCGGCCGCCGCTCGCCGCCGGCCCGCCACTACCCCGGTTGCAACCAGGACCCCTACATCGACGCCGTCACCCTCGGCACCTCGGTCGGCTGGTCGGACATCTACCCCGCCGACTACGACAAGCAGTGGATCGACGTCAGCGGCCTGCGCGGCTGCTTCGCCTACACGATGACCGTCGACCCGAAGCGCCTGCTCATCGAGTCGAACGAGCGCGACAACTCAGCCCGCCGGCTCGTCCGCCTCCCCTATCGCGGCGAGCCGGGCTGCTAGATCGCCCCCGGACAGGCCGCCCTCGCGCAGGACCCTCCACTCGCCGCCCTCGTCGAACTCGGTCAGGTCGACGACGGTGGACGGCAGGCCGGTCAGCGGCCCGCCGTCGATCGCCAGGTCGACCGCGGCGACGATCTCCCCAGGCACGTCGAGGAAGCTTCCCGGCGCCGGCTCGCCGCTGAAGTTGGCCGAGGTCTGGAAGAGCGGGCACATCGCCCCGGCGAGCGGGCCGCCGATCAGGCGAACGCCGAGCCGGGAGCGGTCCTCCCTGCAGGCGAGCGGGTAGCGCCCTTCGGGATTGGCGACGACGAGGGTGACGGGCCCCGGCATCAGCGCACCGACCGCTTCGCGAGTCCGCATTCCCAGCCCTTCGACCAGCTCGCGCATCGCCAGCGGCGAGAAGTACATGACCGCCGACGGCTTGCCGTCGTCGCGCCCCTTGATCCGGTGGATGCGCTCGATGGCAGCCGCGTCGAGCGGGTCGCAGGCGAGCCCGTAGAGGCCGTCGGCCGGGAAGACGACGACGCCGCCCGCCGCGATCGTGCGCTCTAAAGCGCCCCGCGCCGCCTCCGCCCCATCGCGATCTATCGACACGATCTCGCTCATCGTCGATCACTTGGCGCTTTTGTTCCGCATAGCGGCATAAAGGCGCCAACTCCAATCATCTCCGCCCCCAAACGACGCGGGGGATGCCGGCCAGGTCGGGGCGGGTCTCGACTTGACCGAAGCCCGCCTCCATGAGCAGCTCGTTCACGGCGGGCGCCTGGCCGATGCCGACCTCCAGGGCCAATCCCCCGACTGCGTTCGCCTCTTGTCTCGCTATGAGGGGCAAAAGGGGAAGGTGCTCGCCAAGGAGAGCGCGAATCGCATCGAGGCCGTCCGGGCCGGCGAGCAATGCCTCGCACGGCTCCCACTCCGTCACCTCTGGCTGAAGCTCTGCCCATTCGGCTTCGGCGACGTAGGGCAAGTTGGCGACGATTAGGTCGAAGGCCTCCGCTTCCCCCTCCCCTACCCAGCCCGTGTCCGTGTCGGGCAGCATTCCCTCGACGAACCGCACCCGCTCGGCAAGCCCCAGCCGCTCGGCGTTCCCTCGCGCCACCTCCAGCGCCGCCGCCGATGTATCGGTGGCGACGACCTCGCACTCGGGCAGCTCGTCGGCGATCGCCAGCGCGATCGCGCCGGAACCGGTGCCGATGTCGAGCACCCGCCCTGGCCGCAGCTCCACCGCCAGCTCAACCAACAGCTCGGTCTCCGGACGCGGAATCAGCACGCGCGGATCGACCGCCGGCTCGATCGAGCGGAAGCCTTTGCGGCCGAGGATGTAGGCGACCGGCTCGCGCCGCAGCCGCCGCCGCACCATCTCGCCGAACCGCCTTCCCGCGCCCGCCGGCACGCCGGCCTCGGGCTCCGCCGCCAGTCGCGCCCGCTCCCATCCCGTCGCCTCGGCCAGCAGCAGCTCCGCGTCTAAGCGCGGCGTTTCGACCCCCGCCGCGGCAAGAGCATCGTTCGCGCCGGCGAGGGCGTCGCGGACGCTGCCGGCAGTCGCGGCAGCAGTCATACCAAGAGCCTATCCCGGTAGGGGTGGAACGTCTTGTACTTTTTTTGCGGAGACATCCTCGGAGGGCCACTCGCTGTCTTCAAAAAGAGTTAAGTGGAAGCCCTACCGGGATAGGCTCTCAGGCCACGGCCGCGGCCTCGAGCCTCTGCCGCTTCTCCTCGGCGGCCAGGGCCTCGGTGAACTCGGACAGGCTCCCGGCAAGGACCCCATCGATGTTGTGCGAGGTCAGCTTGATGCGGTGGTCGGTGACACGGCCCTGCGGGAAGTTGTAGGTACGGACCTTCTCGGAGCGCTCGCCGGTGCCCACCTGCGCCTTGCGCTCGGCGGCGACCTTCGCCTGCTGCTCGGCGATCTCGCGCTCCAGCAGGCGCGCGCGCAGCACCCGCATCGCCTTCTCGCGGTTCTGCAGCTGCGACTTCTCGTCCTGCATCGAGACGACGATGCCGCTCGGCTTGTGGGTGATCCGCACCGCCGAGTCGGTCGTGTTGACCGACTGACCGCCCGGGCCGGAGGAGCGGTAGACGTCGATCTGCAGGTCGCTCTGGTCGACCTCGATCTCGACCTCCTCCGCCTCGGGCAGCACCGCCACGGTCGCGGTCGAGGTGTGGATGCGGCCCTGCGACTCGGTCTCGGGCACGCGCTGCACCCGGTGCGTGCCGCCCTCGTACTTGAAGATCGAGTAGGCGCCCTCGCCCTTGACCGCGAAGGTCACCTCCTTGAAGCCGCCCACCTCGGCAGCCGACTGCGAGAGCACCTCGGTGGCGAAGCCGCGCTCCTCGGCGTAGCGGGTGAGCATCTTGTAGAGGTCGCCTGCGAACAGCGCCGCCTCGTCGCCGCCCGCCCCGGCGCGGATCTCGACCAGCACGTTCTTGCCGTCGTTGGGGTCGCGCTCGACCATCGCCAACCGGATCTCCTCCTCCAGCTCCTCCAATCGCCCCGGCGCCTCCTCGACCACCTTCCGCAACTCCGGGTCGTCGCCGTCCTCGGCCAGCAGCTCCCGAGCCCCCTCCAGATCGTCCTTCAAGGTCCGGTACTCCCCCGCCAGCTTCCGCGCAGGCTGCAGCTCCCGATATTCCCGCCCAACCTCCGCATAGCGCCGTCGATCCGAGATGACATCTGGATCCGACATCTGGCGCTCCAGCTCGGCGAACCGCGTCTCGATTTGTTCGACCAAGGCATCGATCATTCGAACAACATAATGAGACTTGCGCTCACGACAGGTGGCTTTCCCAAGGCAGAGGTCGGGAGACGAATGTCAGGCACTGCCTCGTACACTTTCGGAAACTAGTGAGATTTCACGCCTCTGCGCCGCCTTCTGTGACTGAAAACAGCTCCCGACATCTGCCCTTTTCCTACGAGGACTACAGCGAATGGTTCGACGTCTACGCCGAGGATTACCTGATGCCCGCCCTCGCCGAAGCGCGCCGTGCCCTCGACGAGCTTCTCGATCAGGAGCTGCCGGAGCAGCAGCGGGTCCGCGTCCGCGTGGACCCCGGAAGGACCAAGACCAAGGCCCGAACGTGGAAAAAGCTCAACGACAAGTACATCGACAAGGTCCAGGGACTCGCGGACATTCCGGTGATCGTCGATGACTTGGTAGGTCTGCGGATCATCTGCAACAACAGGTCGGATGTCGATCGCGTCGTCGACGTCCTCGACGGAATTCAGGAGTTCGAGGACGGGGACGACCCTGTGCTTGCCACGCACAGCGACACGGTCAAGGATTGGCGTCTGGAGCCCAAGCCGTCCGGCTACCGGGCCTATCACTTGAACCTGTGCACCTCGGTTTCACACGTCACCGAGCGGCATGTCGTCATCTGCGAGCTGCAGATACGCACCCTGCTCCAGGAGAGCTGGGGCGAACTGACCCACGAGGACACCTACAAGCCCGGTGCGAACGTCCCCCAGCTTGTCAGCATGCTCAGCAAGCGGATGGCAGATCTGATGGCCACCCTCGACGACATCGCGGAGGATCTGCGCCTGGAGCTCGACCGACTTGCCGAGAGCTCGCTCACCGAGTCATCCGGCAAAGTCGAAAAGCAGGCCAAGAGCCCCGATCGCGAGGCCGCCGCCGACTATCTCTCTGCCCGCATTTCCGAGCTGAAGCGACCGACGCCCTTGGCGCCGCTCGCATGGGAGCTCCAGCGCGAGTTCGGCCGCGAGATAGCCGACGGTTGGTTCGGCTACGGAACCTTCAAAAATCTCCTCAAGGAAGCCATCCGCGACGTTCAGGTAAGCACCACACCGCCGGCATACGTACTTCCGGCTGGATTCGACGCGTCCTCCTATCCCGACATCCGCATGGATGCGCCACGAGGAGCGTCGTTGCTCAACGACATAGACCCTGCCTTCCCGCTCGTCGACAGCCCGGACTGGCCACACGTGTACCAGGCGCTTGCAGAAGCGACCGGTCGGGTCGCCTGGGAGCCGCCACCAGACGCCAGAACGGTCAACGAGCTGGCCCGAGATGCCCGCGACGGATCAGGGAACGGGCATAAGCACGTGACCAGGAATCAGGTTCGTTATGTCGCGAAAGGCTTGTTGCACGGCCGTGAACTTTCATCGAACATGAGCAAGAATGAGGTCGAAGACAAGTTCATCGAACTGACGGTGCCGCGAGTCGCCAGCCTCGGCCTGCCACAGGCGGAGTGCCGGGAGCTCGACAAATGGCTCCGGGGCAAGTTCAAGCCGCGGGGTGCTCGCCGTTAGGCGACGATCTCAATGGGCGACTCCTGATCGGCGGCCTCGGGTTCCTCGGCCAGAACTTTCTCCAGCGCCGCGATCGCCACCGCGAGCTGCTCTTCGTCCGGCTCGCGCGTGGTCAGGTTCTGCAGCATCAGGCCCGGCCACATCACCGCCCGCACCCAGCGTTTGCGGCGGTTCTTGCCGGCCCACTTGATCACCTCGTAGGAGAGGCCGGCGATCAGCGGGATGCCGAGGATGCGCGAGGCGACCAGCCAGTACCAGGCCGGCAGGCCGATCGGCGCGAAGACGAAGATCGCCAGCACCATCACGATCAGCAGGAAGCTGGTGCCGCAGCGCGGGTGCAGGCGCGAGTAGAGCTTGGCCCGCGAGGGCACGAGCTCGTCTTCGGCCTCGAAGCAGGAGATCGTCTTGTGCTCGGCGCCGTGGTACTCGAAGACACGGCGCAGGTCCGGCAGTTTGCTGATCGCGGCGATGTAGGCGATGAAGATCGCCGTGCGCAGCACCCCCTCGACCAGCCAGAAGAGGAAGGCGTTGCCGAGCTGATCCTTGATCAGGCTGGTAAGCCCGACCGGGACGACGAAGAAGAGGCCGACCGCGAGCGCCAGCGAGAGCACGATCGTCAGGCCCCAGACCCAGCCCCCGATCTCCTCCTTCTCGCCTTTCTCGTCCTCCTCCATCTGGGCGTTGGCGGAGATCGCCAGGGCGCGGAAGCCGATCTTCAGCGACTCGCCGAGGGCGACGACGCCGCGGATCACCGGCACCCGCCAGAGGCGGTGGCGCTTGGCCCAGGGGACGAGCGGCTCGGAGCTGAGCTCGATCTGGCCCTCGGGGTTGCGCACCGCGACCGCCCAGGTGGAGACGCCGCGCATCATCACCCCCTCCAGCACCGCCTGGCCGCCGACCGGCGCGTCGCGTTTGGCGACAAGCGCGCCGTCGGGCATGCGCAGCGGGTCGGCGCCGTTGGAGGAGGAGACGGCCTCAGCAGGCGGAGAGCCTGTCTCCGCAGCCATGGCCTACTTGGATGCCTTGGCGTGCTTCGCTGCGCGCCGCTGGAACCGCTCGACCCGCCCGCCGGTGTCGACGAGCTTCTGCTTGCCGGTGTAGAACGGGTGGCACTCCGAGCAGAGCTCGACGTGAAGGTCCGACACCGTGGCACGGGTGTAGAACTGGTTGCCGCACGAGCAATGCACGTTGGCGAGCGTGTACTCCGGGTGGATTCCTGCCTTCATCGCCATCAAGTCTAGAGAAGTCCGCAAGGACAACCCCAAAGGCTTGGGGAACGGCCCTGGCCTGCCGATAGCTCACGCATGACGCCTGGTCGATCGACCGCCCCGGACAGCCCGCTGGCCCGCGGCCTGCGCATCTCCCTCGCCCTGCTGCTTCTCGGCGGCACGCTGCTGGTCGCCCTGCACTACTGGCTCGGCCTGCTCGACGGCCTGCACGCGGCGATCGGCAACGGCGTCTACTGCGCGGTCGTGCTGGGCGCGGGGGTGGCCTGCCTGAGCAGGGCCTCGGCCTACGGGCGCGAGCGCAACGCCTGGATTCTGCTGGGCCTCTCGATCCTCGTCTGGGGCGCCGCCGAGGTCTACTGGGCGGTGGCGATCGAAGGCAACCCGGACGCCCCCTACCCCTCGCCCGCCGACATCGGCTATCTGCTCTTCTACCCCCTCGCCTACCTCGGCCTGGGCCTCCTGGTGCGAGCGCGCACGCACGAACTCAACTGGCGGCTCTGGATGGACGGGCTGATCGCCGGACTCGGCACGGCCGCCCTCGGCGCCGCTTTCATCTTCGACTTCGTCGCCGAGAAGACCGAAGGGACGACGATCGAAATCGTCACCACCCTGGCCTATCCGCTGGGGGACATCACGATGCTGGCGATGGTCGTCGGCGTGGTCGCCCTCACCGGCTGGAAGCCGGGTCGCACCTGGTCGCTGCTGCTGGCCGGCCTGGCGGCGCTGGTCGTCGCCGACATCGCCTTCACCCTGCAGCTCACCGAGGAAGCGCTGCCCGGCGGCAGTTGGGTCGAACCGGTCTACCTGATCTCCGCCGTCTGCCTGGGCGCCTCCGTATGGCAGCCGGCCGAGGCGGCCGAGATCACCTCGCCCGAGGAAAGGCGCCGCGAGATGGTCGTGCCGACGGTCTTCGCCAGCGTGATGATCGGCCTCTTCGCGATGCAGTACTTCAGCGCGACCAGCAGCCTCTCGACGGTGCTCTGGGCGGCGACGATGACCGCCGTCATCGTCCGCCTGGGAATGAGCGACCGGGAGAACAAGCGGCTGCTCGAGCAGGTCCGCACCGACGCGCTCACCGGGCTCAACAACCGCGGCCGCCTGCAGGTCGACCTGCCGGTCTACTTCGCCGAGGCGAGCGAGAAGCGGCCTCTCTCGCTGATGCTCCTCGACCTGAACGGCTTCAAGCACTACAACGACACCTTCGGCCACCCCGCGGGCGACGAGCTGCTCGTCCGCCTCGGCGCCGCCCTGCTCGAGACGCTCGGCGACGACGGCGTGGCCTACCGCATCGGCGGCGACGAGTTCTGTGTGCTGCTCACCTGCGAGCGAGATCGGCTCAACGGGGTGGGCCGCGGCGTCACGCGGGCGCTCAGCGCCAGCGGCCCCGGCTACTCGGTCAGCACCTCGTGGGGCACCGTCGAGGTGCCGACCGAAGAGAGCGACCCGTCGGCGGCGATGCAGCTCGCCGATGTGCGGATGTACGCGCAGAAGGAGTCGCGCCGCACCGCCCACCTCGAGGAAAGCCCGGTCGGGGACGCCGGAGAGGTTAAGGTCTCCGAGTGGCCCCAGCCGAACAGCGAGCCGACGCCGAGCGACGCGAAGTAACCCTTCCCGCCGGGACGGTCCGCTACCGCGACGCCGGCGAGGGCAAGCCGGTCGTTTTCGTCCACGGCTATCTGGTCGACGGGCGTCTTTGGGACGGGGTCGTCGACAGCCTCTCCGACCGCTGCCGCTGCCTCGCCCCCGACTGGCCGATCGGCGCCCAGCAGGTGGCGATGAACCCCGACGCCGACCTGACGCCCTACGGTATTGCCGGCCTGATCGCGGACTTCCTCGAGCAGCTCGATCTTCAGGACGTGACGATCGTCGGCAACGACTCGGGTGGCGCGATGTCGCAAGTGCTCGTCACCCGCCGCCCCGAGCGGATCGGCCGCCTCGTCCTCACCAACTGCGACACGCACGAGAACTTCCCGCCCGGGATCTTCAAGACGATGCCGCCGATCGCGGCGCTGCCCGGCGGGATGGCCATGCTGGCGGCACCGTTCCGCATCGGCGCCCTCGCCCGCGCCGCCTTCAAGCCCTTCTCGAAGAAGCCGATTCCGCCCGAGCTGATCGACTCCTGGATGCGGCCGGCCCTGCACGACCCGGGCGTCAAGCGCGACGCGAAGAAGGTCACCGCGGGGATGAACAAGCGCTACACGCTGGAGGCCGCGGAGAAGCTGCGCGGCTCCGAGCTGCCGATCCTGCTTGCCTGGGCGCCGGGCGATCGCTTCTTCCCGCTGAAGTACGCACAGCGCCTCGCCGGCGAAGCCGGCAAGGCCCGCATCGTCGAGATCCCCGACGCGGCGACCTTCGTCCCGCTCGACCAGCCCAAGCGGCTGGCCGACGAGATCGCGGCGTTCGCCGCCGCCTGACCTCGCCCCCGCGGTCTGACCCTCGCCCCCGCGGTCTGCGCCGCCGTACAAGCGTACGTAACACTTCGCGCAAACTGCGGGAACTTTCGCTACTTGCGGGTTTTTCGTCCGATCGAGGCGTGATCGTTATGTAAACGCCCCCTACAGCGGAGAGAGCCATGCCCCAGGAGATCTTCGATCAGGACCGGCCGCCGAGGAGAAGCGCGATGGCGCAGCGCCTCGACGACGCCTTCGCCGGTTGCGAGGAATGGACGATCGCTCCCCCTTCCCCGCGCCGCGCCGACGCACTCCACATCGCTCCCTGGCTGGACAAGGCAGACGAAGAGAAACGTCTCCCCCGCGCCGCCTGACCCGCCGCTAGGCGTCTAGGTCTCCTGGTACAGGGGGCCGTCGCCACCCTCGGGCAGCGTAAGGCGGCCGCCCTTGGCGGTGATCGCGCCGCACTGGACGCAGTTGGAGGCGGTGACGTGGACGTCGACCTCGGCGGCGCCGTTCTCGAGCTGCTCGTCGGGAATCTCGTAGACCTGCGCCGGGCACATCGAGACCCAGGTCTGGGCGAGCTCGCGCGGGACCTTGGTCTGGATGCGCACGTGGTTGGGCGCGTCGTCGCGGGTCGCGTTGCCCGATAGGAAGACCGAGTCGAGCTTGTTGAAGGTGACCTCGTTGTCGGGTTTCGGGTACCTGTCGGCGGCCTTGCCGATGAACACCGCCGGCTCGGCGTTGTCCTCGACCTTCATGTGACCGGGCGGGAAGTTGCCTTTGCTCGCGACGAGCATGTTGGCGACGATGCCGCCGCGGATCAGGCCCTTGCTCAGCGGCTGCTTCATGTTGCGCGACTTGTAGAGGTCCTTCTCGATCACCGAGCCGCGGATCGCCGCGTCGTAGCTTTCGAAGTTGACCGAGTCGATGTCCTTCTTCAGCGACTCGACGATCGCTTCCGCCGCGTACATGCCGGCGTGCATCGCGTAGTGGACGCCGGCGAGCTCGGCGATGTTGACCATCCCGGCGGCGTCGCCGGCGACCAGCATGCCGGGCACCGAGAAGCGCTTCGGCAGCGCCCAGTAGCCGCCCGAGGGAATCGTCTTCGCGCCCCAGCCGACCCGCTTGCCGCCCTCGATGATCTTGGCGATGAAGGGGTGCTGCTTGAAGCGCTGCAGCTCGTCGTGGACGGAGAAGGTCGCGTCGGTGTAGTCGAGGCCGACGACGAGGCCAAAGCAGACCTTGTCCTCGCCCATCGGGTAGATGAAGCTACCCCCAGCCTCTTTGTATTTGGCGCCCCAGCGCAACGGCCAGCCGAGCGTGTGGATCACTCGGTCGAGCGGCTTCGGCACCTCCCAGATCTCCTTCACGCCGAGCTCCCAGGCCTGCGGGTCCGAGCCCTCGCGCATGTCGAAGTAGTCGAAGGCGGCGTAGGTGAGGTGACCGATCGTGCCCTCGGCGAGCACCGTCGCCTTGGCGACGACGTCGGAGCCGGGCTCGAAGTTGCCCAGCTCTTCGCCCTCCTTGCCGCGGCCGCGGTCGCCCGAGCGCACGCCCTTGACGATCCGGTCCTCGACCAGCAGCTTGGTCGCGGCGGTCTCGGAGAGGATGTAGACGCCGGCCTCTTCGGCTTTGTCGGCGAGGAAGCGACCCAGTTTCGAGACCGACATCGTGTACGTGCCCTCTTTGCGGAAGTTGGGCGGCGGCGGCTTCAGCGGGATCGCCGCCTTGGAGGTGAGGAAGTAGGTCGCGTCCTTGGTCACCTCCTGGTAGACCGGCGGCCAATCGCCGGGGTCCATATCCGGGAAGAGACGGGTCATCGCCGAGGGGTCGACGTTGGCGCCGGAGAGCAGGTGCGCCCCGGCGACTTTGCCCTTCTCGATCACCGCGACGGGGACTTCGCCGAGCTTCTCGGTCAGCTCCGGCTCGTCCTCGAGCAGCTGCATCAGCTTGTTGGCGCAGGCGAGGCCCGCCGGACCGCCGCCGACGATCGCCACGCCGACCTCGATGCGGTCGTCGACCGGGTCGGTCGGCGGG
>JGI24034J26672_10000088_pt1 | contig 17296 bp, 17 predicted proteins | sample KBSSwiS2withPhiX_FD_26672 | JGI IMG/M metagenome (IMG submission 26672)
CGAGCTGGGCGTCACCGGGCCGCTGCTGCGCGCCGCCGGCGAGCCCTGGGACCTGCGCAAGGCCTTCGAGTACCTCGCCTACCCGGAGGTGGAGTTCAAGGTCCCGGTCGGCACGGTCGGCGACAACTACGACCGCTACCGCGTGCGCGTGGCGGAGATGGTCGAGTCTGTGCGAATCGTCGAGCAGTGCCTCGACGCCCTGCCCGAGGGCCCCTTCATCGCCGACGACCGCAAGTACGTGCTGCCGCCGCGCTCGGAGCTCTCGACCTCGATGGAGTCGCTGATCCACCACTTCAAGCTGGTCACCGAGGGCTACCGGGTCGAGGCCGGCGAGGTCTACTACTCGATCGAGTCGCCGCGCGGCGAGCTCGGCTGCTTCGTCGTCGCCGACGGCTCCGCCAAGCCGGCGCGGGTCCACTTCCGCGACCCGTCCTTCGTCAACCTGCAGGCGTTCCGGGACATGTCGATCGACGGCTACGTCGCCGACATGATCGCCAGCCTCGGCATGCTGGATCCGATCCTCGGCGGGGTCGACCGGTGAGGAGACGTCATGGTTGATTTCCCCGTAGATCCGGCCGTGTCAGAAGGACGCGTCCCAGACCGGGCGTCGGAAGGCGTTCCCGAACTACACGAAGTCGATTGCCCCGATGGGCTGCGGGAGCAGATCGAGATCCTGATGTCCCGCTATCCCGATCGGCACTCGGTCTCCATTCCCGCCCTCTGGGCCGTGCAGCGTTTGTATGGCTGGTGCACGCCAGAGGGGATTCGGCAGGCTGCTGCCGTCATGCGAGTCACTCCCGCCTATTTGGAGTCCGTGGCCTCGTTCTACGACCTGCTCCATACCGAGCCGGTGGGCGCTCACAAAGTGGCCGTCTGCACGAACATCAGCTGTTGGATGCGCGGCGGGGACGAGCTGCTCGACGCCTTCCGCGCCGCCGCCGAGGGGACCGAGGACGTCTACGTCACCGGCTTCGAGTGCCTCGGCGCCTGCGACATCGCGCCGATGGCCTCGATCGACGAGCGTTACTTCGGGCCTCTCCAACCGGACGAAGCGAAGACAGCCATCGACCAGGCGCTTGCCGGCGAGGACGTGCTGCCCGAAAAGGCGCTTGAGAGTCGGCCCCTGGCCGGGGACGGTCTCGCCTCGGACATTTCGAAGGATTTGGGGGTCCATAGCCCCCCAAATCCTTCGAAATCGGAGAGGGCCGGCGATGCCTGAGACTCGCCTGCTGCTGCGGCACGCCGAGGACCCGGCGCTGCGCACCCTCGACGGCTACAAGGGCTACGGCGGCTACGCCACGCTCGAGAAGGCCTACAGAGAGATGGAGGCGAGCGAGATCCTCGAGGAGCTCGAAGACTCCGGCCTGCGCGGCCGCGGGGGCGCCGGCTTCTCGATGGGCAAAAAGGCCTCCTTCCTGCCGCGCGGCGAGATGGCCAAGTACCTCTGCTGCAACGCCGACGAGTCCGAGCCGGGGGCCTTCAAGGACCGCGAGCTGATGCAGCGCAATCCCCACCAGCTGATCGAGGGAATCGCGATCGCGGCGATCGCGGCCGACGCCGGCCACGCCTTCATCTTCATCCGCGGCGAGTACGACGCCCAGGCCGACATCCTCGACGCCGCCGTCGCCGAAGCGTACGAGGCGGGCTACCTCGGGGTGGACATCCTCGGCAGCCGCCGCGACCTCGAGCTGGTCGTCCACCGCGGCGCCGGCGCCTACATCTGTGGCGAGGAGACCGCCCTGCTCGACGCGCTCGAGGGCAAGCGCGGCAACCCGCGGCTGAAGCCGCCCTTCCCCGCGGTGCAGGGCCTCTACGGCGGGCCGACGCTGATCAACAACGTCGAGACGCTCTCCAACGTGCCGCGCATCGTCGCCCACGGGGCGGAGTGGTTCCGCGGCTACGGCACCGAGCAGTCGCCCGGCACCAAGGTCGTCTCGGTCTCCGGCTGCGTGCGCCGGCCCGGCAACTACGAGGTCGAGCTGGGCGTGCCGACGCGCGAGCTGATCTACGAGCTCGCCGGCGGGCCGCCGGAGGGGCGCGAGGTGAAGGCCTTCTACCCGGGCGGCTCCTCGGCGCCGGTGCTGACCGCCGTGGAGGGGCTCGACTTGCCCTACTCCTTCGAGGCGATGGCCGAAGCGGGCTCGATGCTCGGCTCGGGCTCGATCATCGTCGCCGACGACGCCGTCTCGATCCCGCACATGGCGCTGCGCACGGCGCGCTTCTACCACCACGAGTCCTGCGGCAAGTGCACCCCCTGCCGCGAGGGCACCAACTGGACGGTGAAGGTGCTGGAACGGGTGGTGCGGGGCGAGGCGACGCCGATGGACCTCGACATCGTCGAGTCGGTCCAGTCGAACATCATGGGCAACTGCCTCTGCGTGCTCGGCGACTCGATGGCGATGCCGGTCAGCGCGATGGTGAAGAAGTTCCGCGGCGAGTTCGAAGCGGTGATGGCGGATGCCGCCGAGGAGAGCCGGATCGCCGTCGTGCAGGGCGCTCCGGAGACCCTGGGGGCAGCGACGTGAGCCGCGCGGTGACGATCGTGATCGACGGCCGCGAGGTCGCCGCGACCGAGGGCGAGATGCTGCACGACGCCGCCAAGCGGGGCGACGTCGAGATCCCGGTCTTCTGCTACGAGCCGAAGCTCGGCGACCCGGTCGGCGCCTGCCGCATGTGCCTGGTCGAGGTCGAGGGGATCCCGAAACTGCAGACCTCCTGCTCGACGCCGGTGCGCGACGGCATGGTCGTCAACACCCGCAGCGAGCAGGTCAAGGAGGCGCAGAACGCCGTGGTCGAGTTCCTGCTCGTCAACCACCCGCTCGACTGCCCCGTCTGCGACAAAGGCGGCGAGTGCCCGCTGCAGGACATCTCGATGGGCTGGGGTCCGGGCAAGAGCCGCTTCACCGATCGGAAGCGCCACTTCGAGAAGCCGATCGAGCTCTCGCCGCTGGTGGCGATCGACCGCGAGCGCTGCATCCTCTGCTACCGCTGCGTGCGCTTCAGCCAGGAGGTCTCAGAGGACGAGCAGCTGCAGCTGCTCGAGCGCGGCGACCGCACCTTCGTCGGCACCTTCGACGACCGCCCCTACGTCGACCCTTTCCACGGCAACGTCACCGACCTCTGCCCGGTCGGCGCGCTGACCAGCTACACCTACCGCTTCCGCGCCCGGCCCTGGGACGTCGAGCAGGGCGGCACCGTCTGCACGCTCTGTCCGAGCCAGTGCAACGTCAGCCTCACCGTGCGCGACGAGCAGGTTAAGCGGGTGGTCGCCCGCGACAACCCCGACGTCGACGACGGCTGGCTCTGCGACCGCGGCCGCTACGGCTTCGAGATGTTCGGCGCCGAGCAGCGAGTCACCGCGCCACGCCTGCGCAGCGGCCCGGTCGAGTGGGACGAGGCGATCGCAAAAGCCGCGGCGGCGCTGAACATCGGTGGCCCGGCGACCGCGGCGATAGTCGGCGACGGCTCCAACGAGGAGGGATATCTCGTCCAGCGCATCCTCCGCGAAGCGCTCGGCTCCCCCCACGTCGACTCGCGCGCCGCGCGCGGCCCCGACCGCGACACCCTCCTCCGCCTCGCCCAACCCGACCTCTCGATTCGGGTCCGCGACCTCGACCAGGCCGACGCGGTCCTCGTGGTCGGCACCGACCCCCTGCACAGCTCCCCGATCCTCGACCTCCGCATCCGCAAGGCGATGCGCCGCAACGGCGCCAAGCTGGTCGTGGCGACCGACCGCCCCACGGCGCTGGACGGTGGAGCGGCTGCGGTCCACCGCTACGCCCCTGGCGAGGCCGGCGCCTTCCTGTCGAACCTCGCGGCCGCCGCCGGCACCCCCTCAAGACGTTCGGAGGGGGTACCGACATCGGCCGACCTACTCCAGGACGCCGAGCGCGTGGTCGCGATCTGGGGGGAGCGGATCGGTCGCGAGGGCGCACCCGCGACCGCTGCCCTCCTCGACCTAGCCGCCGCTTTCAATCTGGGAGGGACGGAGGGCAGTGGCCTGCTGGAGGTACCCGAGCTGACCAACGCCCGAGGGCTGCGCGAGGCGGGCTGCCTGCCAGACGCCGGATCGGGCTTCGCGGAAACCACCCCCGGCAAGAGCACCGAGGAGATCCGCGAGGCCCTCGAGTCGGGTGAGCTGAAGACCCTCCTCCTCTTCGGCGCCGACCCCCTCCGCGACTTCCCCGACACCGCGGCCTGGCAACGAGCCCTAGCCGCCGCCGACCACCTAATCGTCTTCTCCACCTTCGAGAACGCCACCACCGCCATGGCCGACGTCGTCTTCCCCCTCGAGACCCACGCCGAGAAAGACGGCACGGTGACGCACCCGGACGGCCGCCTACAGCGTGTGCGCCCATCGGCCTCCCGCCCCGGCGACATCCGCCCCAACTGGGGCGTCCTCGCAGAGCTCTCGCTCGCGCTCGGCCACGACATCGGTATCGACTCCCAGCCCTCGGCCCTCGCCGCCCTCACCGAGGCGGTCTCCTTCTACGCGGGAATCGACGATGCGGAGATTGCGGGCAGGGGTGTGCGCTGGCAGGACCGCGACGCGGCTTCCTCACTACCGGCGCCCGCTTCTTCGTCCCTACCAGGTGCCGGGGAGGATGTCGGTAGTCCCTCCGAACGTCTTGCGCGGGAGGAGAACGGGCCCAGCGGCGACAGCACTAGTGCTCACCAACGACGAGTCGCGAGTGAGGAGGGACTGCCGGCAGCCTCCCTGTCCCTCGGAACGTACAGAGACATCTGGGCCGGGCCGATCACCGAGCTGAACCCGCCACTGAAGTTCCTCCAGCCGCAGCAGCGAGTCGAGCTATCGCCAACCGACGCCGAGCGGCTAGGCCTGAAGAACGGCGAGACCGTGCGCGTGAGCCAGAACGGCTCGGCGGTAGAGGCCTCGGTCCAAATAAGGGAGCGGATCGAGCAAGGCGTCTGCTTCCTGATCGAGGGCACCGCCGAGGACAACGCCAACGGCCTGCTCGACGGCGCCCCGGTCCAGGTGGAGATCGGCAAGCTGCCCGAGTCGGCAGCCGCGAGCGGGGAGCCGACGTGATCGCGCTCGCCGACACCCAGTTCGTCGAAGCCACCTGGATCATGGTCGTCAAGAGCCTGGTGATCTTCGCTGTGATCTTCGGCATCTTGCCGCTGATGACGGTCCTGGAGCGCAAGCTGATCGGCCGCTTCCAGCACCGTTACGGGCCGAACCGGGTGGGGCCCTTCGGCATCCTGCAGCCGCTCGCCGACGTCGGCAAGCTGCTCAGCAAGGAGGCGTTCATGCCGGACAACGCGATCCGCAGCCTCTTCATCCTCGGGCCCCTGCTGCCGGTCCTCTCCGGCGTCCTGGCGCTGGCGATCATCCCCTGGGGCGACGTGCAGGACGGCGTCGGCCTCTACGGGATCGACGTGCCGATCGGGATCCTCTACTTCTTCGCCGTCGGCTCGATCGCCTTCTACGGCGTGCTGCTCGGCGGCTGGTCCTCGGGCTCGAAATACAGCCTGCTCGGCGCGATGCGCGGCGCCGCCCAGCTGATCTCCTACGAGGTGGCGATGGGCCTGGCGCTGCTCGGCGCGATCATCATGGGCGGCTCGCTCTCGCTGGTCGACATCGTCCACGCCCAGGGCGAGATCTGGTTCGTCGTGCCGCAGTTCGCCGGCTTCCTGATCTTCATGCTCGCCGGCTTCGCCGAGACCAACCGCACGCCCTTCGACATGCCCGAGGCCGACGCCGAACTGGTGCAGGGCTTCATGACCGAGTACGGCGGCATGCGCTTCGGCAGCTTCCTGCTGGTCGAATACATGGAGATCATGGTCGTCGCCGGGATCGCCGCGGCCGTGTTCCTCGGCGGCTGGATGGGCCCGGGGCCGGGCTGGCTGGACCCGCTCTGGATGCTGGCCAAGATCATCGGCCTGATCCTCGTCTTCATCTGGGTGCGGGCGACGCTGCCGCGGCTGCGCTACGACCAGCTGATGAGCCTCGGCTGGAAGATCCTCCTGCCGCTGGCGACCCTCAACGTCCTCGTCACCGCCGTCCTGGTGGTGGTCACGTGACCGAGTTCCCCTATCTGAAGGACCAGGACGTGATCGCGGTGCAGCGCGGGCCGGAGCCGGGCGGGCTCGGTGGGGCCTACCGCGCCTTCGGCGAGACGCTGCGCGGGCTGAAGACGACGATGGCGCGGCTGATCGAGGGCCCGCTGACGATCGAGTACCCCGAGGAGAAGACGCCCGTCTACCCGCGCTTCCGCGGCCGCCACAAACTCCACAAGTTCGAGGACACCGGATTGGAGAAGTGCGTCGGCTGCTCGCTCTGCGCGGCTGCCTGTCCGGCCGACTGCATCCGCGTCGTCGCCGCCGAGAACATCCCCGGCGAGCGGGTCTCCGCCGGCGAGCGCTACGCCGCCGTCTACGAGATCAACCTCTCGCGCTGCATCTTCTGCGGCTACTGCGAGATCGCCTGCCCCTTCGACGCGATCACGATGGGCCACGACTACGAGATGGCCGACTACGACCGCGAGGACCTGATCTTCACCAAGGAGATGCTGCTCGCCGAGCCGGTCGAGCGGACGCCGCTGAAAGCCGAGGGCGAGTAGTGGAAGAGCTGCTCTTCTTCGGTGCCGCGCTCGGCGCCCTCGGCGGCGCGGTCGGGGTCGTCGCGATGCGCAACCCCTTCTACAGCGTGCTGGCGCTGATCGCCCACCTCTTCTCGCTGGCCGTCCTCTTCCTCCTGCTCAGCTCGGCCTTCGTCGCCGCCGCCCAAGTGGTCGTCTACGCCGGCGCCGTGATGGTCCTCTACGTCTTCGTCGTCGCCTACGTAGGCAGCGGCGGCGAGTCGGCCTGGGAGTCGATCCCCGGCCAACGCTTCCTAGCCCCCCTCCTCGGCATCGCCGTCTTCATAGAGCTGGCAATAGCCGTCCTCTCCTCCTCCCTGATCGCACTGAGCACCGACGGCCCCGACGTCAAGCCGGGCTTCGGCGACCCAGCCGGGATCGGCCGCCTACTCCTGGAAAAGTTCCTGCTGCCCTTCGAGGCAAGCTCCATCCTCCTCCTGCTCGCAGCAGTCGGGGCCATCGTCTTGGCGGGCCGCAAGGGAGCCGTGAGGGGGTCCTCAGAACACTCCAGCGAGGCTCCCGCCGAGCGTTCTGAGGACCCCCTCGCGGCTCCCCCCCACGCCAGAGGCGTCCCGTCATGACCATCGAGTGGTACATCGTCCTCTCCTCGCTCCTCTTCGCGGTCGGAGCGATCGGCATCCTGCTCAGGCGCAGCCCGGTAGTGATCCTGCTCTGCCTCGAGCTGATGCTCAACGCGGGCAACCTCGCCCTGGTCGCCTTCAGCCGCATGGTCGGCAACCAGCAGGGGCAGGTGTTCGCCGTCGTGGTGATGGTCGTCGCCGCCTGCGAGGTCGTCGTCGGCCTCGGCCTGATCGTTGCGATCTTCCGTCGCCGGCTGCCGCTCGACGTCGACGAGCTGCGGGAGCTGCGCGGATGAGCGCGACCGGTTGGGCCTGGCTGGCCCTGCTGCTGCCGCTGCTCGGCTCGATCGTCATCGCGCTCGGCTTCCGGGTGTTGCCCGCGCGCGCCGCCGGCGCGATCGGCACCGCCTCGATCGGGCTCGCCTTCGTCTGCGCGTTGGGTGCCCTCTTCAACCTGCTCGGCGACGACCCCGAGGCACGCCGGCACGCCTCCTCGCTGTGGACCTACGCAAGCGCCGGGGGCCTCGACGTCGACCTCGGCATCTACGTCGACCAGCTCTCCGTCTTCATGCTGCTCGTCGTCACCGGGGTCTCCAGCCTGATCCACCTCTACTCGTTCGGCTACATGCGATCCGACGAGGGCTACCACCGCTTCTTCAGCTACCTCAACTTCTTCGTCTTCTCGATGCTGCTGCTCGTCCTCGCCGGCAACTTCGTGCTGCTGATCGTCGGTTGGGCCTTCGTCGGCTTCGCCTCCTACGCGCTGATCAGCTTCTGGTACCGGCGGACGACCGCGACCGCGGCGGGGATGAAGGCCTTCGTGATCAACGTCGTCGGCGACATCGGCCTGGTGCTCGCGGCCTTCCTGATCTTCCGCGAGCTGGGCAGCTTCGACTACGGCACGGTTTTCGAGACCGCCCCCGACGTCTTCACCACCAACGAGTGGACGGTGACGGCGATCTGCCTGCTGCTGCTGCTCGGCGCCTTCGCCAAGTCGGCGCAGATCCCGCTGCACACCTGGCTGCCCGACGCGATGGAGGGCCCGACGCCGGTCTCCTCGCTGATCCACGCGGCGACGATGGTCACCGCCGGCGTCTACCTGATCGCCCGCACCCACGTCCTCTTCGACCTCGCCCCGACCGCCGCCGACATCGCCGCCTTCACCGGCCTGGCGACGCTGCTGATCGCCGGCACGATCGCGCTCGCGATGACCGACCTGAAGCGGGCGATCGCCTACTCGACGATGAGCCAGATCGGCTACATGATCATGGGCGTCTCGATCGGCGCCTACGGCGCCGGCCTCTTCCACCTGATGACCCATGCCTTCTTCAAGGCGCTGCTCTTCATGGCGGCCGGCTCGATCATCGCCGCGATGGCGAACGTGCAGAACATCGACCGGATGAGCGGCTTCTGGAAGGCGATGCGGTTCACCTCGGCGATGCTGCTGATCGGCAGCCTGGCGCTGGCCGCCTTCCCCTTCACCTCGGGCTTCTTCTCCAAGGACTCGATCCTCGACTACGCGATCGCGCGCGGGGGGATGTACGAATGGATGGCGATCGGCGGCTACGTCGGCGCCTTCCTCACCGCGCTCTACACCTTCCGCCTCGTCTTCCGCGTGCTGCCCGGCAGGCCCTGCGAGGAGGCGCGGCACCTGATCGACACGGGCGAGCTCTACCACGGCGAGGCGCGCAACCCCGCCAACGACGAGCTCGAGGACGCGGGGGTCGGCTTCCCGGGCCCCGAGCACCACATCGCCGAGCAGTCGCGGTCGATGGCGGTGGCGATGGCGGTGCTCGGCTTCGGCGCGCTCTTCGCCGGCCTGATCCAGGTCCCGGGCGTCGACGACGTCCTCTTCGCCTGGCTCGACCCGGTCTTCGCCGACTCGCAGCTCAGCCACATCCACCCAAGCGTCGGCGCCGAGTGGCGCGGGCTGGGCATCGGCGGGCTGATATCGCTGCTCGGCATCGCCGCCGCCTGGCTGCTCTGGGTGCGCCGGCCGGAGCTGCCGCCGCGCTTTCGCGAGCGCTTCCGGCCCGCCTACCTGCTGGCCGTCGACAAGTGGTACTTCGACGAGGCGATCGACCTGCTGGTGGTCCGCCCGACGCTGGCGATCGGCCGCTTCGCCGACCGCACCTTCGAGCGCCTCGTCGTCGACGGCATAGTCAACGGCACGGCCGAGACCGTGCGCGGCGCCGGCGGCATCGTCCGCGTCGTGCAGAGCGGCTTCGTGCGCAGCTACGCGCTGCTCCTGATCGCCGGCTTCGCCGGGCTCGCCCTCTACTTCCTGCTGAGCGGGTCATGACCAACTCGCTGCTCTGGACCCCGCTCGTCTTCGCGCTCAGCGGCCTCGTGCTGCCGAAGCGCGCGGTCGGCTGGTGGGCGGCGGCGGGCGGGGCGGTGACGCTCGGCATCGCGATCGCGCTGCTGGCCGGCTTCGACTCCGGCGCCGGCCTGCAGGACACCGTCGACGTCAACTGGATCCCCGGCCTCGGGGTCGATTACAGCCTCGGCATCGACGGGCTCAACGTCTTCCTGCTGGTGCTGACGGCGCTGCTCTGGCTGGGCGGCACGGCCTTCGCGGCGCTGCGCGAGCAGGAGCGGCCGCACCTCTTCTTCGGGATGCTGCTGCTCGGCGAGACCGCGACGCTGGGCGCCTTCCTCGCCCAGGACCTGCTCCTCTTCGTCCTCTTCTTCGACCTGATGCTGGTGCCGTTCTACTTCCTCTTCGGCGCCTGGGGGACCGACCGGCCCGACGGGCCGACCGCGGCCTCGGCAACGCTGAAGATGATCGTCTACACCCTGGTCGGCTCGCTGCTGATGCTGGTCGCGGCGATCGCCACCGCGATCATCGCCGCCGACGGCGGCCAGATCAGCTTCTCGATCGCCGACCTCGCCCGCCATCCGATCGCCGAGGGCAGCCAGCGCTGGATCTTCTGGTTCTTCGCCGTCGCCTTCCTGGTCAAGATGCCGGCCTTCCTCCTGCACGGCTGGATGCCCGACGCCTACCGGGCGGCGCCGCTGCCGGTGCTGGCGGTCTTCTCCGGCGTGCTCGCCAAGGTCGGCGCCTACGGCTTCCTGCGCGTCGTCCTGCCGCTCTTCCCCGACGCGACCGTGCAGTTCCAGGAGGTCGTCCTGGTAATCGCCCTGGCCTCGATCCTCTACGGCTCGGCGATGGCCTTCACGCAGACCAACGTGCGGCTGGTCGGCGGCTACTCCTCGGTCGCCCAGCTCGGCTTCATCACGGCCGGCATCTTCGCCCTGCGCGCCGACGGGGCGGACGGGGCGGTGCTGCAGATGGTCAACCACGGCCTCGTCGTCGCGCCGCTGTTCATCGTCGTCGCGGTCCTCGCCGAGCGCAGCGGCACGGAGGACCTGCGCGAGATGGGCGGGATGGCCTTGCGCGCGCCCGTGTTGGCGGCGCTCTTCCTGATCGTCGCCCTGGCGACGCTGGCGATGCCCGGCTCGGCCAACTTCGTCGGCGAGTTCTACATCCTCAACGGTCTCTTCCAGGCGAAGATCGTCTTCGCCTTCGTCGCCATCTCCGGCGTGGCGATGTCGGCTTACTACGCGCTGCGGCTCTACCAGCGGACGATGCACAACCGGCTGCCCGACGGAGCGCTCTCGCGGGAGATCGGCCTGCGCGACGGCCTCGTGCTGGCGCCGCTCGTCCTCTGCATCCTCGCCCTGGCCTTCTACCCGCAGCTGATCCTCGAGCGAACCGACGCCGCGGTGCGGCAATCGGTCGGCGCGACGCAGAGCTCCTCGCCGGCGGGGGAGCTGGCAAGACGATGAACTTCAACCCTCCCCACATCGACTACGCGGCGCTCTCGCCGGTCATCGCGCTGACCGTCGCGGCCTGCGTGGTCCTGCTCAGCGCCGTCTCGGGGCCGCTGCGGCGCAGCGCGCCGACGCTCACCCTGCTCGGCCTCGCCGGCACGGCCGGGCTGCTGATCTGGAACTGGAACGATCCGCGGGACCTCGTCGCGGGGGCGCTGCGGCTCGACGACCTGGCGATCTCGATCTCGCTGATCGCGATCGCCGCCGCGGCTTTCGCGGTGCTGCTCTCGATCCGCGAGCCGGCCGCCGAGCAGGCCGGCTCGGGCGAGTACCACGCCCTGCTGCTCGGCTCGGTGCTCGGCATGGTCCTGCTCGCCCAGGCGCAGAACCTGGTCACCTTCTTCGTCGCGATCGAGACCCTCTCGATCCCCCTCTACATCCTCTGCGCGACCAACATGGCGCGCGAGCGCTCGCTCGAGTCGGGGCTGAAGTACCTGATCGTCGGCTCGCTCGGCTCGGCGACGCTGCTCTACGGGATGGCCTTCCTCTACGGCGGCTCGGGCTCGACCGACTTCGCCGGCATCGCCGCCGGGATCGACCGCGCCGGCCTGCTCGGCGACCCGCTGGTCCTCGTCGGCATCGGCATGGTCGCGGTCGGGCTCGCCTTCAAGACCTCGATCGCCCCCTTCCACCAGTGGACGCCCGACGTCTACGAGGGCGCGCCGACGCCGATCGCCTCCTTCATGGCGGTGGCGACCAAGGCGGCGGCGTTCGCCGTCTTCGTGCGCTTCTTCGACGTCGCCCTGGCGGGCGAGGCGGCCGACTGGCAGCCGGCCCTGGCGGTGCTCGCTGCCACCTCGATCGTGATCGGCAACGTCGGCGCGCTCGGCCAGGACTCGCTCAAGCGCCTGCTCGGCTGGTCGGGGGTCGCCCAGGCCGGCTACATCCTCGGCGGCCTGGTGGTGGCCGGCGAGGCCGGCGTCGAGGCGCTCGTCTTCTACCTCGCCGGCTACCTGTTCATGAACGGCGCCGCCTTCGCCGTGGTCGTCGCGCGCGAGCGCGAGACCGCCTGCGGCGACGACATCGAGGCGGTGCGCGGCCTGGGAAGCGAGCGGCCGCTGCTCGCCTGGCCGCTGACGATCTCGATGCTGGCGCTGGCCGGCCTGCCGGCGACGGTGGGCTTCATCGGCAAGCTCTACCTGATCGAGGCGCTGGTCGAGGGCGACTACACCTGGCTGGCGGTCTTCATCGCCGTCGGCACGATGATCTCGCTCGCCTACTACCTGCGGGTGGTGGCGGCGATGTGGATGCGGCCCGGCGGCGAGACGGCGCCGGGCGCAACCCCGGCGATCGCCGGCGCGTCGCCGGAGGCCGACCCGATCGACCCCGAGGCCGGTCGCCGTCCGTACCTGGTCGGACCGGCCCTGCTCGCCGCGGCGGGCGCCGTCTTCTTCGGCATCGTGCCGCAGCCGTTGGTCGAGTTCGCGCAACACGCAGGCGAATCGCTCTTCTGATTGGGTAGCCCGCGATGGGCGTCCTGCTGACCGCCGCGGCGATCGCCGGCGGGGTCGCCGTCGGCGTCCTTGCCGAGCGCCGCCGCCCGCGGGCGGCCGGACAGGCGGCCCGCCAAGCGCTGACGCTGATGCTCTACGTGCTGGTGCCGCCGGTGATCTTCTTCAACCTGGCGGCGAGCGAGATCGACGTCGAGCATGGGGTTGGGCTGCTGCTGGGGATCGTCGCCTCCTCGCTGGCCGCGCTGACCGCCTACTGGCTCTCGAGCCGGGTGCTGCGCCTCGCCCGCCACCAGACCGGCGCCGTCGTCTGCGCGGTGCTATGCGTCAACAGCGGCTATCTCGGCTACCCGCTGACGGTGGCGCTGCTGGGGCGCGACCAGCTCTCGACCGCCGTCCTCTACGACGTGTTGGTCACCGGGCCCTGCCTGCTGCTCGGCGCCTTCGCAGTCGGCGCCGCCTTCGGCACCAAAGCCGGCGAAGGCCCGCGCGAGCGGGTGCGCGCCTTCTTCACCCGCAACCCGCCGCTCTACGCGGCGATAGCCGGGCTGCTCGCCCCCGACGCCCTCGCGCCGCAGGCGCTGGTCGACTTTTCGCAGGCGCTGATCGTCGCGATCCTGCCAATCGGCTTCTTCGCCGTCGGCGCCACCCTGGCCGAGAACGCCGAACACGGCGAGCTGCCGATTCCGCCGCCGTTGACCCGCCCGGTTGCGGTCACCATCGTCTCGCGACTTGCGATCGCTCCTGCCCTGCTGATGCTGCTGGCGGCGCCGCTGATCGACCTTCCCGCCGCCTACCGGCTCCTCTCCGCGATGCCCTCCGGCATCAACACGATGGTCGTCGCCCATGCCTACGGCCTCGACATGGAGATCGCCGCCGAGGCGGTCACCTGGTCGACCGCGATAGTCGTCGCGGCGGCCCTCGCCTCGTTGCTGCTCTAGCCTCGGGGGAATGCTGCACCACGTCTCGATCGAGGTCGATCCCAGCGAGGTCGAGGCCTGCGCGGCCTGCTGGGAGCTGCTCGGCTTCGAGCGAGTGCCGGCCGCGGAGGCGCTCGGTCCGAACTTCACCTGGCTCGAGCGCGAGGGGACGCAGATCCACCTGATCCACACCGAGGGCGCAACCGTGCCGGCGCTCGGCCACGCGGCGGTCGTGGTCGGCGACTTCGAGGCGACCTTCGCGGCGCTGGAGCGGGCGGGGCACTCGCCGGAGCGCCATCGCGAGCTGTGGGGCGAGCCGCGCGCCTTCGTCACGATGCCCGGCGGGCACCGCGTCGAGTTCATGGCTTTTCCGCCGCGCTGAGTGGAAGATTGAGGACCCCGATGCCGTTCGACGCAAAAGTCCTCGCCGACTCCGTCTCGCCCGCCGGGCAGCGGCTGACCACGCTCGAGGCGACGTTCCCCCGCTTCGTCCTCGCCGAGTTCAACACCCACCGCGTCTTCTCGCGCAACTCGGCCAGCTCGCGGGCGATCCCGATCGCCAAGCAGCTGCGCCGCGTGCTCGAGGACCCCTACGTGCCGATCGAGTTCGGCTCGAACCAGCCTGGGATGCAGGCCGGGCCGGCGCTGGAGGGGGCGAAGCGCGAGGCCGCCGAGGCGGAGTGGCTGCGCGCCCGCGACGACGCCGTGCGCGGCGTGCTCGGCCTGGTGACCGATCCGCAGGAGGCGGGCGGAGACCTCTTCGCCGCCCTCGAGCGGGTCGAGGAGGCGACCCGCGCCAAAGAACGGCCGGAGGAGTGGCTGAACGTGCACAAGCAGGTCGCCAACCGGCTGCTGGAGCCGTTCATGTGGCACACGGTGATCGTCACCGCGACCGAGTGGGAGAACTTCTGGAACCTGCGCTGCCATCCCGACGCCCAGCCGGAGATCAGGCTGGTTGCCGAACGGATGCGCGACGCCACGCGGGCCTCCACGCCGGCCGAGCTGGGCGAGAACGAGTGGCACCTGCCGCTGGTGCGCCCCGAGGACCGCGAGCAGGTCGGCTCGATCGAGGACCTGATCAAGGTCTCGGCCGGGCGCTGCGCCCGGGTCAGCTACCTCACCCACGCCGGCGTGCGCGACCACGAGGCCGACATCCAGCTCCACGATCGCCTGCTGGAGAGCGGTCACATGTCGCCCCTGGAGCATCCCGCGCGCCCGCTGGGCGCCGGAGAGCTGAGCGAGAGCGAGTGGAGCGGCAACTTCCGCGGCTGGCGCTCCTACCGCAAGGAAATCGCCGGGGAGGCGAACCCGCTGGGCCCTAAGGTGCCCGCGAGGGCCGTCGTCGAGCAGGTCGCCGCCTGAGAGCCGTCCAGCTCACTCCTCTTTGGGGGAGCTCTCTTCGAGCGAGGCCGCGGCGCGCTCGCCCGGGGTCGGCCAGGGGATCGCTTCCCCCGCGTCCCACGCCGGCGGGCGGCCGCCGGGCGCCTTGCCCAGGAAGGTGAGGCCGACGAAGATCAGCCAGACCATCAGCAGCAACAGCGCAACGGGGAGGATCAGGATCATCGCCACGCCGAGCGCCATGCCGAGGCTGCCGGCGAAGCGGGTGAGCAGGCCGGTGCGCATCGCGTGCAGGGAGATGTAGACGAGGCCGACGGCGAGGCCGAGAATCGCCGGGATCGCCAGCGCCGAGGCCACCTCGCGGAAGCCGCTGTCGTCGATCAGCCGTTCCGCCAGCGCCGCCGGGTGGGCGCTCGCGGCCACTCGGTCGACGAAATCGTCGGCCACGTTACGGGTCGCCACCCAGGAGAGGAATCCCTGGACGGCGAGGAGGACCGGCCCGAAGAAGGCGAAGCCGACCATCTCCGGCCTGACCCTCTCGCTGCGCAGCCTGGCCGCGCGGAAGAGGTGGAGCAGCGGCAACGACATCGCCAGGAAGGCGACCGCACGGATCCCCGTGGCCAGCAGAAGGACGCCCGAGTTGTCGTGGAAGGAGGCGAGCTGCTCGTTCTTCGGGCCGTCGGTCTGCAGGCTGGAGCCCTGCTCGACGATCACAGAGACGACGTAGAGCAGCACCGCGCCGAAGGCGCCGAACGCCGCCGGTCGGTCGAATCCGCGCTCGCGCTCGAGCTGAGCCGCCTTGCCGTCCACGCGCGCGCTCAGCCCCGCTCGTGGAAGTAGAACTGTGGCAGGGCGCCCTCGATCACCTCGGCGGTCATCCTCTGCGCCACCTCGAGGTTGCCGGTTCGCACCGCGATGTCGTCGAGCGTGACGATGCCGGCGAGCCTACCGGCATCGACGACCGGCAGCCGGCGCACGCGGTGCTGGACCATCAGCGCCGCGGCCTCGTCGAGCTCCATCTCCGGCTCGCCGCAGACCAGCGGCCGCGAGGCCTGCTCGCCGATCGGCGTCTCGGCGTCCGCACCCTCGGCGAAGACGCGCAGGGCGAGGTCGCGGTCGGTCACCATCGCCACCGGCGAGCCGGCCGAATCGACGATCACGACCGAGCCGACGCGGTGGTCGCGCATCTGGCGGGCGACCGAGACCGCGCTCGCCTCGGGCGTCGCGGTCACGACGCCCGAGGTCATGATCTCGGCCAGCTTCATGCCGCGTACGCTACCGACGATGAACAGGGCCGAGCAGACGCCAGTGGTGCCGCTGGAGGCCGGTGCCGGACCGGACAACCCGCCCTGCCCGGCCTGCGGCGAGCCGCTCTTCGGCTGGATCGACGAGCGGCGCGGCCTTGCCGGGCCGGTGCGCCGCTGCGAGAGCTGCGGACTCGGCGTGGTCGGCGAGCCGGGAGACGCCGAGCAGGCGCTGCGCGAGCTCGACCGCCTCGGCGAAGCCGGCCGCTCGGCGAGGATCGTGGACCGCGGCGGCTTCGCGGCCTGGATCGGCGGCGCCGGCTGGGCCGGCCTCGAACGCGACGTCCGCTACCTGTTCACGGTCGAGGCGGTGCGGCGCCTGGTGGCGCACCGCGACCAGGTGGTCCGCTCGGCTCGCTGGTCCCCCGGTGCCGGCATCGCGACGATGTGGCAGACGGTCCTCAACGGCTTCACCTTCGGCCGCAACGTCGCCCTCGGCGCTCTCGGTCGGGCCCGTGCCGTCCCCGCCGAGCGACCCTGGCAGCGTCGCCTCGACGGCCTGATCTCGATCCTGGTGGCGGTCCCGGCCATGCTCGTCGCGGTCCCGATGGAGCTGGCGGCGGCCCTGTCGAGGCGCGGCGGCGCGGCGTCCCTGCGCTTCGAGCTGCTTTAGGAGAGGCCTTCCCTGGCCTCTCGGACCAGGGTGACAGCCTCCGGAAAGAGGACGCGGATCGCGTCGCGCACCTGCATCGCCTGCTCGTCGCTGGAGCCTGTCAGCTCGAGCCGGCCGATCGAGGCAACGGTCATCTCGACCGCGAGGCGGATCGCGTTGTCGGCCCAGGCGACGCGCTGCGAGGACTGCATCTGCTCGCTGAGCTCCTCCATGCGGGCGCGGAACTCGTCGGGGTCGCCAAAGAGGTTGAAGCCCTCCACTGGGGGAATGTAAGCAGACGCAGTCGGTGGCGGTGAGGACGGCACGGTTCCGCGACGAAACCGGCTCGAAGTCGCCGCGATCGGCGCGCCACGCGCGCGCCGGAGGGCCCTAGCGTCACCACCGATGAGGACGAGCGAACGGGGCAGCGCGAGCGTCGAGCAGGCCGGCCTGACGGCGCTGATCGCCCTGCTCCTGCTCGCCGCGATCGCGGCCCTCGCCGCCGACGGCGAGGTCGACCCGCGCCACCTGCTCGGCGGCACGATCGCCCGCCGCATCGCCTGCGCTCCGCGCCTTCCCGGCGCCTGCCGCCACCACCCGCTGGTCCCCGCCTACGGCCGGCCGCTCGCCCGCCTCGCCCGCTCCCTGGCCCCGGCGCCGGCGGCCCGCCC
>JGI24034J26672_10000090_pt1 | contig 17113 bp, 21 predicted proteins | sample KBSSwiS2withPhiX_FD_26672 | JGI IMG/M metagenome (IMG submission 26672)
GGCGGGGGCCCGGGCGGCTACGTCGCCGCGATCCGCTCGGCTCAGCTCGGCCGCAAAACCGCGGTCGTCGAGCGCGACAAGCCCGGCGGGCGTTGCCTCAACTACGCCTGCATCCCGGCGAAGACCGTGCTGCGCACCGCCGACGTCTACGACGAGGCCCAGAACAGCGCCGAGCTGGGCGTGGTCGTGAGTGGCGCCGAGCTCGACTGGGACGCCCTCGGCAAGCGCCGCGCCGCCGTCTCGGACTCGCTCTCCAGCGGCGTGAAGATGCTCTGGGACAAAAACGAGGTGACCTGGATCGAGGGGGACGGGACGCTCACCGCCGAGGGCAACGTCGCCGTCGGCGAGGAGACCTACGAGGCGGCCGCCGTCGTGCTCGCCACCGGCTCGGTCGCGCTGCCGATTCCCGGCGTCGAGTTCGGCGGTCGCGTGCTCGACACCTGGGGCGCCTGGTCGCTGCCCGAGCGGCCGAACCGGATCGCCGTCGTCGGCGCCGGCGCCTCGGGCTGCGAGATCGCCTCCGCCTACGCCCGCTTCGGCACCGAGGTGCTGCTGATCGAGATGCTCGACCAGATCCTCCCGGCGGAGGACAAGGACATGGCTCGCGTGGTGAAGCGAACCTTCGAGAAACAGGGCATCGAGATCTCCACCGGCGCACCCGTCGAGAACGTCGAGGCGAACGAGGGATCGGTGACGTTCACCTACGGGGACAGCTCGGCCGAGGTCGACTACCTCTGCATCGCCGGCGGTCGCGCGCCCGACGTCGAGGGGCTGGGGCTGGAGGCCGCCGGGGTGAAGCTGACCGAGCGCGGCAAGGTCGAGGTCGACCCCTACCAGCGCACCGCGAACGAGAAGGTCTACGCGATCGGCGACCTGACGGGTGCCAAGGCACTCGCCCACAAGGCCTCCGAGGAGGGCGTCGTCGCGGTCGAGCACGCGGCCGGCGCCGAAACCCACCCGGTCGACCAGAACCTCGTCGCCGGCGCGACCTTCTGCCACCCCCAGGTGGCCGGCGTCGGCCTCACCGAGGCGGCGGCGAAGGAGGCCGGCCACGACGTCAAGGTGGGCAAGCTGAAACTCGGCGGGGTCGGCGCCGGCACCGTCTACGACGACAAAGAAGGCCTGGTCAAGCTGGTCGTCGACTCCACCTACGGCGAGATCCTCGGCGCCCACATCGTCGGCAACCGCGCCTGCGACATGATCGCCGAGCTGGTCGCGACTATGGCGCTGGAGGGCGGCTACCAGGAGCTGGCGCGGATCGTCCATCCCCACCCGACGATCTCCGAGGCGATCCTCGACGCCGCCCGCGCGGTGGACGGCTGGGCGACGCACGCTTGAGCGGCGAGCGGGCCACCTTCTACTTCGACCTCGGCTCGCCCTACGCGTACCTGACCGCGGAGCGGATCAGCGGGGCGTTCACCGACGCCGAGCTGGAGCAGCCGGAGTGGCAGCCGATCCTGCTCGGCGGGCTGTTCAAGCGCTTCGGCCGCGACTCGTGGGGGAACGGGCCGGAGCGCGAGGACGGAATGGCCAAGGTCGAGCGGCGCGCCGTCGAGTACGGCCTGCCGCGCCTCGTCTGGCCCGAGCCCTGGCCGGGCAACATGCTCTTCGCGATGCGCGCCGCCACCTTCGCCAAGCAGACCGGCCGCACGGTCTCCTTCGCCCTCGCCGCCTTCCGCCAGCAGTTCGCCGCCGGGCGCGACCTCAGCGAGCACGACAACGTGCTGATCGCCGCCGCGGCCTGCGAGCTCCACCCCAACGCGGTCGGCAAGGCCTGCGGCACCGCCACGGTCAAAGGGGCGCTGATCGAGGCCACCGAACGGGCGGCCGACCGCGGCGTGATCGGCGTGCCCTCGATCGCCGTCGGCGGCGAGGTCTTCTGGGGCGATGACCGCCTGGAGGAGGCGGTGGAGGCCGCGAGCTAAGGTCAGGTCGTGGCCAACCTCCCGGACGCCGGCACCTGTTACGAGCTGCTCGCGCGGATGGCGCTGATCCGGCGCTTCGAGGAAGAGGCCGGGCGGCAGTACCAGCGGGCGAAAGCGGGCGGCTTCCTCCACCTGGGGATCGGCGAGGAGGCGACGATCGTCGGGACGACCTCGGTGATGCGCGACGAGGACTACCTGATCGGCACCTACCGCACGCACGGCCACGCGATCGCCCGCGGCACCGAGCCCAAGCGGGTGATGGCCGAGCTGTTCGGCCGGGTCGACGGGACCAGCGGCGGGCGCGGCGGCTCGATGCACATCTTCGACCGCGAGCGGCGCTTCATGGGCGGCTACGGGATCGTCGGCGGCAACCTGCCGATCGCGGCCGGGCTCGCCCTCTCCTCCGACTACAAGGGCGAGGACGCGGTCACCGTCTGCATGCTCGGCGACGGCGCCTCCAACACCGGCAACTTCGGCGAGACGATGAACCTGGCGGCGCTCTGGAAGCTGCCCGTCTTCTTCCTGGTCGAGAACAACCTCTACGGGATGGGCACCTCGGTCGAGCGACACTCCGCCCAGACCGACCTTTCCAAGAAGGCGGAGGGCTACGGCATCCCGGGCGAGCGGATCGACGGGATGGACGTGATCGCCGTGCGCGAGGCGGTCGCCGAGGGCCTGCGACAGGCGCGCGAGGAGCGGCGGCCCACCCTGCTGGAGGCCTTCACCTACCGCTACCGCGGCCACTCCGCCGCCGACCCCGAGGTCTACCGCGAGCGCGAGGAGGTCGAGGAGTGGCAGCGCAAAGACCCGATCGAGGCCTTCGCGCGGCGCTGCGCCGAGGCCGGCGTGCTGGGCGAGCGCGAGGTCGGGGAGACGCGCGAGAAGGCCGACGAGCGGGTGCGGGCGGCGGTCGAGTTCGCCGAGGGCTCGGCGGAGCCGGCGCTGGAGAGCCTCTACGAAAGCCTCTACGTGCTCGACAGCGGCGCCGGCTGGTACGCGGTCGACGAGCGCAGCCCGGAGCCGCACCGCGGCGAGCGCGAGGAAGAGGAGATGCCGGAGGCGGCACGTGAGCTGGCCGAGGCGGGGGCGGCGTACGCGGGGCAGCCGGACGGTCCCCGCCCCAACCCGGCCGAGCACGGCGATGCCCAGGAGGGCAGCGAGCCGGAGCCGGCCGGCGAGGTCGAGGGCGAAGAGGTGCCGGAGGAGGCGGAGAGCTGATGGCGGCGCTGCGGATGCGCGAGGCGCTGCGCGACGCGATGGCGGAGGAGATGCGCCGCGACGAGGCGGTCTTCGTGATCGGCGAGGACGTCGGCGTCTTCCAGGGGGCCTTCAAGGTGACCGAAGGGCTGCTCGAGGAGTTCGGCGAGCGGCGCGTGCGCGACACGCCGATCTCCGAGAACACGATCGTCGGCACCGGCGTGGGCGCGGCGATGGGCGGGCTGCGGCCGGTGGTCGAGCTGATGACGGTCAACTTCTCGCTGCTGGCGCTCGACCAGATCTTCAACCACGCCGCCGCGATCCCCTACATGTTCAACGGCCAGGCCCGGGTGCCGCTGGTGATCCGCATGCCGGGCGGCGGCGGCCACCAGCTCGGCCCGACCCACTCGCACAGCTTCGAGGCGCTCTTCCTGCAGGTGCCGGGGCTGCTCGTCGCCTGCCCGTCCACCCCCGCCGACGGCAAGGGACTGCTGAAGGCGGCGATCCGCGACGAGAACCCGGTGATCTTCATCGAGCACGAGGGGCTGTACGGGGTGCGGGGCGAGGTGGCCGAGAACGGGGACGGCGAGACGCTGCGTTTCGGCGAGGCGGCGGTGCGTCGCGAGGGTGGCGACGTGACCATCGTCGGGATCTTGAAAATGGCCCACGTCGCGGAGGAGGCGGCGCGGACGCTCTCGCACGAGCACGGCGTCGAGGCCGAGGTGATCGACCCGCGCACCCTGCGCCCGCTCGACCTCGACACGATCCTCGAGTCGGTGCGCAAGACGAACCGGGCTGTGATCGTCGAGGAGGGCTGGCCGCACGGGGGCGTCGGCGCCAACCTCTCGACCTTGATCACCGAGCAGGCCTTCGATTACCTCGACGCGCCGGTGCAGCGGGTTACCGGGGCGGATGTGCACATGCCGTACGCGAAACGGCTGGAGCAGGCGGCCATCCCCCACGAGGAGCATGTGGTGAAGGCAGCATTGGCCGCGCTCGAGGGGAGCATCTGATGCCTGACGTGGTTATGCCCAGATTGTCCGATTCCATGGAGGAGGGAACCGTTCTCCAGTGGCTGAAACAGGTCGGCGACGAGGTCGCCGTTGGCGACGAGCTGGTGGAAATCGAGACCGACAAGGCCAACATGGCCTACGAAGCCGATGTGGAGGGAACGCTGAGCGAGATCTTGGTTCAGGAGGGTGAGACCGTCGCCATCGGAACCCCGATTGCGCGAGTGGGCGATTCCGCCGAGGGTTCAGAGGCTTCCGCTGAGGACGCCGACGGGCACCGGCCAAAAGCTTCGCCGCTCGCGCGCCGCTTGGCCAACGAGCAAGGCCTGGATCTCGCGCAGCTCGAGGGCTCCGGCCCGGGTGGACGGATCGTCAAGGCGGATGTCGAGCGCGCCTCTTCCGCGGGTGACGCGGGGGAGGGGGTGTCCGAGCGGGCGCGGCGTCCTGTTCCTCGCCCCGGCGAGTCCGAGAGAGAGGCACAGCCGCCCGGCGAGGAACCCAGCGATCGATCGGACACCCCCTCCCCCGCGGCGGGACCCGCGGCTGAGACGGCCAAGGGTCATACGTCTTACGAAGAGCTGTCGAAGACCCAGCAGGTGATCGCCCGCCGCATGGCGGAGTCGAAGGCGACCGCGCCGCACTTCTACCTGCGCGTGACGGTGGACATGAGCGAGGCGGTGGCTGGGCGGGAACAGGTGAAGGCTCGGGCTCTGCCGGGGGACGTGGTGCCTTCGTTCAACGACATGGTCGTGAAGGCGTGCGCGCTGGCGCTGCGGGAGCACCCGCGTGCCAACGGGGCCTACCGGGACGGGCGGTTCGAGCTGCACTCGCGGGTCAACGTCGGCGTGGCGGTGGCGGCCGCGGACGCGCTCGTCGTCCCCACCCTGTTCGACGCCGACCGAAAGGGGCTGCGCCAGATCGCCACCGAGTCGCGCGAGCTGGCGCGCAAAGTGCGCGACGGGGAGATCACGCCGCCCGAGCTCTCCGGAGCCACCTTCACCGTCTCCAACCTGGGGATGTTCGGGATCGAGGGCTTCTCCGCGGTGATCAACCCGCCGCAGGCGGCGATCCTCGCCGTCGGGGCGATCGAGGAGCGGCCGGTGGTGCGCGACGGCGGGGTCGCCGGCGCCCACCTGATGCAGGTCGACCTCGCCTGCGACCACCGCATCCTCTACGGCGCCCCCGCGGCCGAGCTCCTCGCCCGGATCAGGGCGCTGCTCGAAGAGCCTCTCTCGCTGGCGCTCTGAGTAGCGGGTCCCGAGTCGACCCCCCAAGGCGGGGACAACTCGTCACTCGTCGGAGCAGACCCGGTGCTTGCCGAGCAGCCCCCCCGTGCTGAGGCTCGTTTCGACGCGGAAGGAGCCGGGCCGCGTGAGGTCCACCCGCGTCCACTGCCCCATGTCGCGCAGGCAGATCCCGCCGCCGCGGCTCACCGTCCAGTAGGGGCTGAAGTGGATGCGCAGGTCGAAGCGGCCGGCACGCGGCGAGCGCAGGTCGAACCAGTCGGCGCCGACCGCGTCGAGGCGGGCCGGCGCGTCGACCAGCCCGCGCGCCCCGCGCACCTCGTACAGCCGCCACTCGCCGTTGCCCCAGATCGGGCGCAGGTAGGGAAGGCCGCCGCGGATCAGCGCCGCCTCGCGCTGGGCGAGGTAGTCGAGCGTGGCGTCGGGCAGGGCGACGTAGCTGACCCCGTGGGCGAGCAGCCACTCGCGGTAGGAGGACGGCGTGAGGCCGCTCTCGAAGAGTCGCGAGTCGCGCGTCTCCTGCTGGCGTTCCCAGCCGCGGGCGAGCAGGAAGCTGGGGCTCATGTAGTAGACCTCCCAGCGGTCGAGCGTCGGCGGCACCTCGATCCGCACCGGCGCGCCGCCGCTGCGCCGCTCCAGCTCGCCCAGCAGAGGGGTGTAGAAGTCGCGCTGCACGGAGGGGTCGCCGGCGGCGCGCGAGACGTCGCGGATCGCCCCCTGCCACTGCCAGTAGAGCAGCGGGACCGCCAGCAGGACGAGCAGCATGCGGCGGCGCGGCCCGTCCAGGGTGAGCGCCACCAGCGGCCCGGCGACGAGGCAGCTGAGCCGTACGACGTTGCCACCGAGGGCGTTGGGGACGGCGAAGACACAGAGCGCGGCGAGCAGGTAGAGGGCGACGCCGGTGCGCAACACGCGCCGGTGCTTGGGCAGGACGATGAGCACCCCGAGGCCGACGGCCACGGTCCCCGCCAGACTGGAGAGGACGAACGGCTCGGGGCCGGTGGAGGGGAAGGCGAGGGCCATCGCCGCGATCGGCGCCGCCGCCGGCAGGGCGACGGTGGCGCCGCGCGAGCGCTCGCCGGTCGCCGCCAGCGCCCCACCGATCAGGATCAGGAAGAACCCCGCGACGGGGCTGGCGAAGGAGGTCGCCGCGCCCAGGGTCGCCGCGGCCCAGGGTCGCCGGCGGTCGAGCGCGACCAGCGCCGCCAGCGCGACGGCCACGCCGAGGGCGAAGGTCAGCCGGCCGCTGAGCAGCGTGGCGATCGTCCCCGCCCCGAACCAGAGCGTGGCCAGCGGCGCCCGCGCCGGGTAGTGGCGCCGGGCGAGCAGGCCGAAGAGCGCCGTGGCGGCGAGGGCGGCCAGGCCGCCGGCGACGGGCGCGCCGAGCGCGGCGCNGAGCGGCGGGAAGAGGAGGCTGTAGCCGAGCAGGTAGTGGCCGCCGTACCAGTAGTTGTTCCAGGCGAGGAAGCCGTCGGCCAGGCGAGGAAGCCGTCGGAGGAGAAGAGCTCGACGCGGAAGAGCTGCGCGGCGAGGTCGACGCTCGGCGGGCGCAGCGCCATGTAAGCGACCGCCGCGAAGAGGACGGGCATGAAGACGCCCAGCCATGACAGCCAGGCATACGGGGATTCGCGTTCGACGGGCATAGGTGGAGCGGGGAGCGCCGTGCAACGATTTCAAAGGTGAGCGATGAAATCCTGGTTGTGCGCTGCGGGCTCGTACCCTACGCGGAGGCGCTGGTCGCCCAGCGCTGGCTGGAGGGCGCCCGCCAGGAGGGCGAGGTGTCCGACGTGCTGCTGCTGCTCGAGCACCCGCCCGTCTACACGCGCGGCCGCCGCTCGGACGACGCCGAGCTGCCGATGCGACGCGAGTGGTATGAGATGCAGGGAATCGAGGTGCACGACACCGACCGCGGCGGGCGGGTCACCTACCACGGGCCGGGACAGCTGGTCGCCTACCCGATCGTCTCGCTGCGCCCCTACGGCGACGACGTGCACGAGTACGTGCGGCGGCTGGAGCGAGTGGCGATCGAGGGGCTGGCCGAGCAGGGGGTGGCGGCCGGCACGATCGAGGGGCTGACCGGGGTTTGGACCGAGGGCGAGGCGCCGGGCCCGGCGGCCGGCGCCGACGCGGCGCGCAAGATCGGCTCGATCGGGGTTCACGTCAGCCGCGGCGTGACCACGCACGGGCTGGCGGTGAACGTGAACAACGACCTGCAGCCGTTCGAGTGGATCGTCCCCTGCGGGATCGACAACTGCCGCGTCACCTCGCTGGCGCGCGAGCTGGGCGCCGAGCGGGACCTCGACGCCTTCGCCGACACGGTCGCGGAGCGCTACGCCGCGGTCTTCGAGCGCGAGCCGGTGGCGACCGAGCCGGCGGCGCTGGGAATCGACCACGCTAGGCTCGGCGTCGCATGAGCGCGCCTCGGGAGACGACCGCCGCGCCGAGCGCTCCCGCCGAGCGCGTTCACGTCACCCGCTCGCGCGCCAAGCCGGGCGGGACGGCGGCGGGCGGCGAGAGCGCCGTCCCCTTCCGCCGCGCCCGCAAGCCGCCCTGGCTGAAGGTGCCCGCGCCGGGCGGTCCCACCTACCGGCGGCTGAAGGCGGAGATCGACGGCGAGGGGCTGAACACCGTCTGCGAGGAGGCCAACTGCCCCAACGTCGGCGAGTGCTGGGAGCGCGGCACGGCGACGTTCATGATCCTCGGCGACGTCTGCACCCGCCGCTGCGGCTTCTGCAACGTGAAGACGGGGGTGCCGAGCCGGCACGACCCACTTGAACCGCTGCGCGTCGCCAACCAGGTGAAGCGAATGGGGCTGCGCCACGCCGTCGTCACCTCGGTCGACCGGGACGACCTGCCCGACTACGGGGCGAGCGCCTTCGTCGGCACGATCCGCTCGATCCGCATGCAGGCGCCCGGCTGCAAGGTCGAGGTCCTCACCCCCGACTTCCGCGGCCAGGAGATGCCGCTGGCGAAGGTGATCCACGAGCGCCCCGACGTCTTCAACCACAACGTCGAGACGGTGCCGCGGCTCTACCCGAGGGCGCGCCGCGGCTCCAAGTTCCTGCGCTCGGCGCGGGTGCTGCGCATGGCCAAGGAGATGGGCGGCGCGGAGGTCGTCACCAAGTCGGGCCTGATGGTCGGCCTCGGCGAGTCCTTCGAGGAGATGGTCGAGGCCTTCGGCATCCTGCGCGAGCACAAGGTGCAGGTGCTGACCGTCGGCCAGTACCTGCGCCCGACCGAGGACCACCTGCCGGTCGAGCGCTACTGGCACCCGGACGAGTTCGCGGCGCTCGAGCGCGAGGCCTACGCGATGGGCTTCGAGTCGGTCGCCTCCGGCCCCCTGGTCCGCTCCAGCTACCACGCCGACCAGAACCTGCCGGAGCGCGCCGCGGCGGCGGCCGCGGGCTAGACGACCGAGATCAAGACCGTTTCCGAGAGGCGTCCCACAGCCACTGCGGGGCGGTCCTCGACGCGGTGAGAATCCTCGCCAGTCGGCGCCCCTCCTCAGTCAGGACCACCCAGCTGCGCGGATCGTTGACAACCGGAGAGGCGATCTGCTCGACGTAGCCGTTGCCGCCCAGCTCGTCCCTGGTGAAAGACGGGCCATCCTCGGTGGCCACGGGCAACCCCGGAGCCAAGCCGTTGCTCAGCTTGTCGATCTCGTCGTATCCAAGCGCGGTGAGATTGCCGATTGCGCAGGGCGACAGCTCTTCGAGAGCAGCCAAGCTGGAAAGCCCTTCGGCTTCGCTTGGATAGGTCGTCAGCTGGCGCAAGCGGGGATCGTCCAACTTCCGTCCCCCCCCGGTGAGCAACTCGTCCAATCCCACCGGACGGGCTGCCTCGTCTTGGCGATGCCTCAATCGATTGCGGCGGTACTCGAAGTACACCACCGGCAATAGCGCGACAACGCTGGCCAGGGCGGCAAGGATCGTAAAGGTGACCGCGCTCGACATTCCTACTTCAACTCGCCTGGGCTTTGGGGGGGAGTCTCGTCACGTGAGACGATGGACAGGATCGCCACTACCGCGCCCAGCAAGAACAGTACGTAGGAGATGGTCGCGATCGTGCCCAAAGCAAGCGTGGTGGTGGGCTCCTGCAGGCATCTCGACGCCTCGGCGGGGGTCACACGCAGGTCCTTGGTGAGGCAGGTGACGGCGCTTCCATTCGGCGCGATGTCGCTGATACTCGAATATGCGAGCGCGGCGAAGACGACAATCGCAAGCCCACTGCCGACCACCAGAGCCTTCACCCATTCGGGAAACCCGGATGCGACAGGATTCATGGCCGAGTACGCGATGGCGCCGGTGAGCACCGAGATCGTGATCAGAATCAACTCTCCGTGACCGATCGTGTGTGACCACCCGACGCCACTCAGGACGAAGGCGGCAAGCAGCGGCAAGAACGCGACTATCACCCCACCTATCCACAGAACCAGCTTTGCGAGCATGTCTTCCGGCGTGACCTTCGAGTGCAGTCCTGGTAGGCCTGAGTCTTGGTCAGGACTCTAGCAACGCTAAGAGAGTTTTGTTACCCCGTACGCCGTGATGCGAAAATGGAGCCAGCCGGGCTCGAACCGGCGACCTCCGCCTTGCAAAGGCGGCGCTCTTCCAGCTGAGCTATGGCCCCTCTCGAAGAGTGTAGGCGAGCCCCCCGGGCGCGACCGGCTCAGTCGTCGAAGTCGAAGTCCTTCGGCGGCTTCTGCTCGAACCAGAGCTGGTCGTCCTCGGGGGCCTCCTCGAGGAAGTCCGGCGTCTCCTCGAGCACGTCCTCCTCATCGTGGCGCGCCTCTTCGCGAGGTGCGGGCGCCTGCTCCTCCTCGCCGGCCTCGTCAGGGGGTGCCTCCAATGCCTGGTCGAGCTCGTCGGAGAGGCGCTTCTCGTCCCAGAAGTCGTCGTCCTCGTCGAACTCGTCCTCGACGGGAGCGACCCCCGGCTCTTCCTCGACGTCGTACATCTCGGTCGGCTGCTCGGCGATCGCCTCGCGCTCCTCGGTCGAGGGGCCGTCCGGGATCTCGGCCTCCCGCGGCTCGGGCACCGCCTCGTGTTCCATCGCGGGCGACTCCTCTTCGGCGGGCGCCTCGGCCTCGGGGGTTTCCTCCTGAGACTCGGCCGGAGGAGCCTCCTGCAGGTCGGCGATCTCGGCGCGGGGCGTGGACCGGCTCGAAGTCTCGTCGGCCGCGGGCGCCTCGGCCTCCGATTTCGACGCCTCGCCCTCCTCCCCCGGTGCCTCGGCCTCGGGCTGCGCCATGAACTCGGTGGGCGCCTCGGCGAGCGGATCGGGCGGCGAGGCGTCACCGCCAGGCCGCTCCGCGGCGCCAAACGCCTCGTCCTCGAGCTGCTTCAGCTCGGACTCGCCGGCGCCGTGCCGGCGCTTCAGCTCCAGGTGCTCTTTGATCGCCTCGTCGAGAATGCCCATGAGAATGCCCCGGGAAGCTAAAGACTATGCGGTTATCCTTGCGTCTGCGAGGCCTTTGGGACGATCCTCCCAGCCACGCACGAGGGGCTATAGCTCAGTTGGAAGAGCGCCTGGATCGCACCCAGGAGGTCGCCGGTTCGAGTCCGGCTAGCTCCATCAGCAGAACCCCCTGCACGTCGGCGGTTCGCTTTTCAGAGCCACTCGAACTGCCCCCGAAAAGCGCTCCATGACTGTGGCACGAGTGGCTGAAATCGCCTAGATGCGCGGGAATTGCTGTAGGGCTTGGGACGGGGCCCGTCACTGCGGGCACAAGCGATAACGACTCCGCCTAATGCGCTCGAAGGCCGGATGCAGGAATGGCAGGGGTCGGAGCCAAGCTCCTGAGGGCGGCTACGATGCCCGCATGCCCAGGGGGAGGTGCGCCGCTGCTTTGGTTGGACTGTGTGCACTACTGCTCGGCGCCTCGGTCGCCGGGACCGAGGGGGCGGTTTCCGATCCCACCGACCTCTACTGGCTCGGCCCGTACTTCGGCGGGATGCGGATGACCGCGACCCCGGAGGAGACGCGGTTCCCGACGTACGTCTATGGCGACTGCGAACTCCCCGAGGGAGAGGGTGGCTGCTCGCCGCCGGCGCAGATCCAGAACTGGAGCGCTTGCACGCGCAACCCGCTGAGGATCGACCTGATCCCCTTCCAGGTCTTCCCGCTGCGCGGCGGCGGGATCGCGGCGGCCTACGAATCGTCTGCGGTCGACGTCGGGACGGGCGATCGCACCGTGACTGTCTTCGCCTACCCCGAATTGATCGGGGCCGCACTGCGCGAAATCCACCTCCGCTCGCAGCCGGGCCCGGAACCACTGGCGCCGCCGGAGTATCCGATGCCGGTCCTCCGCGAGCTGAAGCGCGTGACCGCGCCCGCCGAGCGCGGCATCGGCATCGATACGATCGCCAGGAAGACCGGGGTCTCGCCGGACGAGGTACGGCTGCGACTGCGGATCGCCGAGCTGCTCGGCCCCGAGGCGCTCGCCGACATCCCGCCCCCGACGATGTCGACGGCAACCGTCGAGTGGCTGAGCAAGCTGGCGCACCGGGCCATCTACAAGCCTGTTTTGACGGCGCGCAGGCAGGGCATCTCTGTCGCGGCCCTGAAGAGAAAGATCAGCCGTGTCCGCGGCCTTGCCGGCGCCTGCGGGGAAACGCCCCCCCTGCCAGAGGTGCCTTAGTCGAACTGGTATTCGGGATAGAGCCCAACGCCGAAACCTGAGCCGGTGGGCATCAGGGGAGCGGCGCCCAGCAATGGCACGCGGATCGTGCTCCGCCAGAGCGTGCGCCCTCGGTCCGCCGTCCTGAAAGCAGCATGCCCCTTGAGCGGCGGCGGCGGGTCCAAGGTCGCGCTGCCCGCCTCGTGGTCATAATCGAAAGCGGAAGCGGGGCCGAGCGTGGAAGTCGTCCGGGCGATTTCCATCCTTTCGCGGCGTTCGTATTGCGTCCCGAAGAAGATGCTCCGCCCGCCGCTGTGGCGGTGATGGACGCTGGCGCCGAAGAAGCGCGAGAAGTCGCGGCTTATGGCAACCAGGGACGCGCTTTCCCTTTCTCGGCCAACGGGCCGGGCGCTGAGCTGCGAAACGCCGGGGATGGGTTCGAAGGGATTCAGACCGTCCTCTTTCGGACACTGCCAGTGCGGGAACACGCTCATCGAGCCTTCCACCTGTGGCGCTTCGATCCGTACGTACCCGCGCTCTCCGGCGAACGCGATCGTCCCCGTGAACACCCCTTCCTGCAGGGTCCGCGGCGCCCCCGTGCAGCCCGGGGAGACCTCCGTTTCGTCCAGGGTCACGGTGGGGGTGAAGGCGGCGTCAATCGAGCCGAGCCGTCCGAACCTGACCCTCAACCCTGCTTCGTCGACTTCGCCGGGAACTTCGTAGATGACCCGCTCGGTCGCGCCATGCTCTCTGCGCCAGATCAGGAGCGTCACGTCCTCGTCTTCGGAGGTTTCGAGATGGGCGTGGAGGCCGTTGCTCGCCGGCAGGTTGAGCTCGACCCGGATGACCGTCTCCGACTCAGGGCTGGCGCCGGACGCCCCCGCCGGGAAGATCGTCAGCAGGACTGCCAACACGGCAGCCCGGACGTGGCATGAAGAGCTTGCCATGCGCCCAGCCTAGTCCAGGCCGGCCGACCTTTTCCTCGGCCATTCAGCTCTATGAGCCGACGTACCGGGCCACCGCCTCACGGGCAAGGTCGCTAACGGAGCGGCCTTCCTCTTTTGCTCGCTTCCGTGCCGCTCGATAGAGGTCCGGCGTCGTGCGGAAGCTCAATCGTGGGGAGGCTCCGGCACCAGCCAGCGAAGGGCGCCCGACTCGGCGAGGCTTGGCCTTCGAGAGGTCGTAGCCGCGCTCCGCCTCGTCCGCGAGGGCGTCGGCGATCTCGGGCGTGATCTCGGTGCCGGCCTTCGTCTTTGGGTTCTTGCGGGTCGCCTTCCTCACCTTCGCCATTTCTTTGCCTCCTCGTACTGCTTCCGATAACGGTCGCGCAGCGGCATTGCGTGGATCACCAGCAGGCTGTCGTCCTCGAGCTCGACGGCCATCACCTCCAGGGCAGCCCCCGCCTCGTCATCGCCGAGAAAGACCAGCCGTGGGCTAGCGTTCTCAGGAGCATCGGCGGGAGGAGCCTGCTCGAAGCGGAGACCACAGTGCTCGATGGCGTAACGGGAGCGTTCATGGGATATCCGATGCTTGGTTGCGGCTCTGGCCCATTTGAGCTCCACAGACCTAAGCTAGTAATTCTGTCGGACGATATTAACAGCATTCAACTCGAACCGCATGATCCGATTCGGGCACTCCTGGCTGAGAGTGCCCGAATCCCCGCATATCGCTTCCTATCGCCGCATATATCGGCTCAACGCCTCGTCGAGTGGGGGCTCAGAAGTGCCTGCAAATCCGGCAATTCCAAGGGGCTGCTCTTCACGGGCGAGCGCGGATCGCACCCAGGAGGTCGCCGGTTCGAGTCCGGCTAGCTCCATCGCTTGGTTGGTTGCTTTTGCGGGCGGCGCCTGGGACGCGCGGCTACGTCACCAGAGCTTGGATCGCCAGCGTGAGCACCGAGCCGATGATTCCAGCGGTGACACTCCAGATCGCGATCCTCACATCCCGGGGCATCTGCTTGGAAGCCTTGCTGCGTTCCACGACTCGTCTGATCCGCACATCCTCGGTCGTGGCTGAGAAACGGTCGCTGTCCTTCAGCAGCCAATCGACCTCGGCGCTCTCAATCCGGCGCATCTGCTCATCGTCGATCTCGAAGCGATCTCGATGCCGAGTCAGGAACTCCTCTCGGAAACGCTCTTGGTCGTCAGAATAGAAAATGTGGAGTTTGTCAGCAGGCAATTGAGCTACTCAAGGGGGTCTGAAATCCAGTGCGACCCTACCCCGAGATACTCGCCGAGTCGCTCAAGGTGCTGGTCGAAGTGCAAAATGTCGATACCGGCGTGTTGGGCGGCCACAGCTACCGTCAGGTCGGTTAGGGGAAAGCGATGGGCACCGTGGGACCCACTGGCCGCCAACTCGCGCATGGTGGCCAGGATCGCTCGCTGCACGCTGCGATCCACAGGAATCTCGCGGAGGCCGTCCAGCGTCCGCTCGACTGCGGCGATCCCGTCGGACCCGCGCGCGTCGACCATAAGCTCGTAGCGCACGGGCCAGCACCAGCGGACCTCGCCGCGCTCGATCGCCCCCAGGAGCCGATCGCGCGCCTTGGCGTCCCCGCGGGCTTGCATCCAGGCGGAGGTGTCCACCAGCACCGGCCCAGTGCCGTCCCAGATTCTGGCCGACATCAGGGAGCGGGTGGCGCGTTGAGGCGATCGACCGCTTCAAGGTCGAGGTCGAATTGCTCGGAATCCATCGCCCCAAACAAGGCCTCAGCGGCGACGCGCCGGTTGCGCCCAGCCTCCAACTCAGCCTCCGCCCCCTCTACGGCGAGACGGCGCAGCAACGTCGCGTCGGCCTCGCGAGTGCCGGTGGCAGCGCGAACCCGCGCGAGGGCCTCCCCCAGCTCGGGGTCAGCGGTGACGGCAATTCGGGGGTGCTTGGAAGGCATCGCCAGCGCAGTGTAACTCATTGGAGTTACACCTAGCTCAATTGCTGGGTCAACCTTTCGATCTTCCGCAGGAACGCAGGGTTCGAGAGTCGTCCGGCTAGCTCCATCGCTTGGTTGGTTGCTTCGTAGGAGCAAATGCTCCAGCGATTCTGCTCTCCGGCGGCGCGGCAAATCGAAGGGCGTTGATGCCTACCTAGCCGGTGGTGAGGAGCAGGCACCCGAAAACCACGTAGCAGATTAGAGCCAGGCCGAGCAGTATTCCGGCCACGGCTGCTCCTTGCTCCTTCGCCCGCGCCATGCGGTGGGTGTCGTGTTCTCGGGCACGCCACATCTCAAGCGTAAGCTCCTTGATACGACGAGAGGGGAGATGCGCTTGAAATCTTGCCGACCTGTCACAGACCTGTCTCAGCTTTGTGGCATAAGTGCTGTAGGGAGTTTGCTACAGCACAGGCACTGTAGACTCTGCCCCGGCCGGATTGGAAACTTCGGCCATGAGCAACATCGCCGATCAATTCGGGCAGAACCTGGATCGCCACATCAAGAATTCGGGGCTTTCGCAGGAAGACGTAGCCGAGCGGGCCGAAGTCCACAGAACGCAAATCTCGCAACTAAGCAATGGAAAGCATGTTCCGATGCTGGACACCGTCATCAAGCTTGCCGGGGCCTTGGGGGTTCCTCCAGGTTCCCTGCTGGAAGGAATGAGCTGGAGCCCAGCGGCCAGAACCCCCGGCCAGTTCAATGCTTCGAAGAAGCGCTAGCCTCGTCCCTGCGGCATGCGCTTCGGGGACGAGGTCGACGAAGGTCGAGGGCTTCTGGGAGGCCTCGGCGTTCTGGACGGCCTCGGCGAGCGCCTCCCGATAAGCGAGCCGCGCTCGCCTTTCGTCAGCTTTCCGCGCCGGCCACCGCGCGCTGAAGCTGGGGCTTGCTCATCTTCGAGCGGCCCTCGACGCCGAGCTTCTTGGCGTCGTTGTAGAGCTGCTCGCGGGTCCGGCCACCGGGTCCGCTGCCCGAGCGCCTGCCGCCGCGGCTGCTGGCCGAGCTGCCGCGTTTCGAGCTGCGCGAGGACGTTTTCGACTCTCCCGAGCGTGCCTTTTCCTTGTTGACGGCGCGTGCGGCGATCTCCTCAGCCCGGCTCTCCGAGCGACCGGCGTTCTTCTCGCTCTTCTTGATGTGCTCGTACTGACGGGCGCGTTTGCTGCCTTTTTTCACTCCGCGAGGGGGCATGGGCCAACTCCTTTCCTCGGCTAGCCCATTACCCGACCGCCTCCCGGCTAAGCGTGTGCCGAGGTCGCCTCGCGCCGGCCCTCGTGCACTCCCTCGGCAAACTCCTCGACGAGCTTGGCGTTGAAGGCATCGAGGTCGTCCGGCTTGCGGCTGGTGACGAGGCCCTGGTCGACGTGGACTTCCTCCTCGACCCACTCCGCCCCGGCGTTGCGCAGATCCGTCTGCAGGCTCGGCCATGAGGTCAGCGTGCGGCCGTCGACGACGTCGGCGTTGATCAGGGTCCACGGCGCGTGACAGATCGCGCCGACCGGCTTGCCCGCTTCGAAGAAGGCGCGAACGAACTGGACCGCGTCGGTGTCGGTGCGGAGTTGGTCGGGGTTGGCGACGCCGCCGGGCAGCACGAGGCCGTCGTAGTCATCGGGGCTCGCGTCCCCCACAGCCTTGTCGGGGGTGAAGGTGTCGCCCTTGTCGAGATGGTTGAAAGCCTGGATCTCGCCGCCTTCAGGCGCGAGAAGGCTGACGTCCGCACCCGCGTTGCGCAGCGCGTCCAGGGGGCTGGTCAGCTCGACCTGCTCGACTCCCTCATTGGCGACGAGGACCGCGATCCTCTTTCCTTGTAGCTGGTCTGACATCGGAAGCTCCTTGGGGTTGATTTGAGCGATGCCGCCGGCCCGGACGCCTCGCCGCCCCAGGGGGCGGTTGGTCGACTAGCCCGAGCGGGAACCAGCTCAGGTGAGCCGATGAAAGCCGCTGGGACCCGGGCCGGCAGCCCGCCTTTCCGGGTACCCCGCGACGGCACAGCGCAAGCGCTCGCGCTCAACTTCTCGGTGATTGCGTCCACGCTTGCGGGGGCAGCGGACGTTCGAGTCCGGCCGGCTCCACTCCATGCGAGGACCGGAGAGGCTGTCGGACCGCCGGTCTCACTCGTCGATCAGCGAGCTGAAGAACCCGAAGTCGCGTTCGCCGGGCACGCCGACCAGGAGCGCCCGGTCGAGCAGGCCGTTGCGGTG
>JGI24034J26672_10000091_pt1 | contig 17059 bp, 9 predicted proteins | sample KBSSwiS2withPhiX_FD_26672 | JGI IMG/M metagenome (IMG submission 26672)
ACGTCACAGTCACAGACAACGGCAGGATCGATATCACCGGCAACATCGTGATCCATCTCAAATACTCGAGCTGCCTTGCTCCTGAAGTGACACTGACATTCAGTGAAATTCAGCTGACACCGTTGGCAACAGGCACGAGAACGGTGACAGGGACGAGTAACAAACTCGGAGGAACAGCGGTCCTGAACGAAGCGATCGCCGGCTTCGAGATCGACGGCAGCAAAGTTGACGAAGTACCTGGTCCCGTGACAAAAGGCACAGCGCACATCAAAGATCCCTTCGGAGGCGAAACTACAGAAGAGGCTACCCCCAACGGAGAATTCGAATTCACAGAAGCAGATCGCTGCACATGGGAGGTATCCGCTACCTGATGCAGTAGGGGAACGACAAAGCTGGCGACTTGTAGAAGCCCTGATTATTAGATTTTCTGATAAAATGCGCTAAGATGCGTATGGGGAATGGCTTGCTCGTACTCGCCGTGGCGACCATGGTCGCCACGGCGTTTGCATCGCCGACGATGGCATATGATGCGAAGCTCCGCGACCATTTGGGGACAGATGAAATCCCATCGGGCCGGGTGCTTCATACCATTGGCTGGACTAAGTTCGCCGGCCCCAGCGGAAGCTACATCTGCTATACGTCAGCATCGGCCAAGATGTCAACGGCCGCGACAGGATACGTGACGGCGTTCACCATCCCGGATCCGACCAAATGCGGAGGCACGGGTCTCTTCAACGGCTGCAGGTTGAAGTCCTACAAAGTCACAGACCTGCCATACCACGTCACAGTCGAAGAAAAGGCTCGGGCCAAGGTTTCCGGGACGATGTGGCTTGACGGTGAATTCGAGGATTGCCTCGCCAAAAAAGTGACGCTGACAGTCGGCCAGATGGTGCCAAAGATGCTCAAGGTGGGCAGGAGGATAGTGGCGGGGACGAACAACCGGCTTGGTGCAAGAGCGGCGCCGAAAGAGGGGATTGCGGGGCTCGCGATCGCTGGCGCCGCCAGTCGCCTGGACGTCGAAGACATCTTCGGCGGTAGGTCCGAAGCTGAAGTCGCGGTCTCGGGTGAGCTCGAACTGGCGGAATCCGATTGCTGCACATGGGAGGCCGTCGAAGTCTTCTGAGTGCGAGCACCTCTTGCGGTGCGGCGGGCTCCTTGCTACGGTTCCGGTGTAGGGACTGTTGGAGTAGCGTATGAAAACTAGCAGCGCTGGGACGGGGATCGGAGCGGGACGGGGTCGTGGGCAATCGAATCATTGATGCGCTGCTATCCGAGTTCTGTGTGCGGCAGGGGATCGATTCTGGTAACAGGGCCGGGGCGCTCGAGCAGCTCGGGGCGTTGTGCTTGCTTCACGGCGTCCGGTTTGACAGGGGGTCATTCCTGGATGCCCTGACCGACTCGGGCGAGGAAGGCCTTGACGCCGTCGCCGTAATCGTCAACGGCGTTCTGGTCACCGATCCATTTCGTGTGACGGAGATCGCCGGCGCGGCACCGACGCTGAATGTGGACTACGTCTTCATGCAGACGACACTCTCCAGCCGCTGGGACAGTGGCCACGTGCTCAAGTTCACTCATTCGACGGGCGAGTTCTTCGGCGAGGCCGACATCGGAACGTCGAAGGTCGTCGCTGCGGCTCGTCGGTCGCACAGGGAGATAATGAACAACGTCGCGAAGCTTGAGCGCAACCCCACCCTGAGGGTCTGCTACGTCGGCGCCGGCAAGGAGAAGCACGCGATCTTGGTGAAAAAGCGCCTCGCCGCGCTGGAGGCCCGGCTAGCGCAACTGGAACTCTTCTCGTCGATCCGTTGCGAAGTGGTCGACGCAGAGCGCCTACGGCGGCTCTACCGTATCGCCACCTCCGCGGGGATCTCGGTCGTGGATCTCGACCCGAAGATGCGGCTGCCGATCGAGGGCGCCGAGAGAGCGTTCTCCGGGATCCTCACCCATGAGGATCTGATGAGGCTGATCGTGGACGAGAACGGTACCGAGCTCCGCGGGTCCGTGTTCGAGGGCAACGCCGGCGGTTCTCAGAGCCTGAACCCGCGTGTGCACAGGCGCATTCGCGAGATCCTCGTCGGCCCGCGCAGCTCACAGTTTGCACTGCTGGACCAGGGCGTCACCATTGTCGCTCGCGAGCTGCGGGTATTCGGCAACACTCTCAAGCTGACCGACTGCCGGATCGTAGCCGGAGCGCAGACGTCGCAGGCCATCTTCGCGTGCCGCGACGATCTGCCGGCCGGCAAGCAGATTTTAGTCCCGGCCCGCATCGTCCAGACCGAAGACGAGGACTTGATCGCTGAGATGGCCACAGGCCTTCGCGGCGAAGCCGAGATCGACGCGGACGGGGGGAGCGACCGCGTCTTGGCGAGGAAGAACGTCGCGAAGTTCTTTGCCAGGCGCACCCGCGCCGACGGGGCCCTCGGCGCCTTCGCCGTCACCCTGTTGGGCATTCTCGGCCTGGGAATCGCCCTTGGCCTGGTGACCCCGTCGGCGCGGGGCGCCGAAGGCGATCCCCAGTTCGTCTTCACGCCCTCCGCCCAGCTGCCTCCCCCGGCCAGCTTCCTGAACGGGCCCTGCGGGCTCGCCGTCGATTCGCAGGGCGCCTTCTACCTCGCCGACTACTACCACGACACGGTTGACGTCTACACCGGGTCGCGCGGGTTCCTGACGCAGTTGAGCGTGCCGGATCCGGCCAACGGCCCCTGCGGCCTGGCGGTCGATTCGAAAGGGCGCCTCTACGTCGCCGACTACCACGGGGGCGTCAAGAGGTACGTGCCGAGCCATTTCCCGGTAGAACTGGGCACCGCGTACGGGGCCGGGACGACGATCTACTCGGGTCCGACCACCGGGATCGCGGTCGATCCGGCGAGCGACGAGCTCTACGTGAACGAGCGCACCGCGGTGGCGGTGTACGACTCGGCGGGCAACCCGGTCGAAACGATCGGGGCCGGCAACCTCGTGGATGGTTACGGCGTCGCGGTGGCGAGCGAATCCGGCGCCGGCGGGCCGTTCGTTTACGTGGCCGATGCGGCGGACGGCAAGGTCAAGGAATACAACGTGTCGAAAGGCACCGGAAAAGAGATCGACGCTGGCACTCTCACGTCCCTGCGCGACGCGGCCGTGGCGATCAAGAGCGACAACAGCGGGGGCTACGTCCTCGATCTGCTCAACCCGGAGCACACCGAGCAACCGCGCGGGGTCGTCCACGGCTTCGGCACCGTCGGGGGAGACCACCTCAAATACGCGGTCGTCCACGGCGAGCCTTCGGGCCTCGCCGTGGACAGCTCGAGCGCTTCGACCAAAGGCCGGGTCTACGTCACCTCCGGCAACGGCCACGAAGGCACCGTGTACGCCTATGAAAAAGAATCCGCGACGAGTACGGGGTCGCCGCTGGCGCCCAGCGCTCCGCCTCCGGCCCCGGGCGGCAACCTGCTGGACCCTCGAACTTCGATCGGCCGGGCGGCGGAAGGGGGTTCGGGGATCGCCTGCACGGGCGACTCCTGCCAGGTTCTCCCCCCGGCGCCGGTCGATCCAACCCTGACCACGCGCCTGCTTGGCCTCGGCAACCCCAAGGTCCACTACCACCGCTACCACGGCTCGCGCCGCAACTGTCGGAGGCCACGGCACTGTCGCCGCGCCAACCGCCGGGCGCGGATCGCCAGCGCCGTGGGCGAAGGAGGGGCGGGCGGCGGGAACGGCGCCGGGTCCGCCGCCGCACCCGCGGTTGCCGCCACCGGCCCGCAGGCCCAGGTCAATCCACTCTCTCCCCCGTCGGCGGGCTTCGACGCCCACGTATGGGAGGACGGGGGAGAGGCTGCTACCGAAGCCGGCTCACATCCCTATGAGCTGGAACTGGCGCTCGGCCTCGGCGCTGAGGACCTGCGCTCGCTCCGCCTCGACCTGTCGCCCGGCTTGCTGCTCGATCCGGCCGCGACCTCCCTCTGCTCCGGCGCGGACTTCGCGACCGCTCGCGTCTCTCCCTTCGAAGCGAGCCTCTCGGGGGAGAGCTGCCCCGATCGAAGCCAGGTCGGCACGCTCGAGGCGAGCACCGGCAATGGCGGCGGCGAGACGCGGCGCTTCGGTCTCTTCAACCTCAACCCCGGGCAGGCGGCCCTGCAACTCGGCGCCGCGCCCTTCGGCGTGCCGCTGCGCTTCGACGTCCTGGTCGGCTCCGGCCCGAACGGGACCAACTACGCCCTGCGTCTGGTCGGCGTGCCGCAGTCGGCCAAGCTCCGCGGCCTGAGCCTGGACCTGTGGGGCGCGCCCTGGGACGCCTCCCACAACGACGAACGCGGCGATTGCCTGAGCGAGACGGAGCCGACCTTCCCCTGGTGCAGGAGCTCGGTCGGCGAGCCGCTGCTCAACAAACCACTTGCCCTCCTCACCCTGCCAACCGAGTGCGGCCAGGCGCTTGCCCTCAGCGCTCGCGCCGACTCCTGGCAGCGCACGGGGGCGCTGAACGCGACCGCCGTCAACCGGGACTCGGGTGGGGAACCGGCGCCGATGAAGGACTGCGACACGCTCGGCTTCGAATCCGAACCCGACGGCTTCCTCACCGTCAAGAAGGCCTCCTCCTCGTCGGGCTTCGTCTTCCGCCTCGCCAACGGCAACAGCGGCCTGGCCAATCCCCGGTCCAGGATCAACTCCCCGGTCAAGCAGGCCGTGGTCGAGCTGCCCCGCGGGGTGACGATCAACCCCTCGGTGGGGGCGGGGCTGGGGGTCTGCACGCAGGCCCAGCTCGCCGCCGAGTCGGGCACTGCGCCGCCGAACGCCGGCTGTCCCAACTCTTCGAAGATCGGCGACTTCGATATCCGGAGTCCCTTCTACATAGGCACCCTGGAAGGCTCGATCCATCTCGCCGCACCGCACGACAACCCGTTCGGCTCGCTGATCGCGATCTACCTCATCGCCAAGTCGGCCGATCGCGACATCCTGATAACCGCCGCGGGCAAGCTCACCCCGAACCTCGGTGACGGCACCCTCACCGCGGTCTTCGACGACCTGCCCCAGCTCCCATACAGCGAGCTGGAAGTGAACTTCCGCTCCGGCCAGCGGGCGCCGCTGGTCTCCCCGCCGGCCTGCGGCGCGGCGCGCACGGGGATCCAGCTGACGCCGTGGTCGGGCGGTGTCGCCCACAGCTCCAGCACCAACTCGGAGATCGCGACCGGCATCGACGGGGGGCCCTGCCCGGCGGGCACGCCTCCCTTCGCGCCCCGCGCGATCGCCGGCGGGGTCAACGCCAACGTCAACTCCTACACCCCTTATTTCGTCCACCTGACCCGGGCCGACACCGAACAGGAGATCACCTCCTACTCGCTGGTGCTGCCCAAGGGGATCACCGGCAAGCTGGCCGGCATTCCCTTCTGTGCGGATGGGGCGATCGCCGCCGCCCGCGCCAACGGCGGCTTCGCCGAGGCGGCGCGCCCCTCCTGCCCGGCGGCCTCGCAGGTGGGCCGCACGCTGACCGGTTACGGGGTGGGGCCGGCGTTGACCTACGCCGAGGGCCGCATCTACCTGGCCGGCCCCTACCATGGCTCGCCGCTGTCGCTGGTCACGGTCAACCCGGCGACCGTCGGGCCCTTCGACCTCGGCACCGTCGTCATCCGCTCGGCCTTCGACGTCGATCCGCTGACCGCGCAGCTGCGGATCGACTCGCACGCCTCGGACCCGATCCCCCACATCATCGACGGCATCCCGCTCCATCTCCGCGACGTCCGCGTCTACATGGACCGGCACGAATTCACCCACAATCCCTCGAGCTGCGAGGCGGCACGGCTCGTCTCCACCCTGACCGGCTCGGGGGCGAGCTTCGAAAACGTCGGCGACGACTCGAGCGCGCAGATCGAAGAACACTTCCAGCTGCTCAATTGCCTCGACCTGGGCTTCCGGCCCAAGCTTGGCCTGAGGCTGCGCGGCTTGGCCCGTCGCGGCGCCTTCCCCGCGCTGCGCGCCACCTTCGCCGCGCGCGGGCCACGCGACTCCAACCTGAAGCGGATCGAGGTCGACATGCCCCACCAGCTGTTCCTCGCCCAGAACCACATCCGGACGGTGTGCACCAGGACGCAGTTCGCCGCCGAGCGCTGCCCGTCGGGGTCGGTATACGGCAAGGCCGTCGCGTACACGCCGCTGCTCGACGAGCCGTTGCGTGGCGACGTCTACCTGCGCAGCTCCGATAACAAACTGCCCGATCTGGTCACCTCGCTGCGATCCGGGGAGATCCGCATCGACCTGGTGGGGCGAATCGGCCCCTCCAAGGACGGCGGCATACAGGCCTTCTTCGACAACCTCCCCGACGCCCCGATCAAGCGCTTCACGATGCTCCTGCGCGGCGGCCGCCACGGCCTGCTCACCAACTCGGTGAACGTCTGCAAGCGTCCGCCACGCGCCTCGGTCAAAGCCCTGGCTCAGAACAACATCGGCGCGATCTTCACGAGCGAGCTGCGCGGGCAGTGCGACGGCAAAGGGCGCGAGGGCAAGGGCCGGCACTGAGCTGTTCGGCGGCCCGGTCAAGCGGGTTCCGCCGTCCGCAAATTTGCGTCCTCGCCTTTTGCGCCGACATTATTTGCGGGCAAAGGTGAATCGACGCTCACTCGTTTGCCTCTTATAGAGGACGAAACTTGAGCGCCGGCCCGCTCCCGTGCTAGAGCAGCCACGGGGGCTCCGCCTCGGGGTCTCCGCAAAAGCAACGGGAAGGACGAATCGAGATGAGTATCAAGAAGAGTCTGCTCGGGCTGGCTGCCGTGGCTATCGTCACGATGGCCTTCGCCTCGCCGGCGACGGCGACGGACGGGAAGCTCCGCGACATCACTGGAACAGAACTGATTGCGGAAAACACCGTCCTGCATCTCGTCGGCTGGACAAAATTCACCACCGAAGCAGGCAGCTTCGTATGCCACACGACATGGAACATCAAAGCAGTAGGTGGCACCGGCACCACAGGAAGCGCTACGTCGTACACTGCCCCCGATCCAACCAAATGCACAGGCACGGGCCTGTTCAATGGCTGCAAAGTGACCAAATACGAAGTNAAAANCCTGCCATACCACGTCACAATTACAGACAACGGTCGGGTCGATATCACCGGCAACATTGAAATCCACAACACGTATTCGAGCTGTGCAATGACGACAACACTACTGACATTCAGTGAAATCCAACTGACACCGCTCAAGACAGGCACTAGAACGGTGACAGGGACCGAAAACAAACTCGGAGAAACAGCAGCCTTGAATGAACCAATCGCGGGCTTTGAGGTCGACGGCAGCAAAGGCCCTGGTGGAGTTGGCTCCGGTCTAATGCACATCAAAGATATCTTCGGTGCTGAAAGCACAGGAGAAATCACCTTCAGCGGCGAATTCGAACTGACATCGGATACCCGCTGCACATACGAGATCAGCGCAACGTAGCTTTGCGGCGCCATAGCATCGAGAGCCATCCGGCTGGACGACTCCGATGAGATGGGCAGGGCCGAGCGGGTGAACCGCGCGGCCCTGCCTTTCAGCCCAGCGAACCGCACATTACGCCGTCCGCAAGATTGCGTCCTCGCTTCTCGCTCCCTTTTGCATTTACAGGCAAAAGTCGCCGTCGATAAACCGGCCGCCCCAACTTTTACCGCCAATAGACGACAAAGCGTGAGCGTCAGGCCGCGCCCGTGCTAGGGAAGCTGTCGGGTCTTGTCTTGGGACCCGCAAAAGCAACGGGAAAGGACGAATCGAAATGAGCATCAAGAAGAGCCTGCTGACGCTCGCCGCGGCGGCCATGGCCACGATGGCGCTCGCGTCGCCGGCGATGGCGACGGACGGGGTGCTGCGCGACACCAGTGGAACATCCACCATCCCAGGAAACACTGTTCTACATTTAGTCGGCTGGACAAAATTCACCACCGTCCAAACCAGCTATGAATGCCACCTGACATTGAACATCAAAGTAATAGGTGGCACTGGCACCACAGGAGAAGTTACGGCGTTTGCCGTCCCCGACAAAAGCAAATGCATAGGCGGGGGTCTGTTCAACGGCTGCACTCTAAAAAGTCACGAAGCAAATAACCTGCCATACCATGTCACAATTACAGACAACGGTCGGGTCGATATCACGGGCAACATCGAAATCCACAGCACGTACTCGGGTTGCCTAATGAAAACAACAATGCGGACATACAAAGAAATTCAACTGACACCGCTCAAGACAGGCACCAGAGCGGTTACAGGGACTGAAAACACACTCGGAGAAACAGCGGGTCTGAACGAAGCAATCGCGGGATTCGAGTTCGATGGCTTCAATGAAGGTGCTGAAGTGCACATGGAAAGCATCTTTGGAGCCAAAAGCAGTGAAGCTATAACCGGCATCCCGGGCGAATTGGAACTGACATCCGATACCCGCTGCACATACGAGATCAGCGCAACCTAGTTTTGCGGCGCGCATAGCATCGAGAGCCATCCGGCGGGATGTCGCCGATGAGATGGACAGAGCCGCGCGGGTGAACCGCGCGGCTCTGTCCTCGTTCAAGGGCTAAGCGGTTGCGAGGCCTCCAGGCGCGTGCTACCTTCGGCTCTTACCGGGTACGTCCGGGGTTTCAAGGAGGGCAGGGATTGCGTTGCACCACGACCACCGCCACAAGCGCTGGCGCCGATGAAGGGCGCCCTTTCCAAGCTCGCGACGGCGATCGCTCTGGTCGTCTTTCTCGCGATCCCCGCTCGGGCCGAGATCGTCCAGAGGGGCACCCTGCGGGTGACCGTCCTGGGCACGCTCAGCCCGCAGCGCCTGCCGCGTACCGGCCTCGCCCCGATCGCGGTCTCGATCGGCGGCCGCGTCACGACCACCGATGGCAGCCTCGCGCCGCAGTTGAAGAGCATGCGGATCGAGTTCAACCGCCGCGGGCACCTCGATACCCGCGGTTTGCCGGAATGCCGCATCGGCCAGATCCAGCCCGCCTCGACGGCCAGGGCGCTCAAGGCCTGCCGCCCGTCCCTGGTCGGCAAGGGCAGCTTCTCGGTCGACGTCGTCCTCGGCACCCAGGAGCCGTATCCGACCACGGGGCGCCTGCTCGTCTTCAACGGCAAATACAAGGGACGGCCGGCGCTGCTCGGCCAGATCTACTCCGCTCACCCCTTCGCGACCTCCTTCGTCATCCCCTTCGTCCTGCGCTCGATCGGGCGGGGGACCTACGGCACCTCCCTGGTCGCGACCCTGCCCAAGGCGCTCGCTAGCTGGGGCCACGTCACCGGCCTCGACATGCACCTCTCGCGCCGCTACTCCTACCGCGGCCGGCGCCACAGCTTCATCAGCGCCGGCTGCCCGGCGCCGCGCGGCTTCGGACGGGCGCTCTTCCCACTTGCCCGCACCAGCTTCCGTTTCGCCGGCGGCAAGAACCTCAAATCGACGCTGACGCGCAGCTGTCGGGTGCGGGGATGAGGGAGGGTCTCCCGTGAGGCGGACCCTCCCGGCCGCGCTGCTGGCGCTTGCCCTGCTCGCCGGTTGCGGCGGCGGCGATGCCGGCGAGGGGAGCACCGCCGGCGGCGAAGCGGCGCGGTCCGGCACCGGCACCGAAGAAGCGGCGAGCACGCCGAGCGCTGAGCGCAAGCACGCGGCCGAGCGGCTGAGTGCACCGCCACACCACGGCTCGAGTGGCAGCGACGGGGACGGCGCCGAGCCCGGCGGTCCCGCGCCGACTCCAAAGGCCTCCTTGCCCAACGAGGGGACGAAAAAGGTCGCGCCCGGCGTGCCGACCGCGAAGGGCGGCGACAACTCGATCCAGGAATTCGGGGTCGAGTCCGAGAGCGCCGAGCGCGTCGCGGCGTCCCGGGCGCTGAAGGTCTACCTCGTCGCACGCGCGGCGGGCGACTGGAGCCGAGCCTGCGCCGGGATCTCCGCCGGCCTGGAGGCGGAAATCGGCCATCTCGGCGGGCCGGCGACGCAGGAGGAGCGGTCCCGCTGCGCGAAGGCCTTGCGCACGCTCACCGAAGGGGTGCCGGCCGATGCCCTGCGCATCTCCGCCGCGATCCACGTGCTCAGCATGAGGGTCGAAGGCTCGACGGCCTACGTCATCTACAAGAACGGAGAAGGCGCGCCCACGGCGATCCCGATGGCCCGCGAAGGGGACGAGTGGAAGGTCGGCGCCCTCGACGGCAGCGCCCTGGTCCTGAGCGGGGACGACTTCTACTAGCAGGCGCGAGTACCGGTAGAGGACCGATGAGGTTATAAAAAAAGCTCCCGTTGGGTAGACCGGAGTGTCGCGCGAAGTCAGCCGGTGTTCAAATACCGGCCCTTCCTATGGACTTCACGACGCCTCACATGCCAGCTTTGGACGATCAGAATGCCGAGCGCGAGCGTGCGGGAAGCCGCGCGCTCTCGACCTTTGCCCGTGTGCTGAGTGCCAGGATCCTCCGCGCCCACGCCGACGGAGCGCTCACGTCGAACGAGCTCGACGCGAGGCTTGGCTGGGCGGCGAAGGCGAGCTTGCGCGTAGCGATCTCGAATCTCTGCGAGCTGGGCGTGCTGGTTCGCACCGATTTGAACGACGGCCGCCGCGCCAGCGTGACCGAGCTGACGCCGGCCGGTGGTGAGCTGCTCGCGGTAGCGGACGTTCTCGAGCACTGGCTGTCTCGCTCTCCGTTCGGTCCGATCTCCCTTCCCGATACGGCGGCCCGCGGCGTCGTCCGGGCGCTGGTTGCCGGTTGGAACGCGAACATCGTGCGGGAATTGGCCGAGGGACCACGAAGCCTCGCCGAACTCAGCACCGAAATTGACCACCACAGCTACCCGGCGTTGAAAAGGCGCCTGGCAATGCTGCGCTCCGTGAACCTGGTCGCGCCGGTGAACGGCAAGACGCGGAGCCCAGCTCACGAAGCGACCCAGTGGCTACGTCGCGCGATCGGCCCACTGAGCGCGGCCGGCCGCTGGGAGCGCAACCACGCGGCGCCCAGCACGGCGTCGCTGAGCCGGCTCGAGCTCGAGGCGGCGCTGCTGCTGGTCCTGCCGCTCGCCGAGCTCCCCGCCGGCGCGGCGGGGGAATGCGTTCTGGCGGCGCCGGCGTCTCAGACGGTCGGCAATGGCGACGAGCCGGCGCTCGCGGCGGTCAGTGTCGTCGCCGCAGACGGCAAGCTCCTCTCGGTCAGCTCGGGCGCATCGTCAACGCCCGCCACCTGGGCGCTGGGAACCCCGGGTGCATGGCTCGACGCGATCATCGACGGCAACTGCGATGCCCTGCGGCTTCGCGGCGCCGACGTCGGCCTGGTCGAAGCGCTCGTGGCCGGCGTCCACGAGGCGCTGTTCCCGGCGTAAGCAACCTGTACACAATTTTGTGTCTTGCAGCGCGGCGAGAAACGTTCGCAAAACTACGTCCCGAACGTCCCTCGGTTTACCCAATTTTGCAGGGGGAACCGACAAGCCATGTTTCTCCCGAGGGGGGAGAACGAGAAGTCTTAGAGCGATCCACTTGACTGCTCAAACTTCCATGAGGTAAAAGCCCTCGCCAGTCAAGCAAAAGGGCCCCGGCAAATTGCCGGGGCCCTGGAATATCCCGGAACGGGCAAACGCTCGACAAAGCAGCCCACCGGGACCTACAAGGAGGTTACAACCAATATGAGCATCAGGAAAAGCCTGATCGCCATCGCGGCCATGGCTCTCGCGACGATGGGGCTCGCCTCATCCGCGATGGCGGCCACCGACGGCGTGATCCGGGACGTCACCAACAACGAAATCGTCCCGCTGAACCACGAAACGCGTTTCAAAGGCTGGGCGCGGTTTGGCTCGGGCAGCGGTGGCACCAAATGCCATTCGGAATCGGTAGCCAAAGCGACCGTTTCGAACGGCACGACAGGCACCGCGTCCTTCGTCGTTCCCAGCGTCGCGGCTTGCACGAGCGAAATCCCAGGCTGCACCCTGACTTCGGTGGAAGTCACAAACAGTCCGTACCACCTGACAGTCACACCTAATGATTTCGACGTTACCGGAAACATCGTCATTCACAATAAATACAAAGGCACCTTCTGTTTCTTCCCAGAAATCACAGTCGAATTCAGCTCGATCACACTGAAACCGTTCAACACAACCAACCCGCACTCAGCGACAAACACCAACAACAAACTCGGCAATACAGCCGCCGCGGGCGAAGCGATCGCCGGAGTCGAGATCTCGGGCAAAGGCACCTCGCCCCAGGTCGGCGCGCTCGAAGCCGAAGGCGAACTCGAAATCACCGGGGCTGATCTCTGTACATGGAAGATCGCTGCTTCCTAGGGTAAGACCCGAACGTATGGCCTCTCTTGCGGCCATTCTCGAGATACGCAGCACCACGCGGCGGTCCCAGGTGGGACCGCCGCGTGTCGTAGTCGGCCTCGATTTGGGACGCCGAGCGGCATCCCGGTTTTCGGCAAACCTGGGCACAAAAATGCGTCTCAATTCGGTACGAACTGAGAGCCTATCGGGTACGATCAATAACAGTTAAAGGGTGGGGAGCGCACCAGTACGTGGTGCTTACACAAGGGAGAGATGTAGCTCATGAAACGTATTACCGAACCGTTTGGCAGGGCCGGTCTCGTCGTGGCTGTCTGCGCTCTCGTCTTCGCGATGGTGGGCGGCGCCTACGCGGTATCCAGCTCGGGCAAGCGGCAAAACGAGATGGACAGCGGAGCCGCGGCCGCCAAACGCTACGCCAAGATGTTCGCCAAGCGTTACGCCAAGGAATTCGCCGCGACGTTTGCCGTCGCGGGCCCCGCCGGTGCCAACGGCAAAGAGGGCGCCCAGGGTCCGAAGGGCGAGACCGGTCTACAGGGCCTCAAAGGTGAAAAAGGCGACCCGGGCGATCCGTGGACGGCAGGCGGCACGCTTCCCGAAAGCGCCACCCAGACCGGTTACTACTCGGTCAACACGGACCAGTCTGTGGCCAACGATCTGGGGCTTGGGGAGCACAACACCTTCATCCCGATTTCCTTCGACATCCCACTTGCCCATCCACTTGGGAAAGGACAGACGCACTACGTCCCGCTGCGGGCGCAGGAAGGCAAAATCGGCGGGGGATCAGAAGAACTCTGTGAAGGCAAAACCGGAACCGAACTCGAAGCCTGCGAAGCGGGCTACGAAGAAACGCTCGAAGCTTGCTCCGGCACGGGTCAAGCGCCGGCGGCGGCCGGCGGGCAGCTCTGCGTGTACGAGCTGCTGGCCGAAAACATGGAACCCAGCCCCGCTCTGAAGGGATTCCCGCCGATCGGGTCCTTCTTCATACGGTTCCCGCTCGGTGTCGGCGGCACCGGTGCTGACACCGCGGGCACCACGCTGGTGATGAAGGTTCCCGCTGCGGGCGCCGCGACCGGCGCCTTTGTATGGGCGGTGACCGGCTAGCGGTTGGAAGCGGGTGAAGGCGGCCATGGAATGACGCGCTCAGGACGGCACCGACCGACGTGCATCGCGATGTATGTCGTGGGGGTCGCGATCGGGGCGCTCGCCTTCACCCCTTCTTCCCAGGCCAAGGAGGTCGTCGACGCCTTCGGCCTCCCGGGCACTCAGGGGGGCCGGCTCACGGCCTCCGGCATCGCGATCAACCAGACCGGCGCCGGGGGAGTCGCTCCAGGGACGCTCTACGTCAGCGACAAAGGGCCCAACGTGAGTGAGGCGGCACTGCGTTCGAACCGCATCCAGCGCTTCGATCCCGAAGGCCACTTCGAACGCCTCTGGGGCTTCAACGTCGTGGGGCCCAACGAGGTTCAGAACGTCGCCTTCGCCTTTGCCGAGAAGGGCGACACGTTGGCCAACGAGGTGGGGGGGTCGTTCTCGCTCAGCTTCGAAGGCGACACGGCGGAGTTCCCCGTCGGGGCCAGCGCGGTCGACAACTCCCTGACTCCGCTGAGGGCGACCCTGCAAAGCGGCCTCGAAGCACTGCCGGCTATCGGCGCCGGCAATGTGAGGGTCAGGGGCGGGATCGGGCTGGACGCCGGCGCCGGAGCCTACGAAGTCGAATTCGTCGGCCCGCTCGGCGGCACGGACGTCGGCGAGCTCGTCCTCGACGCTTCCGACGTCGTGCCGGGGCCGACGTCGGCCTCTGTATCGACCGTGCGGAACGGCTCCGGCGGTCCTTACGCCGGCTTCGAGATCTGCACCGCGGCTGTCGAATGCAGGCAGGGCGAAGCAGTGACCGGCAGTGGCGGCGAGGTCGGTATGCCGGCCGGAATCGCCGTCAACCAGTCAACCGGCGACGTCTACGCGATCGACTGGACCAATCACCGCATCGACGAGTTCGACGCGGACGGCACCTTCATTCGCGCCTTCGGCCGCGACGTGGTCTCCGCGGGCGGCAGCGGCGATGTCTCCACCGAGGCCTACGAGGTCTGCGAAGCGGCCGCCGACTGCAAGGCCGGGCTCGTCAACGGCGAGGCCGGAAGCGTCACGTTTGGGCGCGACGTCGCGATCGACTCCGCCGGGCACGTCTGGCTCGCCAACGCCGGCAACCGTCGCATCGAGGAGTTTGACAAAGGCGGCAGCTTCATCGCCGCCTACGGCTGGAACGTCGACCCGCTCGGCGGCTCGGGTGAGCTGGAGAAGTGCACGAGCACCGCGGTCGGCGCGTGTCAAGCCGCGGCTGAAGGAACGCAGCTCGGCCAGTTCAAGGAATCGCCCGAGTACCTCACCATCGGTCCGTCCGGCTTCCTCTACGCACCCGACCGAGGCAACAATCGGATTCAGCGGCTCGACCCCGCGACGCTCTCGGCGACCCTCTTCGCCGCGAACCTCGGCGCGGAAACGGGGCTTTCGCAAATCGTCAGCTCGGAGGACGGGATCGAGGCGCTGCCCGACGGCCACGTTCTGCTCGGCGTCGACGAGTCGAGCGGAGACCGGCTGCTCGACCTGGACGGGGCCGGGCAGCTCACCGAAACCTCGCTCGCGGGGGACGGCGTGCCGGCGCTGGAGCACTTGGCGCTGAACGAAGCGACCGGGGCGATCTACGCGACCGTCCCAACCGCCGACGGCGCCCCCGGCGTCGCGGTGATCGACGACGGCCCCGCCAGCGCGCCGGCTGTGACCATCGCGCCGCCAAGCGAGCTCGGCGCCGAAAGCGCCACCTTCAACGCCACGGTGGATCCCGGCGGCGCTCTCGTCGCCGATTGCGGGTTCGAATACTCCACGGACCAGGTCAGCTGGGAGCTCCCGCCCGTGAGCGATTGTGGCGATCTCGACCCGGACGGCGGATCGCAGCCGATAGGCGAGCCGGTCACCGGGCTCGAGCCACAGACCCCGTACTTCGTGCGCTTCAAGGCCGGCCGCTTCTACAACCACAATCCCTGGGCCGCTGCGACCTCGGCGGAAGAAGCCTTCACGACGCCCGCCTCCCCTCCGATCGTCTCCGACGTCGGCGCCGGGCGCCTCACGGACACCTCGGCATACCTGGCGGGAGAGATTGAGCCGCGCAGCCAAAGCTACGAATTCCACTTCGAGTACGGGACCACGCCGGCGCTCGGCATCTCCACCCCCACGGTGGGGGTGAGCGGCTCCAAAAAGCGAGTCGTCTCCCAGCGGATCACCGGACTGGAGCCCGGAACCACCTACTTCGTGAAGCTCGTCGCCGAGAACGTCGCGGCGACGACGGAGAGCCCGTCAGTCGGCTTCGCCACCCGCCCCTCCGGGCCGGGGCCCGAGGGCCGCGCCTACGAGCAGGTCACGCCGCCCGACAAGAACTTCTCCAACGCCGACTACGCCCTCGACGCAGGCGTCGTGGCCGCCGACGGCGATGCCACCGCCGTCTGCATGACGAGCGGCTTCGGCGAGCCGGCCGGACAGGTCAGCTCCGTCTGCACGACCTACCGGTCCTCGCGCCATGCGGACGGCTGGCACACGCGCTGGTACGGCGAGCCGTCCTGCTCCGCCGACGAGACGGAAACGGCCGAAATCGCCTACTTCGGCAGCGAAGTCGAAGGGTTCTCGCAAGATCTCGATCTGGCCGTGATCGGTCACGTCGAGTCGAGCAGTTGTCCTTATCCGCCGCTCGATCCCGCCGCCCCGATGCCGCAGAGGAACCTCTACCGCGCCGACTACCGCGGCGCTTCGATCGGCTATGACCTCCTCGCCCCGCAGCCGGGGTTTGCGAAAGGGCTCATCTATCCGACCGGGCGATACGAGGCCGGCAGCGACGACCTCTCCCACGTCGTCTATTCCAGCGCCGCGAAACAGACCACCGACGCTCCCGCCGGCGCCTTCGAAAAGCTCTACGACTGGCACGAAGGGACGCTCAGCCTCGTCTCCCGCGACCCCTCCGGCACTCGTTTCACCACTTCGACCACGGTTCCCGAAGACGCGCTGGGCGGCGTCTCGGCCGACGGCGCGCGCATCTTCTTCATGACGCCGGAAGGCGCGACCCGCGAGATCTACATGCGCCAGGACGCCACCGTCACCTACGACGTGTCCGAATCGGAGTGCACGAGCGAATGTGGGGAAAGTGCGGCCGACGAATTCCTCGCGGCGACGCCGACCGGGGCCCAAGTCGCCTTGATGAGCAAGGCGAAGCTGACCGACGGAGACGAGGCCGGCAACGGCAACGACCTCTACCTCTACGCTCACGGCGCCAATCCGGCCGCGAGCCAGAACCTCACCCTGCTCTCGAAGGATTCCGAGCCCGCGGACGGCAGCGGCGCCCGCGTCCTGGGCCTGCTCGGCATGGGCGAGGACGGCGAGGCCGTTTACTTCGTCGCCGCATCGCAGCTCGTCGAAGGCGCGCCGACCGGGACGGGCCCCAAGGCCTACCGCTGGCAGGCGGGCGAAGGAGTGCCGTCGCTCGAGTACCTCGGGACGCTCAGCACCGAGGACCGTTCCAACTGGGCTCGGTACGGCGTTCGTGGCGATACCCGTGAGGTGACGGCCGACGGGGCCCGGCTCCTGATCCACACCGCGGTGCGTCTGAACCGCGGCGCCGATCACGACTCCGACGTCGACGTCTACCGTTGGGACGAGCAGGACGGCTGGCTGTGCATCTCCTGTCAGATCCCGGCGGCGCCATCGGCGGGCGGCTCGACCTTCGAAGGCCTGGTGACCTCGCTGCGCGGATCGTTCCCCGTGTACCGAAACGCGATGAGCGCCG
>JGI24034J26672_10000095_pt1 | contig 15947 bp, 12 predicted proteins | sample KBSSwiS2withPhiX_FD_26672 | JGI IMG/M metagenome (IMG submission 26672)
CGTCCGCCTGCGCCAGCCGATCGACACCGAGCGATTCGTGCCCCGCGGCTCGCTTCCCGACCACGCCCGCGGCGCACTGCTGCTCAGCAACACCCCCAACGCGGATCGCCTGGAGATGTTGGAGGCGGCCTGCGCGGAGGCCTGCCTGGAGCTGAAGCGCCTCGGCGGTCTCTCGGGCCAGACGACGGACATCAGGCCGGCGATCGCCGACGCCGAGATCGTGATCGGGTACGGACGGTCGATCCTGGAGGCGATGGCCTGCGGGCGCGCCGCCTACGTCTACGACTGGAAGGGGGGCGACGGCTGGGTCACGCCCGAGTCCTACCCGGCGATCGAGGCGGACGGCTTTGCCGGCAGCGCCGCCGCCGAGATCTTCGACGCGGCGAGGTTGGCGGACGATCTCCGCCGCTACTCGGCCGGAATGGGACCGGTCAACCACGACCTCGTGATGACCGGCCACAAGGCGAGCGATCACGTCGAAAGGCTCCTGGAGCTATTCGGGGGTATGGCGAAGCCGCCCGCCCGCCCGCCGGCGCCGCTGCAGGAGATGGCGCGCCTCGTCCGCCTCGAGTGGCGCGCGCGGGTGGACATCCACTCGCTGGTCCACGAGAACGCCCACCTGCGTGGACTGCTTACCGAGAGCGAGTGTAAGGCGATCGAGGCGCACGAGGAGGCACGCAAGAACGCCGAGGCGGCGGCTCGTCAGGCTGCAGAGACCGCCCGCTCCTACGAGTCGACGCTGAGCTGGCGAGTGACGAGACCGGTCAGAGCGATCGCTCCGCTGCTCAATCGAGCACGTCGGCGGCGTCGATCTCCCTGAGCTTCCCTCCGTAGCGGCCCCACCAGGAGTGGAAGAGGCAGATTGCCTCCATGCCGAGCCTCAGGTCGCCGGAGAGCTCGACCCCGTCCGGTGCGTCTAGCCAGGCTTCGAGATCCGCGGAGATGTGCGGTGACAGGGGCCCGTCGGCGAGCAGCTCGCGGTAGTGACGCAGCGCTGGCGGCGAGCGCCAGCGCCGTGGCAGTCGTACCGATCGGCGCGGCGTGTCCTTGGTCGACGGCAGGCGGCCGACGTCCGCGTTCAAGCGATCGAAGACGGCCGGGTAGAGGCGGTCACCGGCCTTTTCCTCGAGCCGGACGGAGAGCGCCGCGCGGGCGATGGTGTCGTCGGCGCCGGGGGCGATCACCTGGGCATGCCGACCGAGCAGTCCGGAGGGATATCGCGAAATGCCGCGCACCGTGCGGGTGCTGTACAGCGAAAGCGTGGCTTGCGACGGGTGACCCTCGAATGGCTTTGCAGCGGCGAGGAAGAGCTCGCGGGCACGGCCCACCAACGCGGCGTGGAAGGGCTCGGCAAGGGCACGCTCGGCCGCGCCGAACTGGCGCATGCTGTCGAACATCGCCAGGCTGGCCGCCCGCGGATCGTCGCCCCGCAGCGTCTCGGGCGTGTAGAAGACCGAGTCCCGCTCGAAGAGGGTGTCGATCGCGAAGCCGTCTCCGACCGCAAGCTCGGTGCCGTCGATGCGCCGCGCGACCGGGACGAGCCAGGCATGGTCGACGAACTGGTGCTCGACCCGGTCGGCGCGCTCTACCCAGTCGGCCGCGTAGGCTTGCGGATCGGAGGCCACCGTCTCGTGGGCAACGCCAAGCCGTTCCGCCACCGGGGCCGCGAGGCCCTCCTCGTAGTCATCGCCCTCGTCGTCGCTCGCCGTCAACGCCAGTGACGCCCTGCCTCGGGCGGCGAGCGCGCAGGTGACGATGCGCGAGTCGCGGCCGCCGCTCAGTGGGCAGATTGCGTTCCGGCCCAGAGGCGCGAAAACCTCGTCCAGCCCGGCGACGATCGCGTCGGCACCATCCGCCAGAGCAAGGTGTGGCTCGACCTCCGCCCACGGCCAGCCGGGGGAGTCGCGCCGTGACCGCCCCAAGCGCCTGCGCAGGGTCGAGAACTGAGGCAGGCGGCTGATCTCAGCGAACGGCGTCCTCTCGCCGATAGGGAAGCGGAACACGATGGTCGAAATCCAGGCGTCCCAGTCGATGCTCAGCTGGTCTGGGTGGGCTTGGACCAACGGATCGAGCTGGGAGGCGAAGTAGGTCGCGTTACCGCTGTCGATCCAGTAGGGGCCGGCGAGTCCGTTCACGGCCGAGTGCAGGAAGCGTCGCCGCCCCTCGATCGCGAGACCACAGCCCCCCTTGCCGGCAGCCTCCTTCCAGTCCGCGGCGCCGCCATGCCAAAGGCCGGCCTCGATCCAGCCGAACCCGCTCTGGCGGGGACCTTGCCAACGCAGGGGCTCGCGATCCATCATCAGGATCGAGCGGTCGTCCTCATGCACCGTACGAAGAGGGACGTCGAAAGCGGCCGCTATCCGCCCCAAGCGTCGCTGGTCGAACCTTCCCAATGCGCCACAGATGACTGGGGCGCCATTCTGACCCCTGAATTCGACGCTCATCCCGGCACCGTATTCGGTAGCGTCCGGTTGCCTTTGGCTCGCAATTCAATTCAGACCGTCGTCGACCCGAGAACGACAGCTTGACGCGCCTGCTGATTACCGGCGGGGCTGGCTTCGTCGGCTCAAATCTCGCCGTCTCGCTTGCCGGGAGGCATCCGGACTGGGAGATCGTCGCCCTCGACAACCTCTACCGGCGGGGCTCAGAACTCAATCTTCCTCGCTTGCAAGAAGCAGGAGTCGAGTTCGTCAAAGGGGATGTGCGCGAGTCCGACGACCTGAAGCGCCTGCCGGAGATCTCGGCGATGATCGAGTGCTCGGCCGAGCCGTCGGTGATGAGCGGTGTCAATGGCGACACCTCTTACCTCGTCCACACGAACCTCACCGGCGCTTACAACTGCCTCGAGCTCGCCCGGCGCGACGGGGCCTTCATGGTCTTCCTCTCGACGAGTCGGATCTATCCTGTCGCGTCGCAGCTCGAGCTGAACCTGGACGAGGCGGAGACCCGCTTCGAGATTGCCGCTGAGCAGGCAATTCCCGGCGCTTCCCCAGCGGGCATCTCCGAGGCCTTCCCGATCGAGGGCGCCCGCACGCTCTACGGCGCGACCAAGCTGGCGGCGGAGCTGCTGATCGAGGAGTTCCGGGCTGCCCTCGGGGTTCCTGCCGTGATCGACCGCTGTGGCGTGATCGCTGGCCCGTGGCAAATGGGCAGGGTCGACCAGGGGGTATTCACCCATTGGATGCTGGCCCATCACTTCGGCAACCCGCTTACCTATATCGGCTTCGGCGGCGAGGGCAAGCAGGTACGCGACCTACTCCACGTCGAGGACCTGGTCGACCTGGTCGAGCGCCAGCTACTGGCGCCCGATGAGTGGGACGGCCGCACCGTCAACGTCGGCGGCGGCCGTGAATGCAGTCTCTCGCTGCGTGAGACGACCGAGATCTGCCGCGAGCTGACCGGCAACGAGGTGCCAATCGAGCCGGTGCTTGAGACCAGACAGGGCGACGTTCCCATATATCTTTCCGATTGCGCAAGGCTCTTCAGTCTCGACGACTGGCGGCCACAACGCGGCGCGGGACGCGTCCTTGCCGACATTCACGATTGGATAGTCGCCGATTCCGAGCGGATCGCGGCGGCACTCAACATCGACGCCCCAGTTGGGGGAAGGGAGCGGTAATGCCGGTAGCGATCATCACGGGCTCGGGCGGGCTGATCGGCTCGGAGGCCGTCGGCCACCTCGTCGCCGAGGGCTTCGACGTCGTTGGCATCGAGAACGACATGCGGGCGAGCTTTTTTGGCCCCGAGGCCTCGACCTCGCATGTCACCGAGCGCCTCGTCGCCACCCATCCCGAGTTCCGCAACGAGAGCGCCGACATCCGCGACCGCGACGCGGTCGAGCGAATCTTCGCCGAGCACGGTAAGGGGGTCGAGCTGGTGATCCACGCCGCGGCGCAGCCGTCGCACGACTGGGCGGCGAGCGATCCTCAGACCGACTTCGGCGTCAACGCCAATGGCACGCTCAACCTGCTCGAGGCAACCCGCGGCCACTGTCCTGGGGCGACCTTCATCTTCTGCTCGACCAACAAGGTCTACGGCGATACGCCCAACTTCCTGCCCCTGGAGGAGCAGGAGCTGCGCCTCGAGCTGCCTGAGTCCCACCGGTACTACAAGGGCATCGACACCTCGATGTCGATCGACTCCTGCACCCACTCGCTTTTCGGTGTCTCCAAGGCCGCCGCCGACCTGCTCGTCCAGGAGTACGGCCGCTACTTCGACATGCCGACCGTCTGCTTCCGCGGTGGCTGCCTGACCGGGCCGCAGCACGCCGGCGCCAAGCTGCACGGCTTCCTCGCGTACCTGATGAAGTGCACCGCGACGGGCACCCCCTACACCGTCTTCGGCTACGACGGCAAGCAGGTGCGCGACAACATCCACAGCGCCGACCTGATCGCCGCTTTCGCCGCATTCCACGCCGCGCCTCGTGCCGCCGCCGTCTACAACATCGGCGGCGGGCGGTTCAGCAACTGCTCGATGCTCGAGGCGATTCAGATCTGCGAGCGGGTCGCTGGGCGCGAACTGGAGTGGGAGATGGGTGAGGAGCCGCGGATCGGCGACCACCGCTGGTGGATCTCCGATCTGGCTCCGTTCGAAGCCGACTATCCGGACTGGAAGCTGCGCTACGACGTCGATGAGATCCTACGTGAGATGCACGAGCAGAACGCCGAGCGCTGGGCGGTCGCCCCGGCATGAAGCTCTCGGTCGTCATCCCGGCTCAGAACGAGGAGGGATCAGTCGGCAAGACGGTCGAAGGCGTGACCGCTGTGCTCGACCGCGAGGGGATCGAATACGAGGTCGTCGTAGTCGACGACGGCAGCACCGATTCGACCGCGGCGGTTGTGGAAGCGATCAGTGCCGCCAATGCCCGCGTTCGCTGCCACCCCTCGCACTACGAAAAGGGCTTCGGTATGGCGATCCGGGCCGGGCTCGATGTCTTCGAAGGGGACGCGGTAGTGATCACCATGGCGGACGCCTCCGACGATCCGGAGGACCTCGTTCGCTACCACCGCATCCTCGAAGAGGGATGGGACTGCGCCTTCGGCTCCCGTTTCATCCCCGGCGCCCAGGTCCATGACTACCCGCGGCTTAAGCTGACGATCAACCGCCTGGCGAACTGGTTCATCCGCATCCTCTTCCGCCACCGCTACAACGACACCACGAACGCCTTCAAGGCCTACCGGCGCGAGGTAATCGAGACCATCCAGCCATTGCTCTCCAAGCACTTCAACTTGACGGTAGAGATGCCCCTGAAGGCGATCGTCAGGGGTCATAGCTACGAGGTGATTCCCACCAACTGGACCAACCGCACCACCGGCGAGGCCAAGCTGGCGATGAAAGAGATGGGCAGCCGCTACCTCTTCATCGTCCTCTACGTCTGGCTCGAGCACACCCTCAGCCGCGGCGACTACCGCGTAAGGGACGCCGCAGGCGCGGGCGACGGCGCACGGCCCATTTCACGGGAGAGCTGAGACGGGGGGTGCCGTAGCGGAGGTTGGGGTTCGAGTAGGGGTCGGGGACGGTGATCGACCGCCAGCGGTCAATCACCGTCTCAAGCTCCCAATCGTCGACGTCGGAGGAGCGGCTGGAGGACTCGAAGTGGTAGAGCAGCGTGTCCGGGTCGTAGACGACACGCAGGCCTAGAGTCCTCAGCTTCAGGCAGTAGTCGATGTCGTTGTAGTTGTTGGGGAAGGTCGTGGTCAGGCCGCCGGCCTCTTCGAAAGCGTCGCGCGGCGTCATCAGGCAGGCGCCCGTCACGGCCAGCAGGTTCTGGGCAACCAGGACATTGTTGCCGTAGCCGCCGAAATCGCTTGGGAACCCGCGGTAGGGGTGGCCGGGGAAGCCGCCGTTCTCGAACAGCACGCCGACGTGCTGAAGCCGACCGTCCTCCCAGCGCAGGCGGCCCCCGACCGCGCCGATCCCGGGATGGTCGGAGTACATGACCAGCCGCTCGATCCAGTCGGGCGTGACGACCTCCATGTCGTCGTTGAGCAGCAGCAGGTGCTCTCCCTCGCTGCGCACGGCGCCCGCGTTGATCTTCTCGGAGAAGTTGAAGGGACGATCGTAGGGAACGATTCGCAGCCGGTCGCCGGCAATGCTCCGTAGCTCCTCGAGAACCGCCGGATCGGTCGAAGAATCAGCGACGCAGACAATCTCGTAGTTCTCATAGGTGGAGGTCTCGACGATGCTGAGCACGCAGTGGGTGACGAGGACAACTTGCTCGAAGCGGACTTCGCGCTCCTGGCCGGCGGTGGGGATGACGATGCTGACCGGTGGCTGCCGCTTCAGCTCCGGCTGGAGGTGGTAGACGCCCGGATGGTCGAGGTCGCGCTCGACCCTGGCTGGCAGCCCGATCCGCTCGCAATGAGCCTGCACCGCCCGCGCGCCCGCCTCGAAGGCCCACGGCTTTGCCTCTTCGCCTCCGCCAGCCGCGGAGCTCTTGAGCATTCGCCAGTGGTAGAGCACCCGAGGCACGTGGACGACGTCACGTGCTCGCTCGGTGACCTTGAGGATCAGGTCCCAATCCTGCGACCCCTCGAAGTCGGGGTCGAAGCCGCCGGCCTCCTCGACCAACGAGCGTCGCAGCACGCTGAGGTGGCAGGTGTACATCTGGGTGCGCAGCCGCTCGGGCGACCAGTCGGGCTTGAAGAACGGTCCCGTGTGGTGGCCGTTCGCATCGAGCTTGTCTTCGTCGGTGTACGCCCAGTCGGCCCGCGGGTTCGCCTGCAGCGCTTCGTCGACCAGCTCGAGCGCATCGGGATGGAGCATGTCGTCGTGGTCGAGCAGGACGACGAACTCGCCGCGCGCCATCGCCAGCGCGTCGTTGGAGGCGGCGACGATGCCGGCGTTGGCGTCGCGATAGGCGACGCGGACGCGCGAGTCGCCGAGCGCAGCCGCGGCGAGGATCTCGCGCACATGGGGCTGCTGAGAGCAGTCGTCGACCAGGCAGAGCTCCCAATCGGCGAAGCGCTGGCGTGCCACCGAACGGAGCATCGCCCGCAGCACGTCGGCTGGCGTCTCGTAGACTGGCGTGACGATCGAAAAGCGTGGCTCGGCCAAGCCGCTAGCTCCGGCGGCGAAGGCCGACGGTGAGCCGCCGCAGGAGCCTGGGGAGGCGAGCCTGCAAATTGCGCGCCGTCACCGCGAAACGGGCCGAGTGCTCGTTCAGCTCGGTCAGGCTGCCCCTGGCCGCGCCCAGCTCGGCATCCTTGGCGATCAGGAGATCGCGCAGCCTGAGGATCTCCTCCTTCTGGCGGGCAATCTCCTCGCGCAGCGCCGCCCGATCATCCGACTCTCCGGCGGATTGCCGAGCCGTCGGTCTTGCTTGCTCGGCCATTGCGCCGAGTCTACCCGGGAACAAGGGAATCGATCTCGGCTGGAGGCCCCCGCATACGCGTCTGCAAAGCTTCCGCGCGATGCTGGCCGGCAAGCTCCTCCTCCTTCTGGGTTGGCATCTGACGCTCACCGGCCTGCCGCCGGTCGCGGCCACCTTCCTTGCCGCTCGGAGCGGCGTCCGCAGCATTCCCATCCTGCTCGCGATCGCCCTAGCGGCCTCGGGCGTCGTCGCGATGCTCGCGTTCTGGGCCTACTACGCGGACCCTTTTGCCGGCGAGGTCTTCGCCTACCTTTCCGTCCTCGGCTCCGCCGCGCTCACGGCATGGTGCCTGTACGACAGGCGGCCCGAGGGCCGGCTCTTGCGGGAGCTGGCCACGCCACTCGCGTTGTGGATGGCCGGCACGGCTTTCCTCGTCTTCTTGGGCTTCTTGCACGGTGGCGTGGACAGCCCGTTGGCGACCGGAGCCACGCGCTTCTTGGGCCCCCTTCCCACGGACAACGACATTCCCCTCTATTTCTCCGACTGGTTCTTTCACTTTGGTCACTCCGGCACCCCACCCGAATTCCCCGGCGAATGGCTTTCCAGCGATCGGCCTCCCCTACAGACCGGCTACGTGCTCTCGCAGCGGATCTTCGGCTGGGATGAAACCGGTTTGCACTATCAAGTGCTCGGTGTTGCCCTCCAACAGCTCTGGATCGTCGGGCTGTGGGCCTTGCTGGCGGCGGCGAGAGTCAGTCGCACCACCCGTGCTCTGACGGTCATCACCGTCTTGGTCAGCAGCCTCGCGATTCTCAACGGCTTCTTCGTCTGGCCGAAGATGCTCCCCGCTGCGATGCTGCTCCCCGCTGCCGCCCTGCTCCTGACGCCGCTGTGGACTGAGTTGAGACACCGTGTCTGGGTCGGCGCTCTGGTTGCGGCGCTCTTCGGGCTCGCGATGCTCGGACATGGCTCCAGCGTCTTCGGCATCCTTCCGCTGGCGGTCATCGCGGCACTGCGAGGCTTGCCGGATTGGCGTTGGGTCGGCATCGCCGTTGCCACTGGCCTCTTGCTGCTGGTTCCCTGGTCCGCTTACCAGAGGTATGAGGATCCGCCGGGCAACCGGTTGCTCAAGTGGCAGATCGCCGGAGTGGAGCAGGTCGACAATCGCGGCTTCGGCGAGGCTCTCGCCGATTCCTATCGGGAAGTCGGAATCGGCGGAACGGTCAGGAACAAGCTCGACAATCTTGCCGCGATCATCGGCGATGGCGCCTTTGCGGACAGCGTCGACGAAGTGGTCGACGCCGTGGGCGAGGGCGATGCCGAAACCGCTGTGCGCTCGCTCAGGACGATCTTCTTCTTCTACCTCGTCCCCTCCCTTTGCCTCTTACTGCTCGGGCCCTTGGCGATGCTCGCTGTCATGAGACATCGCGGTGATTTCGATCCGGCCGAATGGAGCTTCGCGGTGACCTGCTTTGCGGCGCTCGCGGTTGGCGCGCTGGCCTGGGGCTTGATCCTTTTCGGCCCTCCGGCGGCGGAGCCCTCGATCCACGTTGGCAGCTATCTGTTGCCCATTCTCGGGTTGTGTGGTGCCGCCGTCGGTTTACGTGCGGTCGTGCCGCGTTTCGCCGTCTACTTCCTCGTCTTCAATGCCGCGCTAATGCTCGCGCTCTACATCCCATCGTTCGAAGCCCCGGCCGGCAGCCGGTATTCGGCCCTCGCGGCTTTGCTGGCGGCTGCCGGGCTCGCTGCTTTCGTCACAATCGCCTTTCGGCCCGGGCTCTCTCGAGGGATCGAGTGAAGCGCAACGCCCCGACAGCCGTTCTCTGCACCGCTCTGGCCATGTCGGCGGCGATGCTGTTCGCGCTGACGTCGGGACAGACGTTCTTCCAGGACACCTGGGCCTTTCTACTCGATCGTCAGGACTTCTCGGCGGACGCTTTCTTGAAGCCGCACAACGAGCACATCGCTGTCATTCCGGCAGCGATCAACAAGCTGCTGGTGGCCACCTTCGGGATGACTACGGCCCTGCCCGAACAGGTCGTGATGACCGTCGCGGTGCTCGGCGCCGCGGCTCTGCTTTTCGTCTACGTCCGCCGCAGGCTCGGGCCTTGGGGAGCGTTGATCGCCGCGGTTCTCTTCCTCTATCTCGGCCCCGCGTGGGCCGACATGATCTGGCCCTTCCAGCTGGCCTTCGTCGGCTCGGCCCTCTTCGGGCTCGCGATGCTGCTCGCGCTCGATCGAGGCGACCGACGCGGGGACGTCGCCGCCTGCGTCTTCCTGACGCTCTCGACGGGGTTCTCCAGCCTCGGGCTTTCCTTCCTGGCCGCCGCCGTCGTCGACATTCTCCTGCGGCGACGCAGCCACGGTCTGTCCCGGGTCTACCTCGTCGCCATCCCGGCGATGCTCTATGCCGCCTGGTGGATCGGTTGGGGTCACGAGGCCGAACGCCACGTGACCCTGACCAACGTTCTCACCTCGCCCCGCTACGTCCTCGAAGGGGCAGCTTCGGCCGTGGAGGCTCTGCTCGGGCTGAACAAAGCTGGACCCGACGCCGCGGTGCCCCCCGAATGGGGGCTGCCGATCCTGATCGCGCTGATCGTTCTGGTCGTCTACGGGCAGATACGCAGGCCCGGAGTTTCCCTGCGCTTCTGGCCCGTCGTAGCCGCGGCGGCGACCAACTGGTTCTTGGAGGCGTTCAACTCGATTCCCGGTCGCGAGGCCTACCAGAACCGTTACATGTACGCGGGCGCCCTGTTCGTCCTGCTGCTCGCCGCCGAGCTGCTGCGCGACATGCGCATCACCCGGCGCGGCCTGCTCGTCGCGGGCGGCGTCACGCTCGCCGCTGTCTCGGTCAACCTGATCGCCTTCAGGGAAGGGGGCCGCTGGCTCGACGACCAGACCCTGTTCACGCGAGCCGACCTGGGAGCGATCGAGATTGCGAGCCGGACGGTCGATCCTGGCTTCTCCCTCACTCCGGAGATCGCCGGCACGGGGTCCCTGGCGATCGTCCAGGCCGGTCAATACCTGCAGGCGGTCAACGATCACGGCTCGCCTGCCTATGACATCGAGGAACTCGCCATGGCGCCGCCCGTGGCTCGACGCCAGGCTGACATCGTGCTCTCGGCTGCTCTACCCGTCTCCGTGACCGTGAGGGATCAAGCACCGGCTCTGGCCAACAGGAGGTGCGTTGAGCTGGCGGGGGGAGAAGCGTCTCGCTTCACTGAGGTGCCGTTGCCGCCTGGCCTCACGACGATCGACCTCGCCCCGGGGCCGGCGGCGGAAGTGTCACTGCGGAGATTCGCTACCGGCGAGTTCCCCGTAGCCCTTGACCGGACCCGGGGCGACACCGTCACCCTTCTCAGGATCCCGCGGGACGAGAGCTCGCGCCGGTGGTATTTGCACGTCGAATCGCAGCAGCGGGCAAGGGTCTGCGTTTGAGTCTTCAGCGCTGGCTCAGCGTCCCGGTGGGGGAGACGAGCCGGTCGCAGGGGAGTTGCACGCTGAAGCCGGGGGGCGAGATCGGAACGATCACTTCCGGCGAGTTTTCCCGCACGCAGACAAGAGCAGCCTCGTCCAGCTTGCGGTTCCACGGTGGCTCCCCCCGCGTGGCGGGATCGCGGACGTCGAAGGAGATGACCATGCCGACCAGGAGCCCGAACGTGGCCAGAGCGATTGGTGATAGGCGTCTTGGGGCGGACCTTCGTCGCTCCACGGCGTCGATCAGGACCAGCGCGGCGCTGACGAGCAAGAGGGCCGGCACGATCGTGTAGCGGCCGCCGGTTCCGTTGTAGTTTGCCGCGGGCCAGAGCATCGCGGTGCCGACGGCCCGCTGGTAGACCGAGACGACGAACATGAGCAGCGAGGTAAGCGCGGCGATCGCGACGAAGTAGCGAGCGCCACGTCCGCAACGTCTTGCGCCAATCGACAAGCCTGCGATCGTCGCCACCAGGAGAAAGATCAAGAAGGGCCAGCCGAGGTGCGCCCAGGCGGAGCCGCCGAGACGCTGGCCAAAGGCGGCGCCGTCGATGACGCGTTGCAGGTAGAGGGGCCAGATGTCGCCGGTCCAGAGGGGGGTGACGGCTTCTTCGGTGTTGAGGGCGACGACTGGGATCTGGACAGCGGCCCCCAGTGCAAAGGAGCCGACGATCGCCAGATCGCGGCCGTTGCGGACCGCCAAGGCGCGGAGTGCCGCCAGCGGGGCGAAGAACCAGACGCCCGGACTGCTCAAAGCGGTGGCGAGGACGAAGAGCGAGCCGAGCGCCGCCCCCCAGTTCGTGCGAGGCCGCCAGAGCAACAGCCAGAAGGTGGCGAAGAGCATGTACCAGGCGACGTAGGCGGCCGAGTCGACGGACTCGAGGCTGGCCGTGGGGGCGAGGATCGTCAGCACGGCAAGGGTGCCGCGCAGGTACGGATTGCGGATATGCCCGGCACTGGCGTGCCAAACCGCGAGGCCGCAGAGCGCGACGACCATCGCGGAGAGGATCGATATCGCCGCTGGGGCATCCGCCAGCGGAACCGCCGCTGCGGCCTCTCCGATCAGTCGCGGTACGACCACGAGGTAGCCGGCATAGGTCGCGGTAACCGCATGCCCGAAGCTTTGAGCGACCGCTTCTTGCAGGAAGATCGGTCCGTCCTCGGCCCAGAGCGCTTGGATGGAAGCCGACCAGCCGGCGCGAGCAAGTTGAAGGATGACTGCGAGCGCCAGCAGTGACAGCAATAGCGCTACCTGTTGGGCTCGGCCGAGAGATGGTCCGGAAGAGGGCGGATCCGGGAACAGCGCATCGCCGAGCCGTGCCCGCAGAACTTGCAGCCGCTCCACTTCTACAGCTCCTCGGCAATCCGTGGCGCCTCGCGGTTGAAGACCCAGACGGAGTAGACGCAGATCGCTACGAAGATCGCCGCTGCGGGGAGGAGGTGAAGGGCGCCGCCGGCGGCCTCGGCCGCGGTCGGGGCGTTCGGTTCGGCGAAGACCCAGACGCGGATCTGCTCGAAGATCACCGCCAGCGGATTGACCATGAGGATCTTTTCGATCGGGGGGTCATTGAGGCCGTCTTCGCCGAGGGGGTAGAGGATCGGCGTCGCGTAGAAGAGCATCTGCGCCAGCACCGTCCAGATGATCGCCACGTCGCGGAAGCGCACGTAGAGCACCGAGAGCATCATGCTCATCGCTCCCGTGAGAACGAAGAGGGCCGCGATCGCGACGGGGAAGAGCAACCAGGTCCAGGCAGGGTCCACTCCCCAGGCGAAGAGGAAGGCGAGGACGATCAGCAGGTTGAGGCCGAAGTTGAAAAGGGCCGTGAGAACGACGGCGAGCGGGATCACCAGGCGCGGAAACTGGGTCTTGCGGACCACACCCTCCTGCGCGGCGACCGAGGTTACGGCGGCCTGGGTCGCTTCTTGGAAGAAGGTGAAGTTGACGATGCCGAGCAGCAGGATCACCGGGTAGAAGTGCAGGTCGCTGCCGAGTTTGAAGACTTGCGTGAAGACGAAGAGCAGCACGCCGAAGAGCATCAGCGGCCGCACCAGCGACCAGACGTAGCCGAGCACCGTGCCGAAGTAGACGCGCTTGAACTCGGTCACCGACATCAGCCAGAGCAGGTCGAAGAAGCGCCGCCGCCCGCCGCCCAAGGCGGAGGGTCCTCGCACCTCGCGCAGCTCCGGCATCGCTCCCTGGGTGGAGGCGCTCACGGGCATGCCTCCTTGACGCCGGCCTCGATCCGGTGCTTCAGCGCGAAGATGCCGGGCACGTGGCTGCCGAAGACGACGAAGTCGACGCAGTTGTGGACGTAGAGGATGACGCTGCCGGTGGCTGCGCGGCTGACGCCGCAATGGACGAAGTAGCGGCCCGGCGCGAGCGGGTTCTCCAGCTCGGCCGCGACCGCAACCTGCTGCCCGGCACGCAGCAGGTTCTCCGCCCCGCCGCCTTCGATCGCGGTGCTCAGCTCGAAAACGCCGACGCCGTCGGCATTGACGAGGACGAAGCCGACGTTCAGCCCTTCGCTGTCGCGCTTGACCTCCATCTCCGCCCGCAGGCGGATCTCGTCGCCGCGCTCGACGTTGGTCAGGCGCTCGCCGCCCGGACCCTCGATCCAGGCGTCGAGCAAGCGCACCTCGTCGCTCGTGTCGGCGCCGACCGAGCCGCCGGCCTCGCCGCGTTCGAAGTTGAGCCGCAGATAGCGCCGACCGACCTCGGCCGGGTCGCCGATGTACTGGATGTGCCCGCCGTCGATCAGCATCGCCCGGTGGCAGTACTCCTCGACGGTCGACATCTCGTGGGTGACGAGGACGATCGTCTTGCCGGCCGCTTTCATCGCGTGGAAGGCGTCGGCGCACTTCTGCTGGAAAGCCGCGTCGCCGACCGCCAGCACCTCGTCGATCAGGAGGATGTCGGCGTCGACCTCCATCATCAGCGAGAAGGCCAGCCGCACGAGCATCCCGGAGGAGTAGTTCTTCAGCTTCAGGTCGACGAACTCCTCCAGCTCGGCGAAATCGATCACGGCATCGAGCCGCTTGCGCGTCTCCTGCGGCGTCAGCCCCATCATCACGCCGTTGAGGACGACGTTCTCACGGGCGCTCAGCTCGGCGTTGAAGCCGACGCCGAGCTCGATGAAGGGGGCCAGGCGGCCGGCCATCCGGATCGTGCCCGCGTCGGCCCGGTAGATGCTTGCCAGCAGCTTCAGCAGGGTGCTCTTGCCGGACCCGTTGCGGCCGACGATGCCGAAGAACTCGCCGCGCTCGATCTCGAAGGAGATTCCGTCGAGGGCGCGCAGCTCGCGGTAGTCGCGCGAGGCGAAGGGCCGCACCATGCGCTCTTTGAGCGAGTCGACGCGGTGGGTGGGAATGCGGAACGACTTGCGCAGCCCGTCCACCTCGATGGCTGTCGCGGCCGCCGGCACGGCGCGAAACGCTAGCGTGGCGCTCCGATGCGCGTTCCGAGGCTTTTCCGCAGGCGCCGGCGCCCCCGATTGCTGGCGCTCGTCCCCTTTCGCGAAGAGATGCGCTTCCTGCCGGGGCTGTTCGAGAACCTGACCGGCCAGGTCGACGGGGTGATCGCCCTCGACGACCAGTCGCGCGACGAGTCGCGGGCCTTCGTCGAATCGCAGCCGCTGCTGGTCGAGCTGCTCACGGTCCCCCCGGGCGCCCAGGGCGAGATGGAGGACGGCCGCAATCACATGGCTCTGATCGAGGCCGCCCGCCGCCACGATCCCGAGTGGCTCTTCGGCATCGACGTCGACGAGCGGGTCGAGCGCGACTTTCGTCGCCGCGCCGAGCACGAGCTGGCGCGGGCCGAGGCGGCCGGCGACGTCGCCCTCTGGGTGCCGTTCCGCGAGCTCTGGGACTCCTACGATCGCTACCGGGTCGACGGGATCTGGGGAGAGAAGCGCAAGGCCTGCCTGTTCAAGCTCGACCGCGAGAGCCGCTTCGACGAACGGCGACTGCACTCGATCTGGGCGCCCTGGCCGCCGCCGAAGGGCGAATACTCGACAGCCGACCTGCGCCTCTATCACCTGCGGATGGTCGAGGCGGCCGATCGCGAGGCGCGCGCGAACCGCTACCGGCGGCTAGATCCGGGCCGCAAATGGCAGGCGATCGGCTACGACTACCTGGTCGACGAGGAGGGCCTGGAGCTGGCCCCGCTCGAGCCGGGGCGCGAGTACCTGCCGCCGGGACTCTGAGCTCGGGGCGAGCAGCCGGACCTCACAAGGGGTGCTAGCTCCGCCGTCGACGCCGCAGGCGCAGCGCTTCGCGAATCGAGATGTCGAGCAGCGGCGCACCGTCAGGGTCTCGCCGCTCCAGTCCCGCCGCATCCCGCCAGCCGCGCAGGCGACCGCCAATCCCATGGGCGGTGCGATCGACCAGCAGCTGGCCCGCGCAGAGCGCGGTCTCGCTTGCCAGGGCGCGCAGGGCGAGCCGCGGCCGGCGCATCACGCCGTAGCGGCGCAGCATGTAGGCGCGGCTCCAGCCGGTGCGGGCGTACTTGCCGCCGCTGGCGGCGCCGAGGCTGGCCGAGTAGGCGTGCAGGGCGCGGGCCTCGGCGGCGAGGCGGCAGCGCCCCCCCGCCGCGGCGATGCGCAGCGCCAGGTCGAGGTCCTCGTAGTAGAGGAAGATGCGCTCGTCGAAGCCGCCGGCGGACTCGAAGGCAGCGCGGCGGTAGAGCGCGGCGCCGCCGGTCGGGCCGAGCGGATCGGCAGCCGTCCGCGCCGCCGCGAGCGGCTCGCCGTGCAGGTAGTCGAAACCCATCAACGTGCGGTCGGCGACGACACCGGCCGAGTCGATCAGCCCCGGCTCGCGTTCCTGGACGAGGACGCCGGCGACCATCTGCGCGTCGTCGGAGAGGGCGTCGAGCAGCGCCTCGGCGAAGCGCGGCTCGCACTCGGCGTCGTTGTTGAGCAGGATCAGCGGGTCGGCCGGGTGCGCGGCGATCGCGCGGTTGAGCGCCGGGCCGAAGCCGACGTTCTCGCCGATCTCGACCAGCGCGACCTCGGGGAACTCCTCGCGCACCAGCGCGACCGATTCGTCCCGCGAGCCGTTGTCGGCGACGACGACGTCGAGCGGCCGCGTCTGCTCTCGCAGGCTCGCCAGCGCCCGGCGCAGGTGGGCGGCGCCGTCGAGGNTGGGGATGTAAACGGCCGGG
>JGI24034J26672_10000096_pt1 | contig 15443 bp, 19 predicted proteins | sample KBSSwiS2withPhiX_FD_26672 | JGI IMG/M metagenome (IMG submission 26672)
GGAGCGGCGGCCGCGACCGCGGTCGCCGATACGCCGAACTCCTCCTCGAGCGCCTTGATCCGCTCGGAGAGCTCGAGCACCGAGATGCCTTTCAGCTCCTCGATCCAGTCCTCCGTCGAGATTTTGCTTTTAGTCGCCATTACCCCTCTTTCTCCTTCTGTTCTTGCAGCTGTTGAAGTTGGCTTGCCAAGCCGGAGACCATCGAGCCGAGGCCGCGGATGAGGCCGGTCAGCGGGCTGGCCACCATGCCGGCGAGCTGGCCGTCGAGCGTTTCGCGCGAGGGCAGTCGGGCGATCGACTTGAACTGCTCCTCGTCGAGGACGAGTTCGCCCATGAAGCCGCCCTTGAAGGCGAGCACCTCGTGCTCTTTGTTGAAGGTCGAGATCGCCTTCGCCGCCTGGGCCGTGTCGCCGCGCACGAAGGTCAGCGCGGTCGGCCCCCGCAGCAGCTCGCCGAGGCGCCCCTCGCCGACCTGGTCGGCGGCGCGTTTGGTGAGGCGGTTCTTGACGATGCGGAAGGAGGCGTCGGCTTCGCGCAGCTTGCCGCGCAGTTCAGCCGCCTGGGGGACGCTGATGCCCCGGTAGTCGACCGCGAAGATCGCTTCGGCGCCCTCGATCTGGGCGGCGATCTCCTCGATTGCTTGTGCCTTTTCCTCTTTGTTCATGTCTCACCTGCACCGGGCTTCTGGCTGTCGCCTGCCGGTGGTCTTCGGTTGAACGCGGCCGCGCAGTTTAGGCGATCGCCGCCTCCGGGGCTTTCGCGGTCGCGTCGATGCGGATGCCGGGACCCATCGTCGTCGTCAGCGTCGCCGAGAGGATGTATTTGCCCTTCGAGGAAGACGGCTTGGCGCGAATGACCTCGTCGATCACCGCGAGGCAGTTGTCGAGCAGCTTGTCCTGGTCGAAGCCGGCCTTGCCGATCGCCAGGTGAACGATCGCCTGCCGGTCGGTGCGGTACTCGATCTTGCCCGCCTTGGCCTCGGTGACGGCTTTCTCGACGTCGTCCGTGACGGTGCCCACCTTGGGGTTCGGCATCAGGCCCTGCGGGCCGAGCACGCGGCCGAGCTGGCCGACCGCTTTCATCATGTCCGGGGTCGAGATCGCCACGTCGAAGCCGGTCCAGCCCTCCTGGACTTTCTCGACCAGCTCCTGGCCGCCGACGTGGTCGGCGCCGGCCGCCTCGGCGTCGCGCGCCCCCTGCCCTTCGGCGAAGACGGCGACGGTCACGTCTTTGCCCAGCCCGTGCGGCAGGGCGAGCGTGCCGCGCAGCTGCTCCTCGGCGTGGCGGACGTTGACGCCGAGCCGCAGGTGCAGCTCGACCGTCTCGTCGAACTTGGCGCTGGCCGTCTCCTTGATCAGCGCGATTGCCTCGGCGGGCGGGTAGAGCCGTTCGCGCTGGACCTTGTCGAGCTGTTTGCGGTAGCGCTTGCCGTGGGCCATCGGTCGCGGTCTCCTATTTGACGTCGACGCCCATCGAGCGGGCGGTGCCGGCGATGATCTTCGAGGCGGCGTCGAGGTCGTTGGCGTTGAGGTCGGGCATCTTGCGCTCGGCGATCTGGCGGACCTGGTCCATCGAGATCGTGCCGACTTTGTTGACGTGCGGCTCGCCGGAGCCTTTTTTGATCCCGATCGCTTCGCGGATCAGCACCGCGGCGGGCGGGGTCTTGGTGATGAAGTCGAAGGAGCGGTCCTCGTAGACGGTGATCTCAACCGGGATGATCGTGCCGCCCTCGGCCTGCGTCTGGGCGTTGAAGGCTTTGCAGAACTCCATGATGTTGACGCCGTGCTGGCCCAGCGCCGGGCCGACCGGCGGCGCCGGGTTGGCGTTGCCCGCCTGGATCTGCAGCTTGATCAGGGTGAGGACTTTTTTGGCCATCGGGATCGGGGAGGGTAGCGCGCCGAGCTAGATCTTCTTGACCTGGTCGTAGTTGACCTCGACCGGCGTCTCGCGGCCGAAGATCGAGACCAGCACCTTGAGTTTGGCGGCGTCCTCGTTGATCTCGGCGATCTCGCCGGAGAAGTCGGAGAGCGGGCCGGAGATGACCTTGACCGATTCGCCGACCGAGAACTGCGCCTGGGTGCGGGGCCGCTCGGCGGTCTCGCGGTGCAGCAGGCGGTCGACCTCCGGTTTGGAGAGCGGCACCGGCTTGTTGCGCGAGCCGACGAAGCCGGTCACGCCGGGGGTGTTCTTGACCAGGCCCCAGGCGTCGTCGGTCATCTCCATGTTGACCAGGACATAGCCGGGCATCGTCCGTTTCTCCTTCGGCTCTTTCTGGCCTTCTTTGTTGAGCTCCATCACCTGCTCGGTCGGCACCACGACCTGGCGCACGTTGCGGTTCTGGGCCATCGTCTGAACCCGGTGCTCGAGGTTGTGCTTGACCTTGTTCTCGTGCCCCGAGTAGGTGTTGATCACGTACCAGCGATACAAAGGTGGTCTTTCGTTTGGGATCCCGCTAGAGGATCTGCTTGATGAGGAAGCTGAAGGCGCTGTCGAGAGCGCCGAGGTAGGTCGCCGCGACGGCGACGAAGATGATCGTCACGGCGGTCGCCTGGACGAGCGTTTCGCGGTCCGGCCACTGGACTTTGCGCAGCTCGGCCCAGCAGGAGGCGAGGAAGCCGATGACGCCGCCGCGCTGCGCCGGGGAGGCCTGCGCCTGCTTCTGGCGCTTGGCGATCTGCTGCTGCTCCTTGCGCTTGCGCTCCTCGCGCCGGCGTTTCTCCTCTTCCTTGGCGGCCTTCGCCTCGGCGCGGCGGACGCTGCGCGGCCTGGGGGCGTCGGGGGTCTCGAGGGCGGCCTCGGGCGCGCCCGTGGCGATGCCGGCCTCGACCGCCTCGACCTCGGCGACGTCGCCCGATACGCCGATCTGGGTGTCGTGCTGGGCGCGGGTCTCGGACTTGCGCTTGCCGCCGTCACCGCCGGAGCGCTTCTGCGCTTCGGCTTCGCGGGCGCGTTTCTCCGCCTTGCGCTGGGCGCGCGTCTTGGCCACTACCGGGTCTCCTTGTGCGCGGTGTGCCGGCCGCACCAGCGGCAGTACTTGCGCATCTCGATCCGATCCGGCGTGTTTCGCCGCGACTTGTTGGTCTGGTAGTTGCGCCGCTTGCACTCTTCGCAAGCCAGCGTCACCGCGATGCGGACATCTCCGCGAGCCATGTTCTCCTCGTTGCCGAACGGACGCCGTTACAAGAGAAAACCCCGGGCCGAGGCGCGAGGCTGAAGGGAAGGATAGCGCTCCGTCGCCGTTCGGGGCTGCGTCCCCGGGACGCTCAGAGGCCGAGGGTTTTGGCGATGATCGTGCGTTGGATCTCGCTCGTGCCGCCGTAGATGGTGGAGACCATCGTGGCGCGGACCAGGCGCTCCATGTCGTACTCGGAGGAATAGCCGTAGCCGCCCATCAGCTGCATGCCCTCGACGGCGACCCGTTTGGCGACCTCGGTGACGTGCAGCTTCACCATCGAGGCCTCTTTGGGGAGCATGCGGCCGGGATCCTCGTCGACCAGGCCGGCAACCCAACGGGTCATCAGGCGGGCCGACTCGATCTCGGTCGCCATGTCGGCGAGCCGGTGCTGGAGGGCCTGGAAGGAGCCGATCGGACGGCCGAACTGCTTGCGCTCCTTGACGTAGGCGAGGGCGTCGTCGAAGGCGCGCTGGGCGATGCCGAGCATCGTCGCGGCGAGGATCAGCCGCTCGACGTTGAGCCCGGCCATCAACTGGGTCCAGGCCTGGTCGACCTCGCCGAGCAGGGCGTCGGCCGGCGCCTCGACGTCGCTCAGGTAGAGCGTGTTGGTCTCTTCCCCGCCCATCGTCTTGATCGGGACGACCTCCAGGCCCTTCGTCTCGCGCGGCAACCAGATCATCGAGAGGCCGTCGTGCTTGGACTCGCCCTTGGTCGTCCGGCAGACGACGAGGATGTGGTCGGCGATGTGGGCGTTGGAGATGAAGACCTTCTGGCCGTTGAGGACGAAGCCGCCGTTCACCCGCTCGGCCGCGGTGGTGAGCGAGCCGACGTCGGAGCCGGCCTCGGGCTCGGTCATCGCGATCGCCTCGACCGCGCCGCCGGCGATGCCGCCGAGGATCTCCTTCTTCTGCTCCTCGCTGCCGAAGCGCTGCGTGGCGCCGGCGACGATCAGGGTCGTCGCGTAGCCGCCGATCGGGGCGAGGCCGCGCGAGGTCTCCTCCATGAAGAGGCAGGCGTCGAGCATCGAGCCGCCCGAGCCGCCGTACTCCTCGGGGATCGTCACGCCGAGCCAGCCGAGCTCGGCCATCTGCTTGTAGACGTCGAAGTTGTGGTGGAGGCGGTAGCCGTCGGTCAGCTTCTCGCGCTGCTCCTGGGTGCCGCACTCGCGCCGGCAGAAGTCGCGGATCGCCGCGACGAAGTCCTCCTGCTCGGGGGTCAGGGAGAAGTCCACGGCGCGGCAGGCTACCGCTCCGGGCCCTCCTTTGGCCGGCCGGCCAGGGCGACCCGCTTCGCCTCCGCCGTGCCGAGGTACGGCGTGAGGGCGAACTCGATCGCTTCCGGCGCGAGATCCGGAAGCTCGCCGGCGCGGCCCGCCGCGAGGCGTTCGGCGATCAGGCCCAGCAGCCCGCCGGCGAGGGCCTGGTCGGTCACGCCGAGCGCCTCGCCGGGCTGAGGGCACTGGCCGCGGCCGACGGCGAGGGCCTCGGCGATGTACTTGGTCAGGCGGCGGTAGCGCGCGACGCCGTCGGGGCCGGCGGCGATCGCCTCGTTGGTCAACACGTTGGCCGCGGCGGGATCGGCGGCGGCGAACTCGAGCCCGGCCCGGATCGCGGCCGCCATCCGGGTGGACCAGTCCGGCTGCCCCGTCGAGGCTTCCTCGACGGCGATCTGGACGCGCGCGAACGCTGTCTCGAAGACGCTGGCGAAATCCTCTGGAGAACCGGAGATATCTCCCATCCGTGCCCGCCTCCCAGCCGGGCCGGGAGCATTATAAACATGGCTATCTTTGATGGCCGCGGAAAAGGTGCACTCCACCGAGCGCGCACTCCTCCCTCCCAAGCCCGGAACGAGACTCGAACTCGTGACCCCTTCCTTACCATGGAAGTGCTCTACCAACTGAGCTATCCGGGCGGAACGATCAACTTTAGCGGCGCGGTGCCAAAGCCGGGTCGCGCCCCGACTCAAGACCCGCGCCGCGATCCCCAGAGCGACATGCAGTAGTGGCAGTAGCCGCGCTCGCCGTCGGCTCGAGCGCCGACGGTGGCGCGATCGCCCCGATAGGTGAGGTAGCCGCGCGGCTCGCGCAGACCGGTGAGCCAGACGAGGATCTCGGTCACCGCCAGCGAGGCGACGACTCCGTTCACAGAGACGACGGAGGGCCCGGCGTCGCCGAGCGCGTCCCGGTCGACCCCGTAGATGGCATCGTCGGCGACGCGCTGCTCGGCGCTCATCCGAGCGCGAGCGAGGGCGTGCTGATCGAGCTCACCGAGGCAGGAGAGGCAGCGCTCTCCGTCCTTGGCGAAGACGATGCGCCCGCCATACTCGCCATCGGGGGTAACGTCGCTGGCAAGGTCGACGTAAGGCAGAGCGAGTTCGGCGGCAACTCGGAGGAGGTCGAGGCGAACAGCGTCCTCGTCGACGCAGCCGACAAGCAGATCGACGCCGGCAAGCGCGGCAGCGTCGGTAGCCGAGTCGAAGTGGCGCGCCTCGGCGTCGATCTCGGCGTTCGGCTCGATCGCCCCGATAAGCCTGTCGGCGACGCCAACCTTCCGCTCCCCCACGTCAGCCTCACTTGCGCCAATCAGCCGGTTGAGGTTTGAGACCTCGACCATGTCGCCATCGCGCAGAAGGAAGCGGCGCACGCCGAGGTAGGCGAGCTGCTGCGTCACGTGGGAGCCGAGGCCGCCGAGGCCGATCACCGCCACGGCGGCACGGGCGATTCGCTCCTGGCCCTCCGCGCCAAAGAGGCCGAGGTGGCGGGCGTAGCGCTCCTCGGCCATCAGCGGCCTCCCCGCTGTAGGCCCCGATAGCCGATGCCGGTGGGGACCAGCGGTCCTTCGCCCTCGACGAGGAGCGAGGCGAGCAGCGCCGGACGCTCGTCTTCCCCTTCCCAGACCAGGGCATCGAAGCTCCCCTCGGCGAAGACCAGGGCAACGTAGGGACGGCCCTTCAGCCGCCAGCGCACATGCGGGACCCACTCCTCGAAGCCGGAGAGGTCGGTCGGCGAAAAGCCCGCCGGGCCAAATGCGTGGCTGTGGGCCTCAACGAGGCATCCGCCCAAGCGCGACGTCCGGCCGATGACCTGACCGCGCACCTCGTCGCTCAGGGCCAGGTAGAGAGGGGACTTATCGGCGAAACCGCCCGTCGGAACGGGGTAGAGCTCGGCGATACGCAGGGGTTCGCGGGCCTGCGGCGGGTGCGTGAAGAGAAAAGCGACCTGCTCGTCCTCGCCGGCGTACATGTGGGCCAGCAGCCTGCGGTAGTCGCCAGCCTCGATCGCGAGCGAGGCGGCCATCAGTTGAGCTCGGCCAAGCGACGGGCGAAGCTGCGCACGAAGTCGAGCAGGTTGCTGCCGGCGCGCGCGGTCGGCCCCGGGCACCAACCGTCCGGCGACCAGGAGAATTGTTGCCAGCCCGCGCCGAAGCCGGTGGCGACCGGCTCGGGAGAGGTGTTGGAAGGCAGGGTGCCGCCGGGCAGCTTAAGGAACGGGTTGACCCAAAAGCCGTAGGGCTCCTGACCGAAGACGTCGAGGGGGACCTGGAATGCGATTTCGGCGGTCTCGCATCCCCAGGCGGCGGGAGTCGGGTAATCGAGAACCCGCGCCCAGAAGTCCTCCTCGCGGAACTCGAGGCTCGGGTACTCCGAACGGATCAGCTCGAGCTCTTCGGCCAGGCGCTCGCTCATCCGCGCTTGAAGCCGATCTTCTTGGCGAAGCCTTTGCCCGGCTTGAGGTCGATCGACTCCCCCCCCTGCAGAACCCGCTCACTGTTGTCGGTCAAGTCGACCTCGATCATTTCCTGGTCGGCGCCGAAGCCGGCGAGCCCCCGCAGCTCGGCGACCGTGATCGCGTCGCGATCCCAGTCGTAGTCGGTTCCTTCGATATCGATGTGGTACTTGGGCATGGCTTCGCTTCCTCGGTCGTTTTGGGCGGCCGAGCAATTGTTGCATATTTTGCGTTTGAAGTGAATATTGCGGACGAAGCGACGATTGCTTCCGTTGTACCGGGGTACTACCCTCTTCCTCTGGGCGGCATATGGACCGCGCCCCAATCCGGCCCGAAGGAGCCATCGCCATGCAGTCCGCCAAGCTCGCCGGCAGCTCGCTGCTGGCCTACCCGAACATAAGCGCCACCGCGCGGATCCTCTCCGTCGCCACCTCAACCCTCTCGCGGCGTGAGGATCTACAGGCGGAGCGGCGCGGCGAGCGGGACCGGGTCCTCTCCCCGGGGGAGGCGCTGCGGCTGGCGGCGATCTACCGCAAGCGTTCGCTGAACGACGTCGCTCAAGATTTGATCGAGCACGCCCGCCTGATCTCACCCGAGGATGGTTCGAAGGTTGAGGAGGAGGTCGAGGCGTTCTTCGAAGAGCGCGTGGGCTCCACGGAGGCACGCGAGGAAGTCCTCGAGCGAGCACGAGAACTGCTTCCCCCGGAGGAGTTCGAGAAGGTCAGGGCGACGCTCTCTGAACCGGGCCAGCCGCTGCCGGAGGCCTTCAGCGGCAACCTCCCGCTGCCCGAGTCCTAGACCGGCGCAGCCTGGCGCAGGTGGACGCCGCCGGGGCGGAAGTCCTTTACCTTCGGCGCGGGCTTGAAACCGAGCTCGGCGGCGAGCTCCAACAGCCTGTCGTCGCGCCGCAGATCGACGTCGACGTAACCTCCGCGTCGGATCTTGGCCGCGATCGCGTGGGCGTGGTGCTTGAGCACGAGCGCCCCGGCGACGCTGCGCTGCCGCGTTAGCAGGTCGAGGTCGCGGTCGTTGCGAAAGCCAATGTCGGTAATCAGCAGCGGCAGTTTGGCGCGTTCGTCGATGTGGTAGGCGAGGGCGGCCACGACGTTGTTCAGCAACTCGTCGTGGCAGTAGATCGCACGGCCGCGCTTGGCGGCGCCGCGCACGTGGGCCGCAGCGTAGGAAGAGAAGTGAGCGCGTGGCAGCTGCGTCTCACGGGTGCTGATGCGCCAACCGACGTGGCCTTCAAGCGAGCACGGCAGGCGGTGGTCGATGCTGACCCGGGTCTGTCGCGGCGAGCGCGGTCGAACCCGCGTGTGGACCTGGCGTTCGATCCGCCGTCGGTTGCCGGCGAGCCACTCGCCGAGTCGGTCCAGCCGCTCGTTTGCTCCGATCCTTTTGCTCATGGGAGACCGTCCTCGGACGGAACCCCTAAATGGTGATAAACGCAGCGGACGGTATTGGCTTTGGAGCTAGCGGCGCAAGACTTCGACGGCGATCTTCGCCGTCTCGGTCGGGCTTTCGCCGACGCGCACGCCCTTGGCCTCGAGCGCTTCCTTCTTGGCCTGCGCGGTACCGGAGGAGCCGGAGACGATCGCGCCGGCGTGGCCCATCTGCTTGCCGGGCGGGGCGGTGAAGCCGGCGATGTAGGCGACGACTGGCTTGGAGACGTTGGCGGCGATGTACTCGGCGGCGCGCTCCTCCGCGTCGCCGCCGATCTCGCCGACCATCACGATCAGCTCGGTCTCCGGGTCCTCCTCGTACAGCTCGAGGATGTCGATGAAGTCCGAGCCGACGATCGGGTCGCCGCCGATGCCGACGATCGAGGAATTGCCCTCGCCCGCCTGCTTCAGCTCGTTGCCGATCTGATAGGTCAGCGTGCCCGACTTGGAGACGACGCCGATCTTGCCCGGGTCGAAGAACTGCGCCGGGATGATGCCGACGTTGGCCTTGCCGGGCGAGAGCACGCCCGGGCAGTTCGGCCCGATCAGCCGCACGCCGGCCTCCTTCGCCTTCCAGTAGGTGCGGAGCATGTCCAAGACCGGGATGCCCTCGGTGATCGCGATCACCGTGTGCACGCCGGACTCGATCGCCTCGTCGATCGCCGGGGCGGCGAAGCGGGCGGGGACGAAGATCATCGAGGTGTTGGCGCCCTCCCGCTCGACCGCTTCGCGGATCGAGTCGAAGACGGGCACGCCCTCGACCTCCTGGCCGCCCTTGCCGGGGGTGACGCCGGCCGCCAGGTGCGTGCCGTAGGCCTGGTTGCGAAGGCCGTGGAAGGAGCCCTCCCGGCCGGTCAGGCCGGAGACGACCAGCTTGGTGCCCTCGTCGACGACGATCGACATCAGGCGCTTCCCCCGGCGGGTGCCGGCGCTCCGGCCAGCTCGACCACTTTTTGGGCGGCGCCGAGCATCGTCGTCTCCTGGTGCAGGTTGGCGAGCCCCGCGCCGGCGAGGATCTCCAGCCCCTCCTCGGAGTTCGTCCCGTCGAGGCGGACGACCAGCGGCACCTTCAGGTCGAGCCGCGAGGAGGCCTCGACGATGCCCTTGGCGATCTCGTCGCAGCGAGTGATGCCGCCGAAGATGTTGAAGAGGATCGCGGTGACCTTCTCGTCCGAGACGATCACGGTCAGCGCGTCGACGATCGCCTCCGCCTTGGAGCCGCCGCCGGCGTCGAGGAAGTTGGCCGGGGCGCCGCCCGCCTGGGCGACGACGTCGAGCGTCGACATGCAGAGCCCGGCGCCGTTGGCGAGGATGCCGACGTTGCCGTCGAGCTTGACGTAGGTGAGGCCCTTCTCACGCGCCATCGCCTCCTGCGGGTCGTCGATCGACTCGGCGTCGAGCTCGGCCAGCCCTTCGTGGCGATAGAGGGCGTTGCCGTCGATCGTCACCTTGGCGTCGAGCGCGACGACCTCGCGACCGGCGGTGACGATCAGCGGGTTGACCTCGATCAGGGTCGCGTCCTCGCTCTGCGCCGTCTCGGCCAGCTTCGCGAGCACCTCGGCGGCCTCGTCGCGGACGTCCTCGGCGAGGCCCGCGGCCTCGACGATCGGTCGCGCCGCCGCCGCGGTGAAGGGCCGCGTCGGGTCGATGTGCTCTTTGACCAGGGCCTCGGGGTCCTCCTCGGCGACCGCCTCGATGTCCATCCCGCCCTTGGCCGAGACCATCGCCAACAGCTTCTTCTCGCCGCGGTCGAGGATCACCGAGGCGTAGTACTCGGCGGCGATCTCGGAGCCGCCCTCGACCCAGACGCGCTCGACCCGGAAGGGACCCTCGCCGCGCGGCCCGCGAATGTCCATGCCGAGGATCGCGCCGGCGTGCGCCTCGGCCTCCTCGCGATCGGCGGCGATCTTGATCCCGCCGGCCTTGCCGCGACCGCCGATCAGCACCTGGGCCTTGATCGCGCACGGGTAGCCGATCCGCTCCGCCGCGGCCACCGCGTCGGTGACGGTCGAGGCGACCTCGCCGCTCGGCACGGCGATGCCGTGCGCGGCGAATAGCTGCTTGCCCTGGTACTCGAGGAGGTCCATGTCGGCGCGCCGCTCGGGCGCGGCGGCAGCCTATAAGATGCCGCGCCCTGTGCCTCTCCCGAGTCTCAAATCCATCGAGTGGGTGACCACCGACTGCTACGGAACCCTGATCGACTGGGAGAAGGGGATCGTCGAAGCCTGCAAGAAGGAGGCGGCCAAGGACGGCTTCAGCTTCGAGGAGGGTCCCTTCCTGGCGCGCTTCTTCGAAGTGCAGGCCGAGATCATGGCCGGCTCCTACGAACTGTACGCCGAGGTGCTGCGCCGCACGATCGTCAAGGTCGCGCGCGAGGTCGGCTGGGAGATCGAGCCCTCGCGGGCCCAGTTCCTGCCCGACAGCGTCGCCTACTGGCTGCCCTTCCGCGAGGCCAACGCCGCGATGGACAGGCTCGGCAAGCGCTACCAGGTCGGGATCATCTCCAACATCGACGACAAACTGCTCGGCGTCTCCCGCCGTCACCTGCGCACCGAACTCGACCTCGTCGTCACCGCCCAGCAGGTGCGCAGCTACAAGCCCGACCCGGTCCACTTCAAAGAGTGCGCGCGGCGGATCGGCGGCAAAAAAGGCTGGGTCCACATCTGCTCCGGCTACGACACCGACGTCGTGCCGCTGCTGAAGATGAAAGTGCCGGTGATCTGGGTCAACCGGCACGGCGAGAAGCTCGACGGCCGCAAACCCCCCACCGCGACCGTCAAGAACTTCCGCGAAGCGGCGAAAAAGCTCGGCGCGTCTTAGCCGTTTTCTAGCGTTCGGCTCGCAACCTTCGCCCCAGGCGGCGGTTTCGACTTCGATGGCTCGAATCAGCCACATCTGCGCGGCGCTTGCGCTGCTTTGCGCGCTCGTACTGAGCGTGGGCGCGGCGGGGGCCGCGCCGCCGGCCGAACCGCCGCTCAACCCGAACCCCGAGCGGCCCAGCTTCGTCGTCATCCAGACCGACGACCAGACCCTCGACGGGCTCTACGCCACCTTCACCGCCTTCCCGGGAGCCGCGGTGACGCGGGCGATGCCGAACACGCTCGACCTGATCGCCAAGCACGGCATGACCTTCAACCGCTACTACGTCCCCTACCCGCTCTGCTGCCCCTCGCGGGTCAGCCTGCTGACCGGCCGCTACTCGCACAACAACGGCGTCAAGGGCAACGTGCAGCCGAACGGCGGCTACTACGGCTTCTCCTTCCGGGCGGCCGCCTCGCACAACCTCGCCACCTGGTTGCAGGGGAGCGGCTACCGGACGATCCACATCGGCAAGTTCCTCAACGGCTACGGAGACGAGCCCTACGACGACGGCACCCACGTGCCGCCCGGCTGGGACGCCTGGCACACGATGCTGAAAGCCGACACCAACCACTACTTCTACGGCTACACGCTCAACAACGACGGCGGGCTCAGCCCCCCGTACGGCGAATCGGGCAGTTGGGAAACGCGCGAATACGGCCAGCGCGACCCCTTCGGCTGCCCCTTCGAACCGATCGAAGAACGGCCCTGCCTCTACGCGACCGACATCTTCAGCTGGATGGCGCGCGAAGAGATGCTCGGCACCCCACCGGAACAGCCCTTCTACCTGCAGGTCGACTACACCGCCCCGCACGGCGACTTCCGCCGCCCGGCCGGGCCGGAGCCGGCGATTCGCCACTACGACTGGTTCAAGGGGGCGCGGGTTCCCCACGACCGCTCGGAAGGCTTCGACGAGGGCAACGTCAGCGACAAGCCGCGCTTCATCCGCGAAGCCGACCACCTCACCCCGACCGAGAAGCGCGCCTACAAGGTCTACTACGAGAAGCAGCTCGAGTCGCTGCGCGCGGTCGACGACGGGGTCAAGGAGATCGTCGACACGCTCGGCCAGCTGCACCGCCTGCGCAACACCTACGTCCTCTTCGTCTCCGACAACGGCTTCTTCTTCGGCGAGCACCGCCTGCTCGGCGGCAAGTTCCTCGCCTACGAGCCCGCCACCCACCTGCCCTTCCTGATCCGCGGCCCGGGCGTCAAGCAGGACAGCTCGACCGGCGAGCTGGCGGCAAACGTCGACATCGCGCCGACGATCCTGCAGCTCGCGGGCGCCGAAGCGGACAAGAGCATCGACGGCCGCTCGCTGGTGCCCTTCCTGCGCGACCCCGAGCTGCGCACCCGCCGGCCGATCCTCTTCGAGTCCTTCGTCGAGAGCAGCGACGTCAACGCCCAGGGGGCGATCACGAGCAGCGGCGCGAGCGCGAGCTCGGCGGCCGGGAGCGGCAAGGCCCACGCCTCGCTGCTGGCGCCGCCCAAGGACTACGAGGGGATCCGCCTCGGCCCCTACAAGTACATCGCCTGGCCGAGCGGCGAGAAGGAGCTCTACGACATCAACAAGGACCCCAACGAGCTCAACAACATCGCCAAGGTGCCGAACTTCTACCCGATCCGCAACTTCCTCCACCGGCAGCTGCGGCGCTTCGAGAACTGCAGCGGGCGGGAATGCCGCGAAGTGACGCCGAAGCTGCCGCTGACGCGGACGGAATTCAACCGCTTGCGGGCGAAGCGCCAGAAGGAAGTGCGGGAACGGGAACGGCAGCGAGAAAAGGAACGGCGGGAACGGGAACGCGGTCGTTGAGCTCCTACTCGATGACCGCCAGCACGTCGCCGCTGGAGACCGCCGCCCCTTCGGAGACGTTGAGGCTGGTCACCTTGCCGGAGCGGTGCGCCGCGATCTCGTTCTCCATCTTCATCGCCTCTATGACGCAGATCAGATCGCCCTCCGAGACCTCGGCGCCCTGCTCCACCGCCACTTTCAGGACAGTGCCCTGGAGGGGTGACGGGAGCGACTCGCTGGATGCGCCGGCGCCGGCGCCGGACTTGCGCTCGCGCTTGGGTGGTTTGCGACCGCCGTTGGCCGCCGGGGCGGCGGCGCCCGCGGTTGCCTCGCCGATCACCTTGACGTCGAAGAGCTTGCCGGAGACCTCGACCTTGTAGTCGCGGGTCACGGCCTCGGCGCCCTCGGGAAGCTCGGGCGCCGCCGCCTCCTCGGGCGCCGTCGTCTTCAGCCACTTCTTGTCTTCCATCAGGTCGCGACAGGTCTCCCCGCGCGCCCACTGCTCGGTGGCGAGGATCGCCTTGTGGAAGGGAATCAGCGTGGTCAGGCCGCCGATCTCGTACTCCCCGAGGGCGCGCAGCATGCGCCGCGTGGCGTGCTCGCGATCGACGTCCCAGACGATCAGCTTGGCGACCATCGGGTCGTACATCGGCGTCACCTCGGAGCCCGCCTCGACCCCCGAGTCGACCCGCACGCCGGGCCCGGCCGGCTCGCGATAGCCGGCGATCGCGCCCGGCGCGGGGGCGAAGTTCTTGTGCGCCGCCTCGGCGTTGATCCGGCACTCGATCGCGTGGCCGGTCAGCTCGACGTCCTGCTGGGCGACGGTGAGCGCCTCGCCGGCGGCGACCAGCACCTGCTCGCGGACGATGTCGATCCCGGTGACCATCTCGGTCACGCAGTGCTCGACCTGCACGCGGGTGTTCATCTCGAGGAAGAAGTACTCCTCGCCGACCTGCATGCCCTCGACCGTGCCCGCGCCCCGGTAGCCGACCGCGGCGGCCGCGTCGGTGGCGATCTTGCCGATCCGCTCGCGCATCTCGGCGTCGACCCGCGGGCCGGGCGCCTCCTCGATCACCTTCTGGTGGCGGCGCTGCAGCGAGCAGTCGCGCTCGCCGAGGTGGATCACGTTGCCGTGCGAGTCGGCCAGCACCTGGACCTCGACGTGGCGCGGGTCCTCGAGGTAGCGCTCGACGTAGACGCGGTCGTCGGAGAAGAACTTCTCGCCTTCGCGGGCAGCGCCCTCGAAGGCGTCGGCGAGGTCGTCCGGCGTCATCGCCACGCGGAAGCCCTTGCCGCCGCCGCCGCCCGCGGCCTTGCAGGCGACCGGGTAGCCGGCCTCTTCGGCCTGTGCCTTGGCGGCGTCCAGGTCGGGTGCCGGCTCGGTCGCGCCGGGGACGATCGGCACGCCGGCCTCGGCCATGATCTCGCGCGCGCGAGTCTTCGAGCCCATCGCTTCGATCGCCTCGGGCGGCGGGCCGATGAAGACGATGTCCGCCTCGGCGCAGGCACGGGCGAAGTCGGCGTTCTCGGCGAGGAAGCCGTAGCCGGGGTGGACCGCCTCGGCGCCCGCCCCCTTGGCGGTGTCGATGATCTTCTCGATATTCAGATAGCTCTCGGCCGGGACAGCGGGTCCGATCAGGTACGCCTCGTCAGCCTCCCGAACATGGGGCGCATCCCGATCGATCTCCGAGTAGACGGCGACCGAGCCGATGCCCATCTCCTTCAGGGTGCGGGCGACGCGGATCGCGATCTCGCCGCGGTTGGCTATGAGCACCTTCTCGAACACGGACGCGGCACTCTATAAATGCGCGCGGTGGCTAGGGTGCCCGGTCAATGCCGATCGAGCTGCAGAGTCATTCGACCGTCTCCGACGGGCAGTTGCCGCCGACCGCGGTCGTCGAGGAAGCCGCGAAAGCTGGGGTTACGACGCTGGCGCTTACGGACCACGACGCGATCGCGGGGGTCGCCGAGGCAATGGAGGCGGCGGAGAAGCATGGGGTCGAGCTGGTGCCGGCGATCGAGATGTCTTGCGTGCACGAGTACGCCGAAGACCTGCACGTGTGCGGGTACTGGGTGGACCTGGGGGCGATCGCGCCTGCCTGCGAGCGGGCCCAGCACGAGCGGGTGTCGCGTGCCGGAGAGATCGTCGAGAGGCTGCGCGGCGAGGGGTTCGACCTGCATCTCGAGGACGCCGTGCGCGAGGCCGGCGACGCGCTCTCGATCGGGCGGCCGCACATCGCCCGTGCCGCCGGGGCGACCGGCGACCTCGGGCCCTTCTTCGAGGAGTACCTGGTGCCGGGCGCGAAGGCCTTCGTGCCGCGCCGCTGGCCGACCGCGGAGCAAGCGGTGGAGGTCATCAAGCGGGCGGGCGGGATCGCCGTCGTCGCCCATCCCTACTGGGACATCGACGCCCGCCACGAGGTCGACGAGCTGATCCGCGCCCTGCCGATCGAC
>JGI24034J26672_10000097_pt1 | contig 15286 bp, 17 predicted proteins | sample KBSSwiS2withPhiX_FD_26672 | JGI IMG/M metagenome (IMG submission 26672)
GCCTACTGAGTTGCCAGCGAGTACGCTTCCTCTGTCCCGAGGAAAGGGACTAGCGTCACGTATACGACCGGCGGCACTATCTCTGCCAGTCGCTCCGCGCCCTTCTGCCTCACGTGGTCGTAGAACAGTGCGTAGAGGGCACCGCCGATCGCCTCGGCGGTGATCGGCGGCACAGCCGGATTCACCTTGTAACCCTCGGCCAGCAGCAGCTCCATGCCTTCGGTGACTTTCTCGCGCTGCTCCAGGGCGCGGGTTCCCGCCCCGAAGATCTCGACCGCGCCGATGTGCGCGTACTCGGGCTCCTGCACCCCGAAGGTGAACATCGCCTCCTGGGTCGCCTGAATCGAGTGCTTCCAGTCGGGCGCCCGCCGAAACGCCGGCATCGCCTCGGCGAGCATCCTCTGGGAGCCGCTGTCGAGTGCGGCCACCATCGCATCCTCCTTGCTGTCGAAGTACTCGTAGAAGGTGCGCCCCGACGTTCTCGCTCGCTCGACGATGTCCGCCACGGTGGTCTCGTGATAGCCCTTCTCCGAGACGACTGCCGCCAGCGCCCTGAGGATCCGCTCCGGGGAAGAGGAGGCGGCCTGGCGCTCCTCGAAAGGCGGGGCTTTGCGCGAGCGCCGACGCGGCGCTTTCAGCGGCCCAGGAGGGGGAAGATTCAAGAACAGCCAGTCCCACAGCTGCGGCGCCAGCTCGAGCAAGTCGCCCTCTTTGCCGCGGTAAAGGCGCTTGTGAATCACCTTCTGGACGCCACCGATCAAGGCGCGCACGATCTCCGAGGGCATTCCCGTGTAGCCGGGCGTCTGGTCAAGCATCTGCTTGACGAGCACCTCAAAGGCGTCGATCGTTCGGTCGATCAGGGCGACGCCCTCGGGGCCGGCCGCATAGACGTCGACGAAGCACATCTTCGCGGCAGCGGGCTGGGCGACGATCTGCTGGAACAGCGTTTCGAATGCCTGCTTCGCCTGCTCTACCTCCCCGGGAGGCTCCAGCCCGCCTTCGACCGTCTCCAGGGCGGGGCCTACCAGCGCTTCGATCGCGGCGATGAAGCACGCCTGCTTGTCGCCGAAGTGCCGGTAGAAGGCGCTGCGCGAGACGCCCGAGAGCTCGACCAAGTTGGCCACCGTCGTCGCCTCATAGCCCCGCTCGGCGACTGTTGCCACCAGCGCGGCGAAAAGCCGCTCGCGCTGATTGCGCTTGGCCTCCTCCCGCGGCGTTCCCCGCCCGGGCCGCAGCTTTCTCTTCTTTAGCTCTGCGGCGTCTCCCCAGGGCGTCTCCACCATCGCCGAGAAAAGATATCCGCGTCCCTGAGGGAGTGGCGATGGGCGCGCTGAGTTATTTCCTGCGTACGATTTGATCTCCATCTTGGTATGTTAATGTTCCAATATGGCAGTCTGCCCGGGAGGCTGTAGTGCCTGATGGAAAAGGGAAAGCCGCGAGAGGGCTCAGAGACGTTCTAACTGAACTGGTCCGGCAGCGTTCCTATTGCTTTGGGAAGGCGGAAGGCGAGCGGCTCTTCTTCAGGACCGCTTTGAGTGCCTCACGCCCGGCCACGTGATTCGCGAGGAGGACATAAACAGGCTTCTGGATTGTCGGGTGCGTAATGCGGAAAGCATCCCGGAATGGTGCCGACGCCACGATGTCGATGAGGCCGTAATCCGTCGACTGGCTGCCGTCTACGGCTTCAGTCATCAGTCCGCGGTTCTAGCGATCGATGCCTTTCGCCTTGGTCATGAGGCTCGCCGAAGCGATGAGCCGAGATCGGAGCCCTCGCCCGGCCGAGAGGGCCCTCGATACGCCGTCGAGTTTGTCGTCATAGATCGGGACGATGGTCGGATCGTGGGAGATCCGACTCCTTCCCGAGGAGCTGCAAAGGGTCTCGCTGGGACATACAACGAGATCGACGGGCAGCCAAGTCGAGCCAGTCGCAAGGCGTGACCGGCAGGACTCAGCTTCAGGGCGGCCGTACCGGGTCGCCCTCAACCCTCAGTAGATCGTTGTTGGTCAAGGATGGGTCGGCGCGCGAGCGGATGCTGGACATGGATCGGCGCCTCCGGCCGGTGCGGCAGCGCACGTTTCTCGTGCTCGCCGGGGCTTTGGTGCCGGCAGGGCCTTGGGCTGGCTGGTGGACGCTTGTGCCGCTCGTGCTGGCCGGCGTCCTCTTTCGCGCGGCGGAGGCCAGAATCGATCGCGCTTCTCATCCGGAGTACTGGATGTTCGGAGCTTGGACTGCAGCTGAGTTGATAATCGCAAAAGAGTTGGAATATCAGTCAGCGCTCACTCGGGAGCCGTCACGTGGAACGGCTTTGCCACAGTGCTAATGCGTTGGCTTGCCCGCTTCGCATTTGTGGAGCTGCGCCTTCACCGCCTTGAGCTAGTCGTGTTCCCGTTCAATTTGCCTGCTCACCGTTGCTATGAAAATGCCGGATTCACCGAGGAGAGCTATGCGCGCGATGCCCGTAGGGCAAGCGATGGCACGTATTGGGGCCTCATCTACATGGCGCGGCTCTCCCAATGAGCGATCAGCCTCCCAAGCCCCTCGATCACCCAGTGCGCCGCAATATCCTGCGCCGACTACATCAGGATTTCCTTCCACACACGACAGCCGAACTTTCGGGAGATTTGGAGCTTGAGGAGAGTGAAATCAGATACCACGCGCGCGTGCTTGCCAACTGGAGAAAAGTCCGCCTAGAGGAGGGACCTGATGATCTCATTCTCGAATCGCTTGTGGCTGAAGATTCCGAGGTGATTGCTGCGCTCATTGCTACTCGGACTGAAGATGAGAGGCGTTAGCGACCCTGATACAGGTGGCGTGCCAATCCAAACACACTCTCGATCCTTGTGCCAGGGAGGTGCTCCTTAGCCTAGATGAGGCGAGCCCCATCTCCGCCCAGCTACAGGCGCTCTCGAAGGATCTGCATTTCCGTGACCGGGAGCTGATGGCCCTATGCGGTATAAGCCGCGCGACCCTGGCGAGGTGGCGGAAGGAAGGGCGCTCCGAGCGTCCTCCGTCTCTGGACGACCTGCGTGCGATTGTCGTGCAGCTGATCGAGAGCGAAGCGCTCGGCCCGCCGATGGTGGCGGGATGGTTCCGTTCCCGCAACAAAGCCCTCGAATGGCAGCGCCCGCTTGACCTCTTGAGTCAGGACGAATTCCACACGGTACTAAAAGCGGCAAGGGGGGTTGGGCGTACCTCCGAGAAGAGTTAAGCGTGCTCTTCGGGCGATGTTCGCCTCGCGCCACACGCTCACCGCAGCATCAAGCTCGTGGGGACGCATCCTCCGAATGTTCATGCGGCGGATCGTACGTCTCCGGTGTCCCGAGACACCACATAGGGCGGCCAGAGGGAATCGAACCCTCACCGTCGCGACCACAACGCGAAGCTCTACCGTTGAGCTATGGCCGCCGCGCTGCGCGCAGACTAGCGCCCACCCGATCCGTTCGGGCTCGGCTGGCTTTGGAGATCGGCGGTAAGCCGTGGAAGCGAGTCGGCCCACAGCGCGACGGCTATGCGGACTCCAGCAGCCGCTCGACAACCAGCACGTCTCGCCAGGCGCCTTCGAGGTGGCCGTGGCGGCGATGCACTCCCACCGTGTCGAAGGCGCAGCGCTCGACCAGGCGGATGCTCGCGAGGTTGTCGGTGAAGAGCTTTCCGATCAGCTTGTGAAAGCCACCCTCTCTAGCTGCCTCGGCGAGCGCCTCGGCCAACGCGGTGCCGATGCCGCGGCCGCGCGCTGCGGCATCGACATACACGCTCGCCTCGCCGATGCCGGCGTAGCACTGGCGGGAGCTGTAGGAGGAGAGGCCGGCCCAACCGAGAACGCGATCGTTTGCCGTGCCAACCAGCAGTGGAAACCGCGCATCGCCCAGCCGCGCTTCGAAGTCGGCGGTCGATCGCCGCGCGGTCTCGAAGGTCGAGCCCCGTTCGGCGAGCGCGGCATTGTAGATCGCGCACATCGCCTCGGCGTCGTCATTGGCAGCGCCGCGCACGAGGATTGCCTGGTTCATGGCCTGCATTCTCGGTCGACTCGCGAAGGAGAGCTATGGCCCGCTGGCCAAAGTCACCTGTCCGCCCGTGGCTCCACCGTGATCCTTGCCGCCGATACGCGATCAGCAGCAGCGTTGCGCGGTTCTGCCACTTCTCCGCCAGAAGTGCCACATTCCCTTCATATCGCTGCGTATCTCTGCATATCCGGCCCGGGGCGGTGTCGCGGCGCTGCCCTGGTAATAGCCTGCTTTTACAATCCAGAGCGAGCCAAGCGATGGCACGCATGGCGAGAGGAACTGACCGATGAGCAACGCGCGCGATACACGCAAACCAGAGGACGCAGACCCGCGAAGCCGTGGCTAAGGCCGAGCAGCTCGTCGGCGAGGCCGATGAGCTGTTGGTCGATGCGTTTGGTCCCGGAGAATGGCCGGAAGCTGAGGCAATCGAGCGCTTCCTCTCCGAGGGAAAGCTCGACCGCGTATTGGCGCTCTACGGACAGGCCATGCGTCTGGATGCCGCCGAGCCCGCTTATCCGTGGAATCTCGGTTCCGCGATGAACCGCCTCGGTCTCAACGACCTTGCCTTGGGTTTTCTGACTCGCGCTATCCATCTGGCGGCGCACCAAGGACAAAACGAGTGGTCCGGCCCGGACGCTCAGCTTGCCCTAGCTGAGGTTGCCATTGACGCCGGCGAGTACGACCTCGCTCTCACCGCGCTTGCCCATGCCCGCGCGGGAGACCAACAAAATGGCCGCGAGACTCAGATCGGCAAACTTCTCAAAGAGGTCGGTAGCGAGCAAGACGACCCGAGCCCGCAGGCGTCTTTGGTCTCGCTTCTACAGCAGCTTCCGGCGTAGCCTCGGATTTCACTATGCCCTACAAGGCGAGCCTCCCGACGAAACGGCGTTGCATCACGCGCTGCGGAATGCCTTGAACCAAGGGTTGAGAAATACGAGCCGGCCGTGGCGACGGTGCAGCCGACGGAGTCGAAGCCGCAGTGCCCTCGGCGTCGACATAGACGCTCGCCTCGGCGATCCCGGCCCAGCACTCGCGCGAGCTGTAGGCGAGGCCGGGGCCGGCCGAGCACCGTCTGGATCAGGAGACGCCATCGGTTCAAGGTGACGCTAAGACGCCATCGGTTCAAGGTGACGCTACGTTCCGGTGTCGCTCGCCTGGTGAGGATGAAGCCGCGCGGGGCGAGAGGCGCTCGTGGACGAAACGCACGATTGCCGCGCCCTCGCCGACCGCGGTCGCGCAGCGCTTGATCGAGCCGGCGCGGGCGTCGCCCGCCGCGTAGACGCCCGGCACGCTCGTTTCGAGCAGGCCGTCGGCGCCGGCGTCGGGGCCGGTGAGGACGAACCCGTCGGAGTCGCGCGCAACCGTGTCGCCGAGCCAATCGGTGCACGGCGTGGCGCCCAAGAAGAGGAAGAGGTAGGAGAGCGATAGCCGCGTGCCATCGGTGAGGCCGACGGCGTCTAGCCGCCCATCCTCGCCATGCAGCTCGGCGACTTCGCCGCGGTCGCGAACCGCGACGCCATAGCGATCGAGCTCCTCGATCAGGTAGTTGGACATCGTCTCGGCGAGGCTTGCGCGGCGGTGCAGGAGGGTGACGAGCGCGCCGCCTCGCGCCAACCAGACGGCGGCCTGTGCGGCCGAGTTGCCGCCGCCGATCACCCCGACTCGCTGTCCGCCGCAGAGCTGTCCCTCGGGTGGCCCGGCCGCGTAGAAGACGCTGAGGCCCTCGTAGCGGTCGAGATCGGCGACAGGCAGGCGCCGGTATTCGGCGCCGGTGGCGAGCAGCACCGCCCGCGCGGCGACCTCGTTGCCCTCCTCGAGCCTGACGACGTGGCGCTCGGCACCGGGCTCGAGGGAGCGGGCACGGTAGGGCGTCGCCGTGCGGGCGCCGAACTTGCGCGCCTGGGTGACCGCGCGGCCGGTCAGCTCGGTGCCGCCGATGCCGGCCGGGAAGCCGAGGTAGTTCTCGATCCGCCGTGAGGTTCCCGCCTGGCCGCCGAGGACGGTGCTCTCCACAACCAGCGTGTCGAGACCCTCCGAGGCGCCGTAGACCGCCGCCCCGAGGCCCGCCGGCCCGCCGCCGACGACGAGGAGGTCGACCTCCTCGCGGGGCGCCAGCTCCAACCCGATCCCGAGCGCCCTCGACAGCTCCCCGTTGCTCGGCCGCCGCAGCTCCGTGCCGCCGGGGAGGCGCACGAGCGGCATGTCGCCGGGATCGGCCCGCTCGAGCAGCGCCGCTTCCTCGTCGCTCTCCGCCGGGTCGACCCAGGAATGGGGGAGCCGCATCCGCCTGGCGAACTCCAGCAGCCGCCGGGTCTCGGCCGAATCGCGCGGGCCGAGGATCTCGACTCCGACCCCCTGCCGCTGCTGCAGCAGCTCGCGCCGCTGGATGAAAGCGCTGAGGAGCAGGTCGGACAGCGAGCCGTCCTCGAAGAGCAGGCGTCTGAGGACTTCCCGATCGACGGCGATGAAGCGCATCGACTCGGTGGCGACCGCGGTGAGGAAGACGGTCTGCCCGGAGAGGAGGTTCATCTCCCCGAGGAACCCCGAGGCGCCGTGGCGGACGATCTCTCGGCCGGCGCTGTCGAGAACCGCGGCCTCGCCCTCGACGATCGCGATGAACGGATAGGTCTCGTCGCCGATCTCGAACAGCGTCTCGCCGGCCTCCGCTGTCCGCTCCTCGCCCACCTCGGCGAGCGTTGCGAGCTGCGAGCTCGACAGCACTCGACTGACTGGGCCGGCCACTCGGCTATCCCAGCGGGGAGGGTGGGATGCGGGTTTCTCCCCGCACGTCTGGAATCACGAGCCCGAGCTCGTCCTCGAAGCACCACGACCACGTCTCGCCGGGCTCTAGCGAGCGGATCAGCGGGTGGCCGCTGCTGCGAGCGTGAGCGCCGGCATGACGGTCGGGCGAGTCGTCGCAGCAGCCGACCTTGCCGCACTCCAAGCAGATGCGCAGATGCAGCCACTGGCCCCCGGTGGCCAAGCACTCCTCGCAGCCCTCGACCGACTCGGGCAGTCGGGTGATGCGGACGTGGTCGAGATGAGCGCAAGAAGTCATCTCCGACCTAGCCTAGAGCGTTGGCTGGTCCCGGTTTGAGGTTCCAGGCAGGCAATATCTTTGGGCGATGGCTCCCCGGGCGGACGCGGAGGCGACGGCGGTACGAGTGGTTGTGCGCGGCGGGGTGCAGGGCGTCGGCTTCCGCGAAGTGACCCGGCGGCGGGCCCGCAAGCTGGGGGCGATGGGCTGGGTGCGCAACGGCGAGGACGGCAATGTGCTGGTCCATGCAGAGGGCCCCAGCGATGCCGTAGACGAGCTGGTTGCCTTTCTCGAGCAGGGACCGCCCGCGGCCCGCGTCGCCTCGGTCGACATCGAGCAAGCGAAGGTCGAGGGGCACGAGCAGTTCGCGATCCGCGGCGTCAGCGCCGGGGTCTTCGTCGTCCAGGAGCACGCCGCCACGGCCCACCACTTCGACCTGCGGCTCCAGGTCGGTGACGCGATGCGCTCCTGGGCGGTGCCGAAGGGCCCCTCGATGGACCCGGCGGTCAAACGACTCGCGGTCGAGGTCGAGGACCACTCCCTAACCCACAACGACTTCGAGGGCAGGGCCGACAGCGGAGGAGTCATCGTCTGGGATCGCGGCGGCTACGAGCAGGGCGGCCGGGTCGCCTGGCCCGAGGCGCTGGAGCGCGGCCACGCGGTCTTCGTCCTGCACGGCGAGAAGCTGCGCGGCGGCTTCGCCCTGCAGCGCACCCGGCCGGGGGAGAAGCCGCAGTGGCTGCTGATCAAGCGGCGCGACGAGGAAGCCCGCCCGGGCTCGGACGTGATCGCCGAGCAGCCGCGGTCGGTGCTCAGCGATCGCACGCTCGACCAGGTGCTGGGAGACGAGTGATGCGTGGCGCCGGCGTCACGGCGATCGCCGCCGCCGCAGCATTGCTCGTCCCCGCCCCCGGCGCCCACGCCGCCCGTCACCATCGCTGGCACCCGCACGTCCGCCAGGCGAAGCGCTTCGCCGCGAAGCGCGCCGGCGACGTCGCCTTCGCGGTGATCGACAAGCGCGGCCAGATCCGCGGCCTCCACCGGGCACGCACCGCGCCCACCGCGAGCGTGATCAAGGTGATGTTCATGGTTGCGCTGCTGCGTAAGCGCCACGACAGCGGCCTCTCCGACCAGGACCGCTCCCTGCTGGCGCCGATGATCCGCCGCTCCGACAACACCGCGGCGACGTTGGTGCGCGACATGGTCGGCCGGAGGCGGATCGTGCGGCTCGCCCGCGTCGCCCGCATGCGCGACTTCTCCTACAACCCGGTCTGGGGCCTCAGTCGGTCGAGCCCGCGCGACCAGGCGCGCCTCATGTTCCACCTCGGCGCCTTCGTCCCCGGGCGCCACCGCCGCTATGCGCGCCGGCTGCTCTCCCACGTCGTCCCCGAACAGCGCTGGGGTATCGGCCGGGTCGCCCCGCGCGGCTGGCGCCTCTTCTTCAAGGGTGGCTGGGGGAGCGGCACCGGCCTGGTCGACCATCAGGTCGCCCTGTTGACGCGCCGCTGGCGCCGCATCGCGATCGCCGTCTTCACCCAATTCGACCCCGACCACTCCTACGGCAAGAAGACCCTGCGCGGCGTCTTCGCCCGCCTGCTCGGCGGCCTCGCCGATCGCCGCCCAAGGGGAGGCCGGTAGCTAGGCGGCGTCAGGCTGTTCCGGCGACGAGCGCAAGCGCGATCCCGGTCACGACCGAGCCCACTGCCTACACCCGCAGCCGCTGCCGGGCGGCCGCGACGGTGGAGACCGAGGTCCGGCACGCTTTCGCGATCGAGCCGTCCGATTGCTCCGGCGCCCGGCGCACCTCGAACTCGATCAGCCCCGTCCGGCGGAGCCTCATGCGAGCGTCCCGGTCGCTGTCGCTCGGCGCTGCGTCCAGCGCGGCCTCGGCGGCGCGATATCGCCTGCAGGTGAGGCAGAAGTCCCCCTCGGCGGAGCTCACCCAGCTGGCGGGCAGCGGCGCCGACTCGCCGTCGATTCGGCTGGCGGAGACGCCGCAGCCGTCGCAGGTCCACTTGCGGGCGAAAGCGCCACGGCGACTCATGGCGAGACTTTCGTCCGGCGGCGACGCGAACGACGCGTCCGGCTTTGGGAATCTGGGCCGCGGTCGGGGCCCTGGCGCCCCCGGTCGAACTCGCGGGTCAGGCCGAGGGAGCCGGCCATGCGGCGGACCTCGTCGGCCTGGTCCGCGAGCACGAAGCTGATTCCGGTGCCCTGGCGGCCGGCCCGCCCGGTGCGGCCGACGCGGTGCACGTAGGAGTCGCGATCCCCGGGCGCGTCGAAGTTGACGACGTGGGTGACGTCGTCGACGTCGATTCCACGGGCGGCTACGTCGGTGGCGACCAGGGCGCGTACCGCGCCCGACTCGAAGCGCGCCAGTGCCCGCTCGCGCTGGCCCTGGCTCTTGTCGCCGTGCATGGCGACGGCCTCGACGCGGCGAGCGCGCAGGCGCTTGACGAGCCGGTCGGCGCCGCGCTTGGTGCGCACGAAGACGAGCGTGCGGCCGTGACCGCCGTCGCGCAGCTGCTCGACCAGGTGGTCGAGCTTGTTGCTCGGCGAGTCGACGTGGAGGAAGCGGTGCTCGATGTCGGCCTTGTCCCGCTTGCTCTGCGCCTGGGTGTGACGGCGAGCGTCCTCGCGGGTGTAAGCGGCGGCGATATTGCCGGTGGCCCCCTCCAGGGTCGCCGAGAACAGCAGGGTCTGGCGCTTGACGGGAATCCGGCCGACGATCCGGCCGATGGCCGGCCGGAAGCCCATGTCGAGCATGCGGTCGGCCTCGTCGAGGACGAGGATGCGTACGTTGTCCAGCGAGACGGCGCCACGGGCGATCAGGTCCTCGAGCCGGCCAGGGGTGGCGACGAGGATGTCGGCGCGGCGCGCGGCCGCGATCTGCGGCCCGAAGCCGACGCCGCCGTAGACGGCGGCGATGCGCAGCCCGCGGGCGTCGGCCAGGGAGCGCAGCTCGGCGACGATCTGACCCGCCAGCTCGCGGGTCGGGGCGAGGACGAGCGCGGAGGCGCGGCCCGCGTCGGGTGCGAGGCGCTCGACCAGCGGCACGCCGAAGGCGAGCGTCTTGCCCGAGCCGGTCGGCGACTGGACGAGCAGGTCGTGGCCGGCGAGCGCGTCGCGCACGACCAGCTGTTGGACGGGGAACGGCTTGACGATGTCGCGGCGCGCGAGCGCGCGGACGACAGGCTTGGAGATGCCGAGATCGGCAAACGAGGCGATGTTGTGAGCTCCTTTTGAGCGGCTTGGGGGAGATCCTGCGACCCCAAGGCACCGGAAAAGGCACACGGAGGAAACGGAACCTCTCGGGCGGCGAGACGGCCAAACCCGACCCAGCCACGGTAGCAGGGCGGTAGACAGATGACGGATACGGTTCGGCGCGTGACGCCGACCATTGACGAGCTGACCGTGGCCGATCCGGCGGAGGCGTGGGCCGCGGTCGGGTTCTCGGTTGACGGAGACGTCTGCGTCGTCGGCGACGTGCGGATCCGCCTGGCGGGTGGGGAGGGGAGAGGGCTGGCCGGCTGGTCGCTGCGCGGCGTCGAGGCGACCGAGCTCGACGGGCTGGCCACGGCGCGCTCCGACCGCCCGCCGCCCGACGATGCCCCGCCGCATCCCAACGGCGTCACGGCTCTCGACCACGTCGTCGCCATCACCCCCGACCTCGAGCGCACCGTCGTGGCGCTGCGGGCGGCAGGCCTCGACCTGCGGCGCGTCCGCGAGGAGCCGACTCCCGCCGGCGCGCCCCGGCAGGCCTTCTTCCGCCTCGGCGCGACGATCCTCGAGGTCGTGCAGGAGCCGCCCGAGGCGATCGAGCGCGGCGGCGGGCCCGACCGACCGGCCTTCTTCTGGGGCCTCGCCTTCGTCGCACCCGACCTCGAGGCGACCGTCGCCGGCCTCGGCGATCGCGCCGGCGAGATCCGCGATGCCGTCCAGCCCGGTCGCCGCATCGCCACCCTGCGCCGCGGCGCCGGCCTCGGCTTGCCGGTGGCGCTGATGACGCCCTGAGGGGCGCGGCGCCGGCCGGCGCCGCTCAGCCCAGCAGCTCGTCGAAGCGCAGGGCCGCGCGGCTGGGCAGGACGACATTGCCGCTGCGGTGCAGCAGGCCGGCGGCGCCGAGCTCGCGCACGGCCCTCTCGACCGCGTCCCTGAGCGCGAAATCGGCGCCGCCGTCCTCGCTTCCCTCGCCGGCGAGCTCGCGGACCAGCTCACCCGCCGTCATCTGCACCGGGTAGAGCGCCAGCAGCTGGCGCAGTACCGCCGCCTCGATCGTCGCGTCAGCGGCGTCCATCGTCCCCTGGTCGTTCCTGCCCTGCATCGCCTCCCTATTAAGTCCGCTCATGGCCGATCTCTCCCCCTCTAGTGGTCATCGGTGCCCGGTGGGTCGGTTTCGTCCAGCAATTTGCGCACCCACTCTCGATCCGCCGGGTGGCGGTAGAGCGGTGGGCGCGGACGGCGACGCGGCACGACGCGCAGCGCGCCGCGCCTGGTCAGCACCCGCAGGTGGTAGGCGATCCGGCCGGCCCTCCCGCCAACTTCGCTGGCGAGCTGCTCCGCCCCGACCGCGCCGTCGTCCGGCACGATGCGCAGCAGCAGGCTGCGCATCGGGTGCATGACGGCGGCGCAGCGGTAGTGGTCCTCCCGGTCGCATCGCTTGCCGCCGCCCGATTCCGCCATCTACGCACGGCAATATATGAGAAACGGATATTTTTTGTCTGATAGCGCTTAGTCTGAGCAAGATCGCTTGCGCTCAGGCCTCCTCGCGAACGCCGCCCATCTCGCTGAAGACCGCGGTCACGCCGCCGTCCTCGCGCCGCTCGTCGGCGATCACGTGCGAGACGGCGTTGATCAGCGCCAGGTGGGTGAAGGCCTGCGGGAAGTTGCCCAGGTGGCGGCCGCTCTGCGCCTCGAGCTCCTCGGCGTAGAGGTCGAGCCAGCCGGCCGCTGCCAGCAGCCGTTCGCAGAGGGCCCGCGCCCGCGCCGCCTCGCCGATCTCCGAGAGCGCCGAGACGAGCCAGAAGGAGCAGATCAGGAAGGTCCCCTCCTCGCCGTGCAGCCCGTCGTCGGTCTCCTCGACCTTGTAGCGGAGGACGAGGCCGTGCTCGGTCAGATCGTCGGCGATCGCCTCGACCGTGGCCCGCACGCGCGGATCGTCGGGCGGCAGGAAGCGCAGCAGCGGGATCAGCAGGGTCGACGCGTCGAGCGCGTCGGTGTCGTAGTGCTGGCGGAAGACGCCGTCGCGGACGCCGCGCTCGAGGATCTCCTCGCGGATCTCGCCGGCGGTCCGCGCCCACTCCTCGGCGACGTCGTCGAAGCCGATGCTTGCGGCGAGGCGGGCGCCGCGGTCCACCGCGACCCAGATCATCAGCTTCGAGGAGACGTAGTGCCGCGGCTCGCCGCGCGACTCCCAGATGCCCTGGTCGGGGTGCGGCCAGGCGGCGATCGCCGCTTCGACCTGTTGGCGGATCAGCTGCCGGTCCGCCGGCGTGCCCGTCCCGCGCAGCGCTTTTTCGTGCAGGTAGATCGAGTCGAGCAGCGCCCCCCAGACGTCGTTCTGACGCTGGTCGAAGGCGCCGTTGCCGATCCGCACCGGGCGCGCCCCGCCGTAGCCTTCGAGGTGGTCGAGGGTGCTCTCGGTGAGCTCCTTCTCGCCGCCGATCCCGTACATGATCTGCAGCTGGGGATCGCTGCGGCAGACGCCGACGACGAAGCGCATGAAGTCGCGCGCCTCCTCGTCGAAGCCGAGCGTGTGCAGCGCCCAGAGGCTGAAGGTCGAGTCGCGGATCCAGCTGAAGCGGTAGTCCCAGTTGCGTTCTCCCCCCGGCGTCTCCGGCAACGAGGTCGTCGGCGCGGCGAGGATCGCTCCGCTCGGCGCGTAGGTCAGCCCCTTCAGCACCAGCGCCGAGCGCTGCAGGTGGATCCGCCAAGGGTGGTCGGGGAAGTTGCCGTCGCGCAGCCATTTGCGCCAGAAGTCTTCGGTCGAGTCGAGCCGCTCGAGCGCCTCCGGCGCGCTGCGCGGCCCGCCCGTGGCGTTCTCGCCCCAGGTCAGCGCGCAGAAGGCGGTCTCGTCCTCGCGCAGGTGGACCGTGCCGCGCGCCGCCCCCCCGCCGAGCGACAGCTCCATGTCGCTGGTCAGCCGCAGCCCTATCCCGTCGGCGCGGGCGGACGCTTCGCCAAGCTCGCCGCCGTTCCACTCGGCCGCCTCGGCGCCGTAGGCGAAGCGCGGTAGGCACTCCATCTCCAGCTCGACCTCGCCGTCGATGCAGGTCATCGTGCGCAGCAGCGAGTGGTCGGCCTCGTGTTCGGTTTTGGGGCGGGAGCCCGGGCCCGCCTGCTCGACCCAGTCGCCGATCGTCAGCGCGTCGTGGACGACGACCCAGCCGGTGTCGGTCACCCAGGTCGTCTCGATCACCAGCGAGCCCGGCTGGTAGCGGCGGCTGATCGGCACGACGACGCCGCGCGGCGCCAGCTTGAAGTGGCCCGCGCCGCGGTCGAGCAGGGCGGCGAAGGCGCTCGGCGAGTCGAAGCGGGGCAGGCAGAGCCACTCGACCGCGCCGTCGTAGGAGACGAGGGCGCTGGTGTGGCAGTCGGAGAGGAAGCCGTAGCTGCCGATCGGCGGGAAGCGGTTCGGACCGGCATTGCTTCGTCGCTCCGCGCTCACGGGAGGTGCCAAGCTACCACTGTGACTCCCTGGATCGCCCACGTCGCCGGCCCCTCCGTGCCGTTCGAGGTCGTGCCGATCACGCTCGCCGCGATCCTCTACTGGCACCGCGCGACGACGCTCTCCCTGGACGGACGCTCGGTGCCCGGCTGGCGCCAGCTCTGCTTCGGCGCCGGCCTGACGACGATCGCGATCGCCCTCTTCAGCCCGATCGGCCACATCTCCGAGGAGCTGGTGATCGCGCACATGGGCGAGCACCTGCTGATCGGCGACGTCGCCTCGTTGCTGCTCGTCCTCGGCCTGACCCGCTCGCTGTTGCAGCCGTTGCTGGCGATCCGCGTCCTCGACCGCCTCCAGGTCCTAACCCATCCGGCCGTCGCCTTCCCGCTCTGGGCGTTCAACCTCTTCCTCTGGCACGTCCCCGCGCTCTACCAGGACGCCTACGGGACGGCGCCCGTGCATGCGCTGGAGCACACGACCTTCCTCTTCTTCGGCTGCCTGATGTGGATGCCGGTCTTCGGTCCGCTGCCCAAGCCGCAGTGGTTCACCGCGGCCTGGAAGGTCGGCTACGTCGTCGCGGTGCGCTTCGCCGGCGCGATCCTCGGCAACGTGTTGATGTGGTCGGGATCGGTGCTCTACCCGATCTACGCGCCGGGCGAGCGCGAATGGGGGATCTCGGCGCTCGCCGACCAGAGCACCGCCGGCACGATCATGATGGTCGAGGGGACCTTCCTCGCCCTCGCCGTGCTCGCCTGGGTCTTCTTCGAGGTGGCCCGCGAAGGGACCGAAAAGCAGGACCTGCTCGACCTCGCCCGCGAGCGCGGGGTGGAGTTGGACGAGCACCGCGCCCAGCGCGCCGTCGCGGCGGGGCACGGCGCGTTGCTGCGCGAGCGGATCGGCGCGGGCGCGGGCGCCGCCGCGAGGGGCTCCGATGAATAAAGCCCGCGCCTGGCTGGTCACCGGCCCGCTCGGCCGGGGCCTCGCTTTCGCGATCGATTTCGCGGTCGCGGTGCGCCGCGGGCTGCTGCGCCGCGCGCGATAGGGTCCCGCGCTCGCCATGCAGACGACCGTTTCGGAGCTTCCCGGGTCGCGCGTCCGCGTCGAGGTCGAGGTTCCGGCCGAGGACGTGAAGCGCGCCGTCGACCGCGCCGCCCGCACGCTGGCGCGGGAGATGCGCATGCCGGGCTTCCGCAAGGGTAAGGCGCCGCCCTCGCTGGTTATTCAGCGGGTCGGCTTCGCGGCCGTGCTGGAGGAGGCGATCCGCGAGGCGCTACCCGAGTGGTACGAACGCGCCCTGCTCGGCTCGGGGATCGCGCCGGTCGGCGATCCCAGCGTCGAGGTGGTCGAGTCGCCCGAGGCCGAGGACGAGCCGCTCGCCTTCAAGTTCGAGATCGGCGTGCGGCCGCCGGCCGAGCTCGGCGAGTACAGGGGCCTCGAGGTGGGCAAGGCCGAGGTCGAGCCGCCCGCCGATCTGGTCGACCGCGAGATCGAGCGGATACGCGAGAGCTTCGCCCGCCTGGAGCCGGTCGAGCGCGCCGCCGCCGAGGGCGATGTGCTGCTGGTCGATTTCGAGGGGC
>JGI24034J26672_10000100_pt1 | contig 14378 bp, 15 predicted proteins | sample KBSSwiS2withPhiX_FD_26672 | JGI IMG/M metagenome (IMG submission 26672)
GGCGTCGAGGACGAGGAGTATGGCCAGCGGCTGAAGGCCTTCGTCGTCGCGGCGGGCGAGGCCGAGATCTCCGAAGACGACCTCAAAGCGCACGTCAAGGCCCACCTCGCCGCTTACAAGGCGCCACGCGAGGTCGAGTTCGTCGACGAGCTGCCGCGCAACGCGACGGGGAAGATCTTGAAGCGCGAGCTGCGGAAACTGAACGAACGGCCGAGCACCGATTCCCGCACCCCCGGCTGACGCGCCTGGCGCTGCGCTGGATCGCCACCCACCTCCTCACGAATAGCTCTGCTATTCGCTCGTCGGCGTGCGGCGCCCAGCTTGGCCAGTCGCGCCCCCGCGGGCACGGTAATCGGCGTCGTCCGCCCGCCCAATTTCTTTCTTGCTAATTGCGAGCTTTTGGCTGGTGCGCGGGTGGCGTTGCTTCCGAAGCCCATAGTAGGTTGCGCGAATGGGCGGACCCGTTGTCAAGTTGGACGCGATCGCTGATGCTACCGGCGACATCAAAGGCGTCGCCCAGCAGGCGCTCGAGTGGGTTCGACAAAGCGAGGCTCGGGTCGGCGATGCGGAGGCCGAACGCGACGCAATCAAAGTGCGCGCGCATGCCACCCTGGCCAGGATCGGCGAGGAGGGGCGCGAGCGGATCGCGGCCGAGCGCGAGAAGCGCCGCGCCGTCGAGCAGCGCGTGGCCGGCGCCGAGGAGGCGCGCGACCGGGCCGAGAAATCCTTCGAGCGCGGCCAGAAGCGTGCCGAAGCGGACAGGGAGTCCTTCACCACGCAGCTGACGGCTCAGAGGAGCCAGGCGCGGGAGGAAGTCGAGAAGGCGGTCAAGCGCACCGAAGCGGAGGCGTCCCAACGGGTGCGCGAGGTGCTGGAGAAGGCCCAGGCGGAGGCCGACCGGCGCGTTGCCGCGGCCGAGCAGCGCGCTGCCGAGGCCGAGGCGCGGGCGGAGGAGGCGCACCTGGTCGCCGTGCGGCTCGAGTCCGAGATCGAGGAGCGGGTGATGCGCGGCACCGAAGACGTGCGCCGCGAGGCCGAGGAGCGGGTTCAGAAGCTGGTCGAGAAGGTCGAGGGCGAGGCGGCCGAGAAGGCGCGGGCGCGCGCCGAGGAGCAGCTGCGGGCCGAGTCCGAGCGGATTCGCAGTCAGGCCGAACAGCGCGAGGAGCGGCTGCGCGTCGCGGCCGAGGACGAGATCAAGGCGAGCGCCAAGAAGGCGCGGCGCGAGGTGCTCGCGGCGGCGCACGACACCGCGCCGAGCTGGGCGCACAGCGAGTCCGCTTCGGGCGCGGGCTACCGTACGTTTTAGGGACGTAGGGCTTCAGCCGCGGGTCCTGTCGCCGCCACCCGCGGGTGATCGCAATTAGCATCACCCGTCATGCGAGAGGTGCGGATCAGGGACACGTTGTCCGAAGAGTCGCGGGTTCTTCCATCCGATGAAGAGATTGGCATCTACGCCTGCGGGCCAACTGTCTATAGCCGTATCCACATCGGCAATGCCCGGCCATTCGTCGTCTTCAGCTTGTTCGCCCGATTCCTGAGGTCGGAGGGCTACAAGGCAAAGCTCGTCATCAACGTTACGGACATCAACGACAAGATTTACGACGCGGCCAAAGCCGTCTCGGAACCGTCGGAAGACTTTGCAAAGCGGATGACCGCTGCTTATTTCGAGGACACCGATGCTCTGAAACTCGGTCGCCCCGACGCCGAGCCGCTCGCGACCGAGACCATCGAGGGCATCGTTCGGTTGATCTCGGAGCTGATCGATTCGGCCCACGCTTACGAGTCTGGTGGCGACGTCTACTTCCGAGTATCCAGCTTCAGCGACTATGGGAAGCTCTCCAACCGGCGCACCGAGGACATGGACCAAGGGGAGGAGGCCGGCTCCGCTTCCCTCAAGGAGAGTCCTCTCGATTTCGCGCTCTGGAAGGCGCACAAGGAGGGAGAGGACACCTCCTGGGATTCTCCTTGGGGCCCTGGACGGCCGGGGTGGCACATCGAGTGCTCGGCCATGGCGGAAGCTGAGTTGGGACCGTCCTTTGCAATCCACGGGGGCGGCTCGGACCTCGTCTTTCCCCATCACGAGAACGAGATTGCTCAGTCGGAGGCTGTCGGCCGTCCCTTTGCTCATATCTGGATGCACAACGGCATGGTTGAGACGGCGGCCGAGAAGATGTCCAAGTCAGAGGGGAACATCTTTCAGCTGTCTGAGGCCATCGATCGCTACGGCCGCGAGGCAGTCGTCGCCTACCTGATCTCTGGTCACTATCGCCAGCCGCTCGCCTTTGGCGAGAAACGGATGAAGCAGGCCGTCGCCTGGGTAGAGCGGCTGCGGAACTTTTTCCGAGAACACCCAGTCGAGGACTCGGAGCTCTCAGGGGGCTCTGCCGGCGCGCGCTTCGAGAGCTTTCGGGATGCGCTCGCGGACGATTTCAACACGCCAAAGGCCATGGCCGAAGTGGCCGAGCTGGTAGTGGAAGCGAATCGCGAAGAGATTCGCGGTGCGCCTGACGCCGTTGCGCAAATGCTGGGGCTCTTGGGACTTGGCTCTCTGACCAAAGAGAAGGAGCTCGGCAAGGCGATGGAGGCGGATGTCGCCCTTCCGATCTCCGCAAAGAAGATCCCCCGACCCGAGGCATTGCTTGCCGAACGGGAGGAGGCGCGGGCGGCGAAGGACTTCGCGCGGGCGGATGAGATCCGGGATCGGCTGGCCGCGATGGGGTGGGAGGTCCGGGATTCGGCTGAGGGCGCCAAGTTGGTGCCCAAGGCTTAGACGTGGCCGACGGTCAGATCATCTACGGGCGGCGGCCAGTCGAGGAGGCCGAGCGGGGGAAGCGGGCGGTGCGGCGCATTTGGCGTGCCCCCGACACGCCTGCCGAGGAGCTCGAGCGGCTTTGCGGCTCGCCGGACCATCAGGGGTTCGTCGCCGAGGTCGATCCGTATCCGTATGTCGACTCCGACGCGTTGCTGGAGCGCAAGGACGGGTTGATCGTCGCGCTCGACCAGGTACAGGACCCGCGCAACCTGGGGGCGATCTGCCGCTCGGCCGAGTTCGCCGGAGCGGTTGGCGTGGTGATCCCGGAGCGCCGCTCGGCCGAGGTCACCGCGGTCGCCTGCAAGGCATCGGCCGGCGCCGTCGAGCACCTGGACATTGCCCAGGTGCGCAACCTCGCCGACTGGCTCGGCGATGCCCGAGCCGCGGACTTCTGGATCTGGGGCGCTGATGCGGCGGGCGACAAGCCGCCCTGGAAAATCCACCTCGTCGGCCCCACGGTCCTCGTGCTCGGTGGGGAGGGGAAGGGAATCAGGCCGCGCGTCGCCTCGGCTTGCGACGGCCTGGTGGCCTTGCCGCGTTTGGGCGAGGTCGAGTCCCTCAACGTCTCCGCCGCCGCAACCGCGCTGATCTTCGAGGCGGTCAGGCAGGGCCAGAACAGCGAGCTCTGAGTCGGATCGACGCGCTTCGCGCGCGGCGCCCTGGCTAGCACCTGCAACGGCGATTGCAATTTCTCGCAAATTGGGGTTGACAGAACTCCGCTGGACGGTCAGAATGCCGCGCCAACAAGGGTGAAGCTCAGCTTGAGTCTGAGCTTCAACCAGTCCATACAGGGCGCCACAGGGGAGGTACCGGCGCCACGACCCTTCGTCTCAAAGGAGAAGGATCAGTGGCTCTATCGTCGCCTACGCAGGAATTGCGACTCCCCACCGGCCATTTCAACGGCTCCACGCGGCCCAGTACTAACCCTCAACCTGAGCTTGATGACCATTACCTGGTCGCTCTGGCCAAGGAGGGGCGAACCGATGCCTACGACACGATCGTGCGCCGCTACCGCGGCTTCGTCCGCCTCAAGGCCTCGTCCTACTTCCTGCTCGGGGGAGAGAGCGACGACCTGATCCAGGAAGGGTTGCTCGGCCTCTACAAGGCGATTCGCGACTACCGCAGCGATCGCGAGTCGAGCTTCCGCAGCTTCGCCGAGCTCTGCATCACCCGGCAGATCATCACCGCGGTGAAGACGGCGACCCGCAACAAGCACACGCCGCTCAACCAGTACGTCTCCTTCAGCCAGACGCCCGCCGCCGCGGGCGACTCTGACACGACCCTCGACGAGATCCTGCCCGGGCCGAGCGTCGCCGACCCGGTCAACCAGGTGATCGCCGGCGAAGAGTTGGCGAGCCTCGTCTCCTGCCTCTCGGGCACCTCCGGCGTCCTGTCGGACCTCGAGAGCCGCGTCCTCTCCCTATACCTGGACGGCCACTCCTACGAGGCGACGGCGGAGCGCCTCGAGTGCGACACCAAGACGGTCGACAACGCCCTGCAGCGCGTCAAGCGCAAGGTCGCGGCTCACCTGGAGTCGCGCGAGGTGCTTGCCTGAGGCCCGCTGAGCAGGGGGGAGCCGAGCGTCGCGAGCGGCATCAGCGGACCCGGCACGACCCATGCCGTTGAGCAAGGTGGACCGCGATCGGCGAGCTCATCCGGGTACCGTAGTCCAACCCGTGGCCGATTCGATGACCCCGGCAAGGCGCAGCGCGCTGATGGCGCGGGTCAAGACTCGTGACACGGCGCCCGAGTTGGAGCTGCGACGAGCGCTGTGGGCGGCGGGGGTGCGCGGCTGGCGCCTCCACCCCCGTCAGGTGCCCGGTCGTCCGGACGTCGCCTGGCTTGGACGGCGGGTCGCCGTGTTCGTCGACGGCGCGTTTTGGCATGGCCATCCCGACTACTACTGGGGTCAGTCGGGCCGGTTCTGGGACGAAAAGATCGATCGCAACCGCAGCCGCGACGAAAAGGTCACCCGCGAGCTGGTTGAGCGTGAGTGGACCGTGCTGCGTCTGTGGGACTTCGAGGTCGAACGCAACCCCCCGCAGTGCGTCGAGCTGATCCGCGCAGCGCTCGAGTCGGCCGGCTGACCCCCTCTTTCAGGCGGCGAGCGACGCGGGCGAGCCGGCGTCGCTCAACTGAGCATCGAGTGCCGCGGCGAGCGACTCGGCGATCCGCCGGGCCAACAGTGGGGGCACGGCGTTGCCGATCTGGCGCGCGATACTGGTCATCGCTTGGTTCTCGGGCAGGGCGAAGCTGTCGGGGAAGCTCATGCAGCGAGCTGCCTCTCGCACGGTAATAGGGCGGTGCGCGGAGGGGTGCAGGTAGCGACCTTTCTCCGGCTTGAAGAACTCGGTCCTGATCGTGTAGGCGGGCCGGTCCCACCAGAGCCGGCCGAAGACGTCGGTCGTGCCGGTGGGCTTCTCGCGCCAGCAGCGCGGAACGAGATCTCCCAGGCCGGCGCGATCGAGGTTTCGCTGCATCGCGAACCGGTTACCGCCGTCGCGGGGCACGGCCTTGTAGCGGCGCACGCTCTCGGGGCGAGGGTTGCGACGTCGATGCCAGCGCTTGCCGTCCGGTCGCAGCGGCAGCCCGGCAACCGCCTCGCGGAAGCTCACCCAGGGTTGGCGCGATTCTCCCGGCGAGGCATCCTCTCCGTGGGTCTTTTCGGGCCAGGGGACCGCTCCGGAGCGGACGCCGATGACGATCGCTCGACGACGCCGCTGGGGCACACCGAAATCGGCGGCGTTGAGAACCTCGCCCTCGACCTGGTATCGAAGCTTCTTTGCCCGTTTGTTGAACTCCGCGTACTCGGCTGACCGCAGCAGCTCCGGCACGTTCTCCATGACGAAAGCCGCCGGGCCGATCTGTTCGAGGGCCCGCAGGTACTGTCGCCACAGACCGCGTCGCTCGAATCCGACCGCGTCGCGATTGAGCGGCGAAAAGCCCTGGCAGGGAGGGCCGCCGACGAGGACGTCAGCGCTGGGGAAGCTCGCCACGTCCTCGATCGGAGCCTCGGCCACGTGGTGGCCGAAATTGAGCCGGTAGGTCTCCGCCGCATCCGGGTCCGACTCCACCGCGAAGATCGAGCGAAAGCGCTTGCTGTCCTCGAATCCGCGGGTAAGGCCCCCGCAGCCGGCGAACAGGTCGATCAGGGTGTAGCGGGACACCGCGGGCACGATACGGCGCGACCCGGCGGGAGCCGGCAAGCCTGCAAGTTGCCGCCCGCTGGGAGGCGATGCCTTAGCCTGCCGCATGTGTCGGCGCTTCCTTTTGTCTCCGATCTCCTCGGCTGGACCGTGCCTACCTCTCGTTCGCCGTCGAAGCCGAATATGGCTGATGGAAGCAGCAAAACCAGTGTGGCGATAGCCACCAAGATGCTCGAAAGCCTGGGAATCACCCATCAAATTCCCCATGTAGGCCAAACCGCCGGCACGCGATTGGAGGAAGCTATTGAGCGGCACCTCTCCGAAGAGCTTCCCACTGCGATCGGCAAGGCGCCGCTCACGGTCAGCCGTCGGGCCCCGATTGCCGAGTTCTCCCAGTACGAACACCTTGCCCAGCTAGAGCGCCTGATCGAGGCCGACAAATCGATGACGCTGCGCGCCTCGATCGGGACCGACTACGTGATCAAACCCGATGTAACGGTCGGGCTCGAACTCGGATGGGACGAATCGATTTATCTGCACGCAGCGATCCCCTGCAAGTGGACGCTGCGATCCGATCGGGCGCAGAACGTTCGCCACGAGGCGGTGATCTTGATCCGTCACCGTCGCGGCAGGCTTCCCCACATCGCCACCGTGACCGCTGAGCCTCTGCCGACGAGGTTGGCCTCGCTTGCACGCGGAACCGCCGAGGTCGACGCTGTCTACCACGTTGCCCTCGACGAGCTGCGCGCCGCTTGCGTTGCGGTTGGCAGCCGGAAGCAGATCGGGGTTCTCGAAGAGCTGACGACTCACGATCGACTCCGTGACCTCTCGAGGCTGGGTACCACGCTCTCGATCTGAAGACGCGGGCGAGGTCGATTTCTTCTCCGTGTACTGCCCGGAAAACGCAGGGGTATATTTAGTGCCTGCCGATGATGTGTCTCCGAACATCGACTGCCTCCGGGTAGATCCATCCCGGAACAAGCAGAGCAAGCACGTCCGTTGGGCGCGCGACTATGAACTGCCCGCCTAGCTCAACTGGCAGAGCACCCGATTTGTAATCGGGAGGTTTCCGGTTCAACCCCGGAGGCGGGCTCTCAACTCAGGCCGGTCAGCCGTCCCTGCCGCCCAGCAGCCTTGCCTTCTCGGCGGCGAACTCCTCGTCGGTGAGGGTGCCCTTGTCGTGCAGCTCGGCGAGACGCTCGAGGTTGCGCAGACGGGCTTCTTCGCCATCCGTGGTCGCTTCGCCTTCGTCGCCGCCCCGCCGCTCCGGCAGGCGCAGCTTCGCGGCCCCCTCGCTCACCCGCTCGCCGATGTTGGCGCCCTTCACCGCGCCGACCACGCGGTCCCTGGCGCCGCCGAAGTAGTCGCCGATCGCCGCGTCGGGGAATTCCTCTTCGGACTGCCTACGCAGCTCGTGGATGCCGAAGGCGACGAAGCCGGCGACGATCAGCGCGGTCAGAAAGGAGCGCAGGTTCTGCACCGAGGCGGAGAGGAACCAGAAGCAGACGAGGACCGCGAGGCCGGCGTAGACGTAAGGCGCGTAGTCGCGCAGGAAGGGCGCCGTGAAGCGGCGGCTCGCCCGCGCCGAGCCGGTCGGCGAGCCCAGCCAGCCGGCGAGCACGAAGAGCACGCCGAAAACGATCACGGTCGTCGCGATGCCGGCCATCAGCGAGGTGCCGATCGACCAGGCCGCTTCGGCGGCCGGCTTGACGCTTTCTTCCTTGACCAGCTGATCGACGACGATCCCGCCGGCGACCGAGCGGGCGACGATCACCGCGAAGCCGGCGGCGATCAGGCCGACGCCACAGAAGAGCACGGTCACCCAGCGCCCGTCGCGCGAGATGTAGATCGCCACGCCGAAGCAGAGCAGCGTCAGCAGCGTGAGCACCAGCGCCAGGCCCTTGACCCCGATCACGATGTCCTGCGCCGTCTTCAGCTGATCGGATCGCAGGATCGTCACCTGCCCCGCGTCGGGGGGCAGCTTTTCCGCCAGCTGGGCGCCGATCCCCACCTGGTCGGCGAGGTTGGTGACGAGGCTGCCGAGGTTCAGCGTCACTTCCCCTTCGCTCGTCTCGACCGCTTCTTTCTTGTCTTCGAGCACGGCGAGCAGCTGTTCGTGCGCGGCCCGGTTGGCGTCCTTCCAGAGATCTTGCGCGGTCGAGCTCTGCAGCACCTCTTCGGCGCCGCTGCCCGCCACCTGGCGCAGGCCACCCGACACGGGCCCGGCTAGCTCCTTGGTTTCGCCGGGCAGGATGCCTTCGAGTTCTTTTTCGACGTCGACGTTGGCGTAGAGCTGATCGACGAGGTAGTCGCCCACCGCCGAGCGGATCTCTTCGTTCTGGATCATCCGGCCGCTGGTGTCGACCCAGTCGTCGGTGTTGAGCGCCTGACGCTCGGTCCAGATCGCGAAGACGCTGAGGAAGGCGAAGATCGAGCCGAGCACCACCAGGCCCTTGACCGTGCGTCGCCGTGCGCGGCTCATGGGCTGGAATGCTATACGTGACCACGTGAAGCTGGAAGGCATCCACCACATCACGGCGATCACCGCCGACGCGCAGAAGAACGTCGACTTCTACGCGGGGGTGCTCGGCCTGCGCCTGGTGAAGAAGACGGTCAACCAGGATCAGCCGACCGTCTACCACCTCTTCTTCGCCGACGAGAAGGGCAGCGCCGGCTCGGACCTGACCTTCTTCGAGTTCCCCGGCGTCCCCGACGGTCGGCCGGGCGCCGGCGACGTTCACCGCATCGTCTGGCGGGTCAGCTTGCACGCGGCGCTCGACTTCTGGGACGAGCGGCTCGGCAAGCACGGCGTCGAGACCCAGCGCGCCGGCTCGACCCTGCGCTTCTCCGACCCCGAGGGGCTCGACCACGAGCTGGCGGTGGTCGACGTCCCCGACGAGCCGCTCAGCGCCGAGCATCCGGAGGTGCCCGCCGAGCTGGCCCTGCAGGGCTTCCACGCGGTCTGCGCTTACGCGGCGATGCCGGATGCGAGCGCCCGCCTGCTCGAGACGCTCGGGTTCGAGTCGACCTCGGCCGGTTGGGAGGCGCGCGGCGAGAAGCGCGGCGGCCTCTACCTCTACGACGACCCTCCCGAGCAGCGCTCGCGGCAGGGCGCCGGCAGCGTCCATCACGTCGCCTGGGCCTCGAAGATCGACGACTACGAGGCGTGGCGGGAGCGGGCGATCGAGGGCGGGGCGCAGCCGACGCCCTTCATCGACCGCTTCTACTTCCGCTCGATCTACTTCCGCGAGCCGAGCGGCGTGCTCTTCGAGATCGCCACCCTCGGGCCCGGCTTCACCGTCGACGAGCCGCTCGAGCACCTCGGCGAGAAGCTCTCCCTGCCGCCCGACTACGAGCACCTGCGGGCCGAGGTCGAACCGAACCTGAGGCCGATCGTCAACCCGCGCGCGGCCCGCACCGGGTGAGCGAGAGCTTCGTCTGGCGGGACGCCGGGCGGGTCGTCGTCTTCCGCCGCGACGCCGTCGCCGACTCGCCCCGAATCCTGCACGAGCACGGCTTCGCCGGGTTCGAGCTGCTGACCACCCCGCGCGCGCTGCCCGGCGCGCCGGAGCTGGAGGCCGCCGCCAAGGCGGTCCACGCGGTGCCCGCGGGGCAGGTGCCCGAGGCCGCTGCGGCGCTGCTCGAGCGGGCGCGAGCGCCGCAGCTCGTAGCCCTCGGCGGCGGCCGCACGATCGACACCGCGAAGGCGGTCGCGGCGGTAAGCGGCGCTCGCGTCGCGGCTGTCCCGACGACCCTCTCCGGCGCCGAGATCACCGGCATCCATCGCCTGCCGGCCGGCGCCGAGTCAATAGTGCGACGGATGGTCCGCCCCGACCTGGCGATCGCCGACCCGGAGGCGATGACCGGCCTCGCCGATCCGGCGCTCCGCGCCAGCGCGATGAACAGCCTCGCCCACGGCGCCGACTCGCTCTACACGCCGCTCGCCAACCCGGTCGCAGAGATGGCCGCGTTACGCGGCGCCACTCTGATCGCCGCCTCGCTCGACGAAGCCCGCGAGGCGCGCAACCGCGCCGCCCTAGCCCAGGGCTCGCTGCTCTGCGCCTACGCGATCGACTCCGCCGCCTTCGGAATCCACCACGTCATCTGCCAGACCCTCGTCCGCATCTGCGGCACCCCGCACGCCGAGACCAACGCCGCGATCCTGCCCCGCGCGATGGCCTTCATGGCTCCCCGCGCTCTCGAACAGCTCACCAAGCTGGCGGAGGCGATCGGAACCGACCCGCGGGACATCGAAGCTCGCATCCTCGACTTGGGCGGCAACCCAGCTGGTCTTGGAGAGCTGGGCGCGGACCGAACCAAGCTCGACGAAGCACTGGAGGCCATGCTCGCGCGCCCGGAATTGGCGTTCTCTCCGAAGCCCCCGACGCGCGAGGATCTACAGGACCTGATCGAGCGCTCGTGGTAGGGAGCCGGGTGCCCCCTCAACCAGGTAACTCCCGCCCCTAACCCGTGTAGCGCAGGTAGTGACCGAGGAACGCCTCCACGCCTACCACGCCTACACCCGCGCCCACAGCGTCAACTGGCCCCTCTACCTGCTGGCCAGGGCCCTGGTGACCCCGTTCCTGCTGCTCTACCTGCGCCTCGGCCGCACCGGCCGCGAGTACGGCCGCGTCGACGGCGGCCTGATCGTCGCCGCCAACCACCGCAGCTTCCTCGACCCCTTCGCGATCGGCGCGACGCTGCCCTGGCGGCGGCCGATGAACTACGTCGCCAAGGTCGAGCTGTTCGAGCGGCGCCGGCAGGGCTGGCTGCTCTCGCGCCTCGGCGCCTTCCCGATCCGCCGTGGCGAGTCGGACGAGCTGGCGATGACGACGGCCCGGCTGGCGGTCGAACGCGGCGGCACCGTCTGCATCTTCCCCGAGGGCACGCGCATCCGCCGCGGCACCCTGGCGGCGCCCAAGCGGGGCGTCGGCAGGCTGGCGCTGCAGACCGGCGCGCCTGTCGTGCCGACCGCCGTCTTCGGCAGCGAGCGGGTGCGGCGCCGCTGGCGCATCCGCCCGCGCCAGGTGCGGGTGCGGCTCGGCAAGGCGATGACCTTCCCCACGGTCGACGAGCCCTCGCCGCCGCTGGCCGAATCGGTCACGGCGCGGATCTGGCCCAACGTGCTCCTGCAATGGGAAGAGATGGGCGGCCTGCCGCCGATGCGCCGCACCGCGGTGATCGGCGCCGGCAGCTGGGGCACCGCGGTTGCCGTGCTGCTCGCTCGCGGCGGGCTCGAGGTGCAGCTCGGCGCCCGCACCGCCGCGCAGGCGGCCGAGCTGGCCGCGGCGGCCGAAAACCGGCGCTATCTGGAGGGAGTCGCGCTGCCCGAGTCCGTTCGGGTGCGACCGGCGGCCGAGATCGAGCTCGCCGGCCTCGACCTGCTCTGCCTGGCGATCCCCTCCGGCTCCCTGCCGCAGGCGGTCGGCGCGATCGCCGACCGGGTCAGCGACCGCTCCTCGGTGCTGCTGCTGAGCAAGGGGGTCGTTGCCCCGCTCGGCCGGCTTCCGGCCGAGTACGTCGGCGAACGGATCCGCGCCCGCGCGGTCGCCTCGCTGGGCGGTCCGGCGCACGCCCGCGAGGCCGTCTCGGGCTCGGCCGCCCTCGTCCTCGGTTCGGCCGACGGGGACCTGCGCGACCAGCTCGGCGAGGNCTTCGACCGGGCGGGGCTCGTCTGCGAGCGAACGCGCGACGTGACCGGCGTGGAGATGGCCGGCGCCGCGAAGAACGCCGCCGCGCTCGCCGCCGCCGCGACCGAGCCCTTCGGCCTCAACGCCGCCGGCATCGCCGCGGCTCAGGTCTGGCGCGAGTGCATCGCCTACGCGATCGACCGTGGCGCCGAGCTGGAGACCTTCGCCGGCCTGGCCGGCGTCGGCGACCTGACCGCGACCGTGCTCGCGCCCGCGAGCCGCAACCGCCGCGCCGGCGAGCTGCTCGGCCGCGGCACGCCCGCCGCGGAGATACCGGCGATCGTCGGCCAGGCCTCAGAGGGCCTCGACGCGGTGCCGCTGCTCGCCGCGGCGCTCTCGGCGGCCGGCGGTCCGGCCGAGGCGCTCGAGGGCCTCGCGGCGCTGATCCGCGGCGAGATCGACGCCGAGACGTGGGTGGCCGGCCTGCGCCTCGGCGAGCGGTCGCGCAAGGAAGCGGCATGACGCGACCAATACGCTTCACCCGTGAGCGGCCCCGAGGAGAACGTCGAGCCGGCGAGCCTCGATCCCGCCGCCAAGGCGGAGCTCGACAAGGCCTTCGCCGAGCTCTACCGCGACCACCTCAAGGACGTCTACTCCTACGCCTATTACCGGGTGGGGAACCAGCACGACGCCGAGGACCTCACCGAGCAGGCCTTCCTGCAGGCCTACCGCCACTTCGACCGGGCACGGCGCGAGTCCGGCGGCCGTCCGCTGCGGCCCTGGCTGATTCGCATCGCCCACAACCTCGCGCTCAACTACTACCGCGACCGCTCGCGGCGGCCGCAGACGCCGCTGGAGAGCGCCGACCCGATTCCGGCGCGGCACGGAACCGAGGCGATCGCCGAGGGGCGCGAGGAGCTGCGTCAGGTGATCGAGAAGCTCGACGGCCTGCCGGACGATCGCCGCGACGCGCTGATCATGCGCTTCGCGCTCGGCATGGACAACCGCGAGATCGCCCGGGCGCTGGGCCGCAGCGACGGCGCCACCAAGGTGCTGATCCACCGCGCGATCAAGCAGCTCGAGGAGGCGATGGCCGATGAGTGAGGCGAGCGAGCGACTGACCGGCAGCACCTGGGACGTCGAGCGCCTGCTTGGCGACGCGCTGCGGCCGATCGAGCCGCCCGAGCGTCTCTCCGGCCGTTTCGAGGACACCCTCACGGCGGTCACCCAGGCCGCGGCCGAGGAGCTCTCCGATTGGGCCGAAGAGCTCTCTGAGAGCGAGCTGCTGGCGCTGCGCGACCCGCGCAACTGGGTGCGCCCGGTCGTCGCGGTGGGCGCCGGTGGGGTCGCCGGCGGCGCCCTCGTCCTGCTCGAGCTGCGCCGCCGCGGCCGCCGGCAGACGAAGAGCCGCCTGCGCTCGCTCAGCGATCGCGTCGGGCTCTAGAGCAGCGAGCCGAAGAGCGCGACCGCGACGTAGAAGGCGCTCAGCCAGATCGCGTAGCGGCGCGGGGCGAAGCCCGCGACAAGCAGGCCGAGCGCGCCGGTCAGCAGGTGGAACGCGTTCGCCCAGCCGTTGACCGAGGCCAGCCCGACCGCTTCGCGCAGGTCGTCGGGGCGGGCGAAGGAGGAGTCGAAGAAGAAGCCGGCTACGCCGTAGACGAACAGCCCGGCGGCGACCAGCGTCGCGTACAGACGGACCGGGCTCGCTTCCTCCATGCGCGGCGATTGTAGGCTGCGCTCCCGCGATGGCGACCTGCTACCGGCACCCAGACCGTGAGACCGGCGTCTCCTGCTCCAACTGTGGGCGGCCGATCTGCCCCGACTGCATGACGCCGACGCCGGTCGGCATGCGCTGCCCCGAGTGCGCCAGGGATCGGACGCGGGTGACGCGCGGCGCGGTCGCGCCAACCCATTACGACGCCCCCGCGACCTACGTCCTGATCGCCCTCAACGTCGCCGCCTACCTGGTCGAGATCGCGGGCGGCAGCGGCGGGCTCTCTCCCAGCAACGGCTCGGTCGTCTTCGACTTCGGCCTCTTCGGCCCGTTCGTCGCCGAAGGGGATTGGTACCGCCTGCTGACCGCTGGATTCCTCCACGCCAGCCTGCTGCACATCGGCTTCAACATGTTCGCCCTCTACTTCCTCGGCCGTATCCTCGAGCCCGGCATCGGTACGGCGCGCTTCGTCGCCCTCTACTTCGCCTCGCTTTTCGCGGGCTCGCTTGGGGCGCTCCTGCTCGACCCGAACAACCTCACGATCGGCGCCTCGGGCGCCGTCTTCGGCATCTTCGGCGCGACCTTCGTGATCGCTCGCCATCGCCGAGTCGACAATCTCGCCGCCTCGATCGGCGTGATTCTCCTGCTCAACTTGGCGATTACGTTCACGTATCGCGAAATCAGCGTCGGCGGACACATGGGCGGCCTCGCCGCCGGTGTCCTCTGCGCCCTCGTCATCGTCGCCGGCGAGCGTGGCATGCTCGGGCCGCGCCGCCTTCCCCTGGAACTGGCGGCGATGGTCGCGATCGCGGTCGTCTCGATCGCCGCCGCGATCGCCGTCGCCTGACCGCCCGACCCGGCCGGGTCATTGGGGCGCTCTGACTTCCGCGAAGCCGATATTTCCCGGTGGGTCGACCAGATCGGGGTGCAGGATGTGGGCGAGCAGCTCGACGCCGTCGACCAGGCGCGGCCCGGGGCGGGAGAAGGTCGAAGCGGCGTCCACGGCATAGACCCGCGCGGCGCCCAGCGCCGCGATCCGATCCCAGTGCGCGACCGCCTGCGCGTGCGATTCGCTC
>JGI24034J26672_10000101_pt1 | contig 14362 bp, 10 predicted proteins | sample KBSSwiS2withPhiX_FD_26672 | JGI IMG/M metagenome (IMG submission 26672)
ACTTGGCGACGAGCCGGTCGCGGCGCTCCTGGGCGGCCGCGGCGGCGGCACGGCGGCGCACCTCGGTCGCGGTCAGCCCCGCCTCCTCGGCGGCGGCACCCACCAGCGTCGCTTCCTCGGGCCGCTCGCCGAGCGGCGCGGCGGCGTCGCCGAGCCGGAAGGCGAGCGCGGTGATGTTGTCGCGCCCGCCCGCCGCGTTCGCCTCGTCGACCAGCGCGCGCACCGCCTCGCGCATCGAGGGGGCGGCGGCGAGGATCTCGGCGATGCGCTCCTCGGCGACCATCGTCGTCAGCCCGTCGGAGCAGAGCAGGAAGACGTCGCCGGGCGCCGCGGGCACGGTCTGCAGGTCGACCTCGACGTCGGGCTCGGGCCCCAGCGCCCGGGTGATGATCGAGCGCTGCGGGTGGTCCTCGGCCTGGGCGTCGGTGATCTGGCCCTTGCGGCGCATCTCCTCGACCAGCGAGTGGTCGCGGGTCAGCTGCTCGAGCCGGCCGCGGCGCAGCCGGTAGGCGCGGCTGTCGCCGACGTGGCCGATGCCGACCTCTTCCTTCCCCGCGTCGACGATCGCCGCGGTGATCGTCGTCCCCATCCCGGCGCGCGAGGCGTCGGCCCGGGCGAGGTCGTGGATCCGCCGGTTGGCCGCCTCGATCGTCTCGCGCAGGAAGCGTTCCGGCGGCCCCTCGGGCAGGTCGCGGTCGAAGGCGTCGGCGGCGGCCTTCGAGGCGACCTCGCCCGCCTGCGCGCCGCCCATGCCGTCGGCGACGACGAAGATCGGCGCACGGACGAAGAGCGAGTCCTCGTTCTCGCTGCGCTGCCGACCGGTGTCGGTGCGGAAGGCCTGGTCGTCGACCCGCAGCACTCCTGGCTAGCCCCCCGCCTCGAAGCGGAACTCGGTGTCGCCGATCCGCACCACGTCCCCGTCGATCAGCTCGGCCTCGCCGTGCAGCTCGGCGTCGTTGAGCAGCGTGCCGTTGGTCGAGCTCATGTCTTCGACGTAGGCGTGGCCCTCACGGGAGAAGATCCTCGCGTGCAGGCCGGAGGCGTAGCGGTCCTCGATGCGCAGGTCGGCTTCGCCCGAGCGGCCGATCGAGAGGCCGCCGATCAGGTCGAAGCGCTCGCCCTCGCGCAGCCCGCCGCCGCGCAGCGCGACCAGCCATGCCTCGCCCCCCGCGGCGGCGCCGTCGAAGGCCGGCACGGGGTGGAATCCGGTCGCGTCGGGCGCCGGCGCGACGGTGCCGCGCAGGTCCTTCAGGGCGCTGCGCGCGATCCAGAGCAGGAAGAGGTAGAGGACGGCGAGGAAGCCGAACTTGAGCGCCACACTGATCGGGTCGTAGTCCACGGCCTCAGCACACTAGAGCCAAGTGAGGCGCTACTGCTCGACGTCGAAACGGAAGGTCGTGGTGCCCAGGGTGACCTGGTCGCCGGCGTTCAGCCGGGTCGAGCCGACGCGACGGCCGTTGACCTTGACGCCGTTGGTCGAGCCGAGGTCGGCGATCGTCCACTCGCCGCTCGCCGAACGGCGCAGCTCGGCGTGCCGGCGCGAGACGTTGGGGTCGCGCAGGACGCAGTCGGCGTCGCGCGAGCGGCCGATCGTCGCCCGGGCGGAATCGAGCACGTAGCGGCGGTCGTCGAGGGCGACGACGGCGCGGGTCGCCACCTCGGCGCGGTGCGAGGGACCCTCGGCTGGCTTCGGCGCCTCGCGCACGGCCGAGTAGACCATCGTGTGGCCCTCCTCGCCCTGGCTCGGCGCGGCGCCCTCGTGGGCGGGCGGCTTGACGAGGCGCGCCTGGATGCCGAACTCGCCGAGGCGCAGGCGCTCGTCGGTCTGGAAGGCGACGGTGGGCCGGGTCAGCAGGTCGTAGCCACGCCGCCGCGCGTGCTCCAGCAGGTAGCCGGAGAGCTCCTGCTCGAGCGAGCGCTCGTAGCCCTCCAGCCGGGTGCGGTCCTTGCCGGAGAGGTAGACGGTGTACTCGTTGGGGACGTAGACGCGGGCGACGCCGGCGGTCTTGTGGGCGTCCATCTCCTTGGCCAGTTTGCGGGCCAGCTCGACCGGCTGCACCTCGGAGCTGAAGGCGCGGCTGAAGACCCCCTCGACGAGGCCTTCGATCCGACTCTCGAGGCTGCGTAGGACGCTGATTGGGAGATCCTAGACGGATGGAGGAGCCGGTCAGGGGAGCAGGACGCCGTGGCCGAGGGCGAGCCAGGCGCCGAGCGTCGCGGCGGCGACCAGGGCGCCGGCGCGCAGTCCGAAGGGCGCGCGGGCGCGCGGCAGCTCGTCGGCGAGCAGCTCGAGCGAGTCCTCGATCGCCGCGCCGAGCTCCTCGAGACTGGGCCGGCGAGCGGGGCGCGGGCTCAGCGCGGCGTCGATCGCGTCGCTCAGCTCGCGGGGCAGGTCGGGACGCGGGCGGCGCAGCGAGCGCGGGCGGGCGCCGATCGCGCGGGCGGTGGCCGCGGGGGTGGCGCGCCGGTTGGGGTTCTCGCCGCTCCAGCACTCGTACAGGGTGAGGGCGAGCGAGTAGACGTCGGCCTCGGGGCCGGCGGCGGCGCCCTCCGCCTGCTCGGGGGACATGTAGGCGAGCGTGCCGACGACGTCGCCCGGCGCGGTCAGCGAGGCGCCGTCGGCGAGACGGGCGATGCCGAAGTCCATCAGCTTGGCGCGGAACTCCCCCTCCGGGGCGACGACGACGTTCTGCGGCTTGATGTCGCGGTGGACGACGCCGCGCGAGTGGGCGTGGTCGAGCGCCTCGCAGAGGTCGGCGCCGATCTCGCCGATCTCGCGGTCGCTGAGCGCCCCTTCGCGGCCCAGCCGCGCGAGGGTCGAGCCCTCGACCAGCTCGGTGACGAGCAGGGCGTTGCCGTCCTCCTCGCCCATCTCGTAGAGGGTGACGATGCCGGGGTGGTTGAGCCGCGCCGCCGCCTGGGCCTCGCGCAGCACGCGTCTGCTCGCCTCGCCCCGCGACTCGATCGCCTTGACCGCGACGGCCCGCTCGAGGCGACCGTCCCAGGCCTCGTAGACGACGCCGAAGCCGCCGCTGCCGATGCGGCGCTCGATCAGGAAGCGGTTGAGGACGAGCGAACCGACCACTGCACTTCCGCCTTTCGCCGCGAATCCGCTTCCTCCTGCGACATACTGCCCGCTACTTGGAGGATTCCCTCGCATCCCGGCCGGGGCGTCGAGCGCGCCCGCCACGCCGTCCAGAACGGCAGCAGATCATGCTGCGGCGCGGTGCGGCCCTGGCCGCCGGCCTGCTCGTCCTGATCCTGGTCGTGCTCGGCGTGCGCGGTTGCCTCAACGCCCGCAAGCACCGCGCACTGAGCGACTACGCCCGCAACGTCACCCAGATCGTCGACGAGACCGAACAGAGGAGCAAGGCGTTCTTCGAAAAGCTGGAAGACCCGGGCAGCCTCTCGGTGACCGAGTTCGTCGCCGAGGTCAACGCCGATCGCAGCGCGATGGACGGCTTCGTGGCGCGGGTCGACGGGCTCGACACCCCCGGCGACATGAGCAACGCCCAGGACTCGCTTGAGCTGGTCTACGAGCTGCGCGGCAGCGCGATGGAAGAAATCGCCGAGCAGATGAGCACCGCGCTGGGCGACGTGGGCTCGGAGAAGGCGACGGAAAAGATCGCCAAGCAGATGAGCGTGCTGACGGCGAGCGACGTCCTCTACGCCGAAGTCGCGCGCCCGGAAATCAACGGCGTGCTCGCCGACAACGGGATCGAGGGCGACGACGTGCCGAAGAGCGTCTTCGTCCCCGACCCGACCGAGTGGCTCGACGAAAGCGCGATCGTCGCCGCGCTCGGCTCGGTCAGCGGCTCGAGCACCGAAAGCGAAGTGCCCGGCGTGCACGGCCTCGGCCTGCTCGGCACCAGCGTCAACGGCACCGAACTGGCCGCCGAAGGGACGACCTCGGTGACGGCGGAAGAAACGCCCGAAGTCGAAGTCACCGTGCAGAACCAGGGCGAATCGACCGAGAACGGGATCACCGTCTCGGTCACCGTCAGCGGCGGCGAAACGCTGCAGCAGGACATCGCCAGCCTCGAAGCCGGGGTGGAAGAAACGGTGACTATCCCGCTGGCGCGGACCCCGAAAGGGGAAGTGACGCTCGAAGTCGAAGCGGAGCCGGTGCCGGGCGAGGAAGTCTCCGAAAACAACGAAGCGTCTTACACCGTCGTCTTCGAATGAGGCGGGCGGACCGCCCGTCCCTCGTCCGATGAGAGTCGCCTTCCTCGGTCCGGCCGGCACCTTCACCGAAGACGCCCTCAAGGAGGCGTCGGCGGAGGAGCTGGAGCTGGAGCGCCTGCCTACGGTCCACGACGCGATCGTGGCGGTCGAGCGGGGTGAGGCGGAGCGGGCGTTCGTGCCGTTCGAGAACTCGATCGAGGGGTCGGTGCGCAGCACGCTCGACACGCTCGCCTTCGATACCGAGGCGGTGACGATCGCCGGTGAGCACGACTTCCGCATCCACGCCCACCTGATCGCGCGCGAGGGGGTCGAGCTCGACCGGGTCGCGGCGGTCCTCTCCCACCCCCAACCGCTCGCCCAGTGCGCCGGCTTCCTGCGCGAGCACCTGCCCGGGGTCGAACGGCGCAGCGTCAGCAGCACCGCCGAGGCGGTGCGGATGGTGAGCGAGTCGGTGCGGCCCTGGGCCGCGATCGGCGCGCGGGCCGCCGCCGAGCTCTACGGCTGCGTCGTGCTGCGCGAGGGGATCGAGGACCAGCCCGACAACGTCACCCGCTTCGTCTGGATCGCCCCGGCCGGCGTAGAGGTCGCCGGCGAGGGACCGTGGCGCACCTCGCTGGTCTTCTCCGAGCTGGGCGCCGACCACCCCGGCGCCCTGGTCGAGGCGCTGCGGGAGTTCTCCGGCCGCGGCGTCAACCTCAGCCGCATCGAGTCGCGGCCGCTGCGCCAGGGCCTCGGCCGCTACATGTTCTTCTGCGACCTGGAAGGGGCGGTGAGCGACCCGCCGATCGCCGAGGCGCTGGAGGCGCTCAGGGCCAAAGCGGAATCCGTTCGGATATTGGGTTCTTACCCGATTGGTTGAGGACGAGCGGGGTGCCCCTCGTCCCGACAAACGGCGATCTAATTAGATCGCCGTTTTGAGTATCCGCCGGTTCGAGGGGCACCCCGCTCGTCCCCCGTCCAGCGCCTGCGTAGAATTCCCGAGCAAGATGGCACGTGTGCTCGTACTGAACGCGACGTATGAGCCGATCAACGTTTGCACGTTGAGGCGTGCCGCTGTCCTTTTGCTGAAGGAGAAAGCGGAGCTGCTGGAGCGGCGAGAGGGAGCTATCCACTCGGAGCACATGACGCTCGAGCGGCCGGACGTGATCCGGCTTGTCAGCTACGTGAGGGTGCCGCGGGAGGCGCACCGGCGCAAGATCACCCGCCGAGCGGTCCTGGCGCGCGATAGCTGGACGTGCCAATACTGCGGTTCGACCAAATCGGGCCTGACCGTCGACCACGTCATCCCGCGCAGCCGCGGCGGCAAATCGGTCTGGGAGAACATCGTCGCCGCCTGCGCCAGCTGCAACCGGCGCAAGGGCAACCGCCTCCCCCGCGAGATCCAGATGCACCCGAAGAAGACGCCGAAGGCGCCAAACCCAAGCATCTTCATCCAGGTGGCGAGCCCCAACATCCCACCCGCCTGGCAGCAATACTTACCCGTCGCCGCCTGAAACGCCGACTAACGGGGGGCGCCATTTGCCGCGCCCTGGCGAGCCGGCGCGGGGATCTGCTCAGATCTGACCAGGCCGGCGGCGGTACGTGCGAGTAGCCGCGTTGCCGCGGAGGAGCCGCGGTCTATCCGACCCCGGTACCGCGGGTTGAACTCCGCCGCCGATATCTGGACGATCCGGATGCGTTCGTGCGCCAGTTCGTTCTCGAGCAGCTTCATTGCCGGGGTTTGAGGTTTCTTGCCCGGTGGCGCATCGCGAAGCTTGACGAGGTCGCCGAGCACGTCCGCGATCCCGTCGACTAGATCCTGGTGGATCCCGTCCCGTTTACCCGCTCGCGTCGGCACCAGCTCTGAGCCGGGTTGGATGCCGATCCAGACATCGGGGAGATGCGTGGCTTCCAGGTAGCGGTGCTCGGTGGGAATCCACTCAGTGAGGGCGTCAGAGAAGCCGCCCGCGTCAACGGCGGAGCCCTCGAGCGGGTCGCAGATGCTGCCTGCCTCGAACAGTCGCACCGTAGGCCACCAGCTCTTTTCGAATTTCCTCCAAATCCGCGTCCGATCCGATTTGGTGGTCATCCGCCCGCCGGGCGCGTCGCTGTGCGGCTCGAAGCGGGCGCTGAGATTGACGAACCAATGCCGGATCTGCTCGGGAAGGATCAGCGTCGTCCGAGGCTTGATCTTCCTCAGCATCGCGGCCCGGTGACGAAGTCCAAGGGTGTAGCGCTGGATCCTCAGGTCGTGATGGTGCAGCCCTGTCCCCCAAGTGGTGAATGCCTCGGTAGGGAGGAACGCCGCCGGAAGGGCGTTGCGACAAATCAGCAGCCAGCCACCATCCTCCTCGACGGCCTCGAGGACCTTGTCGAGGGCGGTCTCGAACATGTAGCCGTTTGAGAGCAGCTCCAAGGGCTCCGACCTCTGCCCTCCGGGCGGCCTTTTCCGCTTGGCTTTCAGGCGAGCCGCCTCTTTCCGCTCGCCCATGTGGACCTTCTCTGCCTGGACGGCGGCCCTGGCGATCAGGCCGCCCGCCTCGGGTAGCCAGAATTCGCGTTGCTCTGCCTCCCGCCGGTCCTCGTCGTCCTTGGGATCCTGGTTGAGGAAGTGGGTCATCCCGGCGACCGAGAGCATCGTCGTCCCCTCTCGTGGACTCGCGTCGAGAATGTTGGCCGGGGGCACGATCGGGTCCTCGCCGCCGCTTACGAAGAGCATTCGCAGGCTGTACTCCGAGAGCCGCTCTTTGTATGACCCCCGGTCCTCCTGGAGGAAGACCTGTTCGAAGATGCGCTGGAAGTAGCCGTAACTCTTCAGCGGCATTCCAGCCACCGTGCCAACGGGTCGAAACGCACCATCCTCGTTCCGCTCGTCGTCGCCGAGCCGGCCCTGAAGCATCGAGTTGATCATCTCCGGGCGCAGGGCATGAAGCACGGATTGCCACTCCTCGGGCTGTGCGAAGGCGGTTGGAGAGAGGGCGCTGATCGCGCCGCCGGAGCAGATAGTCGTACAGCTCGACACGACCTGCGGCCAGGCAAAGAACACCGACTGGGCAACGAAGCCGCCGAGGCTGTAGCCGACGACGTGGACTTTGAGGCTCTCCGGCGTGTCGTCCGAGTCCCTGCCGAGGGTCGTACGGAGCAGCGTTTCAACGGCTTTCACTTGGTCGACCGAGGTCATTTCACCGATGTCGACCAGGTCCGTCGAGGCAGTCTCACCGTTGTCCTCGGCGCGGCCGACCTTCGCTGCGTTTGCGATGCGCTTCATGCTCATCTCATAGAGCGAGGTCGACTCCTTGATCAGTTTTTCCGGGCGTTCCTCGGGATCGAGCAGATCACCGCCCACCATCCACTTGCTCGCGTCGGAGTCAGCCACGATGCTCAGGAGCCATCCCATCCCGATCATGTATTTCAGGAACTGGCGAAAGAGGTCGCCGGCGTCGGTCAGGTACCGCGCCAGAGGAGTCTCGGAGAACGGGCCGTGAAAAGAGCTGTGCATCAGATGCCCAGGGAACGGCGCGACGAGGCAAGCCGCGCCCTCGTCTTCCGCGAGTACTTCCTGCTGACGAAAGATCCAGTCTGAGAGCTGGTAGTAGAACTTCAGCGAGTCCGCCTCGTTGAGGCCGTTGTGGAGAATGAAGAGACGGTTTATCGGCGGTCCATCCGGGCGCTTGAGAAGGCGCACCGAGTGCATGTTCGGGCGGCCGGCGAGGGACTTCCCGTACTCCGCCTTTCGGTTGATTCCGTATATCGGAGCGGAGGGAAAAGGGACGATCGACTCCTCTACGCAAGTCGCACCCTCATCGTCGAGGTGGACGGGAACGGTCCTGGTGAAATGCAGCGCCGGTTTGGGTTTGGGAGTCCACCGGCTTGGCAGCCCCGACCCCCACGCCTCGGCGTGCAAGTTCAGGTTGTAGTCGCGCTCCTCGGCCAGTATCTGGGCAGCGCTGTCCAGATCCGGATGGACGTCCATTCTCCCCTCCCCCTAATCTAAGTTTCCTTAGCGACGCGACCATACAACACCAGCGCACCGCTTCGGCGGGGGACGGCTAGCCGCTCAGCTCTTCCTGCTGGGAGTCCTCAGCGGCGGGGGGCGCGTCGTCGGATTCGACCACCAGGGCAACGGCGCTGACTCGGTCGTCGTCCTTGATGTTCATCACGCGGACGCCCTGGGTGGGGCGGCCCATCAGCGAGATGCCGCCGGCCTGGGTGCGCTGGACCATGCCGTTCTGGGAGATGAAGAGCAGGTCCTGGTGCTCGCGCACGATCAGGGCGCCGGCGAGGCCGCCCTTCTTCTCAGTCAGCTTGGCGGTGAGCACGCCTTTCGTGCCGCGCCCCTTGACCGGGTACTCGGAGATCGAGGTGCGCTTGCCGTAGCCGTTCTCGGTGACGACGAACAGCTCGGTGTCGTCGCGGGCGACGTCCATCGCCAGCACGCGATTCTCCTCGCCGTTCACCTTGGCCGAGACGTTCATCCCTTTCACCCCGGAGGTGTCGCGGCCCATCGAGCGCACCGCGTCCTCGGAGAAGCGCGAGGCGTGGCCGGACTTGGAGACCATCAAGAGGTCGTCTTCGCCCGAGGTGAGCCGCACCTGGACGAGCTCGTCGCCGTCGCGCACCTTGATCGCGATGATCCCGTCGGCGCGGATCGGCGTGTTGTAGGAGAGGAACTCGGTCTTCTTGATCAGCCCCTTGGCGGTGGCGAAGGCGAGGTACTTGTTCTCCTTGAAGTCGCGGGTGGGGATCACGGCCATCACCCGCTCGCCCTCGCGCAGCGGCAGCAGGTTGACCAGGGCGCTGCCTTTGGCCGTGCGCGAGCCCTCCGGCAGCTCGTAGACCTTGAGCCGGTAGACCTTGCCGCGGTTGGTGAAGAAGAGCAGGTAGTCGTGGGTCGAGCAGATGTGCAGGTGGGCGATGTAGTCGTCCTCTTTGAGGTTCATCCCCATCACCCCGACGCCGCCGCGGCGCTGCTGGCGGTAGGTCGCGAGCGGCAGCCGCTTGACGTAGCCGGAAGCGGTCAGCGAGATCACCATCTGCTGGTCGGCGATCATGTCCTCGATGCCGACGTCGCCCTCGAAGTGGGCGATTTCGGTGCGCCGCTCGTCGCCGTAGGAGGCGGCGATCTCGGCCAGCTCCTCCTTGACCAGGCCCAACACCTTCGCCTCGTCGCCGAGGATCGCGCGCAGCTCGCCGATCCGCTCGAGCAGGTCGGCGTGCTCGGCGCGCACCTTGTCGGCCTCCAGCGCGGTCAGGCGCTGCAGGCGCATGTCGAGGATCGCCTGCGCCTGCTCGCGCGAGAGCTCGAATTTCCCGATCAGCCCGTCGCGGGCGGCGTCGGGGTCTTTCGAGGCGCGGATCAGCTTGATCGCCGCGTCGAGGTTGTCGAGCGCGATCAGCAGCCCCTCGAGGATGTGGGCGCGCGCCTCGGCGCGGCGAAGTTCGTGCTGGGTGCGGCGGGTGACGACCTCGCGCTGGTGGTCGACGTAGTGCTTGACCAGCTCGCGCAGGCTCAGCGTGCGCGGCACGCCGTCGACCAGCGCCACCATGTTGACGCCGAAGCTGGCCTGCATCTGGGTTTTCTTGTAGAGGTTGTTGAGCACGACCTTGGCCGGCTGGCCGCCGCGCTTCAGCTCGATCACCAGGCGCATCCCCGAGCGGTCGGTCTCGTCGCGCAGATCGGAGATCCCCTCCAGTTTCTTGTCCCGTACGAGGTCGGCGATCTTGGTGATCAGGCCGTTGTCGCCGCCCTTCTTGACCATGAAGGGCAGCTCGGTGACGACGATCGCGTCCTTGCCGGCCTTGAGCGGCTCGACGTGGGCGCGGGCGCGCACCTTTACCGTGCCGCGACCGGAGGCGTAGGCGTCGCGGATCCCCTCCAGGCTCATGATCCCGCCGCCGGGGAAGTCCGGTCCCTTGACGTGCTCCATCAGCCCGGCCAAGTCGATCTGCGGATCGTCGATGTAAGCGGCGACCGCGGTCGAGACCTCGCGCAGGTTGTGCGGCGGGATGTTGGTCGCCATCCCGACCGCGATCCCGGCCGCGCCGTTGACCAAGAGGTTGGGAAAGCGCGCCGGCAGGACCAGCGGCTCCTGCGTCGATTCGTCGTAGTTCGGCCCGAAGTCGACCGTGTCCGCGTCGATGTCGCGCAGCAGCTCAGTGGCCAACCGCCCCAACCGCGCCTCGGTGTACCTCATCGCGGCGGCCGGGTCGTCGTCGATCGAGCCGAAGTTGCCCTGACCGTCGACGAGCGTGTAGCGCAGGGAGAAGTCCTGCGCCATGCGGACCAGGGTGTCGTAGATCGAGGTGTCGCTGTGCGGGTGGTACTTGCCCATCACCTCGCCGACGATGAACGCCGCCTTGCGGTACGGACGGGTGGGCTGCAAGCCGATGTCGTGCATCGCGTAGAGCACGCGGCGGTGGACCGGCTTGAGGCCGTCGCGCACGTCGGGCAGCGCCCGGCCGACGATCACGCTCATCGCGTAGTCGAGGTAGGAGGAGCGCATCTCCTTCTCGAGCTCGCGATCTTCGATGCGCCCGGTGAGCGCCTCCAGCGCCATCAGGTCAGGCTCCTGGAGCGGGGCTCAGACATCCAGGAACTTCACCTCCTTGGCGTTGCTCTCGATGAAGTCCCGCCGCGGCCCGACCTGATCGCCCATCAGCATGCTGAAGATCTGGTCGGCCGCGGTCGCGTCGTCGAGCGTCACCCGGGCGAGGGTGCGGGTTGCCGGGTCCATCGTCGTCTCGCGCAGCTGCTCGGCGTTCATCTCGCCCAATCCCTTGAAGCGGGTCAGCTGAACCCCATGGCGAGCCAGCTCGAGCACCGCCGGGCGCAGCGCCTCGAAGGAAAGGGCTTCGCTGCGCCGGCTGTCGAAGCGAACCGCGAAGGGAGGGCGCCCGACCTGCTCGAGCAGGGCGGCGTGCACCGCGGCGAACTTGCGGTAGTCGTGGTGGTCGAACAGCTCGTTCGGCAGGCGGAAGGTCCGGGCCAGACCGCTCTTGCGCTCGATCGCCTTGACGACCAGCTCGGCATCGGAGTCTTCGACGATCTCGGTCTCGAACGGGTCCGCATCCGTCGCCTTCGCGCTCAGCACCTTGCGGGCCGCGGCGAGCGAGGCGACCTCTTCGTCGAGCAGGCTCGACTCCTCGAGGAAGCGCACCGTCTCGTGGCCGAACTCGGCCTGCAGCGAGGCCCCCCAGCCCTCGTACTCCTTGGCGCGCCGCGTGTAAGCCTGCCAGCGGCTCTTGCTCAGCTTCGTCGTGCCGCCGTTGGCGTCGGCGACCTCGATCTGCTCGAGCTTGTCGCGCAGCAGCAGCTCTTCCAGTTCCGCCTCGCGCTCGAGATAGGTCTCCTGGTTGCCCTGCTTGACCCGATACAGCGGCGGTTTGGCGATGTAGACGTAGCCGGCGTCGATCAGCTCCGGCATCTGCCGGTAGAGGAAGGTGAGGACGAGCGTGCGGATGTGGGCGCCGTCGACGTCGGCGTCCGTCGCCATGACGATCTTGTGGTACCTGGCGTCCTCGAGGTTGAACTCCTCGTGCACGCCGGTGCCGATCGCGGTGATCAGCGCCTGCACCTCGTTGTTGGCCAGGACCTTGTCGATGCGGCTCTTCTCGACGTTGATGATCTTGCCCCGCAGCGGCAGCACGGCCTGGGTGGAGCGATCGCGCGCCTGCTTGGCGGAGCCGCCGGCGGAGTCGCCCTCGACGACGAACAGCTCCGCGTCGCGGGGGTCCTTGACCGTGCAATCGGCCAGCTTGCCCGGCAGGGTCGAGTTCTCCAGCACCGACTTGCGGCGAGTCAGGTCGCGTGCTTTGCGGGCCGCGTCGCGCGCACGCGAAGCGTCGATCGCCTTGACGATGACCCGCCTCGCGTCGCCCGGGTTCTCCTCGAGGAACTCGGCCAGCTTGCGGTTGACCGTCTCCTCGACCAGGCCGCGGATCGGAGGGTTGCCCAGTTTGGTCTTGGTCTGGCCCTCGAACTGGGGGTCGTGGAGCTTGACCGAAACCACGGCGGTCAAGCCCTCGCGGACGTCCTCGCCCGCCAGATTGCCGTCCTTCTCTTTGAGCAGTCCTTTGCCGCGGGCGTAGGCGTTCAGCGTGCGGGTCAGAGCGGCGCGAAAGCCGGATAGGTGAGAGCCGCCCTCGTGGGTGTTGATGTTGTTGGCGAAGCTGAAGATCGACTCCTGGTAGGAGGCGTTCCACTGCATCGCCACCTCAACCTGCCCCTCGTCCTCCTCGCCGGCGAAGAAGATCGGCTTGCGGTGCAGCGTCTCCTTGTTGTCGTTGAGGTGGCGGACGAAGTCCTCGATGCCGCCCTCGTACTGGAAGACGACGCTGTTGGTCTGTCCACGCTCGTCGACCAGCTCGATCTTCAAGCCACGGGTGAGGAAAGCGGTCTCGCGCAGGCGCTCCGCCAGCGTTTCGAAGTCGAACTCGACTTCCTCGAAGACCTCGGGGTCGGGCTGGAAGGTCAAGGTCGTGCCGGTCTCCTCGGCCTCGTCCGTCGCGGCGAGCGGCCCTTGCGGCCTCCCCCGCTCGTAGTCCTGGCGCCAGACTTGCCCGTCGCGGCGGATCTCGAGGTGCAGCCGCTCGGAGAGGGCGTTGACGACGGAGACACCGACTCCGTGCAGGCCCCCGGAGACTTTGTAGCCGTCGCCGTCGCCGAACTTGCCGCCGGCGTGAAGCGTGGTCAGCACGACCTCCGCGGCGGGCCGTTTCTCCTTCTTCAGCTCTTCGACCGGGATGCCGCGGCCGTCGTCGGCGACGGTGCAGCTGTCGTCGGGGTGAAGGACGACGCGCACTTCGCTGCAGTGGCCGGCGAGAGCCTCGTCGACCGAGTTGTCGACCACCTCGTAGACGAGATGGTGAAGGCCCCGCGGACCGGTCGAGCCGATGTACATGCCGGGACGCTTACGAACCGCCTCCAAACCCTCGAGAACGGTGATGTCCTTGGCCCCGTAGGAGCCCGCTTTCCCGCCGGCGGTCTTTTTGGCTTTTGGCAACTAGATCCCTTCAGATCACATAGAAAACCCGGCTTCGAGGCATCCTTGCCGCGCCGGGTCGAGAGCAGAGCGCAAGTTGACATAAGGATACCAGCTCGGCTCCCGCGAAAGCCGCGCGGAAAAGCCAAAAACCCTGCAAATCGGGCGATTTTAAGTTGGGCGCCGGGTGTGTTCCGGCAAGCGCGGGGAACTAGCCCTCCGCGACCTCGCGCGAAGCTCCGTCGCTCACCTCGGCGGCGTCGCTGAGAACCTGCTCCTTGATCTGGTCCTTGACCTTCTCGATCACCTCGGGATCGATGTCCGGAGGGAAAGAGACCTCGATCTGAGTGCCCTGGTCCAGCGCCCGCTGAGCGATCGTGCGATTCCACTGCATGGATTCCACCCGCTCGACCTCGATGCCAAAGCCTGAGTCCTTCACCTTGCCTCCCGTCGTGGATGTCCCAATTACTCCTGAGTATACAGCGACATCCCCGAAGCCACTCATTCGATCAGCAGCGGCAGAGAGGTGCAGGTGCGGCCTAGGTCCACCTCGAAGCGTGGCGAGTCGTGTGGGCTCGGCGAGAGTCGCAGGCCGGCGGCCTGCAGCTCCCGCAGCGCGGTTTCGCTTGCCGTCAGCGCCAGATCCTGTCCGAGACAGCGGTGCTCGCCGAGTCCGAACGCCAATGACGTCTCGCGGCGGGTGGGGTCGAACCGGGCGGGGTCGGGATGGCGAGCGGGGTCGTGGCACACCGCCGGCAGCACGACGAGGACGAGATCGTTGCGGGCGAGGTGGGCGCCGGCGAGGTCGAGCGGCCGCTCGACGCGGCGCGGCGCGGCCGCGTTGACGGGCTCCCAGCGAGCCGCCTCGCGGATCAGCGCTCGGACGGAGGGGCCGGCCTCCAGCGCCTCGGGGTTTTCGGACAAGGCCAGGGCGGCGCAGGTCAGCAGCTGCGCGCCACGCCGCTGGGCAACGGAGAAGACGACCGGCGCGACGAAGGCCGCCAGGTCGGCGTCGGACGCTCCTGCCTGCCGCCATGCCGGCGCCATCGCGCTGAGCAGGTCCTCGCCGGGGTCGGAGCGCCGTCCCTCGATCTCCGCGATCAACCCGTCCCGCAGCAAGGCGCCGGCGGCCTGGCGCCTCGCCGCGTCCGCTTCGGCATGGGCGAGGCAGGCGAGCGCGACCAGCTCGGCGGCGCGGCGCGAATCGAGCCCGAGCA
>JGI24034J26672_10000102_pt1 | contig 14163 bp, 15 predicted proteins | sample KBSSwiS2withPhiX_FD_26672 | JGI IMG/M metagenome (IMG submission 26672)
GAGCGGGTGGCGAAGACGGTCGGCTTCCACGAGCACAGCGGCGAGATCGAACGCGACGTCGTCGCCGCGATCGGCGCCGAGCGCGCCCGCTCGCGCGGCTGGCGGGTGCTGAGCGGGCTGACGGTCGAGATCATGGGCCTGCCGCGACATGCTTCCCAGCACCCGGGGGGCATGGTGATCTCGACTCAACCTCTCCTCGACGTCTGCCCGGTCGTGCCGGCGGCGATGGAGGGGCGGCAGATCGTCCAGTGGGACAAGGACTCCTGCGCGGACGCCGGCTTCCTCAAGATCGACCTGCTCGGCCTGGGCATGCTCTCCGCGGTCGAGCGCTGCGTCGAGGAAATCGACCGGACGCGGGGGGTGCGGGTCGACCTCTCGCGGATCGACTTCGACGACGCCGAGACCTTCGAATCGATCCGCGCCGCGGAGACGACCGGCGTCTTCCAGATCGAGAGCCGCGCGCAGATGCAGATGCTGCCGCGCACGCGGCCGCGGAGCCTCGACGACCTGACCGTGCAGGTGGCGCTGGTCCGCCCCGGGCCGATCCAGGGTGGCGCGGTCCACCCCTATATAGAGCGGCGCAAGCGCTTGCGCGAGGACCCGAGCTTCGAGATCCCCTACGAGCACGACCTGCTGAGGCCCGTGCTGCGCGACACGCTGGGCACGATCGTCTACCAGGAGCAGGTGATCGAGGTGGCGATGGCGCTGGCCGGCTTCAGCTCGGCCGAGGCCGAGGGGCTGCGGCGGGCGATGAGCCGCAAGCGCTCCGAGGCGGCGATCGAGGAGCACCACGACCGCTTCCTCGTCGGCGCGGTGGGGAACGGGGTGCGGCTGGAGACGGCCGAGCGGGTCTGGGGGCAGATCCAGGGCTTCTCCGGCTTCGGCTTCCCGAAGGCGCACTCGGCCGCCTTCGGCCTGCTCGCCTACCAGTCGGCCTGGCTGCGTATCCACTACGCGCCGGAGTTCCTCTGCGCGCTGCTCAACGAGCAGCCGATGGGCTTCTACCCGCCCGACGCGCTGGCCCACGAGGCGCAGCGGCGCGGCGTGCGCCTGGCGCCGCCGGATGCCAACCGCAGCGGCGTCCTCTGCCGGGTGGAGACACCGCGGCGCGGCCCCGGCGAGCCGGAGCTGCGCGGCGGATTGGTCGTGCGGATCGGGCTCGGCTACGTGAAGGGCGCGCGCGGGGAGGAGATGGAGGCGCTGGTGCGCGAGCGCGAGCGGGGCGGGCCCTGGCGCGATCTCGCCGACCTGGCCTCGCGCGGCGGCGTGAGCCGCGACGGGCTCGAGCGCCTCGCCTGGGCCGGCGCGCTCGACGAGCTGGCGGGCGAGGCGCCGCTCTCACCGGCCGACCGCCGCGGGGCGCTCTGGCAGGCGGGCATCGCGGGGACCGGGGTGCGCCACGAGGAAGGCACGCAGATGGCGCTGCCGCTGGGGACGCCGGAGGCGCCGCCGCTGGAGCGGCTGGGCGAGTGGGGGGAGGCGATCGCCGACTACGGCATGACCGGGATGACGCTGGGCGAGCACCCGATGGCGCTGATGCGCGCCGAGCTCCCCCGCGAGCTGCTGCGCAGCAGCGACCTGAACGGGGTGGAGGATGGCGCGATCGTCGAGGTGGCGGGAATGGTCGTCGCCCGCCAGCGCCCCGAGACCGCCCGGGGGATCGTCTTCATGCTGATCGAGGACGAGCGCGGCACGGTCAACCTGATCGTCCCGCCCCCCGTCTACGACCGCCGGCGGGCCGAGGTCCGCGCCTCGCCGCTCGTCCGCGCCAAGGGCCGCCTGGAGCGTCGCGAAGGCACGACCAACGTCCTCGTCAGCGAGGTAGCCGAGCTGCACCGTGCTCAGCTCGAGGAGGTGGCACCGCCGGGCCACAGCTTCGGCCGTGGCCTCCAGTCGCCCAAACGTCCAGGCCGTTCCATCGCCTGATCGATCAGGATTAACTTAGGTAACTCCCGGGTAGGGGCGGCTCGCCTCGTCCCTGGCTCGCAATCCAAATCGAGAGGAGATGGAAATGACCCGTTCGACCCAGTCAACCCTGCGGGATCCGCGGCGCGTGGGTGCCCTCGCGCTCGCGATCTTGGCGCTCTTCGTCGCCTTCGCCGGCGCCGCCCGCGCCGCCAACTACGTCGCGCTCGGCGACTCCTACGCCGCGGGTCCGGTCGTCCCCAACCAGATCGCGCCCTTCGGCTGCCTCAAGTCCGATCACAACTACGCCCACCTGGCCGCGCCGACGATCGGCCTGCCGCTGGTAGACGCCACCTGCAGCGGCGCCAAGACCAACGACATGACCGAATCGCAGTCGACCGAACTCGGCTCAGTGCCGCCGCAGTTCGACTCGCTCAGCGCCGAAACGACGCGCGTCTCGCTGACGATCGGCGGCAACGACATCGGCTTCTCCGAAATCGCCCTCGACTGCGTCACGATCAACCCCTTCGCCACGCCGTGCAAAGACAAATACAACTCCGGTGGCAAAGACCAGATCGCCGAACGGATCGCGGCCACGGCGCCGAAAGTCGACGCGGTGCTGGACGGCATCAAAGCCCGCTCCTCCTCGGCGAAAGTCTTCGTCGTCAACTACGCGGCGATCTTCCCCGAGACCGGCTTCGGCTGCTGGCCGCAGATGCCGATCGGCTTCGGCGACGTGCCTTACCTGCGGGCCAAGCAGAAAGAACTGAACGCGATGCTGGCCACGCAGGCCGCCGCCAACGGCGCGACGCTGGTCGACTGGTACAAAGCCAGCATCGGCCACGACGCCTGCAAGGGCTCCTCGACGCGCTGGGTCGAGCCGGTCGTGCCGACCAACCCTGCCGCCCCGATCCATCCCAACCTGGCCGGGATGACGGGCGCTGCCGCCGTCCTCGGACCGGTGGCGAAATAGCCAGGACCTAGGCGAGCTGAGGCTCGCGCGGGCCGGCGGGATTGTCCTGCCGGCCCGCCGGGCACGGCTCGGGCATCGGGAAGAGCGCGAGGAAGCGCCGCAGCTCCCTCTTCGTCCCTTCGACTCGGGCGGCGCCTGAGGCCACCGCCCCGTCGAGCGGCAGCTCGCCGATGAGGATCGCGGCCAGCGTGCCTGCGTCGTCGACCTCGACCCGCGCCGTCGGGCTCTCGGCCGCCCCGCGAGCGAGCGCCAGCTCACCGCCGGCGATCTCGACCCGGTAGGGATCGCCGGCGATGCGCAGCTCGTAGTCCGCCTCGAGCCCCGCCGCCGCTTCGGCATCGAACAGCGAGCGCAGGGCGAGGACGATCGAGTCCGGGCCGATCTCGCGGTGCTCGGGCGGCACCGGCGAGCGCGCCCCCCAGGTGCCGAGATGGGTCACCACCGGCTCCAGCTCGCGCCCCCACTCGGTCAGCTCGTACACCTGCGCCGCGGCCGGCGGGGGCAGTTTGCGACGATGCAGGACGCTGGCCCGCTCCAGCTCGCGCAACCGCTCCGAGAGGATGTTGGGGCTGGCGTGGGGAAGACCCACGCGCAGGTCGGTGAAGCGCTTCGGCCCGAGCAGCAGCTCGCGCACGATCAGCAGGGCCCAGCGCTCGCCGACCAGGTCGAGGGCGTAGGCGAACCGGCACGCCTCCCCGTATGAGCGTTTGGTTGCCATGCCGACAGTCTAGACAGGTTAATACAAATTTACAACTGGGTAGTCCTTTTTCTGAACCGTTTGCTAAGGTGCCGACAAGATGACTTCGACGAATGAGGAGGCGAACTCGATGAGCGCCAACGGATCAGCCCCGACCGCACCGGCAACGAGCGCGGCGGAGGACGGCAACCGCTGGCTTGCCCTCTACGTCCTCTGCGCGGGGATGCTGATGATCGTCCTCGACATCACGATCGTCAACGTCGCCCTGCCCTCGATCCAGGACGACCTCGACTTCTCGCAGAGCAACCTGGCCTGGGTGGTCAACGCCTACCTCGTCCCGTTTGGGGGCCTGCTGCTGCTCGCCGGGCGGTTCGGCGACCTGCTCGGCCAGCGCCGGGTCTTCCTCACCGGCCTGGCGATCTTCACCACCGCCTCGCTGCTCTGCGGGCTCTCGCAGAGCCAGGAGATGCTGATCGGTGCCCGCTTCGTGCAGGGGATCGGCGGCGCGCTGACCTCGGCGGTGATCCTGGGGATGATCGTGACGATGTTCCCCGAGCGGCGCGAGCAGGCGAAAGCGATCGGCGTCTACGGCTTCGTGGCCTCCGCCGGCGGCACGATCGGCCTCCTGATCGGCGGCATCCTCACCGAGGCGATCGCCTGGCACTGGATCTTCTTCATCAACCTGCCGATCGGCATCGCCACCGCTCTGGCGACCCGCCGCCTGGTCGCCGACCATCGCGGCATCGGCTTCGGCGAGGGCGCCGACATCCTCGGCGCGGCGCTGATCACCAGCGGCCTGATGCTCGGCGTCTACACGATCCTCGAGGTCTCCGAAAACGGCTGGGGCTCGAGCACGACGCTGGTCCTCGGCGGGATCTCGCTGGCCCTGGAGACCGCCTTCGTGATCCGCCAGGCGCGCATCGCCAACCCGCTGATGCCGCTGCGCCTCTTCCGCTCGCGCAACGTCTCCGGCGCCAACGCGCTGCAGATGCTGCTCGTCGCCGGGATGTTCGGCATGTTCTTCCTCGGCGCCCTCTACATGCAGGAGGTGCTCGATTACGACCCGCTCGAGGTCGGCCTCGCCTTCCTGCCGGCGACGCTGGTGATGGGCACGCTCTCGCTCGGCTACTCGGAAAAGCTGATCATGCGCTTCGGCCCGCGCCGCATCCTGATCCCGGGCATGGTGCTGATCGCGATCTCGCTGCTGGCCCTCGCCCGCACGCCGGTCGACGGCGCCTACCTGGCCGACCTGCTGGCGCCGATGCTGGTGATCGGCGTCGGGATCGGCATCTCCTTCCCGGCGCTGATGACGCTGGCGATGTCGGGGGCGACTCCCGAAGACGCCGGCCTCGCCTCCGGGATCGTCAACACCAGCGCCCAGGTCGGCGGCGCGATCGGCCTCGCCGTGCTGGCGACGCTGGCCGCGCAGCGCACCGAGACGCTGGAAAGCGGCGGCACCGCGGTAAACGCGGCGCTCAACTCCGGCTTCCACCTCGCCTACCTGGTCGGCGCCGGCCTGGTCGGCATCGCCCTGGCGATCGCGATCTTCGTGCTGCGCCCCGAACCGGCGCCCGAACACGCCGAGGCGATGGCCGAGGAGAGCCAGGGAGCGACCGAGCCCGCCTACGAGGTCAGCTAGGTTTGGGAATCTAACCCGCCGCTTCGGCTCGCCTCAGGCCGCCGCGCGCCCAGAGCCAGAAGAGCGCCGGCAGGGCGGCGGCGATCGCGAACGACGCCGCGCCGACCTTGCGATCGGCGGCCTCGGTCAGCCGACCGGCTGCGCCTGGCGGTACAGCTCGGCCGAGGGGATGCCGATCACCTCGCCCTGGAAGCGCTTCTGCTTGCCGTAGATCACCCAGGTGGTGTCGATTTCGCCGATGTCGAGGTCGAGCCGCAGCTCGTCGGCGTGGTCTTCGACGTGCTCCATGTGGGTCAGGCCGGAGTCGTAGCGGCCGGCGAGCAGCTCTTCGGCGACGATCGGCTTGGAGGCGACGTCGATCACCTCCTCCCACTGGGAGAGGTCGACGTATCCCTTGGTGGCGGGGACGATCCCCAGCGAGCGCGGCTTCTCGATCTCCTTGCGGGTGAGCACCACGAGGTGCTTGGTGGGGAAGATGAAGGTGTCGACGACCCAGACCTCGGTCCAGTACTTCTCGGTGATCTCGTGGACCAGCGGGTGGGCGCTGCACTGGACGAGGAAGGCGCCCGGCGTCTCGCGCAGCATCTCCAGACCGACGTGGAAGTCGGTGATCAGCTCGATCCCGTACTCCTCGATCCCCTGGAAGGCGGCGTAGCGCTCGACCGCCCGCTCATGGCAGGTCCCGGTCGGCCCGAGGGTGATGAAGGTGACCGCCGCCATCTGACGCTCAAGGATACCCGACTAATTTAGTCCTTAGCCTCGGCGCCGCTCGGCTGCAGGGCGTACCACTCGGCGCCGAAGGAGTCGATGTCCTGGCCCTTGGTGTCGCCCGGCTTGGTGTCGACGGCGTAGGTGTAGAGCGGGTGACCGGCGTAGGTCACCTGCACGGTGCCGTCGTCGCGCTTGGTCGTGCCGAGCCGCGAGCTCTGCGCGCCGGCCGTCGCCTTGGGCGCGCCTTCCGTGGTCAGCGGCGGCCAGGTCGAGGCGCAGGCGCCGTAGCAGGCCGACTTGCCGCCCTTGTCCTTGTGGAAGTCGTAGAGGGTTAGGCCCTTCGAGTCGACCAGGATCGGCCCCAGCTCGGAGCCCTTCCCGACCGCGACGACGCCGTCGCCGCCAGAGGCCGATTCGCCGCCGCTTTCGCTCTTCGCCGCCTGGGTCGAGCCGCCGCCGCCGGAGCCGTAGGCGCCGCCTTCGCCCGAGCTGTCGTCGCTGCCGCAGCCGCTCACGGCGAGAGCCGCCGCGAGGGCGAGGATGGTCAGAGCTGAGAGGTTCCTTAACACGATCGCCTCCTCGTCCGGGGTCGTCCTTTGTACGGTGGAGCGCACGATCAGGTTCAGCTTGGAGAGGAGATCGCAATGGGAAGGATCGTGGTAACCGAGTTCGTCTCCCTCGACGGGGTCGTCGAGGACCCGGGCGGGTCCGAGGACTACCGCCACGGCGGCTGGACCTTCGAGATCGACCGCGGCGACGAGGGCAACAGGTTCAAGCTCGACGAGACGATGGAGGCCGAGGCGCAGCTGCTCGGCCGGGTGACCTTCGAAGGGTTCGCCGAGGCCTGGCCCTCGCGCGAGGGCGAGTTCGCCGAGAAGTTCAACTCGATGCCGAAGTACGTCGTCTCGACGACTCTCCAGGACCCGGAGTGGAACAACTCGACGGTCCTGCGCGGCGAGGACCTCGCCGCCGAAATCGCCAAGTTGAAGGGGGAGGTCGACGGCGTCATCCTCGTCGCCGGCAGCGTCCAGCTCGTGCAGGCGCTGCTCGAGCTCGACCTGGTCGACGAGCTGCGGCTGATGGTCTTCCCCGTCCTGCTCGGCGAGGGCAAGCGGCTCTTTGGCGACGTCAGCGACAAGAAGCCGCTGCGCCTGGTCGACTCGCGCGCCGTCGGCGCGGGCGTCGGCATCCTCACCTATGCGCCTGCGCGCGAATCGTGACGCTTTCGGCACGATAAATGACATTCAGCGCGCCATCCGCGCGCGCTGTTCTGTCTACACTCCCTAACATGGAGGCGATGAGGCAGAGCTGGACCGACGAGCGGCTGGACGACGGCTTCGATCGGGTCGACGCCGACCTGCGCGCGATCCGGGCCGAGGCGAGCTCCTTCCGGGTCGAAGTGGGCGAGCGCTTCAAAGCGGTGGGCGAGCGCTTCGACAAGGTGGACGAGCGCTTCAAAGCGGTGGACGCGCGCTTCAACGAGGTGGATAAGCAGTTTGTCGGAGTGGACGCCCGCTTCGACAAGCTCGACGATCGCGTGGGGGAGCTCGCCGATAGATTCGAGAAGTTCGACGAGCGCTTCGATCGCTGGCTGCGCCTGCAGGTGACGGTCATGGCCAGCGCTCTCACCGCTGCCATAGGCTTGGTCGGCCTGTGCATCGCGAAGATCTAGCGCCGGACGACGATCCGTTTGTAGTCGACGTCAAACTCGTTCGTCTGGCGAATCGCCGGCACGGCCCGGCACCGTTCGCGTCTCATGGCGGGCGTTCGCGCAGATCGCGCCGCTCTTCGACGAGCACGTCGCCTTCGCGCGTGCGGCGGGAGAGGGTCGCCCACTGCCAGAGGCCGATGATCAGGCCCGCGATTCCGGCGATCATCAGGATCAGGCCGACGGCGTCGAGACTGACGCCCTCGACGTGGACGTTGGTTGCGTAGCGCAGGATCGCCCCCACCGCGATCAGGAATATCGCTCCGGCTGCAGTCACGCGTTTCGGGGTACCCGCCCGTCCTTGCCGCCAAACCGCGGCCCCGCCTGAGCCAAACCATGCACTCGGCGGGGAGGGCCGTCGCTACCCTCGCCGCGATGAGGCGAGTGCGGATCGCGCTGTTGACGCTGGTCGCGGCCCTGGGCGCCGCGCCGGCGGTCGCCGAGGGGTCGGTCACCTGGATCGTCAAAGGGGGCGGCTTCGGCCACGGCGTCGGGATGAGCGCCTACGGCGCCTACGGGTACGGCCTGCACGGCGCCGGCTACCGCCAGATCCTCCACCACTACTACAAGGGGATCCAGATCGGCGAAGCGCAGGGCGCGCCGCGGGTGCGGGTCCTGCTCGACGTCGCTTCGGGAGAGGTTCGCTTCGGCCATGCCGCCTCCGCCTGTGGGCAGGCGCTCGATCCCTCGCGCACCTACGCCGGCGTCCGCCGGGGGGCTTCGCTGCGCCTGCTCTCCGGCTCGGGCAGGCTGCTCGCCCGCTGCGGCGGTCGCCTGCACGCCGACGGCCGCGGCACGATTCGCATCGACGGGGTGGGGGTCTACCGCGGCGCGCTCGAGTTGGTTCCAGGCGCAGGCTCTTCGCTCAACGTGGTCAACGAGCTGAACGTCGACAGCTACGCGCGCGGCTCGGTGCCGGGGGAGGTGCCGCCCGAATGGCCGGCGGCGACGTTGAAGGCGTTCGCGGTCGCCTGCCGCTCGATCGCCCTCTCCACCGACGTCGGCGGGCACGGCTACGAGCTCTACGCCGACACGCGCACCCAGGTCTACGGCGGGGTGAAGCTGGAGGACGAACGCACCGACCGCGCCGTGCGGGCGACCCGCGGCCAGGTGGCTACCTACGGCGGCACGGTCGCCCAGACCACCTACTTCTCCTCCTCCGGCGGGCGCACCGAGTCGGGTTTCCTCGGCGCCCCCGACGTCCCTTACCTGCAGAGCGTCGAGGACCCCTACGACTACTACTCGCCGCTGCACGAATGGACGTTCCGCTTCTCGCAGGCCGAGATGAGCTCCCACCTCGGCCCCTACGTGCCCGGTGCCTTCAAGGCGATAGAGGTGACCAAGCGCGGCGACTCGCCGCGAATCGACTACGCCAGGCTGATCGGCAGCAGCGGCACGGCGACGATCCGCGGCGACACGCTGGCCGGCGCGCTCGGCCTCTACGACCGCTGGGCGTACTTCAAGAAGGTGAGCTCAGCGCGCGGCTAAGCCGGCGCCGGCCGGCTCTTCCGGCGGCGTGCTCGTGAGGGTGCAGTCGTCCTTGTCGGTCATCTTCACCGGGCCGGTGTTGGGGAATGCTTCGAGCAGGGCGTTGGCAATCATCCTGCCGCGTGCCGCGTAGCCTTCCGAGGTGAAGTGGATCCCGTCGGGGATGAACCACGAGTCCTTCACGTCCCCGGCCCAGTCGTAGACGCGCATGTCGGGGTAACGGTCGCAGGCCTCGAGCAGCGCCTCGTCCCAGGCCTCCATGTTCGACTCCGCGTAGGGCCCGGTGGTCTCGAGCGACTTGACGTTCACCCACAGCACCGGTTCGTCCCCGATGGTGGACATCATGCTGTCGATCCGGTCGTCATAGGTGAAGCTCGACCCGGCGGCGACGTTGGCCGCCTCGTTGGTCCCCATCGCCAGCACCCAACACCCTTCGAAGCCTTCGTTCACCCACGCTTCGGCGACTTCCCGCGCGTTCGGCAGGCCTTCGAAGTTCTCGTAGATCGAGCGCGCGCCCGAGACCTCGAGGTGCTGGGTGGTGGCGCCGACGCGGGCGTACTGGGCGCTGATCAGGTCATTCGGGTCAGGCAGGTATTCGGAGGAGACGAGACCCTCGGAGGTCGAGTCGCCGATGTGGACGACCGCTTCGCACGAGGTCGCCAGCGGCGCCCGTTTGACCTTCTTCGCGGTGACCGTCTTGGCGACGGTTTCGGCGCCGATCGCGTGCGTCTCGTTGGAGACGCCCACACCGGCCAGGCCGGCGAGGGCGGCAAGCGCCACCGCGCCGGCGACGCCGACCCCCGCCCAGGCGCGCCCGGTGAGCCGCTCGGGTCGCCGGCGTCCGGCTTTCCACTGCGCCCAGAGGCGGCCGAGCGCGCCGTGGCGGATCGGGTTCTCGACGTAGCGCCAGGAGAGCTCGGCGATCGCCAGGATCGCCGCCACCTGGAAGAGGGCGCGCAGCGGGTCGCCGCCCCGCGCGTCCTCGGGGGTGGTCAGCACGATCGTCGGCAGCGTCCAGAGGTAGATGCCGTAGGAGCGCTCGCCGATCCAGCGCATCGGCCTGCAGCCGACGATCGGCCCGAGGCGCGAGGCGGGATGGGCGAGCGAGGCGACGGCGAGGGTGGAGGCCAGCGCGAGCAGGGCGAAGCCGCCGCGGTAGAGGAATGGCGAGAACTCGCCGGCCCGCCAGAACATCACGCCGATGCCGGCCAGGCCGACCACGCCCGCGGCCTCGATCGTGCGCCGCGCCCCCGGGGCGATGCGGGCGTGCAGGCGGCGGCTCGGCCAGACCATCGCCAGCGCCGCGCCGGCGAGCAGCTCGAGCGCGCGGGTGTCGGTTCCGTAGTAGACGCGCGAGGGGTCGAGGGAGGGGCGGTAGAGGACCGCCATCAGGATCCCGGAGGCGAGCGCCGCGACGAGGGTGACGATCGCCAGCCGCGGCCGCGTGCCGGTGGCGTTCTTCAGCTCGGGGACGAAGCGCAGGCCGGCCATCAGCAGGAAGGGCCAGAAGATGTAGAACTGCTCCTCGACCGAGAGCGACCAGAGGTGGTTGAGCGGGGAGGGCGGCGCGAAGCGGGCGAAGTAGGAGACGTCGTGGAAGATCAGCCACCAGTTGTTGAAGTAGCCGGCGGCGGTCAGCGCGGCGGTGCGGAAGTCGCCCGGCTGATGGGGCCCGATCAGCGTCACCCAGGCCATCGCGATCGTCAGCATCAGGAACAGCCCGGGCAGCAGGCGGCGGGCGCGGGCGAGCCAGAAGGACTTCAGCCCGATCCCGCCCTCGCCGAACTGGTTGAGGAGGATGTCGGTGATCAGGTAGCCGCTGAGGGTGAAGAAGACGCCGACGCCGAGCAGGCCGCCTTCCGCCCAGCCGAATCTGAGGTGGTAGAGCATCACCCCGATCACGGCGATCGCGCGCAGGCCGTCGAGGCCGGGCATGTAGCGGCGATCGCGCTTTACCGGTTCAGGCATAACCGGACACCATGGCAAGGCCGGCGGTGAGGAGCGGTTGGCTAGCGGCGATTTGCAGGGCCAGTTGCGTGCCGAGCGAGTCGGCGATCGCGCCGGCGAGGGCGGTCCCCCGGCGGGCGAACTTGTCGACGGCGGGCAGTTCGGGGGCGGCGGAGATCGTCGCCCCCGGCGCGGCCGAGGCGGAGAAGGCGAGGCAGCCCTCGACGCCCTGGGCGATCAGCCGGGCGCGGTAGTCGGCCCCGGCCGGGATCGGGTGCAGGTCGTCGGCCTGCATCAGCTCCGGGTGGGCGGCGACGGCGCCGGCCCAGTCGGGCGCCTGCGTGCCCGGGCGCGAGGCGGCGAAGGAGCGGACGACGCTGTTCTTCCCTTCGTTGCCGATCCCGTTCACGGTGAGGCCGTGGATGGTCGGCACGACCATGCAGCGGTCGCCGATCCGCGCCGCCACCTTGGCCAGGTTGCCGGCGAGGATCTCCGGATAGGCGGGGTTGTCGTTGGTGCCGGCGTCGAAGACGATCACCGATTGCGAGGGGTCGTAGCTGTCTTGGAAGAGGTCGTAGATCTGGTAGCTGTTGTAGCCGCCAACCGCGTTGGTGGTGAGCGTCACCCCGGGCAGGTAGCGCCGCAGGTAGGGGATGGTCAGCACCTCGAGGCTGTCGCCGACGACCAGCACTCCACCGCTGCCGCTCGCCGCGGCCCCGCTGGGTGCGGCGGAGCCGATCAGGAGGAGCGAGGTCAGCGCAGCCCATGCCGCCATCGCGAGCCTGAGCGCCCTCATCGATGAATTTCTACACTACTCAGATGCGCTTCGGCCCAGCGGCGACGGCCGCCCTGATGCTCGCCGTGGCGCTGATTCCGGCCGGCTGCGGGGACGAGCAGAGCACGGCGGCCAGCGCGGTCGGGGGCTCGCCGCGGGCGCCTCGAGCAGGGTCGCCCGAGCGCCGGGCGCACGCCGAGGTCCGTGGCGGCGGCGTGTCGCGGGGCGAAGCGCGGCGCTGCCGGCGCGTCCTGGGCGACTTCCTCGACGCGACCGAATCGCTCGGGAACTCGGTCGCCGTCGGGGTCAGCTACGAGGGTTACCTGAGCGCGGTGAACCACGTGCGCGCCAGCTACGCCGAAACCGAGGCCGGCCGCCTGCCGCTGCTCTGCCTCGCCCGGGTCGCCGGTCCCGCCGAGGCTGCCCTCAACGCCTACATCGAGGCCGCCAACGCCTGGGGGGAGTGCCTCGCCGATGCCTCCTGCGACCCCGAATCGGTCGAACCGGAGCTACGCCGGCGATGGTCGTGGGCTTCCGACCGAGTGGGTGAGGCCGCCGGAGGCCTTCGCGCCCTGGGCGGCGGCAGCGCCGGGGGCTAGTCGGCCTCCGTCACCGATACCGGGTCGCCGCCTTCGTCGTCGGCCGCTCGCTCCGGCTTGTGGCCGTCGGCCCCCCCGACGCCGCCCAGGCCCCCGTGGTCGCCACCGTAGCCGCCACCCTGCCTTTCCAGGCTGTGAACCAACGACTCGAAGATCGTCAGCGCGGTGGCCCCGAGCAGGATCAGCACGTTGACCAGGAAGTAGGCCCAGACGGAGGGATCGTCGACCGGCAGGGCCGCTTCGAACTCCTCGACCGTCACCGGTTTCGGGTGGGCGTCGGCATAGAGCCAGATCAGGATCGCGTAGTAGACGATGACGGCCCCCACCACGAACGCGATGGTCCTCGGTTTGTTGGCGATGAAGGGCGTGAACACCGCGATCATCAGGGTCATCTCCGCGAACGGGCTCTCCAGTGGCCCGCCGGTTTCCCAGAGCAGCGACGCCAGCGCCGCGAACTGCACGATCGACGCCCAGATCAAGACACGACCGGCCCACTCTTCCTTTTTGGCGGTTTCGCCTGCCGCCGATTCGTCGTCTGAGTCGGGACGTTCCCCGGGGAGTCCCTCGGGGAGGCGAAAGTAGTCTTTGAGCCCCGGGAGGCTGACCACGAAGGGCGTCGAGATGAGGAGGATGAACAGCTCGCCGACGAGGAAGACGACCGGGACGCCGGAGCTGAGCTGAAACGCCGAGACGACGACGAGCCCGACGAGGAAGATGCCGAGGTGGCCAACCGCCACGACGCTGAGCTGTTCGCGCCGCGTCCTTTCGCGATCCCAGGCGGCGAGCTCCAGCAGGCGCCACAGCCAAGCGAACGCGGATTTCAGCGATACGAAAGCGGATTTCAGCTGTTTCACGGGACTCCCCCGAACCGGTTCCTGGAGCCGCCCGAAGCCGGGCGGCCGGCGACGGTTCCCTCTAGCCGATCCGCCGGCGTCGCAACGCGCCGGCGGAAAGCACGGCGTCGCGCAAGCCCGGCGGCGCGCCTTCGACCAGCCTCACCGAGCGGGTGAGGTCGGCGGCGACGGCGACGGCGACGAGGAGCATCGCTCCGGTCAGGGAAACCCAGAGCGACGGCGACAGGAACGGGGCGGCAATGGCACCGAGGGCGACGCTCAGGTTGAGCGCCCGGTACATCCAGTCGGCCTTGATCGCCACGTTCCGCCGGTACACCATGCGGGCGCAGATGAACGCGCAGTAGAGGTCGCGGGCGAGCAGGGCGACGAGGAGCGACGGGGGAAGAATCCCGGCGAGGTATGCGCCGACGATGCCCGCGTCGATGCCTATGCGGTCCACCATCGAGTCCAGCGCCCGCCGCCGCGGTCCGTCGGCGCCCTGGTTGCGGGCCAGCACGCCGTCGAAGACGTCGGTGAAGACGAACAGCGCTATCGCCGCGGCGGTGAGGGCGGGGACGCGCATGAACGAGAGCAGGATCACGGGCACCAGGCTGAGCCGCGCCAGGGTCAGGATCGCCAGCGTCAGGCTCGCTCTGGAGCGGCTCTCTCCACGTCCACGCGAGTGAGGCAGGTCAGAACGCCACTCGAACCCCGATGCCGCCGGCGCCGCTGAGACAGACACGAATCTCCCTTCCCTCGGATTTAGGTGCGCACCCTAGTGGACCCGGCGGCTGACAGTACTCATGCTCGCAAACCCCCGACTTCTCAGCCGGATTTCCGTCAGGGGCGCCCCTCGGCCCCCGCCACCCGCTCGGTGTCGAGGCGGGG
>JGI24034J26672_10000104_pt1 | contig 13847 bp, 14 predicted proteins | sample KBSSwiS2withPhiX_FD_26672 | JGI IMG/M metagenome (IMG submission 26672)
AGGCCGGCTCGGACGGGCTCGAGGTGCTCGCGGTGGGCGCCCGCCACGACGGGGACGGTGAGATCTTTCCCGGCTGGTGGTCGGACTGAGTGCGGTCGCATAGACTGCGCCCCCGATGGCAACCGTCGAGGTTCGGGGGGTCGAGGGCATGCAGTCGCTGCTCGGGCGGGAGATCGGCCCGAGCGAGTGGCGCACGGTCACGCAGGCCGACATCGACGCCTTCGCCGAGCTCTCCGGCGACGACCAGTGGATCCACGTCGACGTCGAGCGGGCAAAGAGCGAGAGCCCCTTCGGCACCACGATCGCCCACGGCAACCTGACGCTGTCGCTGGTCGACGGCTTCCGCAAAGAGCTGATCTCCTCGACCGGTTTCGCCCTCGGCGTCAACTACGGTTGGAACAAGATCCGCTTCCCAGCCCCCGTGCCCGTCGATTCCAAGGTCCGTGGCAAAGCCGAGATCGTCTCGATCGACGAGAAGGGCGGCGGTTGGTGGGAGATGGTTACCCGCTTCACCCTCGAGGTCGAGGGCAACGAGAAGCCCTGCTTCGTGGGCGACTCGGTGACGCGCGTGATGGCGCCGGCTGACTGAACCTCGTTCCGCGCGCCGTCACCCTCGAGTCTGCCGATTTGGCCATCCACGGCGCTTTGGTTGGCCCTGGCGGCCGTTGACTCGATCCGGCCAGGGAGAGGAGACTCGGCTCGTTCCGTTGCTCGACCCGAGGGGGAGCGATGAAGGCTCGTCATCTTTTCGTCCCGATCGCGATCGCGTCCGCCGTCGCCCTGCTGGTGTCCTGCGGTGGGGGCTCCGACTCGGAAACGATCGAGCTGATCGAGCACGCCGACACCGACACCGTCCGCCACATCGGCCCGGCGAAGGAGGAAGACTCCGTGGGCGACGTGCTGGCCTTCGCCAATCCCGTCTTCGACTCCTCGAACCAGAAGCGGGTCGGATCGGACAACGGGCAGTGCGTGCGTACCGCGGCCGGCAAGGCCTGGGAGTGCATCTGGACCGTCTCTCTGGACGGTGGCCAGATCACGGTCGAGGGCCCGTTCTACGACGGGAAAGACTCCACCCTGGCGATTACCGGCGGCACCGACGAATACAAGGACGCGAGCGGGCAGATGCAGCTGCACGCCCGCGACCCCGAAGAAACCGAGTACGACTTCACCTACGAAGTCGAGAAGTGAGGCATAACCCGAACCAGACGGTTCCTAACCAAGCGGATCAAGGACGCAGGGAGCGTGGCGTGCTCCGCACGGCGAGCGACCGAGGACGCCGATATGCGCCGGTCAGGGGCCATCTATTTGACGGTCAGCGTGCCTTCCATGCCCGCTTCGCGGTGGCCGGGGACAGAGCAGTAGAAGGTGTACTGGCCCGGTTTGAGGTTGACCGTGGTCGACGTTTCGCCTTCGCCGATCAGCTCGGTTTTGCCGGCTTCTTCGCCACCCGAGCTTTCGATCGCGACGTCGTGGGTGAGGCTCTGCGGGTTTTTGAAGTCGATCGTCACCTTGCCCGCTTCGGCCGAGGCTTCGGTGGTCGTGTAGGCGAGTTCGCCGCTCGGGTCGGCTTCGAATTCGACCGTCGAGCCGCCGCCGCTTCCCCCTTCTTCCTTGCCACCTTCGGGTGCCGCGTTCGCCTTGCCGGCGGCTTCGGTTTCGGTCGTGGTCGTATTGTCGTCGCCTCCCCCGCAGGCGACCAGGGCGGTCGAGGCGAGGGCGAGTGCGAGCAGCACGGCGAGCTTCTTCATCGGGCCGATCCTTTCCTCGGGGGAATGCTCAGAGAGACTCTAGACGGTTCGGGGACGGATACGGCCGCCGAGCGGCGCCGGTTCAGCGGCCCTTGAACCGCGGCTTCTCGCCGCTGAAGAAGGCGATCGCTCCTTCGCGCAGGTCCTCGGTCGCCATGCTGTCGGCGATCCCGTGGCGCTCGAGCTGGAGATGCTCGGTGAGGTTGTTCTCGATGCTGACGTTGCAGAGCCGTTTGGCCATCTTCACGTAGTGCGGCGCTCGCGCCGCCAGCTCGTCCGCCTTTGCCCGGGCCCGCTCCGCCAGGTCCTCGTGCCCGACCACCTCGCTGACGAGCCGCTCGGCCAGAGCGTCGCTCGCCTTCATGTTCGGATCCTCGAGAAGGATCTCCAACGCCCGGCTCGGTCCGACGACGCGGGGCAGGAAATAGGTCATGCCACCGTCCGGCGAGGCGCCGATCCGCCCGTAGGCCGGCGCGAAGAAGGCCCGCTCGGAGGCGATCCGGACGTCGCAGGCGAGCGCCAGCGAGAAGCCCGCCCCGGCCGCTGGGCCGTTGACGGCGGCGATCACGGGGTACGGGATCCGCCGCAGGTCGACGATCGCCGTGTGCAGCGCCTCGGCGCCGCGCCGCACGTTGGCGGGCAGGTCGATCGAGTCGTCTTCGACGCCGGTTTTGAACCAGCCGACGTCGCCGCCGGCGCAGAAGGCGTCGCCGCTGCCGGTGACGATCAGCCCCCGCAGCGGCGCTTGGTCGGCGAACCAGGCGAAGGCCGTGCCGAGCTCGAGGATCATGTCCGGGCTCATCGCGTTGAAGGCGTCGGGCCGGTCGAGGGTGAGCGTGCCGATCTCGCCGTCGACCTCGATGCGCAGCGTTTTCAGCTCGGGCGGATTCACGAGGCCCGCAGCCTACCCTGTATGGCGTGAGCGAAAGCGAGCCGGAAGAGTCCCGCGCCGGGCGGGTCGCGCGCCAGCGCCGCGACCTGCCCGACGCGCCCGGCGTCTACCTCTTCCACGGGGCGGGCGACGAACTGCTCTACGTCGGCAAGGCGCGCTCGATCCGCAAACGGGTCGGCTCGCACTTCTCCGGCGGCGAGACCCGGCTGACCTCGCGCGTCGAGCGGATCGACTTCCTCGCCACCGCCAACGAGGCCGAGGCGCTGCTCGCCGAGCAGAGCTTCATCAAGCGCCGGCGGCCGCGCTTCAACATCCGCCTGCGCGACGACAAGTCCTACCCCTACGTCTGCGTCAGCCTCGACGAGGACTACCCGCGCGTCTACTTCACCCGCGAGAAGCACCGCGCCGGCCGCGCCTACTTCGGCCCCTTCTCCAGCGCCAAGCGGGTGCGCGAGACGCTCGACCTGCTCGGCAAGCTATTCCAGTTCCGCACCTGCGAGGGCGCCGAGCCGGGTCGCCGCTCCGGCAGCCCCTGCCTCGACTACTACATCAAGCGCTGCGGGGCGCCCTGCGTCGGCTACGTCAGCCAGGACGAGTACCGCCGCAACATCGACGCGATCGTCGACTTCCTCTCCGGCCGCTACCGCCGCGTCGAGGCCGACGAGCAGGCGAAGATGGAGGAGGCCGCCGCGGCGCGCGAGTTCGAGCGCGCGGCGGTGCACCGCGACCGGCTCAAGGCGATCCAGTCGCTGTTCGAGCGCCAGCGGATCGCCGGCGGCTCGGTCGGCACCGCCGACCTGATCGGCGTGGCCACCGAGGGAGCCGACGCCAACGCGCAGGTCTTCCAGGTGCGCGACGGCATCCTCGCCGAGCGGCAGAGCTTTTACTTGGACAACCAGGGTGAGCGCGAGCCGGCCGAGGTCGCCGAGGAGTTCATCGGCCAGTACTACTCGGCTTCGCCGGCGATGCCGCGCACGATCGTCGTCGGCCCCTACCTGAGCGAGCGGGCCGAGCTGCTCGCCGCGGCGCTGGGCGAGCGGCGCGGCGCCCCGGTCGAGGTGCGCGTCGCCGAGCGCGGCGACAAGCGGCGCCTGCGCGAGCTGGCCGAGCGCAACGCCCGCCTCGCCCTCGACCAGGACCGGCTGCGCCGCGAGCACCGCCGCCAGCGCCGCGTCGACTCGCTCGCCGACCTGCGCGAGGCGCTGGGGATGGAGGAGCTGCCGATCCGCATCGAGGGCTTCGACATCTCGAACCTCGGCGGCGAGCACACCGTCGCCTCGATGGTCGTCTTCGAGGGCGGCGCGACCAAGAAGGCCGACTACCGCCGCTTCAAAGTGCGCGGCGCCCGTCCGAACGGGTCCGACGACTTCGCTTCCATGCGGGAGGTGTTGGAACGCCGCGTCACCCGCTACCTCGACCAGGCGGACCTCTCCCCGCACGACGGCAAGCGCGACGAGAGCTTTGCCTCGCTGCCCTCGTTGGTCGTGATCGACGGCGGCAAGGGGCAGCTCGGCGCGGCGATGGGCGCGCTCGGCCCCTTCGTCGAGCGCGGCGCGACGGTCGTCTCGCTGGCCAAGCGCGAGGAGGAGGTCTTCGTCCCCGGGCGGCCGGCGCCGATCGACCTCGATCCCGACTCGGAGGCCTCGAAGCTGCTGCAGCGGGTGCGCGACGAGGCGCACCGCTTCGCGATCGAGCACCATCGCGGCCGCCGCGACCGGGCGATGACCGGCTCGGTGCTCGACGGCCTCAAGGGGGTCGGCCCAGCCCGCAAGCGCGCCTTCCTCAACCATTTCGGCACGCCGGAGCGCTTTCTGGCCGCGAGCCGGGAGGAACTCGAGGCGGTTCCGGGTGTTCCTGGAAAGCTGGCGCGCGATATCCACGAGCAGCTGCACCGGACCGGGGGATAGAGGTGGCGAGGACGGCCAAACGCGAGCAGGCGAGCAAAGCCGGCGACGGGAGCGGGCCCGCCAGCGCGGTCGACCTCGTTCTGATCACCGGCCACTCGGGCGCCGGCAAGTCGGAGGCGATCGCCGCCTTCGAGGACGGCGGCTACTTCTGCGTCGACAACCTGCCGCCGCGGATGATCGGCGGCCTCGGCGAGCTCTTCCGCCACGAGGGCAGCGGCGTCGAGCGCGCCGCGGTCGTCTCCGACGTGCGCGGCGGCGAGTACTTCGAGGGGCTGATCCAGGTGCTCGACGAGCTCGAGGCCGACGGGCTGAAGCCGCGGCTGCTCTTCCTCGAGGCCGACGAGGAGACGCTGCTCGACCGCTACAAGGAGACGCGCCGGCGCCACCCGCTCGCCCCCGAAGGGCGGATCGTCGAGGGGATCCGCGCCGAGCGCGAGCTGCTGGCGCCGCTGCGCGAGCGCGCCGACGTGGTGATGGACTCGAGCGGCCTGACCGGCGGGCAGCTGCGCCGCCGCATCGCCGAGGAGATGCTGGGCGAGCACGAGACCGGCAAGCTCGCCCTCACCCTGCTCACCTTCGGCTTCAAGAACGGGCCGCCCCGCGACGCCGACCTGACCCTCGACGTGCGCTTCCTGCCCAATCCCCACTACGTCGACGAGCTGCGCCCGCAGACCGGCCTCGACGAGGGGGTGCGCGCCTACGTCGAGTCGGGCACGCAGGCGGGCGAGTTCTACGGCCGCCTGCTGCCGCTGCTCGAGTTCCTCGTCCCCGCCTACGTCGCCGAGGGCAAGAGCCATCTGACGATCGCCGTCGGCTGCACCGGCGGGCGGCACCGCTCGGTCACCGTCGCCGACCGCATCCGCCGCGCGCTGGAGGGGCGCGACGGGGTGGTGGTGCGGATGAAGCACAGAGACCTCTGACGGCCCCAGGCGCCGTCATACGGCGTCCTCAGTCGGTCTCCTCGGGTCACGCACGAAAGTGCGCTCCCCTCGTCCCCCTACCTGCGTCCTTGTCTGACGACGCCTGGAACCGTCATTGTCATCCCGTCCATAGAATCGCCGAGTGCCCGCCCCCGTCATCTCGATCAGCGGCCTGCGCAAGAGCTACGGCGAGGTCGAGGCGGTGCGCGGCATCGACCTCGAGGTGCGGGCGGGCGAGGTCTTCGCCTTCCTCGGGCCGAACGGGGCCGGCAAGACGACGACGATCGAGGTCCTCGAGGGCTACCGCAAGCGCAGCGGCGGCGAGGTCAGCGTGCTCGGCAAGGACCCCGAGCACGCCGGGCGCGAGTGGCGCGAGCGGATCGGCATCGTCCTGCAGAGCTGCCGTCTCGATCCGTATCTGACGGTGCGAGAGTCTTTGGCCCTCTACGCCGGCTACTACGCCGCGCCGCGGCCGATCGAGGAGACGATCGAGCTGGTTGGCCTGGCCGGCAAGGCGGACGCGCGGGCCAGCTCGCTCTCCGGCGGCCAGCAGCGCCGCCTCGACGTCGGCATGGCCCTGATCGGCGACCCGGAGCTGATCTTCCTCGACGAGCCGACCACCGGTTTCGACCCCTCCGCCCGCCGCCAGGCCTGGGAGACGATCGCCGGGCTGCGCGAGCTGGGCAAGACGATCCTGCTCACCACCCACTACATGGACGAGGCGCAGCGTCTCGCCGACCGCCTCGCGGTGATCGTCGCCGGCCGGGTCGTCGCCCGCGGCACGCCCGAGGACCTCGGTGACCGCGAGAACCGCCCCGCCCGGATCGCCTGGCGCGAGGGCGGCCGCGAGGTCGAGTTGGAGACGACGACGCCGGTGCGGACCCTCAACGAGCTGACCGGCAAGGCGCTCGCCGAGGGCCGCGAGCTGGAGGGCCTCGAGGTGCGCCGACCGAGCCTCGAGGACGTCTACCTGGAGCTGACCGAACCGCGATGAGCCTCGTCTGGCATCAGCTCCGCTACGACCAGAAGGTCTTCTGGCGCAACCCCGCCTCGGTCTTCTTCACCGTCGCCTTCCCGGTGGTCCTGCTGCTGATCTTCGCCACGGTGTTCGGCGACCAGACGGTCGACGTCGCGGGCGGGATCGAGACGACGACCTACTACGTGCCGGCGATCGTCACCCTCTCGGTGATCTCGGCGACGATGCAGTCGCTGGCGATGTCGCTGGTCATCGCCCGCGAGGACGGCCGCCTGAAGCGCGGCCGCGGCACGCCGATGCCGGCCTGGGTCTTCATCGCCGGTCGGGTCGGCAACTCGATCGTCGTCGCCCTCTTGATGCTGGCGCTGATCGCCGCGATCGGCCGCCTCGTCTATGACGTACCCGTCCCCTGGGACCGACTGCCGGCGATCGTGCTCACCCTGGCGGTCGGCGCCGGCGCCTTCTGCTGCCTCGGCGTCGCCCTCACCGCGGCGATCCCCTCCCAGGATGCCGCGGCGCCGATCGTCAACGCGCTGCTGCTGCCGCTCTACTTCCTCTCCGGCGTCTTCATCCCCGACGACCAGCTGCCCAGCGGCGTGATCCACTTCGCCGACGTCTTCCCGGTGCGCCACTTCTTCGAGGCGCTCTTCAACGCCTACGTGCCGGCGACGGCCGGCGGCTCGGGGGTCGAGTGGGCCGACCTCGCCGCGGTCGCCGCCTGGGGCGCCGCCGGCCTGCTGCTTGCCGTGCGTTGCTTCCGCTGGACTCCGCGCAGCGGCTGAGGACCGGCCGACCGGACGCCGGGTCGCCCATATAGCCTCCCCGGCCTCATGCTGCACCACGTTCTACTGGAGGTCTCCAGCCTCGAGCGGAGCGCGTCCTTCTACGACGCGCTGCTCGCGCCGCTGGGCTGGCGGCGCCATTTCGAGGAGGACGAGACGGTCGGCTGGGGCATCGCCAAACCGGTTTTCTTCATCGCCGCGCACCACCCGCCCAAACCCGGCTTTGGCCTGCTCAGCTTCTCCGGCCTCGGCATCGTCGCGGTCAAGGCCGCCTGGGAGCAGGGCGTCGCCGCGGGCGGCGAGGGGGTCGGTGAGCCCGGCGAGCGGCGCTCGCACGGATCGGGCTCCTACTCGGCCTTCCTGCGCGATCCCGACGGGTACGAAATCGAGGTGACGGTGGGCAGTGATTAGTGCACGTAGTCTCGAATCAAGACAACATCGACTCCAGGAGGAGATGACTCCATGGCAGTGAAGGTCGGCATCAACGGCTTCGGTCGCATCGGGCGCAACCTCTTCCGCGCGGCCCACGCGGCGGGCGCCGATCTCGACTTCGTCGCCGTCAACGACATCACCGATACCGGCACGCTCGCCCACCTGCTCAAGTACGACTCGATCCTCGGCCGCTTCCCGGGCGAGGTGAAGGCCGGGGAGGGGTCGATCTCGGTCGACGGCAACCCGCTCAAGGTCCTCTCCGAGCGCGACCCGGCGGCACTGCCCTGGGGCGAGCTCGGCGCCGACGTGGTGATCGAGTCGACCGGGCTGTTCACCGGCCGCGCCGACGCCGCCAAGCACCTCGAGGCGGGCGCCAAGAAGGTGATCATCTCCGCCCCCGCCAAGGAACCGGACGTGACCGTCGCCCTCGGCGTCAACTTCGATAGCGAATATGACCCGGACAGCCACCACATCGTCTCCAACGCCTCCTGCACGACCAACTGCCTGGCGCCGGTGGCGAAAGTGCTGCACGAGCGGTTCGGGATCGAGCACGGGCTGATGACGACGATCCACGCCTACACGGCCGACCAGCGCCTGCAGGACATGCCGCACAAGGACCTGCGGCGGGCGCGCGCGGCGGCGGTCAACCTGATCCCGACGACGACCGGCGCCGCCAAGGCCGTCGGCCTGGTGCTGCCGGAGCTGAACGGCAAGCTGAACGGGTTGGCGATGCGGGCGCCGGTGATCACCGGCTCGGTCGTCGACCTCGTCTTCGTCCCCTCGACGCCGACCGATCCCGAGGCGGTCAACGCGGCGATGAAGGAGGCGGCGGAGGGCCCGCTGAAGGGCATCCTCTCCTACACCGAGGACGAGATCGTCTCCACCGACATCGTCGGCGACCCCCACTCTTCGATCTTCGACGCTGGCCAGACGATGGCGATCGGCGACGGCAAGATGATCAAGGCCGTCTCCTGGTACGACAACGAGTGGGGCTACTCGAACCGCTGCGTCGAGCTAGCCGGGAAGGTGTAGGCGAACATTTCTAGTCCCAGCCGTAAATGACGGCCTCGGATCGCCGCCATGCTGCGTCCTCAGTCGCCCGAATAGCGCTGCTATTCGGGCTCCCTGCGTCCTTGCCTGACGACGCCCGAGTCGCGTCATTGACGGACTGATCCGTCGAAATGGTCGCCTACACCTTCCCGCGATCTGTTCAGGATTTGGCTGATGGGGGCAGGCGGGCGTTGGTCCGGGTGGATTTCAACGTCCCACTGGAGGACGGCAGGGTTACGGACGACACGCGCATTCGTGCCGCTCTGCCCACCCTCGAACTGCTGAGGGAACGTGGTTTCGCATTGGTCCTCATGTCTCATCTCGGGCGTCCCAAGGGCAAAGCCGATGCGGCGCTTTCGATGAAGCCTGTCGGCGGACGATTGGCTGAGTTGCTCGATTGCGAGGTTCGTCAAGCCCCTGCAGTCGTGGGTCCGGAGGTCGAAGCAATGGCCAATGAACTTGGCCCAGGCGATGTTCTTCTTCTCGAGAACGTGCGGTTTGAGCCTGGCGAGACTGAAAATGATCCAGACTTGGCTGACTCTCTCTCGTGGCTGGCCGACGTCTACGTCGACGACGCCTTCGGCGCCGCCCACCGCGCCCACGCCAGCACCGAGGGTGTCGCCCACCGCCTGCCCGGCTACGCCGGCCTGCTGCTGCAGCGGGAGGTCGAGGAGCTGAGCCGGGTTGTCGAGTCGCCCGCGCGGCCGCTGGTCGTCGTTCTCGGCGGCGCCAAGGTGAGCGACAAGGTCGGCGTGATCGACCGCTTCCTCGAAGTCGCCGACGCGATCCCGATCGGGGGCGCGATGTGCTTCAGCTTCTTTCGCGCCCAGGGCATCGCGACCGGCGACTCGCTGGTCGAGGAGGCGGGGGTGAAGCTGGCCGAGGAGGCGCTACGCCGGGCCGAGTCCTCGGAGTGCGAGCTGATGTTGCCCGCCGACCTGGTGCTCGGCCGCGAGTTCGACGCCGAGACCGAGCGGCGCGAGAGCGACGGGGTCGAGGTACCCGACGGCTGGATGGGCCTCGACGTCGGCCCGCGCACGGCGGCCGCCTATGCCGAGAAGGTTGCGGCCGCCGGGACCGTGCTCTGGAACGGGCCGATGGGCGCCTTCGAGCTGGAGCCGTTCGCGGCCGGGACGCGAACCGTCGCCGAGGCGGTCGCTGCCGCCCCCGGCACGACCGTGGTCGGCGGCGGCGACTCGGTCGCCGCGCTGAACGAATTCGACTTGGCTGAGAAGGTGGACTGGGTATCGACCGGAGGAGGAGCGTCATTGGAGCTGCTGGAGGGAAAGAAGCTGCCGGGCGTGGAGGCGCTGAAAGATGGCTGAGCGCACCCCCTACCTCGCCGCCAACTGGAAGATGCACAAGACCGTCGCCGAGGCGGCGGAGTACGTCGACGCGCTGCTGCCGCGGATCGCGGCGACTCCGCATGACGTCGTCCTCTGCCCCTCCTACCTGGCGCTGAGCGAGGTGGTCGAGCGCTCGCGCGGCAGCGCCGTCAGGGTCGCCGCGCAGAACATGCACGAGGAGGACGCCGGCGCCTTCACCGGCGAGGTCTCTGCGCCGATGCTGGTCGCCGCCGACGTCGACGCGGTGGTCCTCGGCCACTCCGAGCGTCGCCAGTTCTTCAACGAGACCGACGAGGCGCTGGCGCGCAAGGTGCCGGCGGCGCTCGCCGTCGGCCTCCAGCCGATCCTCTGCGTCGGCGAGAGCGAGGAGGCCCGCGACGCCGGCCAGACCGTGGGCGTGCTCGAGCGCCAGCTGCAGGCCGACCTGGCCGAGGTCGGCGACGGCAGCATGGCCGAGGTGGTGATCGCCTACGAGCCGATCTGGGCGATCGGCACCGGGCGCACGGCGACCCCGGAGCAGGCGCAGGAGGCCTGCGCCTGCATCCGCGACACGCTGCGCGAGCGCGGCGCCGTCGCCGATCGGGTGCGGATCCTCTACGGCGGCTCGGTCAAGCCGGACAACGCGGCGGAGCTGCTGGCGCAGGAGGACATCGACGGGGCTCTGGTAGGCGGCGCCAGCCTCGACCCCGGAGAATTCGCCGCCATAATCGAGGCGGCATGAGCTTCCGGTGCGCCTTTCGGACCTCAGAGGTATGTAAAGCGCACCGGAAGGACTCGCCATGACGGTGCCCTCGCTGGCGCTGGTCATCCTCGACGGCTGGGGGCTGGCGCCGCCGGGTCCCGGCAACGCGATCTCGCAGGCCGATACTCCGGTCTTCGATCGGCTTTGGGGCGAGTACCCCCACACCCAGCTCTCCGCCCAGGGGCGTGACGTCGGCCTGCCCGACGGGCAGATGGGCAACTCCGAGGTCGGCCACCTCAACCTCGGCGCCGGGGCGATCGTCAAGCAGGACCTGGCCCGGATCGACGACGCGATCGCCGACGGCGGCTTCTTCGAGAACGAGGCGCTGCTCGCCGCCTGCGACCGCGCGCGGCGCAGCCCACGTGGTCGCCTGCACCTGCTCGGCCTCGTCTCCGACGGCGGCGTCCACTCCGGCTGGGAGCACATCGAGGCGACGATCGAGCTGGCCACGCAGGAGGGCGTCCCCGACGTCGTCTTCCACGCCTTCACCGACGGCCGCGACACGCTGCCCCACGGCGGCAGCGGCTACCTGGCCGAGCTCGAGCGCTGGCTGCGCCAGGCCGGCCGGGTCGGCACGGTCGGCGGCCGCTACTACGCGATGGACCGTGACACGCGCTGGGAGCGGATCAAGCTCGCCTACGACGCGATCGTCCACGCCCGCGGCCTGCACGCGGCGAGCTCGGCCGAGGCGATCGAGGCCGCATATGAGCGCGACGAGACCGACGAGTTCGTCAAGCCGACCGTGATCGGCGAGTACGACGGGGCAGCCGAGGGCGACGTGGCGATCTTCGTCAACTTCCGCCCTGACCGCGCCCGCGAGTTGACCCGCGCTTTGGCCGAGCCGGACTTCGACGAGTTCCCGCAGGACGGCGCCGTCCTCGACCTGACGACGATGACCGAGTACCGCAAGGGCTGGCCTTATCCCGTCGCCTTCCCCGAGGCGCGTCCGCGGACGACGCTGGCGGAGACGATCAGCGAGGCCGGCGGGCGCCAGCTGCATGTCGCCGAGACCGAGAAGTACGCCCACGTCACCTACTTCTTCAACGGCGGCCGCGAGGAGGAGTGGGAGGGGGAGGAGCGCTGCCTGGTCGACTCTCCGCGCGACGTGCCCACCTACGACCACAAGCCGGAGATGAGCGCCCGCGCCGCCGCCGACGCTTTCGCCTCGCGCTGGGCGGCCGGCGACTACCGCTTCGGAATCGTCAACTTCGCCAACCCGGACATGGTCGGCCACACCGGTGTGATCCCCGCCGCGGTCGAGGCGGTCGAGGCGGCCGACGCCTGCCTCGGCGACGTCGTCGCCGCGGTCGAGGCCAAGGGCGGCGCCTGCATCGTCACCGCCGACCACGGCAACTGCGACCACATGCTCGAGCCCGACGGCTCGCCCAACACCGCCCACTCGCTCAACCCGGTGCCGCTGATCGTCACCGCCGAGGGCCTCGTGCTGCGCGACGGCGGCATCCTCGCCGACGTCGCCCCGACCGCGCTCGAGCTGCTCGGCATCCCGCAGCCGGAGGCGATGACCGGCAGGTCCCTCATCGAGGACATCTGATGAGTCGATGACCAATGGGTCATCGACGCGACAGAAGACCGGATGAGACACGAGCCTGAGAGATTGAGCTTTGAGGTCGCGGCGCGGGACGGAGCGGCGCGAGCTGGTGTGCTTCATACGCCGCACGGGGAAATCCGGACGCCGGCCTTCGTTCCGCTGGCCACGAAGGCCACCGTTCGGGGGTTGGAGTCTCGTGAGGTAGCTGACCTGGGGTACCAGCTGATCTTGGGGAACACGTATCACCTGTTCGTCTCTCCCGGACCTGATCGGATTGCCGCCGCCAGGGGATTGCACGAGTTCATGGGCTGGGACCGGGCGCTGATCACCGACTCGGGCGGCTTCCAGGTCTTCTCCCTGGCCCACGGCGGCGTCGCCGACGAGGTCAAGGGCAAGGGGCGACCGGGGGGTGACCGGGGCTCGGTCGTCTCGATCGGCGAGGAGGGGGTGCGGTTTCGTTCCTACAGGGACGGCAGCGCGCTCTTTCTCTCGCCGGAGATCTCGATGGAAGTGCAGGCGAAGTTGGGGTCGGACATCGCCCTGGCCTTCGACGAGTGCACGCCGTACCACGCCGACCGCGACTACACCGCGCGATCGATGGAGCGCACCCACCGTTGGCTCGAGCGCTGCCTTGAGTGGCACGGTGAGTACGGGCCTGATCGGCAGGCGGTGTTCGGGATCGTCCAGGGCGGTATCCACGAGGACCTGCGGCGGGAGTCGGCGCGGGCCGTTTCCGAGGCGGGCGTCGACGGAATCGCGATCGGTGGCACGCTCGGCCGCGACAAGGAGGAGATGCGTGGCGTCCTCGAGCTGACGGCTCCACTGCTGCCGGAGCACGCCCCCAAGCACCTGCTCGGCATCGGCGACGTGGACGACCTCCTCGCCGGCATAGCCCTCGGCCTCGACGTCTTCGACTGCGCGATCCCGACCCGTCTCGCCCGCCACGGCACCGCCCTCGTCCCCGACCCCGACAACCGCTTCCGCCTCGACCTGCGCAAATCGGGCTGGGAGGGCAACCGCGAGCCGATCGCCGAGGGTTGCCCCTGTCCGGCCTGCCGGCACCACGACCGCGACTACCTCAGCTACCTGTCCCGCGCCGAGGAGCTGACGGCTGTGCGCCTACTCTGCCTGCACAACCTGACCTTCATGCATGCGCTGGTCTCCGCTGCCCGTGTGGCGATCGAAGCCGAACGACTGGGGGAGTACTCGGCGGGCATCCTCGCCGGAGGTTCCCCTTACGCGTAGATCTATTCGGTGTTCTTCTTGACGAGTTCCTTGAACTCTTCGACGACCTTGTCGACCGAGTCGCCGGCGACTTCGGTCGCGTGGACGCCGGTGGCCTTGTCCGTGGCGACGATCACCGCGGCGGCGACCGCGGCGGCTATGAGGACGAGGGCGACGGCGGCGAGGACGAGGCGGGCGAAGCGGGAGAAGGCGCCGCGCTTCCGTGGGGCGGAGGGTGCGACCGGGGGTGGGGGAGCCGGAACGGGCTGGGGGGCGCGG
>JGI24034J26672_10000110_pt1 | contig 13421 bp, 8 predicted proteins | sample KBSSwiS2withPhiX_FD_26672 | JGI IMG/M metagenome (IMG submission 26672)
GCCCTGGGCGGAGCGCGTCGCCGCCGGTCTGGCCGAGCTGCTCAAGCACCTCGCCGAGCATCCCGACGAGGGCCGCTTCGCGATCGTCGAGGTGCTCGCCGCCGGCCCCAAGGCGCTCGCTCGCCGCGACGCCGCCCTGCGCCAGTTCACCGGCTTCCTCGACGCCGGCCGGGCCGAGACCTCGGTCGAGCTGCCGGGGATCACCTCGCTCTCGCTCGCCGGCGGGATCAACGAGCTGCTCTACAGCGAGATCCTCCACGGCGCCTCGGCGCGCCTGCCGAGCCGGCTTCCCGACCTGATGTTCTGGATCACGCTCCCGTTCCTCGGGCCGGAGGGCGCGGCCGAACAGCGCGAGCGCGTGCGCCTCTCGATGATCGAGGATTGAGGCGGCTTCGTTAAGCCGCTCCTTTGACCCGAAGCAGGGGTTTAAGAAAGGCCCGGGGCTGGTAGTTTGCCTATCCGAGTACCCGATTTTCTGGCTTCGAACGGCCACGGCCAATAAGGGCAGGGCCCAAAAGGAGAGATAGAGACATGCGTAGAAAGTTGATGCTTGCGCTCGCTCTGGCAGCCGCGCTGTCCGTGGGCGTCGTGGCCATTGCCAACGCGGTGCAGATCACGCTGCGGGCGGGGAACGTCGTCACCACCTTTGGCGGCGGCGTCTCGCCGAAAGCAATGCCGAAGAACAAGTACGTGCCGGTAACCACCCACGTCTTCGGCAAACTCGGCACCGCCAACGGCGGCCATCCGCCGGCGTTGCGGGAAGTCGAATTCGACATCGACAAGGACACCAAAATCAACGTCAAGGGCTTGGCGGTCTGCAAGGCGGGCCAGCTCGAGGCGCGCAACACCGCCGCCGCGATGAAAGTCTGCGGCAAGTCGAAAATCGGCTCTGGCGAATCGCACGTCGAGATCGCCTTCCCGGAACAGAAACCGATCCTGGTGAAGAGCCCGCTGACCGTGTTCAGCGGCGGCGAAAGCGGCGGCAAGGTGAAGCTGCTGATCCACATCTTCATCACCGTGCCGGTTCCGGCGGCGGTGGTCACCGAAGTGACGATCACGCGCAAGGGCAGCGGCATCCACTCGGTCGCCAAAATCCCGAAGGTCGCGGGCGGCAGCGGCTCGGCGATCGACTTCGATTTCAAGATCGGAAAAACCTTCACCTACAAAGGCAAGAAGGTCGGCTACGGCGAAGCCAAATGCCCGGACGGGGTCTTCAAGGCCAACGTCAAAAAGGTTCTCTTCAAAAACGAAGCGAACACCCCGGGCGAAGCGCCCTCGACCCAGCTGAAAGGCTCGCTCGCGGTTCCCTGCACCCCGAAGGGCTGAGCAAGAGCACACGCTCGACAGAGCGAATCGTGAAAAGGGCGGCCGAGAGGCCGCCCTTTTTCGTGCCTTAACCAAGCGTAATTCTCGTACTGGTACGTTGGCGATCGTCTTCACAACCATTAGATACCCGCGGCTGCATCGATCGAGCCCGGGCGAGGGGGAGAGATGGGGAGAAAGTGGATGTTGGCGCTCGCCGCCGCGGTGGCGCTTTCGCTTGGCGCCGCCGTGATCGCGAGCGCGGTGAGCTTTACCAACCGGGTGGGAAACCTGATCGTCACCTTTGGCGGCGAAGCATCGCCGAAGAAGCTGCCGCGCCATGAGTACGCGCCGGTGGTGACGACCTTCTTCGGCAAGATCAAGACCGCCGACGGCACCCATCCGTCGGCCCTCCGCGAAGTCATCCTGGACATCGACAAGGACGCGAGGGTCAACGTCAAGGGCTTGCCGGTCTGCAAACCGAGTCAGCTCGAGGCGCAAGACACCAAAGCAGCCCTGAAAGTCTGCGGCGACACCTTGGTCGGCAGCGGCATCGCCCACGCCGAGATCGCCTTCCCCGAACAGCCTCCGGTACCGGTCTCGAGCCCGCTGGAGATCTTCAACGGCGGTGAAAAAGGTGGCAAGGTCAAGCTGTTGATCCACAGCTTCCTTACCGTGCCGGTGCCGGCCGCGATCGTCACCGACGTGACGATCGCCCGCAAGGGCGGCGGGCTCCACTCGGTCGCGCGCGTCCCCAGGATCGCGGGCGGCAGCGGCTCGGTCGTCGACTTTCGCTTCAAGGTCGGCAAGACCTACACCTACAAAGGCAACAAGGTCGGCTACGGCGAAGCCAGGTGCCCGGACGGCGTATTCAAGGTCCACGTGCCGAAGCTCCTCTTCAAAAACGAAACGCACGAAGCGGGCGTCGCCGCGACGACCAACGTAAGCGGCAGCGCCGCCGTGCCCTGCACGCCAAAGGGCTGAGCGAGCCGCAAACGGAATCCCGGAAAGGGCGGCCGCAAGGCCGCCCTTTCTATTCGCCCTGTTCGAAGGTGTGCTGGTAGATCGTCGCCGGGCCGCTGCCGTAGATCGGCTCGAAGGGCGCCTGCGCGGTGCACGCCGGAGCGGGGATGCTCGATGAGCTGTCCTGGCCGGCGAAGGCGTACTTCTTCAGACTTTCGAAGAATTCGGTGGCTTTTTTGATGTCGCCGCCGGTGCGCTGGTTGAAGGCGGCTTCGTTGGGCGTATTCGGATCGAGCGTCGCCGTTATGCCGGAGCTGCACTGACGGGTGTCGAAGCTCGGCAGGCCCTGCGCGAGGTTCTTGAAGATCCCCGGTTGGCTATAGGCGTTGTTGCGGTTGGTGGTGAGCCGGTTCGGGTAGGTCGCGAGGCTCTCCGGGCCGAACGGTCCCAGGATGCGCAGATAGTGAATCTGCTTGCCAGCCGAGCTCAGGTGAACGGCATTGCTGGCCGCAGTCAGGTTACCGAGCAGAGCAGTGACCTCGCGTTTGTAGAGACCGAAGCCAGTGAGAAGCGGGTTGAGGTTGCGCAGGAAGGGGTCGAGCGCCCGCAGCAGGACCGGGAAGTCGCCGCGGAGGAACTTGCGGAAGGAGCCGAAGCCGCTGGGGGCGCGGTCGATCACCGTTTCCAACCCTTCGAAGAAGCCCTTCGCCTGCGGCGCGAAGCGCGAGAGGGCGATAAAGGTCGGCGAGAGCTGTTCGGCGGCGGGCACGAGCTGACGGAAGAGCGGATCGGCGTTGAGCGCGAACTCTTTGAGGCGATCGAAGGTCAGCCGCGACTCGTCCTGGAAGGTGGGGAAGACGCGGAAGAGCGCTTCGATGTCGCGGTCGCGCGCCGCGGTCGTGCTGAAGACGGCGTTGGAGCTGTCGATCAGGTCGGCCAGCCGGCCTTCGCGGCCACGCAGCGCGCGCAGGCTGACCGCGCCGTTGCTGAACAGCTGCCTGACCGCGAGGCGCTGCGTGTCGAGCAGGCGGAAGAGGCGGTCGAATTCGGTGAAGAACGGGTCGAACTCGCCCAGCGCGGTGGACAGCGCCTGGCCGCGGCCGGCGATCGCCACGGCGCCTTCCTGCATCCATTCCCGGAAGGCGGCCTGGGTGCGTTTGTCGAACGTGCGGAAGATCTCGTCGAGCTGGGCCGATTCCGCCACGTTGGCTCGCGCCAGCGTGGCCCCGTCGGACAGAACCGGGCCGTCGGAGTCGCCCGGCGTCAGTTCGACGTAGGTCTCGCCCAGCAGGGTCTTGGTGCGCAGGATCGCGCGCGTGCCCTTGGGGATCGGCCCGTACTTCGGTTCGATGGCGATCGTCGCCAGCGCCTGCCGACCGTCGGGCGAGACTTCGATCGTCTGCACTTTGCCGACCGAGACGCCGGAGATGCGCACGTCGGACTGCTGGGCGAGCTGGGTCGCCTCCTGGAGGGGCACCTTGATCTCGTAGGGCTTCGCCTTGAACGGCGTCGGTCCCCCGAAGGTGATCCAGAGGAAGAGCAGGATGCCGAAGCACGACAGGGCGAAGCCGGCGATGACGAGGAGCTGCGCGGTGCTGGGGGCTCGCTTGCTCATCTAGAAGCCTCGCTCGCAATGGCCGGAGGGCGTATCTGCCGGGATTTCTGCCGCTTCGGGAAGCCTTGCGCCTTGTAGGAACGTCCGCAGGAAAGGCTTGATGGACGTGCCGCCGTAAGCCAGTTCGGAGCCATTGCAGGTCAGCATCGCCACGCCTCGGCTGATTGGCCCGGCGGCATCAACTAAATTGAAGGTCGCGTTCAGGTCGTGGTTCAACCAGGGCAGATAGAAGAGGAAGCTCTCCTTCTTGCCCTTCGGGTTGTAGGCGAGCTCGTTGAGCAGGCTGTTGATCGCGCCGAGCGAGTTGCCAAACGAGCTGACCGAGGTGTCGAGGTCGTCGGCCCCTTCGTTGAGGTGGGTCAGCACGGGCCGCACCTTGCGGGTGAAGGGCCGGATCTGGTCGCGGAGCGGAGCGGTCGTCTGCTTGAACAACTGCTCGGTGGCCTTGAACGCCGGCACCGAAGCCTGCGCCTGCGGGATCAGGCCGAGCAGCGCCGGCCGCGACGCTTCGGAGAAGCGGTTGGCGCTGACGAAGGCCGAGCGTAACGCGGCCAGGGTGGAGGGGAGCTCGACCAGCGATTCCTGGATCGCCTCCTGCTGATTGGCGAAGTCGCCCAGCGCGTCCTTCGACGAGGTGACGAAGCGTTCGAGGGCCGCGTCGTGGCGGCCCAGTTCCGTCGTCAAGAGGCCGAAGTCGTGGATCGTCCGCGCCACCGCCCGCCGCCGCTGGGCGACGGCGCGGTTGAGGTCGGCGATGTAGTGGGAGAAGGGCTGCAGGCGACGGAAGGCTCCGGAGAGCTGGCCGCCGCGGCCGCCGATGCCCTGCGCGCCCGCGGCGAGCAGGAGCTGCAGGTACTGCTGGGTGTCTTTGTCGAGGGCCGAGAGGAAGGCTTCGAACTGGATGCTCGGTTCGGTGCGCGAGAGCGGGAAGCGGTAGCCGTCTTCGACGTGCTTGCCGCCGCTGCCGGGGTCTATCTCGACGGTCATGTCGTTGAGGTTGGTTTTCGGCCGCAGCAGCAGGTTCGCGTCGGGGTGGATCAGGTTCAGGTACTTCGGCTCGACGTCCATTCCGACCACGGCATGGCCTTCCTCCAGTTCGACCGAGGAGATCCGGCCGACCTGGATGCCGGCGATGACGACGGCCTGGCCCTGACCCGGCGTGACCGCCTGGGCGCTGCTGAACTCGGCCGTCAGGTGGGCGAAGTCTTCGCCGACGAGGGGCGCCCAGGAGGGCAGCGAGGCTTTCTGCTGGGTGAAGATCCACAGCGTCATCACGATCGCCACCACGGTCAGCACCGCGATCGCGATCGTGTCTTTGCCGCGGCCGCGCGCCTGGCGGGAGAGAGTGGCGCGGAAGTGCCGCCAGCGGCTCACGTTCGGCTCCGTCATGGGCCGCTCACCGCCGTCAGCTGTGCCGGGCCGATCTGACCGAGCGGCCCGTTCACGTCGGGCACCGGCTGGGTCGAGCAGCGCACTTCGGGCTTCTTCGGCGGCCGGCCGCCGAGCTGGGGCTGCACCCCTTCGGGGGCGGTCGCGACGTGCGCCCAACCCTGCTTGTCGGTGCTGAGGTTGCCGGACGGGTTTTCCATCTTGGCAAGCGTGCCGCCGCCGCCAGGCTGCACGCGAATGTAGGGGCCGTTGCCGTCGAAGTTCTGCGTCACCCCGGAGAAGTTGGCGAGGAAGTAGAAGAACTCCTTGTAGCTGGGGCCGGTCGAGAAGCGGTCCCCGATCGTCTGGTTGCCGGTCGGCACGAAGACCCTGCTCGTGCAGAGGCTGAGCCGGTTGCTCTGCGGGATCGTGTTCGCTTTGCCGGCCTGGGCCGCGCCGGAGAGGCCCGGCGCCGATTCCTGCAGCAGCCTCGCGAAGCCGCCGCCCTCTTTGCCGGAGAGGAATGGGTTCGCCTGTTCGATCCAGGGTTTGCCGGCCGCGATCAGGGCGGGCAGCTCGGCGACCGCCGGGCGGAACTCGATCGCCCAGGCGCGCAGCGGCGGCAGCGAGGCGTTGAGGCTGACCAGCGACCTGCGGCCGATCCGCAACGTCGGCCCCAGTTCGCGCACCGTCGCCGAGAGGTTCGCCGACTGAGCGGCGAGGGCGCCGGTGAAGGTGTCGAAGTTGACGATCAGGCCCTGCAGGTCCTCCTCGTGCCTGGCCAGAGCGGCGAAGGTGCGGCTCNTGCCGGCGACCAGCCGCGCCAGGTCGCCGGCTTCGGTGCCGAGCAGGGCGTTGGTGACCTGAGCGGAGTAGCGGCCCGCCGGGCCGCCGTAGCGCAGGGCGCCGTTGAGACCCGCGCCGCCGGTCTTGCCTTTCACCTCGGGAAGCTGGGTGGCGTCCTGCGCCGCCGTCGGCGGCGCGTTCAGCGCCGTTCCGAAGGCCTCGAGGGCGCTGCTGAGGTCGGCCCGCACGGGCGACTGCAGCGCGGTGAGGATTTCGTCGAGCTGCACCGCGGTCGAGGTGTGGCTGATCGGGATCGTCGCGCCGCTGTCGAGCTCGCCGGCGCTGGGACTGCCCGGGTCGAGTTCGACGAAGAAGTTGCCCTCGAGGAAGATCCGCGGCCGGATCGCCGCGAAAGCGTCGTCATGGACCGGTCGGCCGGCGCCTTCGACGGTGAAGGTGACCTCGGTGTTGTCGCCGTCGCGGCCGACCTCGATCACTTTGCCGACGTCGACGCCGGCGATCCGCACCGGCGAGTTGGTCGAGATGTTGACGCCGTTGGCGAAGGTCGCGTTGAGCGTGTAGCCGTGCCCGGTAAAGGGAACGTGTTTGGTGAAGGCCAGATAGGGGCCGATCGTGAAGACGAGGATGAAGATCAGCGCGATCGCCGCGTTGCTCGGCCGCCACCGGAAACGGCGCTCGGTGGCCCCGGGCCTCGTGTCGCGCTCGGGCAGGCGTCCCATCAGCCTTCCTCGTTTTTCGTCGTCGTGCCCCACAGCTTCGGCGAGCGCCCGATCACGGTCTTGCCGGCCGCGTAGTGCTCGTTGCCGGCTTCGCAAACGCCGTCCTGCCCCGTGCGCGGATAGGGGTTGTAGTGGAGGTGGTTGAGGCCTTCCGGTCCGTTGGCGGGTGCGGAGGCCGGCATTCCCTCGGAGTTGGGGCCGCTGGGCGGCTCAAAGGTGATCGCGCCGAGCCAGTTGGCGCTGCCGTTCGATTCGCTGAAGCTGTCGGCGAGGTTGCGGAAAAGCAGGCTGAAGTAGTTGCACTTGGTCTGCGCCGGGGCGATGTACTCGATCGCCGGGGCGAGCACTTCGTTGGTGTCGATCAACAGGTCGAGGCCGTTGAAGACCCCCGGCTCGGCCTGGAAGTCGAGCAGCGCTTCCGCCGTCGGGGTGAGCTGGGCGAACAGCGCCGGCGAGCGGTTCAGCGCCGGGATGCCGGCGTGCAAGGCGGCGGCGATCGTCGGCGAGGTCCGCCCGAGGGCGCGGGCGCCGGGCTTCAGCGCCGCGAAGAAGTTGCCGGCGTCGCGGAAGAAGGGGCGCAGCGCCGGCAGGTCGGCGGTCACCGCGTCGAGGGTCGGCGGGCCTTTGACGATCGTTTCCTGGATGAAGGGCCGCGAGACGCGCGCGAAGGCGGCGAAGGTGCGGTCGAGCGCGACGAACATGCTCGCCTGGGTCTCTGCTACCGGGGCGACCGTGGCCGAGAGGGCCTCCAGCGCTTCCCAGAAGGCGCCGAAGCCGGTGCTCGGGTCGACCAGGGTGCGCAGCACCGGCTGGCCGTGTTCGGCAAGGCTGCGCAGCGCGCCGAAGGCGGCGTTGAGCTGCGGCCCGCGGCCGGCGAAGGCGTTGCCGAAGCCGGCGTTGTTGCGCTGGATCGCGGTACGGGTCTTCTCGTCGAACATGTCGAAGAACTGGTCGATGTCGACCGGTTCGGGGCGCGCGGCGGACTGCGGGATCGTTTCGCCGGGCTCGAGGCCCTTCGAGGAGTCGCCGGGGACGATCTGCAGGTATTTGAGGCCGAGCGGGGATTTGGGCCGGATGATCATCGTCGAGTTGGCGGGGATCGGTTCGGCGCTCTTGTCGAGCTTCAGGTCGAGTTCGGCCGCGACGGCGCCGGTCTTGGGGTTCTGGACGGGACGCACTTCCCTGACCACGCCGACGCGCGAGCCGCCGATGCGCACCTCGTTGCCTTTGACGAGCGCGTTGGCGTTGGGCACGCGCGCGTGCAGGTCGTAGGTCGAGACGAAGGGCAGGCCGTTGTTGGCGTTGTAGGCGAGGAAGACGGCGACGATCACGACCAGCACCGTGACCGCGCCGACGATCGCCGGGCTGCTCGCCACCCCCTGTATGCCGCCGCGGTTCCTCATGGTCCCAGCAGGTAGTCGAGGAGGGCACGTTGCGGCGCCGCGGGCTTCGCCCGCGCGCCCAGTTCTTCGCCTTCGCCGAGGCCGGGGGCCTGGGGGGCGGGGACGGGCTGCGCCGGGGCGATCGGCGGCGAGCTCTCTCTGGCCTGGGTGCCGCCGGTCTGTTCGGCCAATTCTTCTTCCTGTATCTCGAGGTACAACTCGCGCAGATCTGCAGACGACGCTCCAGCGCCCGCCCCGGGCCCATTGAAGTTGGCGCTACAGCCGCTGACCGGGAAGGATTCGTAATCGAGGCAGTTGGTCAGGGTGGCGAGGCTGCGCGTGAAGTGGCCGTAGCGGTCGAATTCGTTTACCGAGGCGGCGCTGTTGTAGATCGTGTCGGCGATGTTGTCGAAGCCGCCCGTCTTCTTGGCGCTGACCAGGAAGCGGGCCAGTTCGGTGGTCGGCGCGGCGCCGGTGTTGGCGAGGTTGCGGACCTTCTTCACCACCGGGTCCGCGGCGCGGAGCTTCGGCCCGGCGACTTCGCCGGCCGCGCCCAGCGCCTTCAGTGAGACGGTCGAGGCGGCCGAGAACGGGGTCAGCGCCCGCGTGGCCTGGGTGAACGACGGCGCCGCCTTGCCGAGCGCTTCGACCACAGGCGTGCCCGCATTGGAGAAGTATTCGAGGCTGCGCGTCGTCGCGCGCAGCTCGCGCAGGAAGGCGGGCAGCTTGCGCAGCGAGGCTTCCAGCGAGTCGCCCTCTTCGGCGCTGGCCTGCGCCGAAGCGCCGGCGTTGGTGAAGAAGCCGGCGACGCTCGCCCGCTCGCGCGAGAGCGGCTCGAGGATCCGCTCGGAGTCGGCGGCCAGCTGCGCGAGCTGGTTGCGCTGCGCGCGGAGGATGGCGAAGACGCGGTCGGCGTCGCGCAGCACCGGGTTGGCGCGCTTGACGACCTCCTCGACGTCTTCGCCCCGTCCCGCCAGGCCGGCGCCGAGTTCGTTGAGGATCAGGCGGAAGCGCTGCGCGTAGGTGAGCTGGTTGATGTTGTTGATCAGGTCCGGGTCGACGCTGGTGCTGTTGTTCTCCAGCGGCAGCAAGAACTGGCCCTCGCCGGGCTGGCCCTCGCCGATTTCATGCAGCGCCGGGGGGGGCTTCGAGCCGGGGGCGCGCGGCAGCGTCGGCCGGCAGTCGACGAACTTCTCGCCGATCAGCGACTGCGGGCGGATCAGGCAGCCGGCGTCTTCGCGGAAGTCCTGGAAGGCCGGGTCGACGATCTTCATCGCGATCGCCGCCTTGCCCGGAACCACCCGCGGCTTGCCGTCCTCGTAGCTGTCGACCTCGTCGGGGGCGGTCACGTCGACCGATTCGATTTCGCCCACGGTCGCGCCCGCGACCCGCACTTCCTCGCCGGCGACCATGAAGCCGCCGCTGTCGAAGATCGCCCGCACGACGTAGCCGTTGTTGCCGTTGTTGCCGCCGGCGACGAGCAGGACGACGACCACGACGGCGGCGACCAGGCCCGCTGCTATGAGCCATTTCCTCCTCATGGTCCGGGCGGCGCGTCGGCCGGGTCGCAGTCGCTGGACGGGTTGACGTCGGCGCCCGCGAAGGGCGGCTCGGTGAACGGGCTCGAGCCGTCGGCGGCGGGCTGGGTGCCGCCGCCCGGGCAGGGCCGGCGCACGCCGGCCGATCCGCCGTAGGCGTCGTACTGTTCGCTCGGCGCGATCGGTTCCAGCTCACCGCTCGAGGGGTTGCGTTTGAACAGGTTGAGGACGAGCTGGGCGCGGGCGTAGTGGCCGTTGCCGTCGTAGGTCGCGGTGATCTGGCCGAGCTTGCCGAAGCCGTTGAAGAAGTCGGGCGCGTAGGCGCGCCACAGGGTCAGGGTGGGGAGGAAGTCCTCGATCGCCTGTTCGGCGTTGGGGAACGCCTTCGAGGCTCGCTCCTGTATGGCCGGCAGGAAGCCAAGCGTTTCCGCGGTGTCGTTGGCGAAGCCTTCGCGGCGAACGCTGAGGCGCAGGTTCTTGAAGACCGGCACCGTCCGGGAGAGCACCGGGTGGAGTTCGGCGAGGAACGGCGCCAGGTCCTTGGTCGCCGGCTTGGCGGTTTCGACCAGCGGATCGAGGTCGTCGAGCGCGGCGCGCAGGTTGACGAAGGTGGTGTTGGTCTGCCGCATGAACGGCGGCAGGAGGCGCAGCGTCTGGTCGAACGCTTCGTTCTGGCCGGCGATCGCGCTGAAGGCGGTGTTGGCGTTGGAGATCGCGCTGGAGAGCTCGTTGCCGCGCTGCGCCACCGCCGTGGAGAGCTTGGCGGAGCTGACGACGAACTGTTCGAGCAGCTCTTGGTCGGCGTTCAGCTCCCCCACGAAGGCTCCCGCGCGGTTCAACGCCGGGCCGAAGTACTTGAAGGTCTGGTTGGCCTGCTTGCCGCGTTCGGAGAACTGTTCGGCGTTGCCGCGGACGAACTGGCCGAGCGCGCGGCGCACCGGGTTGGGGAAGGTGTTGAGGAGCTGATCGAGGTCGACCTCGGTGGTGGTGGAGCCGAGGCCGAGGACCGCGCCTTCGTCGAGCTCGGGCCTGTTGTTCGGCCCCGGGCTGACCGCGATGTAGTGGTTGGCGACGCCGGAGAGCGAGGTGGCGCGGATCGTCGCCGTCGTCCCCTCGTGCAGCTGCTGGTCGACGCTGACTTCGATCTCGGCCAGGTTGTCGTCGGTGAGGCCGATGCTCTCCACCGAGCCGACCGGCTGGCCGCCGATCAGCACCTGGTTGTCGGGGACGAGCTGGGCGGCGTTCTGGAAGACCAGCTTGTACTTGTGGCTGCCGCCGCCGCCGAGCAGGACGACGGCGAGCGCGATCACCACGATTGCCAGGCCCACGATCGTCGCGATTCGGGCGGGGGTGACCCCCCGGCTTTGCGCCGGGCTTTTCTCCTCGCCTAAGGGATTCGCTGCCACGGATCGTCGCTTGCCGTTTCCCCCGCCTCCATACCGGAGAAACAGCCGTCGAATCGTATCCGAGCGCCCCGCCGGCACGCCCGCGGCGGGCCCTCGCTTAACTCCAAGTCAACGCACCCGCAATTCGCGCTCGAAGCGACGCTCAAACGTTGAGCCGCGGGAGAACGCGGTCGAGCCGGCGCGGCAGCCACCAAACGCGGTCGCCGAGCAGCAGCATCAGCGCGGGCAGGAGGACGATGCGGACGACGGTCGCGTCGAGCAGGACGGCGACGGTGAGGCCGATGCCGAGCTGGCTGACGGTGGCGATCGAGGCGCCGGCGAAGGCGACGAAGACGGCCATCATGATCGCCGCCGCGCCGGTGATCACCCGCGCGGTGCGGGCCAGTCCGAACTCGATCGCGGCGGCGTTGTCGCCGTGGCGATCGTAGTGCTCGCGCATCCTCACCAGCAGGAAGACCGCGTAGTCGATCGAGAGGCCGAAGACGACGCCGAAGATCGACACGGCGCCGACCGCGTCGACGTAGCTGCGTCCGCCCAGCGGCCAGTCGTCGGGCAGGTTGAAGAGCAGGGTGAGGATGCCGAAGGCAACGCCGACCGTGGCCAGGTTGAGGCCGACCGCGATCGCCGCCAGCGGCAACGCCCGTAGGACGAGGACGAGGACGAGGAAGGTGGCGATCGTGATCGCGACGACGACCCAGGGGAGCCGCGCCCGGGTCACCCTGCTGTAGTCGTTGAGCGTCGCGGCGCCGCCGGCGACGCCGGTCTCCAGCCCCGCTTCGCGGCCGAGCGCCGCGGCGTCGCCCTCGAGCCGCTTGCCGAGCGCGATCGAGCCGGGCGTGTTGAAGGTGAAGCGCGAGATCACCAGGATCGCCGCCGCCTGCCCGCCGCCGTCGAGGTCGATCGCTTCGGCGGCGCGCTCGCGCACCCGCGGTTGGGCGCCGTCGAGGGCCGAGAGGACGAAGTAGCCGGAGTTGAACAGGCCCGGCGTTTCGCGCTGCAGGCGGCGGGCACGGCGCGTCAGCGAGGCGGAGTTGGAGAGGACCTGGACGCTCGCTCGACTCAGGCCGGTCTGCAGCGGACGGGAAGCGGCGTAGCCTTCGGCGAGCTTTTCTTCCAACGTCGCGGCGCCGTCGCGCAACCGCGCCAGCCCGCCGGCAAGCGCGGTCGCGCCCGCGGCGAGACGATCGACGCCACCCTGCAATCCGCTCGCCGCTCGGGCGAGCCGAGCCGAGCCGTGGGCCAGCCGTTTGCCGCCGCCCTCGAGCTTGCGCAGGCCGTCGGAGAGCCGCGTCACCCCTTTGGTCAGGCGCTTGATCAGCGCCAGCGACGACTCGAGCCAGTCGGTCACCAGTTTCGCTTCCTCGGCTTCGGCGAGCAGCCGCGTTTCCAGCGCCGCCAGCTCGGTGGGCAGGCCGGTGTAATCGGGCGCGTAGGGCGTGCCGCCGGCCGGATCGGCGCCGCTCACCGCCGCCAGCGCGCCGCTCACCGCCGCCAGCGCCGCCGCGTAGTTGGGGTCGGCCTTGCCGGCGGTCATCCCCTGCAGCTCGGCGAACGCCGTCTTCAGCTGCGCTTCGGCTTCTTCGGCCGGCGGCCGCAGGCGGGGCAGCGTCTGCTTCGCCATCTCGTCCAGCGAGCGCCTCACCTTGCGGGCGCGGCGCAGAGCGTTGCGGCGCAGGCTCGAACCGAGGCTCTGCAGGGCGAACTTGGCATTGAGGCCGGCGATGTTCGCCAGGTGCTGGGCGCCGGCGAGCTTGCGCGTCCCCTCGGCGAAGACGTGCAGGGCGCCGACGGCTCGTTCGCTGCCCGCGCCCGCCTGAGCCAGGCCGCTCGCCAGCAACGAAGCGCCCCGCTCGGCCGTGTCCGACCCCCGCGCCAACAGGCCGGCGCCGTAGCTCGCTTTGGAGACGCCGGCGCGCAGCTGCCCGACGCCGCCGGCGGCGCGGCCGAGGTTGCGGCCGAGACGCCCGAGCTGGGCCAGCGGGCCGGTTTCGCCCCCCGTGGCGAGCAGCGCCCCGGCCTGGCGCAGCGGCGCCACCGCGCGCGAGATCTGCGCCGGCCCGATCACCGCCTGCACGCCCGGCTGGGCGGCGATCCGCTGCTGCCAGCGGCTCAGCGCCGCCAGCCGCCGCGGTTCGGTCACCGTGCCGTCGTCGCTCGCGGCGACGATCACGAAGGGCGCGTCGTAGCCGGGGCCGACCGAGCGGCGGATCAGTTCGAAGTCCTGCCTGATCGGGTCGTCCTTGGCGAGCTGCGTCTGGCTCGGCGGCCCGGTCTTGAGGCCGATCGCCGGCGCGGCGAGCAGCAGGACGACCGCGCCGATC
>JGI24034J26672_10000111_pt1 | contig 13336 bp, 10 predicted proteins | sample KBSSwiS2withPhiX_FD_26672 | JGI IMG/M metagenome (IMG submission 26672)
CCAGCTCATCGCTCGTTCGAGGGGACTGGCCTGCCGGCCCAGGGGACCGGCTTCTCGCGCCCGTTCGCGCCCCGCCTGCCGCGCCCTTTCCTCGGCGGCCCGCTGGGCCTCGGAGAGCTGGGCGATCAGCGTGTCGCGGGTGCGCTCCAGCTCGGGCACGGCGGCGACGTGGGCGCTGGCGCGGCGCGGCGCGGTCGGCAGGTCACGGGGAAGGTCGGCCGGATAGGTGGCGAGCTCGGCCTCCAAGCGGGCGATCTGGCGCCGCAGCTCGCGGCGCACCTCGATCGTCTCGCTCTCCTCGCCGGCGAGGTCGGGCAGCTCGGTCGCCGGCTCCGCCGGCGTCTCCTCGAGCGCGCCCGGCATGCTCGCGCAGGCCGAGGCGACGATCGCCAGCTCGCGGGGGCTGAGGCCGGCCTCGCCGGCGCGGCGGAGGGCGTCGATGGCGATCTCCTCGAGCTGCGCCGCCGGCTCGATCCCCTCGGCGACGAAGGTCCCCTGGCCCTGCCTGCTGACGACCAGGCCCTCCCGCTCGAGGCCGGCGTAGACGGCGCGGACCGTGTTGAGGTTCACCCCCGCCCACCCGGAGAGGCGGCGGAAGCTCGGCAACCGCTCGCCGGCGGCGAGCCGGCCGGTGGCGATCAACGCCCGCAGTCGCCAGGTCAGCTGCAGCCCGACCGGCAGCTCGTCGTTCGGGTCGATCGCAAAAGGGTTCGGCTCGCCGATCTGCTGTGCCACCATGGAGACACAGTAAACGCACCAACTGTGTCAGTCAACTAGCACAGCCACGCAGGAGCGCGCATGCCCCACTGGTCCAACCGCCTTCCGACCACGACAGCGCCAACCCATAGCGCCGCCCCGTCTGGGTAGGCAAGCCGCAGGCAGCCGAATCCCGAGCGCTGCGCACGGAGACGATCGCATCGACGCGAATTCCGGGGGCCCTCTTGTAAACGCGCTGCACCCGGTAGCGATAGACGGCCCGCACTCGGCTTTTCGGAAGCACCTTCACCAGTTTCCCGGCGATCGCCGCATCCGCCCGCTGAATCGCCTCGTCCCGCGAAACCCGCGCACACGAGCACGCCTGGGCGCTCCCGGCGAGAACCAGGGCCCCCAGGCTGACGACTGCCACGGCAGCAGGGCGCCTCAACCGCACCAACCCACTGTAGAGAGAAACGCCGCGATTCACAAACTCAGGGCGTGAGAACGACCTTGAGCGCTTCCCGGTTGTCGTAGAGCTCGTATGCCGCGGCCGCCTCGTCCAGCTTCATCCGGTGCGTGACCAGCGGCGAGGGGTCGAGCGTGCCGGCCTCGAGCAGGCCGAGCACGCGGTCGACGTGGGCGATCACGTTGGCCAGGCCGAGGCGCAGGGTAAGCCCCTTCAGCCAGGCCAGGCCCAGCGGCACCTCGCCCATGCCGGCGTAGGCGCCGATGCCCGAGACCGTGCCCGCGTCGCGACAGAGGCTGACCGCCATCGCCAGCGGCCCGGGATCGCCGACCGCGTCGACGACGACGTCGACTCCGCGCCCCTCGGTGGCGGCCCGCACGGCTACCTTCGGCTCGTCCTCGCCGAGGTGAAGCGGCGCCGCGCCGAAGCGCTCCGCCATCTCCAGCCGCGCCTCGACCGAGTCGACCGCGAAGACCTTGGTCGCGCCCGCCGCCAGCGCCGCCTGCACGGCGCAGAGGCCCACCGGGCCGAGGCCGAGCACGGCGACGGTGTCGCCCGCCTTCGTCCCGGCGTGGGCGACCGAGTGGTAGCCGGTGCCCATCACGTCGCCGGCGAAGAGCGCCACCTCGTCGGACATCCCCTCCGGCACGCGGCGCAGCGTCAGGTTGGCGCGCGGGACCAGCAGCCGCTCGGCCTGGGCGCCCTGCAGGTCGCCCAGCTTCGAGCCGTGGCCGAAGGTGCGGCCGTGGTCGCAGCGGTGGTAGTCGCCGCGCAGGCAGGGAATGCAGGTGGCGCAGGCGGTGTGGAAGCAGCCGAGCACGCGGTCGCCGACCGCGACCCGCTCGACGTCGTCGCCGGCGGCGAGCACCGTGCCGACGAACTCGTGGCCGACCGTGAAGCCCGGCTCGACCGGCACGCGGCCGTGGTAGATGTGCAGATCGGACCCGCAGATCCCGCTCGCCTCGACCCGCACCACGGCGTCGTCGGCGGCGAGGAGCTCCGGCTCGGCCTTGTCCTCGATCCGCACCTCGCCGGGCGCCTGGAAAGTGACCGCTCGCATCGGCGCGAACGGTATCGACGTCGCGGCCGACTCGCGGAGGGATCAGCCGCCGACGCTGACGCCGGCCACCTGGAAGCGGCCGCTGTCGACCGCCGGGCTGGCGGTCTCGGCGATCCGCGCTTCCAGCGACAGCTCGCGCTCGAAGTCGGCCTCCTCGCCGTGGCGGAAGGAGACGTCCTCGCCCTCGAGCAGCTCGATGAAGACCTCGACGAAGCGCGCGTCGAGCTGCTTGCCGGAGACCCGGCGCAGCTCCTGGATCGCCTCGTAGCTCGAGGTCGGCGTGCGGTAGGAGTCGCGCGCCGTCATCACGTCGTAGGTGTCGGCGACGGAGATGATCCGCGCCAGCTCGGGGATGTCGTCGCCCTCGAGGCCGCGCGGGTAGCCCTTGCCGTCGATCCGCTCGTGGTGGGCGAGGATGATCTCGGCCACCGGCCCGTAGCCGTCGAGCGAGGAGACGACGCGGGCGCCCTGCTGGGGGTGGCGACGGATCAGCATCCAGTCTTCGTCGGTCAGCGGCACGTTCGCCTTCAGGATCCGGTCGGGGAGGATGAACTTGCCGATGTCGTGCAGCAGCGCGGCGATGTGGACCAGCTCCTCCTCGCGTTTGGAGAAGCCGGCGCGCTGGGCGATCGCCCGCGAGTAGCGGGCGACGGCGGCGCTGTGGCGGGCGGTCATCTGGTCCCGCAGGTCGAGCGTGCGCAGCAGCGCGCTCAACATGCCGACCTGGAAGCTGGCCAGTTGGTTGGTCCGCACCTCGAGCTCGCGCGCCCGCACCTCCGACTTGAGCAGCGCGCCGAGCAGGTACTGGAAGATGACCAGGACGATGCCGAAGAGGGCGACCCCGGCGAGGCCGATCTGGTTGTAGATGAAGGCGACGCCGACGGCCATCAGCGCCGCCGCCAGCTCGGAGGGCAGCAGCGGGAAGAGGGCGGTGCGGACCTTCTCGACGAAGGAGCTGCGCTCCAGGTAGCAGGTGTAGGCGGCGATCATCGAGAAGTTGATCGCCAGCGCGGCGAGGAAGGCGCCGAAGACGAGCACGTAGAAGGCCGGGTCGGCGGGGACGACGCCGCTCGCCTCGAGCGCTTCGTGGAAGGCGATGCCGACGACCAACGGGAAGGTCATGTAGGTCAGCACGTTGACCAGCAGGTCGTTCCAGCTTTCGCGGAAGCGCAGCCAGCCGGCGAGCACCGAGACCAGGCCGATGATCGCCGCCGGCGTTCCGCCGAGGAAGACCATGGCAAGCACGAGGGCGAGGAAGTTGCCCGAGATCTTCAGGCGCGTTTCCGTCTCGATCGAGGTTACGTCGCTGAAGGTCGAGAAGCCGAGCAGGATGCCGAACAGGGCGAGGTCCCAGTGGGCCGCCGGCGCCCGCCAGACCGCAAGGCCGATCATCGCGGCGAGGGCCACGAGGAGTAGGGCGTTGCTCAGTCTTGAGGGCCGCTCGGTTTTCATCGTGGGTGGGCCATTTGGGGGGACGGCCCGGCCTCGCTCGATGGATTCCCGCGGATGCGCCGGTTTCCTTCGAACGGGCCGCAAGCTTGCGACGACCGCAACCTGCTGTATCAAGGTAGACGCTTGTCGCAGGCGTGGCAACCCGCTTGGACCACCTGGCTAAGACATTGCAAATTCCGCCAAAACAGCAAAGGGGCACCCATGGGGCACCCCTCTACTTGAAGGCGATGGGCCTGAAAGGCGCTCGCCCTGCGCTTGAAATCGAAGTCTTACCTTTTGTAGCCCATGCTTTTCATCCCTTCGCGTCGAAGCCCAGACTGGGTATCCCGCACAAGATCGATGCGGGAAACTTTCTAGTTGCTGGCAACTTTGTAGCACAACTTCGCGGAAACCTGTGCATCTGCACGAAAACTTGTGCAATAAACGTGAGGGGATTTGGGTCGAATAATGGGTAGTCCAGGCTTGAGAGCGCCCCTGCGGCGCCCCGCGTTCAGGCGTCTCGCCCTCTCTTACGCGGTCAACGAGATGGGCGACTGGCTGGGCATCGTGGCTCTCTCGGTGCTCGTCTTCGAGCAGACCGGCAGCGCTCTGGCCACCGCCCTGCTCTTCATCGGGACGGGTTTCCTGCCGGCTCTGCTCACGCCGCTGACCGTCGCCCGGCTCGAGCACCCGCCGCCCCGCTTCGTGCTGCCGACGATCTACGCGGGCGAGGCGGCGGCCTTCGGCGCGCTGGCCCTGCTCGCCGGTCACTTCTCGCTCCCCGGGGTCGTCGCCGTGGCGACGGTCGACGGCGCGCTGGCGCTCACCGCACGGACGCTGACCCGCTCGGTCTCGGCGGCGATGCTCGAGCCCGAGGGCGAGCTGCGCGCCGGCAACGCGGTCCTCAACGTCGCCTTCACCGGCGGCGCCGCGCTTGGCCCGGCGATCGCCGGCGCCGTCGTGGCCGCACTCGGCGTCCAATCCGCCCTGCTGTTCGACGCGGTCTCCTTCTACGCGATCGCCTGCATCCTGCTGACCGCCAGGCCGCTGCCGCACGTCGAGCCCGAGCCCGGCCGGCTGCGCGAGCAGGTCCGTGCCGGCCTCGGCTACATCCGCGACCACACGACGCTGCGGCGGCTGCTCGTCGCCCAGTCGGCCGCGCTCGTCTTCTTCTCGGCGGTGATCCCGATCGAGGTGATCTACGCCAAGGAGACGCTCGGCGCGGGCGACACCGGCTACGGCCTGATGCTGGGAAGCTGGGGTGTCGGCATGGTCCTCGGCAGCGTCGTCTTCGCCACCCTGCGCCGCGCGCCGCTGCCGCTGCTGCTCTTCTTCAGCACCGTCGCGATCGGCGCCGGGTACCTCGGCATGGCGGCGGCGCAGACGCTCGCCGTCGCCTGCGCGGCCTCGGTCCTCGGCGGCGCCGGCAACGGCGTCCAGTGGGTCGCCGTGGTCAGCGCCGTACAGGAGCTGACCGCGGCCCGCATGCAGGCGCGGGTGCTCGGCACGCTCGAATCGGCCGCCTCGGCGACGCCGGGTGTCGGCTACCTGCTCGGCGGCGCGATCGCCTCCGGCTGGAGCCCGCGGGCGACCTTCCTCGTGGCCGGCGCCGGGGTGATCGCGATCGTCGTCGCGTCGGCCCTCTCGATGGGCAGGAATTGGCCCCTGGAGCCGAAAGACGATCGTCCAGTGGAGATTGACGCCGCCGACGAGATTATGGTGGAGTTGATTCCCGCGGAGGCCCTGCCCAGTCCAGAACGGAGGATGTGACGTGAGGAAGCTGTCGGCTGCGCTTGCTGCTCTCGGACTGGCGACGATCTGTCTCGGTCTCTCCGCGTGCAGCGGCGGCTCCGGCAAGGAGGGCGGCACGCTGCGCGCCACCTACGCCGCCTTCCCCGAACTCGACCCGACGGTCGCCGCCACCGCCGAAGCGTGGACCGCGATGTACAACACCTACCTGCCCCTGCTTACCTACGCCCACGCCAACGGCGAGGCCGGCACGGAAGTGGTCCCCGCTCTGGCCGAGGACCTGCCGAAGATAAGCGAGGACGGCAAGACCTACACGCTGAAGCTGCTCAAGGGGCTCGAGTACTCCGACGGCACGCCCGTCAAAGCCTCGGACTTCGAGGCCACGGTCGAGCGCATCTTCGAGATGAACTCCTACGGCGCCGCCTTCTACACCGGCATCGTCGGGGCCGAAAAGTTCGCTGAAACCAAGCGCGGCGGCATACCCGGCATCGAAACCGACGACAAGACCGGCGAGATAGTCATCCACCTGACCGAACCGCGCGGCACCTTCACCGACGAGCTGGCGACCCTCTACACCGCCGTCCTGCCCGCCGACACGCCGGCCAAGGTCCTGACCAGGGAGCCCCCGCCCGCGACCGGCCCGTACGAGATCGTCGAAGTGGAACAGGGCCGCGGCTGGTCGTACAGGCGCAACCCGGCTTGGGAGAAGAACAACGCCGAGCTGATGTCGGACCTGCCGGGCGGCCACGTCAACGCGATCGACGTGGCCGTCGTCCGCAACAAGACGACCTCGGTAAACGAAATCGAACGCGGCAAGTCCGAATGGATGCAGGCCATTCTGCCCGCCGACCTCTACAGCAAAGTCAAGGACCGCTACGAGGGCACCCAGTTTCGGGTCGAGCGTCCACTCAACGTCTACTACTTCTGGATGAACATGACGCAGTCGCCCTTCGACGACCTGAAGGTGCGCCAGGCGGTCAACTACGCGATCGACAGCGCCGCCCTCGAACGGATCTACTCGGGCTCGATGACGGCGGCGCACCAAATCCTTCCCGAGGGGATGCCCGGCTACGAGCCAATCGACCTCTACCCGCACAACATGGCGAAAGCGGAAGCATTGATCAAGCAGGCCGACCCCGCCGAACGCGAAGTCACCGTCTGGACCGACAACGAAAGCCCCAACGACGAAGCGGGCGCCTACTACGCGAACGTGCTCGAAAAACTCGGCTTCGACGTCAACTTGAAGACGATCAACGGGGACGTCTATTTCGGCTTGATCGCCAACCCCTCCACTCCGGACCTCGACACCGGCTGGGCCAACTGGTTCAGCGAATACCCACATCCGAACAGCTACTTCGAACCACAGTTCAGCAGCAAAAGCATCGGCAGCACGAACCTCGCCCACCTCGACGACCAGAAGATCGACGCGAAGATCGCCAAGCTCTCAAAGGAGCAGCTCGGCTCGGAGCAGGAAGACGAATACGCCGAGCTGGACCGCGAAGTCATGGAACTGGCCCCCTATGCGCCCTACGGCACCAATACGGTCTCGACCTTCGTCTCGCGCGACATCGATCTCGACGGCGTGATCTTCAACCCGATCTTCGGCCAGGACCTGACCAGCTTCCAGCGCAAGTAGCGCCCGACGCCGAGACCACAATAGGCCGGTGGCCCCCGCGTCCCACGGCGAACCGCGTCCAGCAAGCGCCGGTCCGTGGCGTCTCGCGCTTCGCCGTCTGCGGGGCAACCGCGTAGCGCTCGCCTTCGGGGCGCTCTTCGCCCTGATCGTCGCCTTCGTCCTCGCCGCGCCGCTCTGGGCGAACCAGGTCGCCGGCACCAGCCCGAACACGACCCACACGCTGGAGAAGGTCGAGGCCGACGGCGAGACGCGCGAAGTCGTCAATCCCGAAGGCCGGCCGGTCGGCCCGCTCTGGCTAGGCGCCGGCGGCAAGTTCTTCCTCGGCGCTGACGGGCGTCTCGGCCGCGACGAGATGGTGCGCTTGATGTACGGCGGGCGCACCTCGCTGTTCGTCGGTCTCGTCGCGGCGCTGATCACGACGCTGCTGGGAGCGACCCTGGGGCTCCTGGCGGGCTACTACCGGGGCTGGCCGGACACCGCGATCGCGAGAACCCTCGACGTGGTCTGGGCCTTCCCGGTGGTCCTGCTCGCCTCCGCGCTCGGCCTCGCGCTGGCCACCGGCGGACTGAAGCTGGGGCCCCTCCAGCTGGCGGGCGACTCGATCTGGATCCCAATCCTGATCATCGGCGTCGTCTACGTTCCCTACGTCGCCCGGCCCGTCCGCGGCGAGGTGCTGTCGCTGCGCGAGAAGGAGTTCGTCGAGGCCGCGGTCTCGCAGGGCGCCGGGCCGCTGCGGGTGATGCTCGGCGAGCTGCTCCCCAACCTCCTCTCGACCCTGATCGTCTTCTTCGCGATCAGCGTCGCCAACAGCATGCTGCTCGAGTCGCTGCTCTCCTTCCTGGGCGTCGGCGTGCAGCCGCCCAACACGTCTTGGGGGACGATGATCGCCGGCGGCTTCGAGCTGATCACGAGCTCTCCACAGCTCACCGTGATCCCCGGCGCGATGCTGCTGCTCACCGTCCTCTCGGTCAACGTCTTCGCCGACGGCCTGCGCGACGCGCTCGACCCGCGGGCGAAGCTGCGCCTCGAGGCGCACGCCGGGATGGCCGAGCCGGAGGGCACGCCCGTCTGATGGCGCGCTTCGCGGTCAGGCGGCTGGCGGGGACGGTCGCGGTGCTCTTCGCCGTCTCGGTGCTCGTCTTCGCGATCTTCAATCTGCTTCCCAACGCCGATCCGGCCCGACAGCTCGCGGGCAGAACGGCCAATCCCCAGCGGATCGCCGCGATCACCGAGGAATGGGGCTTCGACGAGCCGCTCCCGCGGCAGTACCTGACGATGATGGGAAACATCCTCACCGGCCAGGTCGTCACCTACGAAACCCACGAAGACGTCGACGAACGGATACTCGAAGGCATCCCGGCCACCCTCTCCCTATGCGTCGGCGCCGCGGCGATCTGGATGTTCTTCGGCATCCTCTTCGGCTATCTCTCGGCGATCCGCGCGGGCGGCCCGCTCGACCGGGCGCTCACCGTGGTCGCCGTCACCGGGATCTCGATCCCGATCTTCTGGCTGGCGGCGATCCTGCTCAACTACCTCGCCTACAAGCTCGAAATATTCCCCACCGGGGGCTACGTCGGGCTCAGCGAAGACCCACTCGAATGGGCAAGCCACCTGGTCCTCCCCTGGGTGACGCTGGCGGTCGTCTACGTCGGCTTCTACAGCCGCGTGTTGCGCTCGAACATGCTCGACGCGATGGGCGAGGACTACGTGCGCACCGCCCGCGCCAAGGGCCTCAGCGAGCGCCGCGTGATGACCCGCCACGTGCTGCGCAACTCGCTGGTCCCGATCGTCACCCTCTTCGGCCTCGACTTCGGCGCCCTGCTCGGTGGCGCGATCGTCGTCGAGGGAATCTTCGACGTCGACGGCATCGGCCTCTACGCCTACGAATCGCTGATCAACCGCGAACTGCCGGCGATCATGGCCATCACCCTCTTCGGCGCCTTCTTCATCGTCCTTTTCAACGCCCTGGTCGACATCGCCTACGCCTACCTCGACCCGCGGGTCAAGCTGGGGAGCTCGGCGACGTGAGCGAGCCGCTGCTCAGCGTGCGGGACCTGCGCGTCGCCTTCGCCACCGAAGCCGGCCGCGTGCAAGCGGTCGACGGCGTCTCTTTCGACCTCGCGCCGGGCGAGGTGCTGGCGATCGTCGGCGAGTCGGGCTCGGGCAAGAGCGTCACCGCGCAGACGATCGTCGGCCTGACCCGCTCGCCCAACGCGAGCATCGAGGGATCGGCGCGTTTTCGCGGCCGCGAGCTGCTCGGCGCCGGCGACTCGGAGCTGCGCAAGCTGCGCGGCGCGGAGATCGCGATGGTCTTCCAGGACCCGATGACCTCGCTCAATCCCGTCTACCGGGTCGGCGCCCAGATCGTCGAGGCGATCCGGGCCCACCGGCCGGAGGTCGGCAAGGAGGAGGCGCGGCGGCGGGCGGTCGAGCTGCTCGACTCGGCCGGCATCGCCGATCCGGAGCGCCGGGTCGACAGCTACCCGCACGAGCTCTCGGGCGGGATGCGGCAGCGGGCGATGATCGCGATGGCGCTCGCCCTCGAGCCAGACGTGCTGATCGCCGACGAGCCGACGACCGCGCTCGACGTGACGATCCAGGCGCAGATCCTGCGCCTGCTCGGCCGCCTCAACCGCGAGCGGAGCCTGGCGACGATTCTCATCACCCACGACCTCGGCGTCGTCGCGGAGATGGCCGACCGGGTGCTCGTCATGCACGGGGGCGCGATCGTCGAGCGCGGCGACGTCGACGAGATCTTCCACTCGCCCAAAGACGCCTACACCCGCAAGCTGCTCGGCGCGGTGCTGCGCCTCGACCAGGCGCCGCCGCTCCGACCCACCCGGACGGGCGGTCCGCTGCTGGAGGTGACCGACCTGGTCAAGCACTACCCGGTCAAGCGCGGCCTGCTGTTCGATCGCCAGGTCGGCGAGGTTCGCGCCGTCGACGGGGTCGGCTTCACGGTCGAGCGGGGCGAGACCCTGGGGCTGGTCGGCGAGTCGGGCAGCGGCAAGTCGACCCTGGCGCGGACGATCCTGCAGCTGCTGCGGCCCACCTCCGGTTCGGTGCGCTTCGACGGTCGCGAGATCGCCGGCCTCTCGCGCCGGGCGATGCGGCCCCTGCGGCCGCAGATGCAGATGGTCTTCCAGGACCCCTACGCATCGCTCAACCCGCGCAAGCGCGTCGGCCAGATCGTCGGCGAGCCGCTGCGCATAAAGGGGCGGGCCTCGGGCGCCGAGCTGGAGCGCGAGGTGCGCCGGCTGCTCGACCGGGTCGGCCTCTCGCCCGAGCACTACGACCGCTACCCGCACGAGTTCTCCGGCGGGCAGCGGCAGCGGATCGGCATCGCCAGGGCGCTGGCGCCGCGGCCGAAGCTGGTCGTGGCCGACGAGCCGGTCTCGGCGCTCGACGTCTCGATCCGCGCCCAGGTCCTCGACCTGCTGCGCGAGCTGCAGGACGACTTCGGCCTGACCTACGTCTTCGTCGCCCACGACATCGGCGTCGTCCGCCACGTCTCCGATCGGATCGCGGTGATGCACGAGGGCAAGATCGCCGAGATCGGGCCGGCGGACGCGGTCTGCGAGCGGCCGAGCGACGAGTACACGAAGACGCTGCTCGCCGCCGTACCGGTGCCCGATCCGGACGAAGCCCGACGCGTCCGACATTGACCCCACTCCGGTGTGGCGAATGTCGGTCGCGCTGACGCGGGGCGCGGCGCGGCAAACTGTCGGTGTGGCCTTGCCGTTGAAGCCCCCGATCAAGCCGCAGCTGGCGCTGACCCGCAAGGAGCTGCCGCTGGGCGAGGAGTGGGCCTACGAGCAGAAGCTCGACGGTTTCCGCGCGATCGTCTTCGTCGACGGCGAGAGCGCCTACATCCAGTCGCGCGGCGGCAAGGACCTGACCCGCTACTTCCCCGAGCTGAGCTTCGCGCCCGGCCGCTACGTGCTCGACGGCGAGCTGGTGATCCGCGATGCGGACGGCAACCTCGAATTCGACGCGTTGCAGGAACGCATCCACCCGGCGGAGTCGCGGATCAAGCTGCTTTCGAGGGAGATCCCCGCGGGCTTCATCGCCTTCGACCTGCTCGCCGAGGGGGACGAGGCGCTGCTGGAGAAGCCGCTCTCGGAGCGGCGCGAGCGGCTGGTCGCGCTGGCGGAGCGGAGCGGAGTCGAGCTGTCGGAGCTGAGCGCCGAGCCGGCGCGGGCCGAGGAATGGCTGCGCCGGACCGAGGGCACGATCGCCAAGCAGCTGACGGCGGCCTACGTGCCCGGCAAACGCCGGGGCATGGCAAAGGTCAAGCGCGAGCGGGAGATCGACTGCGTCGTGATGGGCTGGCGTCCCGGCAAAGAGGAGGGCACGGTCGGATCGCTGATCCTCGGGCTGTACGACGGCGACGAGCTGCGCTCGGTCGGGCACATCTCCGGCTTCAGCATGGAGGCCAAACGCAACCTTCGCAAGCTCCTGGCTCCACTCGAGACCGGTGACAGCGGTACCGCGGAGCCAAGTCGCTGGACCGGTGGACGCGATCTCGAGTGGGTCGCGTTGCGGCCGGAGCTGGTAATCGAAGTCGGCTACGACCATGCCGCCGCCGGGCGGATCCGACACGGAGCACGCTTCCGCCGATTCAGGGACGACAAAGATCCCCAGGAGTGCGCATTTGACCTCCTGGACGAAGGCTGACGTTTGGCGGGCAGGCGGCGATATCCCCGGGCGCCGCAAAGTTGCAAATCCAGCTAAATGTCTATCCGATCAGGCAATCCAGCCTCGCAAAGTGCCTCTCCTGTGCTACGAAGGGGGCGTAAATGGCAACTAGGGAGGCGCGTAGCTTCGAGGAGATGGAGTGGCAGGCGAAAACCCGCTGCCCCAGCTTCGCCAGATAAGAGACGAAATCCGCCGCGCAAGAAAGCTGCAACCCAAGCGAGACCGCCTGATCCGCGAAGCGGTCGAGCAGGGTCACACCCAGCAGCAAGTCGCCAAAGCGGCGGGCCTGTCTCAGGCCCGCGTCCATCAGATCGTTATCAGGGACTTATAGGTCGTTATTGGGGACCGGCAGGTCGCCCGTTTCAGGGAAGCTCGCCGGAGACGACGTAGCGAAGGACGGCCACGACTTGCTCGGGGGTGCGGGCGACCGCTTGGGCGGCGCGGTCGACCTCCTTCAGGGCATGGTCGAATTCCGGATCGTGCAGGGTGACGCAGGGCTTGTCCAGGGCGGCCGCGAAGCCGGCGTCGAAGGCCGCGTTCCACTGCCGGTACTTGTCGCCGAAGCGGACGACGACAACGTCGGCGTCGCGGATCAGCGTCTGGGTGCGGATCGCGTTGACGCCGGCGCCCATGTGATCGCGCCAGAACGGCTCGCCCTCCTCCCCCAGCGTGCCGACGCCGGCGTCGTCGGAGGCGGCATGGTCGGTGACAGGGGCCGAGAACGACACCGGCAGGCCGACCTCGCGGGCACCCGCTTCGATCCGCTCCCGCCAATCGGAATGAATCTCGCCGGCGAGATAAACCCGCCAGCGCCGGTCGGGAGGGGCGGACACGTCTCCCGAAACACTCAAGCGAGGCTCCCGCCGAGCGTTTCGGGAGGCGTGTCCGCCCCTCCCCCACCGGCCTGCTCCTCGAAGTGCTTGCTCAGCATCGTCACCTGGCCCTGGTAGTTGGAGCCGAGCGCCTCGCCGTAGAGGCGCTCGGCGGGGGCGCCGGTCCGCTCCAGGGCGAGCTTGCAGACCGGCTGGCGGTGCTCGACCATGAAGGAGACGTCGCGGGCGCGCACCTCGAGCGCGGCGCGGCTGCCGTGGCGCCCGCCGGCCGGGTCGTAGCCGAAGCCGGGATCGAAGAAGCCGGCGTAGTGCGTGCGCAGCTCGCCGGCGGTCGGGTCGTAGGCCATCATCTCGGCGGCGATCTGGGGTGGGATGCAGACCCCCTCGGCCGAGAGCAGCAGGTAGAAGATCTCGGGCTCGAGCACGATCCGCCCGCCCGGCTCGGGATAGACCGGGTCCCAGTAGTCGGTCCAGCGGTAGGCGCGGACCCGCGAGAGGTCGATCGGCAGGCTGTTCTTCTTCGCCCGGTAGCCGACGATCCGGTCCGCCGGCCCGGAGAGGTCGACGCTGAGGAAGAGCCCCTCGGCCAGCGCCAGCTCGGACTCGCGCAGGGCGTGCGAGTCGAGGTAGAGCAGCGGGAACTCCGCCTGCAGGGCGCGGATCTCCTCGTCCGAGAGCCGCACGTCGCCGCGCGCGAGCCGCAGCTGGTTGAGCGAAAGCCCACTCTGCACCTGGATCGCGAAGGAGCGCGGCACGACCTCCAGGTA
>JGI24034J26672_10000115_pt1 | contig 12949 bp, 15 predicted proteins | sample KBSSwiS2withPhiX_FD_26672 | JGI IMG/M metagenome (IMG submission 26672)
AGAACATCGTCATCGGCGGCGCGGCGGGCGCGGTCCCGCCGCTTGTCGCCTGGGCGGCCGTCACCGGCGGGCTCAGCGGCACCGCCTTCTACCTCTTCGCGATCGTCTTCTTCTGGACCCCACCGCACTTCTGGGCGCTCTCGCTGCTGATGGTGGACGAGTACGCCAACGCAAAAATCCCGATGCTGCCTGTCGTGCGGGGCGAGGCCGAGACGCGCCGCCAGATCCTCCTCTACACCGTCCTGCTCTACGCGGTCACGCAGCTGCCCTTCTGCGCCGGCGGGTTCGGGGTCGGGTACCTGATCGCCTCGATGAGCCTCGGCGCCGGCTTCATCTACTGCGCGGTCCGCCTGCTGCGCGGCGCCGACCGCACCTGGGCGCTGCGCACCTACCTCTTCTCGCTCGCCTACCTCGCCCTGCTTTTCCTGTCCATGCCGATAGACGCCAGGCTGGGCTAAGGCTCCAGCCCCCGCCGCGATTGATAGAAATCCGCCCGTGGACCGCGAGACCGCCAGACGAGACATCGGCGCCGGCCTGCTGGCCGCCGGCATCGCGGCGAGCGTGTTCGCGCTCTGCTTCGTCGCCGCGATGCTCTACATAGCGTCATGAGCGCGGACCGGGAAATTCCCGAGCCCGGCGAGCTGGTCTACCGGCCGCGGCCCTCGTGGGCGCCGGCGATCTTCGCCTTCGCCGCGGCGCTCGCCGTCTGCGGCATCTTCGCCGAGGGCTTCATGTTCCGCGGCTGGGTCTACTCGATCGCCGGCGTGATCGTCCTGCTCGCCGCCCTGCGCGGCATGGTCAGGGGCGCGACGCGCACCTACTTCCGCCTGCCGCGCAAGCAGAAAGTCCGTGGAGCAGTGCTCCCCGTTGAGACGATCTCATCGCCGCGCTCCTGATCGTCTGAGGCCCGCTCAGTCGGGGGTCATTCCCGAGGTCGCGCCGGCTTGGGTCCAGCACCTGACGATGTCGCGGATCGAGAGGACGCCGACGAGGTTGCCTTCGTCGAAGACGACCAGGTGGCGGATGTTGCGAGTCGACATCTCGGCGGCGGCGTGCTCGAGGCTCCAGTCGGGGGAGGCGGCGACTACGCCCTCGCTCATGTGCTCGCCGACGCGCTCGCCGTCGGGGTCCTCGCCGGCGCCGAGCGAGTTGAGGATGTCGCGCTCGGTGACGATGCAGGGGACCGGACGCTCGTCGTCGTTGACCAGCGCCGCGCCGACGCCCTTCTCAGCCATCATCCTCGCCGCCTCGCGCAGCGTGTGCGACGGGCCGACCGTCAGGACCACCTCCGACATCCCGTCCCGTACCTGCATGCGCGTCCCCTTCCTTGCCGTTCGAGGGTTAGTGTGAATCGCCTCAAGCCTACCCGACGCGCGCGCGTCCACACGCGGCTTGGAAGCGGCCCCGATCTATAGACTCCGGCCCGCTTCAGCCCGCCACGACCCATGCCCAGGCCAACCACCTTCATCGTCCGCGTCCCGCCCGTCCTCGCCGCCTTGGCCGCGCTCGCCCTGGCCGCCTCCGGCTGCGGCACGAGCAGCGCCGACGCACAGCGCGGCCGCACCCTCTTCGTGCAGAAATGCGGCGTCTGCCACACCATGGCGCAGGCCGGCACGACCGCCCAGATCGGGCCCAACCTCGACCACGCCTTCGCCGCCGCCCGCGCCATCGGCGAGGAAAGCGACACCGTCGAAGGGATCGTCAAGGCGCAGGTCGAGTTCCCGCGGCCGAGCAACGCCAACCCCGCGGCCTCGATGCCGGCCGACATCGTCACCGGCCAGGACCTCGAGGACGTCGCCGCCTACGTCGGCATGTACGCGGGGGTGCCCGGCGCGGCGCCGCCCACGGTGCCCGGCGGCCCCGGCGCCCAGGTCTTCGCCAACAACGGCTGCGGCGGCTGCCACACGCTGGCCGCGGCGGGCTCGGGCGGCGTCACCGGGCCGAATCTCGACGAAGCGCTCACGCCCGCCGACAGCATGGCGGCGATCGAAGAGATGATCGTCGACCCGAACGCCGAGATCGCCAAAGGCTACCCGCCCAACGTGATGCCGCAGAACTTCGGCGAAACGCTCTCGAAGAAAGAAATCGAAGACCTCGTCGAGTATCTGATCGAAAACACGCCCGCGGGTGGTAAAAAGGGCGGCTGAAGAACCGCCTCGACATCTCCCCCACCCGCTACGCGCAGGTCACCCTGGTCGCGCTGGCGGCGCTCTCGCTGATCGTCGTCACGGGCGCGGCGGTGCGGCTCACTGGATCCGGCCTCGGCTGCCCGGACTGGCCGAAATGCTACGGCGGCACGGTGCCGCCGCTCGACACCCATGCCGTGATCGAGTACGGCAACCGCGTCCTCACCGGCTTCGTCGGCATCGCCGTGATCGCCGCCAGTGTGCTCGCCTGGTTCCGCCGCCCCTTCCGCTGGCACCTCGCCTTCTTCGGCGCCCTGCTGCCCGTCGGCGTCGTCTGCCAGGCGATCCTCGGCGCCCTGGTGGTCAAGCACCACCTCGCCCCGGGACTGGTCATGGGCCACTTCATCCTCTCGATGCTGCTGCTCGACGCCGCCTTCGCCCTCGCCTGGTGCTCCCGGTATGAGCCCGGCGAGCGGCGCGCCTCGACCGACCGGCTCGGCGTCTGGGCCGTGCGGGCGCTGATCCCGCTCGGCCAGCTGACGATCCTCGCGGGAACGGTCGCCACCGGCTCGGGGCCCCACGCCGGCGCGCACGAAGGCGAGCTGGTCCACCGCTTCGACTTCGAGGGCACGGGGACGCTGGAATGGATGGTCCAGCGCCACTCGGCGATCGCCGCCGCCTTCGGCATCGCCGCGGTGGCTGTCTGGCTCCTCCTGCGCCGCCCCGGCGGCGACGGGCGCGCCCTGCGGCCGCTCACCGCCGTCATCGCCCTGCTCGCGCTGCAGGGCGCCGTGGGCGGCCTGCAGTGGTACCTGGAGCTGCCCGGCGAGCTGGTCTGGCTCCACGTCGCCCTGGCGACCCTCACCTGGCTGACGATGCTCTGGACCGTCGCTACGGCCGGGAGGCTGGAACCCCGCGAGGCGATGACGCGTCCGCTCGTCGATTCCAGCTCATCCGAGCGCCCGGAGCCGGCACTGACTCAGAGCTGAGTGACAAGCACACCGAATATGCCGGCGATCATTCCTCCGTAGGCAAGGATCGTTGTGCGCTGAAAGGCGTCAAGCCGCGCGTCGATCCGATCGAAACCGGCTTTCATTTCCCGGCGAGTCTCTCGAATGTCTCCTTCGACCTTGTCGAATCTCTTATCGACCTGTTCGAACTGCTGGTCCACTCGCTCAAAGCGCTGGTCAATCGACTCGAACCTGTGCTCGACGTGCAGAAAGCCCTTGTCGACCTTACGCTCCAGCGCGTCGATCCGGTCGTCGCTCGATCCCTGTCTCACGGTCATCGTCTCCATGATGACAGAGCCTAAGACAACAAGTTGCGCAAGCGGTGCGCTGGTTCTAAATCTTGCGAGTCGTCTTTGTCAATTTCTCGTAACGCCTTCGGCGCTCAGGTCGACGACCACGTGGGTTATCGGCAAGTCGATCTGCTCGCGAGCTCGCTCGACCACCCCGTGCTCCAGCCAGCGCGAACGGTGCGGCGGGTGGGTCGAGATGACGATCTCGTCGGCCGGGAATAGATGCAGGGCGTCCTCGATCGCCACGTTCGGGTCGCCGTCGCCGATCTCGCCCCGCGCCCGCAGGCCCAGCTCGCCGATCGCGATCAGCGACAGCTCCATCCGCTGACGCGCAAGCTCGATCGCTTCGTCGACGTCGGAGGCCCAGTGCTCCGCCCGCGAGCCCGCCAGGGCAGGCGTGACGACGAGGATCTCGCAATCGCGGTCGCGGCAGCGCTCGCCGATCTCGGCCAGCAGCGCCTCGCCGCCGACCGTCTCGTTGGCGACGACGAGCACCCGGTGCTTGCCGTCGCCGCCGCGCGTCACCTCGATCGTGCGCGGCAGCGAGCCGCGCGAGCTGCGGTAGCCGAACCCGGCGCCGAAGCCCAACAGCAGCGCCGCCCAGATGACACCGATCACGGGCCGCGTCAGCAGGGTCAAGGCGATGACCGAAAGCGCCGCCAAGCCGATGACCACAACCCACCGAAACGCATCGGCCTCGGACCTGAGGGGATTGTGCATACCCCCAAGTCTTACCGCTGCAGCGGGGTTTGTAAACGCTCAGTGGACGCGGAAGCGGGTTATTGCATCATCGCCGACGTCGAGCCCGTAGAGCCAGCGGCCGTCGGGGCTGAGCAAGAGCTGGCTGACCTTGTAGAGGCCGGAGCCGTAGCCCCGGCGGCTGCCGGTCTCGAGGAGCTTGGCGCAGGCGCCGTTCCCCCGCGGTCCGAATTTCGCGTCGGCGGTCATGCAGCCGAGGTAGGAGAGCTTCCCGTTCGCGGGGTTGCGCCTGAAGGCAGCCAGCGAGGAATCCGCTCCAGCCGCGACGTAGAGCCGGCGACCGTCGCGGCTCACCACCGCACCGCGAGCGCCGGACAGGCCGGTGCCGTCCGCCAGCCGTTTGGCCGCCGGGATGACCGTGCAGCCCGGAGTGTCCCGCGAGGCGGCGATGCAGGACGTGGCGGTCAGGTTGCCGGTGCGCCGATTGCGCCTGAACACCTCCAGCGATCCGAACTGGGAGGTCGCGTACAGCGAACGGCCGTCGGGGCTGAGCGCCAGGCCGGTGGGCGCGTCGAGGCCCCCGTAGGAGTGGCGCTGGGCGGTCCGCGCGAGCGTGCAGAATGGCTGCAGCCGCTTGTTCTCCGTTATGCAGCCGCGGAAGCCGATCTTGCCGCTGGTCGGGTTGAGGTCGAAGGTGGCGACGCTGCCGCCATGCTGATTGGCCAGATAGAGACTGCGCCCGTCCGGCGCGATCAGCAGGCCGCGGGGATCGTCGATGACGTCCTTCTTGGTGTGGACGCAGGGCGCCTCGTTGCCGCTGAGCGCCGTCAGGCAGCCCAGGAAGCTGAGCGCGCCGCCGGCCGGGTCGCGCTGAAAGGTGGAGATGGCGAAGTCCTGCGTGACGTAGACGAAGCGGTCGTTGGGCGCGATCGCGATCGCAACCGGGTCGTCGAGGGCTGGGCTCGACATCGTCGGGTTCGCCGGCGCGCCGGGGAGAAACGTGCAGACGCCGGGGTTATCGGCGTTCATTTCGGTGCTGCCGGTGACGCAGCTGCGAAAGCTCAGCGAGCCGCTGAGGGGATCGCGGGCGAAAGCCATCACGGTGCTGTCGCCGCCGTTCACCCCGCTGGTCGTGTAGACGAAGCGACCGTCGTGGCTGACCGCCACCCCGTTGACGAGATTCAGGCCCGAGCCGGTCGTCGTCTTCACCGTTGCCAGCTCAGTGCACGGCCCGCCGAAGTTGCCGGTCAGGCAGTCCACGAAGGACAGCTCCCCGCTAGCCGCCTCACGCCGGTAGTTGACCACCGACGAGGCGTAGGACCCGGTCACGTACAGCGAGCCGCCACCCGGCGCCAGCGCCATCGCGCTCGGCCGGCGAAATGCCTGGTCGAAATCGCTGGGCGGCGGCGCGAGCACGCACGGTCCTTTCGCCGCCACCTCGTCGTTGGCCGTCACGCAGCCTCCGAAGGAGACACCCAGACTAGGCCTGGCGGGTCGCCCATCCGCCGGCGCAGCGGCAACGACAACCACCACCGCGAGCACTGCCACTGGCATCGCCCACTTCTTCATCGTCAGAGCGAAGCCTATGCCTGACGGTCGCGAGAACCAAGCAGGTCGGGGGATGCAGGGAGGACGACGAGGGGAGCGCACTCTGGTGCGTGACCCGAGGAGGACGACCGAAGACCCCGAGATGCGCCGGTTATCGCGACCGTCAGAGGATGTAGACAGTCGTGTAGACGATGATCCACATGACGTCTACGAAGTGCCAGTAGATGCCGGGCACCTCGACGCCGAGGTGGTCCTTGGCCTCGGGGCCGAAGTGGCCGCGGAAGGCGCGGATCGTGGCGAAGCTGAGCAAGCAGAGGCCGACGAAGACGTGGGCGCCGTGCAGGCCGGTGAGGCCGTAGAAGATCGAGCCGAAGGCGAGGTCCCGGGCGCTGAAGCCGATGTGCGCGTACTCGTTGATCTGGATGAAGAGGAAGGTCGCGCCGAGCAGCCAGGTCAGCACCAGGCCGAGCTTGAGGCCGGTGCGGTTGCCGCGGCGGATCGACTCCAGCGCGTAGTGGACGGTGAAGCTGGAGGAGACCAGGATCGCCGTGTTGACGCCGGCGACGGCGACCGGCAGCTCGAACGGCTCGGGCGGCCAGCTCGACGGGTCGACGACGACACGCAGGAAGAAGTAGGAGGCGAAGAACGCCCCGAAGAGCATGACCTCCGAGACGATGAAGAGCAGGATGCCGAGCGTCTGGCGGTCGATCCGCGAGCTCTGGTGTGCCTCGGGCGGGCCGTGGTGCTCCTCGTGGGCGTGGCCGCCGAGGGCGACGGTCGCGCTCTCCATCAGGCCTCACCCCCCTCGGCCACCGCCGCGGCGACGGCCTCGGCCGGCCTGCCCACCTCGAGGTGCTCGACCTGCTTCTCGGTGATCTCGCGCGTCCGCCCGACGAGGTCCTCGTCGAGCCAGCGCGAGGACTCGCCCGCGAAGGTCGAGATCAGCACCTCGTCGATGCTGTAGTGCTCGATCGCGTTCTGCACGGCATGGAAGGGGTCGGGGCTCATCGGCTGCCCGGTGGCGTCGATGTCGGCGCGGTAGAGCTCGGCGAGGGTCGAGGCGAGGTCGCGGACGATCTCCGGCTCCGAGACGCCCTCGGCGCGCGGGCAGACGATCGTGTAGCGGTGCGGGTGGCCGGCGGCGCGCTCCTTCAGCCGTTTGACCAGGTCGGGCGCCGCGACGGTCTGCGTGGCGACGACCAGGGTGTGGCTCTTCTCCCAGCTGACCGAGTCGTCTTCGATCCGCACCGGGATGTGGGTGACCTTGACCTCCGGCTCGAAGCGGTTCCGCGCCCACTCGACCAGGTCCTTGCGGGCGAAGCCGAAGCGCGTCTCCTGCAGGCAGGAGAGCAGCACCTCGCCCGGCTCGTGGGCGCGCACCGCGTCGTCCAGGGCCAGCGCGGGATCGCGGTCCATCACCTCGCCGACCGATTCGATCCCGTACTCGGCGAGGATCGACATCGTCACCTCGACCCGCGCCCGGGCCGCGTCGCGCAGCTCCCCGGCGTCGATCAGCTGCCCGACCGCCGGCTGGTTCTGCGGCGCGGCGACGGCGACGAAGGGCGCCGCCTCGGCCCGCTCGCCCACCGCGGCGAGCAGCTTGCGCCCCCCGGCTACCTCGTTGAGGAAGACCAGCAGGGGCCTCGCCTGGCCGTTCTCGCCGCTCACGCCTGCCCCACCACGGTCGGCTCGGGTTTCGCGACCTCGGCTGCTTCGCCGCCCATGATCGCGTGGCGGGCGCCGGGCACGCCGAACTCGTAGGGGCCGCCGACGACGCGCGGGATCTCGTCGAAGTTGAAGATCGGCGGCGGCGAGGAGACCTGCCACTCGATCGTCTTCGCCCGCCACGGGTTGCCGTCGGCGCGCGGCCCGAAGCGCCAGCTGACGACCATGTTGTAGAGGAAGACGAGCTGCACGGCGCCGAGCATGAAGGCGCCGCAGCTGATCAGCAGGTTCCAATCGCCGAACTGGGCGGCGTAGTCGGCGACGCGGCGCGGCATGCCATCCATGCCGACCCAGTGCATCGGGATGAAGGTGATCCAGGTGCCGATCACCGTGCCCCAGAAGTGCACTCGGCCGAGCCGCTCGTCGTACATCCGCCCGGTCATCTTCGGGAACCAGTGGTAGATGCCGGCGAAGATCGTGAAGACCGAGCCGCCGAAGAGGACGAAGTGGATGTGGGCGACGATGAAGTAGGTGTCGGAGACGTGGATGTCGATCGGCACCATGCCCAGCATCACCCCGCTGATGCCGCCGATCGTGAAGGTGACGATGAAGGCGAGCGCGAACAGCATCGCCGTCGAGTAGGTGTGGATCTTGCCGAAGTAGAGCGTGCCCAGCCAGGAGAAGATCTTGATCCCGGTCGGCACGGCGATCAGCAGCGTGGTGATCATCATCGGCACGCGCAGCCAGCTGAACATGCCGGCGACGAACATGTGGTGCGCCCAGACCGAGTAGCTGAGCACGACGATCCCGATCAGCGCCAGCGCCATCAGCCGGTAGCCGAAGATCGGTTTGCGGGCGTGGGTCGAGATGACCTCGGAGATGATCCCGAAGCCCGGCAGCATCATGATGTAGACGGCCGGGTGCGAGTAGAACCAGAAGATGTGCTGGTAGCTGATCACGTCGCCGCCGCCGGCGAACTGGAAGAACTGGGTGTGCAGGGCGCGGTCGAAGAGGACCATGAACTGGGCCCCGGCGATGAAGGGGGTCGCCGCGACGACCAGCAGCGAGGTCGAGAGGTTCGCCCAGACCAGCAGCGGCATCCGCCAGAAGGTCATCCCCGGCGCGCGCATGGTGATGATCGTGACCAGGAAGTTCAGCGCCGTGGCGATCGAGGACGCGCCGGCGAACTGCACGCCTAAGTTGAAGAACGACTGCCCCAACGGGGCGCCGGTCGAGAGCGGCGCGTAGCCGGTCCAGCCGGCGTCGAAGGCGCCGCCCGGCGCGAGGAAGCTGCCGATGAAGAGCAGCCCGGCCAGCGGCAGCATCCAGAAGCTGAGCGCGTTGAGCCGCGGGAAGGCCATGTCCGGCGCGCCGATCATCAGCGGCAGCACGTAGTTGGCGATCCCGGCGAAGACGGGGATGACGAAGACGAAGATCATCAGCACCGCGTGCGTCGAGAAGAGGCTGTTGTAGGTGGCGGCGTCGACGATCTGCGTGCCGGGCTGGGCCAGCTCGGCGCGGATCAGCATCGCCATCAGTCCGCCCACGAAGAAGAAGAAGAAGGTGGTGCAGATGTACTGGATGCCGATCACCTTGTGATCGGTGTTGAAGCGGAAGTAGTCGCGCCAGCTCTTCGCCCCGTGCTGGGAGTGGTCGTCGGGGACGGTCGGCATCCCGGCCGCCCAGCGCAGCCAGTAGTCGAAGCAGCCGAAGCCGGCGAGGAAGCCGAGCGGGCCGGTGACCAACGGCACGACGACGTGCGGGTAGCCGGTCTGTTCGGTCTGCCAGATCGGCAGGCCGGAGATGTCGCGCAGCAGCACGACGAGGCCAAGGCCGAAGGCCGCGCCGGCAATGGCGCCGAGCAGGCCTCGAATCCATCCCGGTTGCTTGATCGCAGCCGTCATCGGGTCCGCCCCATTATGCCCCGCCGGCCCCGAGGGGCTCCGGGTCGGTTTCGGTGTCCTGGCGGATCGTCTCCAGATACGGGTCGGGCACTTTCTCTTTCAGTTCGCTCACCCATTTCCGGAAGTCGGCCGCCGGCTCGACCACGACCTCGGCGCGCATCGTCGCGTGGCCGAAGCCGCAGAGCTCGGTGCAGATCAGCTGGTAGGTGCCCGGCTTGTCGGGCGTGACCGTGGCGGTGGTGGTGATCCCCGGCACCGCGTCTTTCTTGATCCGCCACTCGGGAACCCAGAAGGAGTGGATCACGTCGAGGGCGTGCATTTTGAACTGGACCTGGCGGTCCAGCGGCACGTGCAGCTCGCCCTGCGAGTAGGCGCTGCCCTTGCCCGGATAGCCGAAGCTCCAGGCGAACTGCTGGGCGAAGGCGTCGACCGTTAGCGGGTTCTCGGCGGGCTCTTCGATGTCGCTCAGCACCGACCAGCTGTAGCCGGCGCCGAAGAGGACGATGATCGTCGGGATCAGCGTCCAGGCGATCTCCAGCCGCGTGTTGCCGTGGATCGGCTCGCCGTCGGACTCGTCGCCCGGCTTGGCTTTGAATTTCCACAGGGCGTAGAAGAGCATCACCATCACCAGCGAGAAGACGAAGGCCGAAAGGACGATCATCACGTCGAGCAGCGTGTCGATCTTGGGGGCGGCCGTGGACCCTTGCTGGCCGTCCCAGTCGATCGGCAGCATCACGGCCGAGATCGCCGCCGTCAGGGCAGCGGTGGCAGCGAGCATCTTCGCTATCGGCAGGCGGCCAATCATCGGCGGGCGCGCATTCTATGCAAGCGGCAGACGGTCAAGCTCGCCCCGCGAGGCGGCGATCACGCCCCGGGCCACGCCCTCCCAGCTCCAGAGCCGCCGCGCCGTCTCGACCAGCGCCCGACGCGCCTCCTCCCGCACGCCCTCGGGAAGCTCCAGCCACCGATTCAACCGCCCCGCAATCGCCTCCACAGCCCCGATCTCGACCGGAAACGAGACCAGCTCCGCCGCCTCCGCGGGCAACGCCTCCGCCAGCTCCTTGGAGACCTCCCGCATCCCCGAGTGCCCGGCGGACACCGGCAGCACCCCGCAGGCAGCGGCCTCCGCGGCCACCATCCCAAACGCCTCCGGGAAGGTGCTGGGCATGACAAGCGCCTCCGCTCCTGGCAGCAGCTCGGCAACCTCGTCGTGCTCCAGGCGGCCGACGAGCTCGACGGAGCCCGCGATGCCCTTGGCGGCATCGAGGTAGCCAGCTGGGAGATCGGCGAAAAAGGCAGTGAGGATCCGCAGGGACGCCTCCTCCCCGCCCTCCAGTCCTCGCCCCAGCTTCGCAATCTCGCGAGCGTCATCGAGGTTTCCGCTGTCGAGAGCGGCCAGCAATCTGCGCAGCCCATCCTCGTACTCCCCGTATCCGGCGACTTCCAGCCTCACATCCGGATGCGCCTGCCTGACGAGCGGCCAGGCAGCGATGAGCAGGTCCACCCCCTTGGAAACGATCAACTTCCCGACGAAGACAACCCGACGCCCCGGCCCACGGGTCCTGTCGCGGCGGCCCTCCCCCATGTGCTCGGACGCGCTTCGCGCGCCCTCCGCTATGGGGGACCCCCGCCACCGCGCCACCCGCGGGAGGAACGCCTCCGTATCGACGCCAGGTGGGCCTAACCGGGTCTTCCGTTCCAGCCCGGGAACGCTGGGCAGCGCGGCCCAAAGCGATTCAGCGGTATGCCTGGACCCGACCAAGACGCAGTTCGCTGCGTGCATCCCCTCTTCGGCGTAGGGGACGAAGCGAGGATCCGGCTTGACCGTGTACTCCAGGGCGGAGCCGTGGATCTTGGCCGCGAATTCGCCGATCCCGGCCCGAGCGAGGATGCATGGCCCCATGACCAGGTGGCCGGCGAGCGCCGCGTCGAAGCCGCCAACCGCATCGGCCACCTCGCGCACTGCCGCGACGTTGGCCTCGATATAGCGCTCGAGCTCCGCCTCGCTCAGCTCAGAGAAGGTCTTCACCTCGAATCCCTCGTAGGGATCCTTGACGTACACCGGCAGCAACCCGTGGATGTCCGGGTTGTGGATCTCCACCCCGTCGACCCGGACCTGGCGGTCTTGGCACAGGACGTGGACCTCGTGACCCAGGTTCGCCAGCGCCCGCGCCAGGCTCGCCGTGTAGATGTTGCTGCCGGTGCCGCGCAGCATGTAGCCATGGAAGAGAAGGATGCGCATCGTGCCGGGCAAGCTATTAAGGTTCCCGGCCGTGAACTCCAAGCAGCTCTACCGGATGCGGGCGCCGGCCTCGGGGCGCGAGGCGCTCGCCCACGCCGAGCCCGGCAAGGTCTACGTCGACCGCGAGACCGACGAGGAGATGGCGCCGGTGGCGATGGTGCTGCCGCTCGCCCCCTCGGCCTCGTCCCTGCCGCGCACGCCGGAGAACCTGCGCGCCTGCCGCCGCTGCGACCAGCTGATCGGGCTGGACGTCAGCGACTGCCCGTATTGCGGTTTGCGCCAGGAAGCTCTGTAGCTAAACGGCCGCTTTGACGAGCGTCGCGGTGTAGAGCAACCGCGCGTTCGAGTAGTAGCAGCCGTAGGTCTTGGTCTTGCCGACGCCCTGCTGGGGGTGGCCGTTCTGGATGTCTTCCTTCGACGAGCAGTGGTCGGAGAGGCGACTGCCGCGCCAGGTGTTGTCTTCTTCGACGTTGAACGCGAACATCGGCGCCCAGGTCGGGATCGTCAGCGCGACGACCTGGCCGCGCAGCACGGTCAGCGGGTGGTCGAGGGCGAAGATCGGCGTGCTGCCGAAGTAGGGGTTGAGCACCTCCAGCGGGCTCTGCCGGACGAGCGTGAACTTGGGCGGCTTGGATCCTTCGACCGGGCGCAGGACGCCGATCCGCGCCTGCGAAGGCTTGCCGAGGAATTCGTTGAAGAAGCCGACCTCGTCGGTCATCTTGTCGCTGTCGGTGCGCGATGGCCGCGAGAGCGTGATCGACCAGGCGACGATCTTGCCGTCGAAGGGCGCCTCGTAGGGTCGCGGCACACCACCGGCGATCGCCTGGAAGCCGGTCACGTGCCCCTCGACTCGGCAGGGGATCACCTCGACGTTGTTGACGATCTTGCCCGGGCAGGAGGGCGCCGGGGTCGAGTCGGTCTTGCCGAGCACGACGACCCGCGCCGGCGCCGAGTCGGCGGTGCCGGGCCAGGCGGCGGCGATGAGCAGCGCCAGCGCGCAGGCGAAGACGAGCGCGATCGCCACGCGGCTTCGGTCCATTTGGCTTTCTACTGCTCCGGGCAAGGTTCTCCAGCGAAAAACCCGGCTTTCACGCCGGGGTTGCGGCACCGGATTCTGTCCTTCGCCGTCGCCAAAGGGGGTCCTTCGGCGGGTCTGCACGATCGCGGCCGGCGGTGGTCGCGGCCGGAGACGACGTCCCATTGGCCAGATGGCCAATCGTCTAGGGTTGCCTGCCGTGGAGGACGCGACACCGGCAGAGGAGTTCATCCCAGCGGGCCTCGCCTCGCTCGGGATCGAGACGGACGAGATCGACCTTGCCGTGATGAACGCCGTGCACGGCCTGCTCTGGCCGCCGCTGCTCGAGCTGCTCGCCCTCGACACCGAGGGCGTTCCGCCCGAGCGCTTCGCCGACATGTCGAAGGCGCCTGAATGAACGGCGCGCTCGACCTCGGCCTGCGCGCGCAG
>JGI24034J26672_10000116_pt1 | contig 12920 bp, 13 predicted proteins | sample KBSSwiS2withPhiX_FD_26672 | JGI IMG/M metagenome (IMG submission 26672)
CTTCCGGTGCGCCTTTCCTACCTCATGGGTAGGAAAGGCGCACCGGAACGGCTAGCGCGCGACGATCCGGTCGGCCAGGCCGCGCCGGTGCTTGTAGGGCCGCAGGGCGGTGATGCTCGAGTAGCCGACCAGGTAGATGCGGCGGCCGTCGGAGACGACCGGCGTGTAGGTGCCGCGCGGGTAGTGGAAGACCTCGTGCCCGCCCTTCATCGTGTATCCGGTGGTCGAGGTGCCGTCGAACTCGGCGGCGTAGACGATGTCGCCAACCGCGGTCAGCGAGCCGATCACCGAGCCCCCGGCGGAGCGGATCCAGCGCGGCACGCCGTCGCGGGCGTTGAGCGCGTAGACGTTGCCGTCGAAGGAGCCGATGTAGACGGTCGGGCCGGTGTGAGGGGTGCGGGCGACCGCCGGACCCGAGTAGGCGTAGCCCCCGGTCGAGAAGGTCCAGGCGATTTCGCCGTTGTGGCGGTCGAAGCTGTACACCCGCGTGTCGTTGTTGCCGGCGTAGACGCGGCCGAAGGCAACCGCCGGGGTCGAGTAGAAGGCGCCCGAGGTGCCGAAGCCCTGACCGAGCGAGTCGCTCTGCCAGAGCAGCTCGCCGCTCTTCGCGTCGACCGCGTTCATGTAGCCGGCGTAGTCGCCGACGTAGAGGACGCCGCCGTAGTAGGCGGGGGCCGACTTGACCGGGCCGCCCAGCGGGGTCGACCAGCGCACCTGGCCCTTGCCGGTGCTGAGCGCGTAGAGGTTGCCGTCCTCGCAGCCGAAATAGAGGGTGCGGCCGCTCACCACCGGCGAGGACTCGGCGCGACCGGGCAGCGGGCGTTTCCAGACGATGTGGCCGTTGCGGGCGTCGAGCTTGACGACGTGGCCGGGGACGAGGTTGACGATGTAGAGGCGGTGCTTGTAATAGGCCGGCGAGGAGGCGTTGAGGCGGCCGATGCGGCGCTTCCAGAGCTGCTTGCCGGTGTCGGCGTCGAGGGCGATCGCGTAGCCGCTGTTGTTGACGAAGTAGAGCTTGCCGCCCGCGATCGTCGGCGGGAACTCGAGCAGCGGCCGCTCGGTGTAGCGCCAGACTTTGCGGAATGGGGGCTTGACGCCTTTGGCCGGCAGGTAGCGGGTGCGGGCGCGGTCGTAGCCGTAGAGCGGCCAGGCGACCGTCTTGCGCTTCTCCACCTTCGGCTTCTGCGGTTCGAAGGCAGCCCTTTCATTGTGGATGTCGGCGGGGCGCTTGAGCAGCTCGTAGGCGACGATCCCGCCGGCGACCAGCAGCGTCAGCACGCTCGCCCCGACGGCGAGAAGGAGGCGGCGGTGCTCGCGCCAGGCCCGCTGCAGTTGGGTCACGGCGCGGCGCGGCGCTCCGCCTCGGCGGCTATCCCGTCGATCAGCTGCTTGACGCCGAACCTGGCGACCGCGACCGCCACGCCCCCGGCCAGCGGCCAGGTCGGCTGGGTCCGCACGGCGTAGGTGAGCCTCGTGCCACCGGCCGCCGGCGTCAGCTCGACCGTGCCGACGTGGTCGCGCAGGGGGGCGCCGGAGAGCAGGCGGTAGGAGAAGCGGCTCGGCGGCTCGTAGACGATCGTTTCCTCGCGCAGCGGCGACCCCACCGAGCTGAGCCTGCGGATCGCCCCGACGCCGTTGGGCGCGGGGTCTCCCTCACGCTCCAGCACGGAGCGCCGCAGCGGGGTTATCTCCGCGTAGCGCCGGTGATCGGTGAGCACGTCGAAGACGATTTCGGGCGACGCCTCGACCTCGCGCACGAACGTAAAGCTGGCCATCGGTCAGCAGCCTACCTAGACGAGCTTCCAGCGCCGCGGGTCGGAGCCCTCGACCAGCTCGGCCTCGCCGAGGACGGCGAGGTGGTCGAGCGCGGAGAGGACGATCTGCAGCGCCCAGGCACTGCCGGGGGTGGCGACGTTCTCCGGGCCGATGATGCCCGCGACGATCTCGAAGGGGGTCCTCTCCCCCTCGGCGAGACCCTCGCGGGTCTTGCCGAGCAGCTCGTCGACCTGGCGGCGCGAATCGGCGATCTTCACCGCCGGCTCGCGGAAGGTGCGACCGTGGCCGGGCAGGACGAGGTCGACGTCGAGCGGCTCGATCTCGTCGAGGCCGCCGAGGAATTCGCCGATCGGGTCGGGGCTGTGGCCGTGGTCGAAGAAGAGCACGGTGCGGCCGAGCAGGTGGTCGCCGGAGATCATCAGCTTGCGCTCGGGCTGGTGGAGGACGACGTGCGAGGGGGCGTGGCCGGGCGTCTCGTGTACCTGCCAGGCACCGAGGTCGGTCTCGACCTCCACCCCCGGGACGAGGTCGCGGTCGGGCTCGGCGATTCCGTCGATCCCCGGATCGTCGTCTTTGCGGCGCTCGCGGAAGCGCTCGATCAGGTCTTCCGGAAAGCCGCTCCGCCGCGCCCCCTCGATCCGCCGCTCGATCGCCCCCGCGGGGTCCTCGGCCAGCGGCCGGATGTGCTCCCAGCGCGGGTGCATCCACAGCTCGCAGCCGGCGCCATCGACGATCGGCGCCGCCAGGCCGTAGTGGTCGGTGTGCGAGTGGGTGCAGACGAGCAGACGGACGTCCTCGAGCCCGAAGCCGGCCTGGGCGAGGGCGAGGTCGAAGCGGCGCAGGCCGCCCTTGCCGCCGATGCCGGTGTCGAAGAGGACGACGCCGCCGTCGGCGGCGACCGCCCAGACGTTGCCGTGCGGCACGCCCGGCCAGGGCAGCGGCAGGCGCAGCCGCCAGGCGCCCGGGATCGTCTTCTCTGCCCGGGGCGCCTCGGGCTTGCGATCGCTCATTGGGGCTGATCCTATGGCCCGCTTGCGAAGATGGATCGATGGCGAGCGCCGAACCCCGCTCCTCGCGCCTCAGCGCCGTGCTGCGCGAAGGCGAGCGGGTGACGCCGCTGGAGCTCTTCTTCGACCTCGTCTTCGTGCTCGCGATCACCCAGTGCACCGCGCTGATGGCCAACCATCCGACCTGGAGCGGGCTGGCCCAGGGCCTGCTCGTGCTGGGGATGCTCTGGTGGTCGTGGACGGGCTACGCCTGGCTGACCAGCGTCCTCGACCCCGAGGAGGGCGCGGTGCGGCTGGTCATGTTCGGCGCGATGGCGGCGCTGCTGCTCGTCTCGATCTGCGTCCCCGAGGCATTCGGCGACCTCGCCCTGGCGTTCGCGCTGATATACGGCGTAGTGCGCGCCGCCCACATCGCCCTGTTCATGCTCGCCAGCCCCGACGACGACGGGCTGCGCCACTCGGTGCTCAGCCTCGCCGCCAGCTCGGCGATCGCGGTCGCGTTGCTGGCCCTGGCCTCGCTCTTCGACGGCCTCGCCCAGGGCGCCCTCTGGGTGCTGGCCCTCCTGCTCGACATGGGCGGCCCCTACCTGTTCGGCTCGGAGGGCTGGAAGCTCGTCCCCGGGCACTTCGCCGAGCGCCACGGCCTGATCGTGATCATCGCCCTCGGCGAGTCGATCGTCGCGATCGGGCTCGGCGCCGACCAGGCGCTCGACCTCGGCATCGCCGCGGCGGCGGTGCTCGGCGTCGCCCTCACCGCGGCGATGTGGTGGACCTACTTCGACATCGTCGCGATCGTCTCGGCGCGCCGGCTCGCCGAGGCGGAGATCGGCCGCACCCAGAACGAGCTGGCCCGCGACTCCTACTCCTACGTCCACCTGGTCATGGTCGCCGGGATCGTCCTCGTCGCCCTCGGCATGAAGAAGACGATCGGCCACTTCGACGACCAGCTCCAGACGGTGCCTGCCTTCGCCATGCTCGGCGGCCTTGCGGTTTACCTGCTCGGCCTGGTCGGCTTCCGCTGGCGCCACGTCCGCTCGATCAACCGCCAGCGCCTGCTGCTGGCGGTCGTCCTGCTGGTCCTCGTGCCGGTGGCGACCGAGGTCCCGGCCCTGCTCGCCCTCGCCGTGGCCAACCTGGCGATCTGGGCGATGATCGTCTACGAGACCCGCATGTACGGGGAGGGGCGGCACGAGGTGCGCCGTCCTGAAACGCGGCCCGCCGAGGGCTGAGCGCCCCGCGCCCTACGGTTCGACGAAGGTGGAGGGGTCGGGGCCGATCCGTTGGCCGACGTCGAGGGCGGCGATCTCGGTCATGTCCTCCTCGCCCAGCTCGAAGTCGAAGAGCTCGAAGTTCTCCCGGATCCGCTTCGGCGTCGCCGATTTGGGGATCACGACGTTGCCGAGCCGCAGGTGCCAGCGCAGGATGACCTGGGCCGGCGTGCGGTCGTGGCGGGAGGCGACGGCGGAGATCGTCTCGTTTACCAGCAGGTCGCCCTGGGCGAGCGGGCTCCACGCCTCGGTGGCGATGCCGTGCTCCTCGTGCCAGGCGCGCAGCTCGGCCTGCTGCAGGTGGGGATGGAGCTCGATCTGGTTGACGGTCGGCTGCAGCTCGGCCTCGCGTTCGAGCATCTCGAGGTCCTCGACGCGGAAGTTGGAGACGCCGATCGTGCGCGCGCCGGCCTCCTCGTGGATCCGTTCGAAGGCGCGCCAGGTGTCGAGCGCGCGGCCCTCGGTCGGCATCGGCCAGTGGATCAGGTAGAGGTCGACGTGGTCGAGCCCGAGCCGGTCGAGGCTCTTGCGGAAGGCCCCCAGGGTCGACTCGTAGCCCTGTTGCGAGTTCCACAGCTTGGTGGTGACGAAGATCTCCTCGCGGGGGATGTCGGAGGCGGCGATCGCCGCGCCGACGCCGCGCTCGTTGCGGTAGGCGGCGGCGGTGTCGATGTGCCTGTAGCCGGTCGCCAGCGCCTCCTCGACCGTCTCCTGGGTGTCCTCGGGGGGCACCTGGAAGACGCCGAAGCCGAGCTGGGGAATCTCGACGCCGTCGCGTAGGGACAGCGATGGGACTATGGTCGCCTGGCTCATCTCCTGCTCCGTTCCTGTAGCTGAAAACTGGAACCGCGGAGGGCGGCTACCCGACGGGCTGCCGATTATGCCTGGCGGGCGGCTCGTGCCCCGGCGCTAGGCGGTGGCGAGGCCGAGCGCCAGCAGCGGGAAGCCGGCCATCAGGCCCAGGTAGGCGCCCATGGCGAGGCCGGTGGCGGCGCCGGTGTCGCGCGAGCGGGCGCCGGAGACGAGGCCGAGGAAGGCGCCGGCGGCGGCGACCGCGAAACCGATCCAGAAGACGTCGGGCATGAGCGGGCGCGAGGTTATCGGACGGTGGGGAGCGAAGCGGGTTACGCTGGCGGCGTGAAGCTGCTCGCCTTCAGCGACCTGCACCGGGACCTGAGCCAGGCCGAGCAGCTGGTCGAGATGGCGGCCGAGGCCGACGCGGTGATCGGCGCCGGCGACTTTGCCTCGGTACACGAGGGTCTGGAGGAGACGATCGGCGCGCTGGCGGCGATCGAAGCGCCAACGGTGCTGATCCCCGGCAACAACGAGACGGCCGACGCGCTGCGCGAGGCGGCGGCGGCTTGGAGCGCGGCGACCGTCCTGCACGGCGAGGGGACGACGATCGACGGCGTCGAGTTCTACGGCCTCGGCGCCGGCGTGCCGATCACCCCCTGGGAGTGGAGCTTCGACCTCGACGACCTCTCGGCGGGCGAGATGCTCGCCGCCTGTCCGGAGGGGGCGGTCCTCGTCCTCCACTCGCCGCCGCGCGGCCACTGCGACTCCGGCGGCGGCGGCAACCACTTCGGCAGCGAGGCGCTGCTCGCCGCGATCGAGCGGAAGCGGCCGCGCCTCGCGGTCTGCGGCCACATCCACGAGTCGTGGGGCTGCCGGAGCCAGATCGGCGAGACGCCGCTCTACAACCTCGGCCCGGCCGGCACCTGGCTCGAGGCCTAGCGCTCGCGCTCGTCATCCTCTCAGCGCATGGGCGACGTCCTGAGCACGATCGGCGAAGGCTTAGAACAGTCCTTCCTGATGGCGTACGAGGTCTGGTGGGCGCTGGTGCTGGGCTTTGCGATCTCGGCGATCGTGCAGTCCTGGGTGCCGCGCGAGCGGATCGAGAGCGCGCTGTCGGGAAGCGGGCCGAAGCCGGTCGGCTGGGCGACGGCGCTCGGCGCCGCCTCCTCGTCCTGCTCCTACGCGGCGATCGCGATCGCCAAGTCGCTCTTCCAGAAAGGCGCCTCGGCGACCTCGGCGCTCGCCTTCCAGTTCGCCTCGACCAACCTGGTCTGGGAGCTCGGGCTCGTCCTCTGGGTCCTGCTCGGCTGGCAGTTCACCCTGGCCGAGTACGTCGGCGGCGCGATCATGATCGTGCTGATGGCGACGATGCTGCGGCTGTTCGTCTCGCCGCGGCTCGAGGAGCGGGCGCGGCGGCACGCGCAGGAGGCTGACACCGGCCACCTGCACCACAGTGCCGGCGAGCGGCTCGGCTGGCGCGAGCGGCTGACCTCTTCCTCGGCCTGGTCGGACGTCGCCCACAACTTCCGCGGCGACTGGCAGATGCTCTGGAAGGAGATCACGATCGGCTTCCTGCTCGCCGGGTTCATCGGCCTGCTCGGCGACGACTTCTTCAACTTCCTCTTCGTCGAGGACGCGCCGCCGCTCGTGGTGGCGATCGAGAACGTGATCGTCGGGCCGATCATCGCCGTGCTCAGTTTCGTCTGCTCGATCGGCAACGTGCCGTTGGCGGCGGTGCTCTGGTCCGGCGGGATCAGCTTCGCCGGCGTGATGGCGTTCATCTTCGCCGACCTGATCGTGCTGCCGATCGTCTCCGCCTACCGCAAGTACTACGGCTGGCAGTTCGCGATCCGCATCACCGCGCTGATGTTCGTGACCATGGTCATCGCCGCGCTGGCCGTCGATGGTATTTTCAGCGCCGCCGGCCTGATCCCCACCGACCGCCCGAGCCGCGAGGACATCTTCGGCTCGATCGAGCTCGACTACAAGCTCGTCCTCAACGTCCTGGGGACGATCGTCTTCGCCGCCCTCTTCTACCTGACGATGCGCCCGGGCGCCCCCCGAAAGGCCCACTGCCATTAGGACTGGCCGGCCGGCCAGTATCATCGCCGACGGGTGCCAGACCAGACCGAGATCGCCGCCGGAAAAGGGGACGTCGAGGACGCCCTGGTGCTCGAGCGCGAGCACTGGGAGAACGGCCCGCCGCTGGAGCTGTTCAAGCGGATGCGCAGCGAGTGCCCCGTCCACTGGACCTCCGAGGTGACCGAGCTGCCGCAGGCGAAGGGCTTCTGGTCGGTGACCCGCGCCGACGACGTACACGCGGTCAGCCGCGACTGGGAGACCTACTCCTCCGAACGCGGCGGCGTGGTCGTGATCGACGAGGTCTTCCCGATCGAGCTGGCGCGGGCGATGTTCATCGGCATGGACCCGCCCAAGCACGACCGGCTGAAGGCGCTCTTCCAGGCGGGCTTCACGCCGAAGCGGATCGCCGCCCACGAGGGCGCGATCCGCGAGATCGTCGTCGGCGTGCTCGACCGCCTGGACGGCCGCGAGACCTGCGACCTGGTCGCCGACGTCGCCCAGCCCGCGGTCTCGCGGGTGATCGGCAGCTTCATGGGCATCCCGGAGGAGGACGACGCGGCCTGGGCCGACCTGATGAACATGGCGCTTGCCGCCAACGACCCCGACTACAGCCCCTCCGTCGACGACGTGGAAGAGACGATCCAGGCGGCGATCCAGCAGGTCTTCGCCCGCTGCGGCGCGATGATCGCCGAGCGGCGCGAGAACCCCACCGACGACCTGACCAGCGTGCTCGTCCACGCCGAGGTCGAAGGCGAGCGGCTCGAGGAGCACGAGATCGTGATGGGCTTCTTCCTGCTCGTCGCCGCCGGCAACGACAGCACCAAGGCGACCTACTGCTCCAGCATGCGGGCGCTGATGGAAAACCCCGACCAGCGCCGGCTCCTGGTCGAGGACCCCTCGCTGGTCCCCGGCGCGGTCGAGGAGTCGCTGCGCATGTTCCCCGCCTTCGCCCACTTCCGCCGCACGGCCACCAGGGACGTCGAGCTCGGCGGCCGGCAGGTCAAAGAGGGCGACAAGGTAGTCATGTGGTACGCCTCGTCCAACCGCGACGAGAGCCGCTTCGAGGACCCCGATCGCTTCGACGTCCTCCGCAACCCAGACCACCAGGCCTTCGGCGCCGGCGGCCGCCACTTCTGCCTCGGCGCCGCCCTCGCCCGCCTCGAGCTGAAGATCCTCCTAGAGGAGACCCTCGCCCGCTACCCCGGCATGGAGCCGGCCGGCGACCCCGTCTTCGTCGAGTCCGGCTTCCTAAATCAGCTGAAATCCCTGCCGGTGCGGCTGGCCTAGCGCAGGATGGTCGGCTGCCTACCCTGGCGGCTCGCCTATTTCGTCACGGTGAAGCCTTTGGCGAATTCGCAGACGTTTCGGTTTCGGCGTCTTTGACGAGCTGCGCCGCATAGATGATCCTGGACAAGACGACCCCAGTCGTGAAGCTGGACTGGCGCGAGCCGATCGTCGGTGCAAGGGGAACAAGCAGCGGAACGCGCCTGACAGGATTCGAACCTGTGACCTTCGGTTTCGTAGACCGACGCTCTATCCAACTGAGCTACAGGCGCGGGAAGCGAGGCGAGACGGCGCCTCGCAGGGCATTGTATGGGGTCAGCGGCCCTGGAACTTGGCGTGGCCGGGGCCCTTCTCGAGGAAGGTCTTGACGGCGCGCTGCAGGTCCTCGGTGGCGAAGAGGTCGCCGGCGTCCTCGCGGACCGCTCGGTCGGCGGCCGGGATGCCGCCTTCGCGGTAGCGGCGCAGGATGTGCTTGGTCATCGCGTGGGCCCTGGTCGGGCCGGCGGCCAGCCCGGCGGCGTAGGCGCGGGCGCGCTCGTCGAAGCCCTCGTCGTCGAAGAGGAGGTTGACCACGCCCCAGCTCTCCAGCGTCTCGGCGCCGAAGAGCTCGCCGCTCATCACGAAGTGGCGGGCGCGGCCGCTGCCGGCGCGCTCGGCGAGGCGCTGGGTGCCGCCCATCGAGGGGGTCAGGCCGACCACCTTCTCGACCAGGCCAAACCGGGCGGAGCGGGCGGCGAGGATCAGGTCGCAGCCCAGCGCCAGCTCGAAGGCCGCGGTCAGGGTGAGCGCGTGGGCGGCGAAGACGACCGGCAGCGGCAGCCCTTCGACCCGCTCGACCAGGCCGATCAGCTCGTCCCACAGCTCGTTCGCCCGCTCAGGCGTCAGGTCGTCGAACTCGTGCACGTCGACGCCGCCCGACACCGCGCGGCCCTCGGCGCGGAAGAGCAGCGCCCGCGGCGGCTCGGCCTCGACCGCGGCGACCGCGTCGCGCAGGCCCTCGAACATCTCCCGGTTGAAGAGGTTGAGCGGCGGGCTGTCGAGGGTGGCGACCGCCAGGCCCGAGCCCTCGCGCTCGAGGCGGATGCCCACCGCTACGCCTCGGCGGCGGCGGGCTTGTTCAGCCGCACGTGCCAGCCGACCGTCGCCGTGGCGACCCGCGCACCGGCGCCGTCGACCAGCTCGATCTCGCAGGGGAACTCGACCTTGCCCTTGGCGTCGAGGGTGGCGAGCGCCTCGTCGGCCGGCACGCCCAGCTTCGCCCGCGCCTCGATCGGCCCCTTGGCGATCTTCTCGTAGGAGATCTCGGCACGGCGCGCCAGCGGCGTCACCTCGCCGAGCCGCTCGGCGAAGGCGCCGACGAAGGCCGCGCCGGACGCCGCCTCGGCAACGGTGAAGAGCGCCCCGGCGTGCTGGGAGCCGACGTGGTTGGTCAGCTCGGCGCGCTCGGGCAGCCGCACCACGGCCTCCCCCGCGTTGACCTCGGTTATCTCCAAGCCCAAATAGCCCGCAAAAGGAACAGCCTGAGTCATACCCTGCGCAATTGCATCGAAGTCAGTCATAGATCGAAGACCCTACCGCGTGCTGTGAGACGTTCCGGGACCAAGCGATACAAGGAAGAGGGAGCCGGAAGGCGCTCGCCTTTCGGCGACCGATGACGCCGTAGCGCGCCGGTATCCGGGGCGTCTCACGGCACGCGGTGCACCTCGAACAAATTAGTTCCTAGCTCCTGGTCCGGCATGCCGGCGACGATCGCGATCAGGTCGCCCGACTCGGCGATGCCGTGCCGCACCGCCAGCGCAGCGCAGTCGTCGAGCAGTGGCCTCACCTCGGTTTCGTGCTCGCTGAGCACCGCCGTCACGCCGAAGAGCAGGTTGAGCCGGCGCACCGTCTCGAGCCGCGGCGAGATCGCCAACACCGGCACGTTCGGCCGGTGGGCGGAGACGAGGCGGGCGCTGCGGCCGCTCGTCGTCGGCACGACCATCGCCGCCAGGTTGAGCCGGTACACAGCGCCGACGGCGCCCTGGGCGACCGAGTCGGCGACGTCCTGCGTCGCCTGATCGGTGCGCGTGAAAAGCCACTCGCCGTAGGGCAGGTCCGGCTCGGTCGCCCGCGCGATCCTGTCCATCACCCGCACCGCCTCGACCGGGTGCCGGCCGACGGCGGTCTCCTCGGAGAGCATCACCGCGTCGGTCCCGTCGAAGATCGCGTTGGCGACGTCGGTCACCTCCGCCCGGGTCGGCCGCCGCTCGGTGACCATCGAGGCGAGCATCTGCGTCGCCGTGATCGCCGGCTTGGAGCGCCGGCCCGCCTCGCGGATCAGCCGCTTCTGCACGACCGGCACCTGCGCCAGCGGCAACTCGATGCCGAGGTCCCCCCGGGCGACCATGATCCCGCCGCTCGCCGCGCGGACGATTTCCTCGGCGCTCGCCGCGGCCTGCTGCTTCTCGATCTTCGCGATCAGCGGGATGTCGGACTCGAGCGAGCGCAACCGCTCGGCGACCGGCTCGAGATCCGCCGCCGAGGAGACGAACGACATCGCCAGCAGGTCGACCCCGTGCTCGACCGCGAACTCGACCCAGCCGAGGTCGCCGTCGGTCGCTCGCGCGGCGATGCCGGGGATGTTCATCCCCTTGTGCGAGGAGAGCGTGCCGCCGACCTCGACCTCGGCGCCGACTCCCTCGCCGGCCGCCCCCCCGACGCGCAAGCGGATCGAGCCGTCGGCGAGGTAGACGAGCTCGTCCTCGCGCAGCTCGCCGACGCCGGGCCAATCGACCGGGATCGTCTCCGCGTCCCCCTCCACCGGTTGCGGAGTCAGCGTCACGTGGGTGCCCGTCCGCAACTCGGCCACGTCGTCGCGCAGCTCGCCGATCCGCAGCTTCGGCCCGGGCAGGTCGCCGAGCACCGCCACCTCGCGCCCGCCGCGCTCGGCCGCGGCGCGAATCGACTCGATCGTGCGGGCGTGCCGCCCACGGTCGGCGTGGGAGAAGTTGAGCCGAAAGACGTCGGCGCCGGCCTGCACCAGCTTCGTCAAGGTGTCCTCGTCCCAGCTTGCAGGACCGACGGTTGCGATGATCTTGGTCCGCCTGCCGTGCATTCGTCACATGACTGTAGAGGGCTGCTTGACGTGACATCGATCTGTGTAACACTCGTCCCGTGACCGAGCTGGCCGTAGCCGAGACGAGCGCGACCGAAGCGCCCCCGAGCGGCCTCGTCGGCGAGGCGCCCCCCTCCCCCGCCGGCCCGATCGACGCCGCCGAGGCGCGCGGGCTGCCCGAGCCGCCGGCGATCACGCAATCGCGCCTGCTGCAGACGCTGCGCTTCAACCAGCGCCAGATCGAGTTCGTCTTCCGCGCCCGGCGCGAGCTGGGCGAAGTCTTCCGCATGCGCGGGATCGTCGCGGGGGGGCCGGTGCTCACCAGCCACCCCGACCACGTGCGCTCGCTCTTCACCGCCAAGCCCGAGCAGGCGCCCTCGCTGACCGGCGAGTCGCCGCTGCGGCCGATCGTCGGGCCCAACTCGGTGCTCACCGCGATCGGCGACCGGCACATGCGCCAGCGCAAGCTGCTGCTGCCGCCCTTCCACGGCGAGGCCATCGAGCAGTACACACAGATGATCGCCGACGCCGCCGAGCGCGAGATCGACCGCTGGCCCGTCGGCCGGCCGTTCGCGCTGGCGCCGCGCATGCAGGCGATCACGCTCGACGTGATCATGGCGGGGATCTTCGGCATCGAGGGCAAGCCCGAGCGCGGCACGCCGGAGCACTGGCTGCGCTTCGCCACCAAGCGCATGGTCGCCGCCTCGACCTGGCCCGGCGCCCAGCTCGCCGAGCTGATGAACATCGGCCGCGAGGAGGCGGTCGGCCTGACCCGGGTCGGCCTCGAGCTGCTCGACCGGCCGACCTACGCCGTGATCGAGCGGCGCCGCCGCGCGGACGACCTCGGCGAGCGGCGCGACATCCTCTCCCTGCTGCTGCAGGCGCGCACCGAGGAGGGCGAGGAGATGAGCGACAAAGAATTGCGCGACGAGCTGCTCACCCTCGTCCTCGCCGGCCACGAGACGACCGCCAACTCGCTCGCCTGGACCTGGGAGCGGCTGGTCCGCAACCCCGCCGCCCACGACGCCCTGCGCGACGCGGTGCGCGGCGAGGGCGACGCCGCCGATCGGGTCGAGGCGACGATCGTCGAGGGGATGCGCTCGCGCCCGGTGATCCCGATCATCGGCCGGCGGGTGAAGCTGCCCTGGCGCCTCGGCCCCTACGCGGTCCCTGCCGATACGCCGGTGACGATGAGCATCCTCCTCGTCCACCACCGCGAGGACCTCTACCCGGAGCCGTTCGAGTTCCGGCCCGAGCGCTTCGTCGGCGGCCGCAAGCCCGGCACCTACGAGTGGATTCCCTTCGGCGGCGGCATCCGCCGCTGCCTCGGCGCCGCCCTGGCGATGGCCGAGCAGCGCGTCGTGCTCGAGGCGATGGCCCGCCGCCTCGACCTCGAGGCCGACGACCCGGCACCCGAGCGCGCCGTGCACCGCAACGTGACGATGATCCCCGCGCGCGGCGCCCGCGTCGTCATCCGCTCGCGCCACTGAGCGGTTCCCGGCGCGGCGCTATGGTTTTCGGGCCCGGAGAGGTGGCCGAGTGGCTGAAGGCACTCGCCTGCTAAGCGAGTAGGGGGCGCAAGCTCTCTCGAGGGTTCGAATCCCTCCCTCTCCG
>JGI24034J26672_10000119_pt1 | contig 12014 bp, 10 predicted proteins | sample KBSSwiS2withPhiX_FD_26672 | JGI IMG/M metagenome (IMG submission 26672)
CCCGGGTCGGCGGCGGCGATCCGGCCTCGAACGCGGCGGCGGTGGCGCTCGCCGCCTATCCGGCGGCCAAGCCCTCGCAGCGGCCGGCCGCGGTCGTCCTCGCCGACGCCGCGGACTGGCGCGGCGCGATCGCGGCGTCGGTCCTGACGGCCCCCCCGATCGGCGCGCCGGTGCTGATCTCCGAAGCCGACGGGATGCCCGATCCGAGCGAGGAAGCGCTCGCGGCGCTCGACCCCGCCGGCGGCGCGGACACGAAGGGCGCGCGGGCGTTCGTCGTCGGTGCCGCATCGGCCCCGTCGAGCCTCGAGGCCAGGCATATCGGCAAGGGCGACGGCACGGCGGTCGCCGCGGCCGTGGCCGAACTGCGCGACGAACTGTTCGGCGACCCTCCACGGCACATCGTGATCGCCCCCGCCGAGGAGCCCGAATTCGCCATGCCCGCCGCGGCCTGGGCGGCGCGCTCGGGCGATCCCGTCCTCTTCAGCGACGCCAAGAGCCTGCCGGCGCCGACCGCGAAGGTGCTCGAGGCGCACCCGAAAGCTCCCGTCTACGTGCTGGGCCCCTCCTCGGCGATCTCCTCCGGGGTCGTCCGCGAAGCCGAGAAGGCCGGTGGGCCGGTGCGCCGTGTCTCCGGCGAGGATCCGGTCGCCAACGCGATCGCCTTCGCCCGCTACGCCGACGGCGACTTCGGCTGGAACGTCGACGATCCCGGCCACGGCTTCGTCGTCGCCCGCTCCGACGAGCCGCTCGACGCCGCCGCGGCGTCGGCGCTCTCCGCCTCGGGCGCCTGGGGCCCGTTGCTGCTCAGCGACAGCGCCGATACCCTTCCGGCGGCGCTGCGCGGGTACCTGCTCGACGTCAAGCCGGGCTACACCACCGACCCGACGCGCGCCTTCTACAACCACGTCTGGGTGATCGGAGACCAAGGGGCGATCAGCGTGAACGAGCAGGCCGAAATCGACGAGCTGGCCGCGCTGGCCAAGATCGGCGGCGAAGGGTGAGCGAAGCCGAGAACCCGGCGCTGCTCGGCGGCGCGCACGAGCTGACGGTGGAGGACATCCGCGCCCTCGCCGGCGCCTCCACCCCCCACTTCGCCCTGCAGGTGCGCAACCGCATCCGCCGCCTGATCGAGCCGCTGCCGCCGGAGCACCCGGCGCGGCTCGAGGGCGAGCGCAAGATCGCCGAGCTGGAGGAGCTCGCCGAGCACAGCGGCGACCCGCGCGGCACGATGGGGATCGGCCGGCGGTGAAGCAGCTCGCGCCGGGAGTCTGGCGGCTGAAGCAGTTCCCGGCGCCGAGCGTCAACGTCTATCTCGCCGAGGACGTCCTGATCGACGCCGGCACGCGCTGGGACCGTCGCCGCGTCTTCGCCGAGATCGAGGGGCGGGAGCTCTCGCTGCTGGCGCTGACCCACGTCCACCCCGACCACCAAGGCGTCGCCAAGGACGTCTGCGAGGCGCGCGGCATACCGCTCGCCTGCCACGCCGACGACGTCGACGCGATGGAGGGACGGCGGCCGGTGCAGGAGGCGCACGCCGACAACCCCTTCAACCGCCTGATCAAGCGCTTCTGGCAGGGTCCTCCCCACGAGGTCGGGCGGGTGCTGAACGAGGGCGACGAGGTCGCCGGCTTCCGTGTCGTGCACGCGCCTGGCCACGCCCGCGGCGAGGTGGTCTTCTTCCGCGACTCCGACCGGGTGGCGATCTGCGGCGACGTGATCCGCCACATGAGCTACGCGACGGGGCGGCCGATGCTGGCCGAGCCGCCGGAGATCTTCACCTACGACCCGGCCGAGAACCGCCGCTCGATCCACAAGCTCGCCGAGCTGAACCCGTCGCTGATCCTGCCCGGCCACGGCCCCGCCGTGACCGACCTCGCCGCCTTCGAGCGGTTCGTGGACGCCCTTTCCGGGTAAAAGCCCCGCAACCGCGGGTCGTCCAAAGGAGGGCACATATGAGCAAGCCAAGGGTCAAGCGACCGTCCCCGGCGATGGTCGTCGCCATGATCGCCCTGATCGTGGCGCTCGCCGGCACCGCTTACGCCGCGCAGCGGATCAACGGCGGGGCGATCAAGAAGCAGACGATCGGCGGCGGCAAGCTGAAGCACAAGACGCTGACCGGCTTCCAGATCAACACCAACAAGCTCGGCGTCGTGCCCGCCGCACGGCGCGCGGCGCACACCTACTGGGCGGTCGTCAACAACCCGCCGAGCCCGGGCAACGCCTCGCTGGCGCGCTCCAGCGACAGCGGCATCACCGCGACCGAGGGCGGCGGCGCGGTCAGCGTCGTCTTCCCGGTCAACGTCAGCGGTTGCGCCAACGTCTCCTCGCGCAACAACGCCGGCACTACCCCGCCTGGCGCCGGCTTCGCGCAGACCAACACGGCCGCGGCAAACGCCAACGCGATCGAAGTGCGCACCCGCGACGAGAAAGGGACCCCGGAAGACGCCGACTTCCACCTCGTAGTCGTCTGCCCTTGAGCCCCGACCGCGTGCCCCTGCCGGGAAGTCCGTATGGGCCTCCCGGCAGCGGCACGTCTATGCTGGGCGCGTGAGCGAGGCGCCGCACGAGTTCAAGGAGGGCGACAAGGTCTGGGTCGAGGACGGGGAAGGCAAGCACCACCCCGGGATCTTCGTCGGCAACAACGAGGCCTCCGGCTGGTTCGGCGGCGGCCCAAGCGCCTACGTCGCCCACCCCGAGGCCCACCAGGCCGAGGTCGTCTCGGTCTTCCGCATCACCCCGCGCGAGGGGTAGCGGCGGTGCTCAGACGGCGGGGCCGAAGGCGTCGATCAGGCGGCTCTGGTACTCGCTCAGCTCCTCGGGGGAGATGAAGTAGGTGGGTGGGGTGAGGAAGAGGCCGTCGGCGCGCTCGGCGGTCGCCTCGACCCGGGCGCGGACCTTCTCGAGCGGGCCCGCGGCGCAGTAGGCCTCGACCATCTCGTCGCTGATCGCGGCGGGGACGGCGGCGACGTCGCCGCGGCGGAAGGCCTCGCCGGCCGCGACCGCGTTGTCGGCGAAGCCGTGCAGCTCCCAGAGCGGCATGTAGGTCTTCACGGTGGCGTAGAAGGAGATCGTGCGGCGCGCCATCTCGATCGCCCTGGCCTCGTCGTCGTCGATCGCGCAGCAGACGGTCGGCAGGTAGTCGAAGTCCTTGCGCTCGCGGCCGGAGCGCGTCAGGCCCTCCTCGAAGGAGGTGACGACCACCTCGTCGATCCAGCGCAGGCTCTGGATCGGGTGGCCGATCAGGCCGTCGGCGACGTCGCCGGCCATACGGCACATGCCGCCCTGCACGCCGGCGGTGTAGATCGGCACCGAGTCGCGCGGGGCCGGGTGCGGTCGCACCCAGCCCTTGATGTCGATGTCGTAGTACTCGCCCTGGTAGCGGATCGGCTCGCCCGCCCCGGCCTGTCGCATGATCAGCCGCGTCGCCTCGATCGCCTCGCGCAGGTGCGGGGCCGGGCGGCCGTACTCGGCGTTGTGCCAGGTTTCGTTGAGCCGTTTGACGCCCGAGCCGAGGCCGAGGCGGAAGCGCCCGCCCGACATCTCGTCGACGTCGAGCGCCGAGACGGCGAGGATGAAGGGGCTGCGCGTGAACGCCCAGGCGATCCCCGTGGCGACCCCGATCGTCTCGGTTCGTCCCGCCAGGTAGGCGGCCTGGGTAACGGAGGAACGGAACAGCTCCGGCGCCCAGACGCACTCGACGCCGGCCGCCTCTGCCCGCTTCGCCTCCGCCTCCAGATCGGCCACCGTGGTGCCGATCGCGGCAACCGAGATGCGGTCGAGCGCGCTCATCGCCCTGGCCGCCCGCCCGCTCAGGCGGGAACCGGCGCGCTCGCCTCGGAGAGGACCAGGTCGGCGACGCGCTCGCGGTGCCAGCCGGCCGTGCCGAAGCTCGCCGAGTTGGCCTTGCCACGCTTGAGGAAGAAGTGCAGGTCGTGCTCCCAGGTGAAGCCGATGCCGCCGTGCACCTGAATCGAAGCGTCGGGGACGCGCCAGCCGGCGTCGGAGGCGTAGGCCTTGGCCATCGAAGCCGCCAGCGGCAGCGACTCCGGCTCGGCGTCGGCCGCCCAGGCGGCGCCGTAGACGGCAGAGCGGGAGTTCTCCGTCTCGAGCAGCATCTGCGCGCAGCGGTGCGAGACCGCCTGGTAGGAGCCGATCGGGCGGCCGAACTGCCGGCGGTCTTTCGCGTACTCCACCGCCATCTCCATCGTCCGCTGGGCGATGCCGGTCGACTCGGCGGCGATCGCCACGCAGGCGCGCCAGAGCACCGGCAGGTAGTCCTCCTGGTCGCCGTCGAGGGTCGCCCCGGCGCCGACGCGGACGCCGTCGAAGCGCACCGAGTACAGGCGGCGGGTGAGGTCGATCGACTTTTCCGCCGAGACCGTCACCCCGTCGGCCTCGCGCTCGACGACGTGGCGGCGACCGTCGGCGGTGGCGACGAGGAAGAAGTCCGCGCTCGCCGCGTCCATCACCAGCACCTTCTCGCCTTCGAGGACGATGCCGTCGCCGTCGACCTGCGCCTCCATCGCGAACTCGCCGAGCCGAGCCGGCGTGCCGGCGTCGAAGAGGGCGAGGGTGCCACGGACCTTGCCTTCGGCGAGTGGACGAAGCCACCTCTCCTTCTGCTCCTCCGTGCCGTTGGTCGCAAGCGCCAGACCGGCGACGGTGGTCGAGAGCATCGGCGAGGGCGCCAGCGCGTAGCCCATCTCCTCGAAGAGGACGGCGAGGTCGACGATGCCGAGACCCTGCCCGCCCCACTCCTCGGGCAGCGCCAGGCCCGGCCAGCCGAGCTCGGCCATCTCCTCCCAGTCGGACTGCTCGAAGCCCCGCTCGCTCTCGGCCAGCGCGCGGATCCGCTCCGACTTGTAGCGGGCGGCGAGGAAGTCGCGCGCGGTCGAGCGGATCGCCTGCTGCTCGTCGGTGAGGTCGAAGTACATAGCTAAGCGACAGCCCCTCAGATACCTAGCGCAGCCTCGGCAGGCCGAGCACCCGCTCGGCGATGATGTTCTTGAGGATGTCGGTCGTGCCGCCCTCGATCGAGTTGGCGCGCGAGCGCAGGAAGCCGTACTGCCAGGCGCCGTTGGCGACGGCGTGCTCGGCGCCGCGGTCGAGCGGCGCGTAGGCGCCCTCGACGTCGAGCGCCAGCTCGGTCAGGCGCTGGTTGATGTCGGCCCACTGCCACTTGCCGAGCGAGCCCTCCGGCCCCGGTATGCCCGACTGCATCGTCTTGGTCAGGCCGCGGTAGGCGTTCAACCGCATCGTCTCGGCCTCGATCTCGAGCTGGGCGAGGCGCTGGCGGACCGTCGGGTCCTCGGCCGCGCTGCCGCCGTTCATCGGCGTCTGCTTGGCCAGCTCATCCACCTTCTTGAGGCTGTTGGCGATTTGCGCGATCGCCCCGAAGGCGAGGCCGGCGCGCTCGTTCATCAGCGTCGTGATCGCCACCGACCAGCCGTTGCCGACGCCGCCGACGACGTTGGCGTCGGGAATGCGCGCTTCCTCGATGAAGACCTCGTTGAACTCGCCCTCGCCGGTGATCTGGACCAGCGGCTTCGCCTCCACGCCCTCCTGCTCCATGTCCATCAGGAAGTAGGTGAGGCCCTTGTGCTTGGGCGCGTCAGGGTCGGTGCGGGCGACGAGCATGCACCACTTCGCGTACTGGGCGAAGGTCGTCCAGACCTTCTGCCCGGTGACGACCCATTCGTCGCCGTCCTTGACCGCCTTCGTCTTCAGCGAGGCGAGGTCGGAGCCCGACTCGGGCTCGGAGAAGCCCTGGCACCAGATCTCCTCGGCGGTGAGGATCGGCTCGAGGTAGCGCGCCTTCTGCTCGTCGCTGCCGTGGGCGATCACGACCGGCCCGCCCATCGCCAGGCCGAGCACGTTGGCCGGGCTGGGCGCTTCCTGGCGCGCCGCCTCGCCGACGAAGATCGCCTGCTCGATCAGGGTCGCGCCGCGGCCGCCGTACTCCTTCGGCCAGGAGATGCCGGCCCAGCCCGCCTCGTGCAGCTTGCCCTGCCACTCACGGCGGAAGGCCATCACCTCCTCGAGGCTGCCTTCCGGCTCCGGGCCCGGATGGTTCTCCTCCAGCCAAGTGCGAACCTCGTCGCGGAACTCGCGCTCGGAGGGTGAGAGGCTGAGGTCCATCGGCTGGCAGCCTAGCCCTTCCGGTGCGCCTTTTGCTCCCTATAGAGACACAAAGTGCATCGGAACCGACGTGGCATCAGACGCGCTCCAGAAGGGTGCCCGTGCCCAGACCGCCGCCGCAGCACATCGTCACCAGGCCCAGCGATCGATCGGAGCGCTCGAGCTCGTGCAGCAGGGTGGTGATCAGGCGGGCGCCGCTGGAGCCGAGCGGATGGCCGAGCGCGATCGCGCCGCCGTTGACGTTGACCCGGTCCATGTCGGGGTCGAGCTCGCGCCGCCAGGCGGCGACGACCGAGGCGAAGGCCTCGTTGATCTCGACCAGGTCGATGTCCTCCATCGCCATGCCGTTGCGCTCGAGCAGCTTCCTCGTCGCCGGGATCGGACCGGTGAGCATGATCACCGGGTCGACGCCGACCGTAGTCTGGTCGTAGATCCGCGCCCGCGCCTTCAGCCCCAGCGCGTCGGCCTTCTCGCGGGTCATCAGCAGCACCGCGGCGGCGCCGTCGGAGACCTGCGAGGAGTTGCCGGCGGTGATCTTGCCGTCCTCCTTGAAGGCGGGCTTCAGTTCGGCGAGCTTCTCCAGCGAGGTGTCGGGGCGGATGCCTTGGTCAGTCGCGTAGGTGTCGCCGTTGACGCTGAAGGGGACGATCTCGCGCTCGAAGCGCCCCTCCTCGGTCGCCTTGGCGGCGAGCTGGTGCGAGCGCAGGCCGATCTCGTCGAGCTCGGAGCGGGGGATCTCCCACTTGTCGGCGATCATCTCGGCGGAGATCCCCTGCGGGACCAGGTTGTAGCGCTCCATCAACCGCGGCGAGAAGGCCATGCCGTGCTCCTGCATCACGGCGAAGTTGTCGGCGAAGGAGATGTGGCCCATGTGCTCCACGCCGCCGGCGACCATCGTGTCGTGCACGCCCGAGGCAATCAGCGCGGCGGCGAAGTTGACCGCCTGCTGGCCGGAGCCGCACTGGCGGTCGACCGTGGTCGCCGGGGTCTCGATCGGCAAGCCGGCCTCGAGCCAGGCGTTGCGGGCGATGTTGATGCCCTGCTCGCCGAATTGCTGCACGCAGCCGGCGACGACGTCCTCGACCTCCGCGGGGTCGATGCCGGCGCGCTGGATCACCTCGGCGTAGGCCTTGGCGAGCAGGTTCGAGGCGTGGACGTCCTTGTAGTAGCCCTTCTCCTCGTGGCCGCGGCCGATCGGGGTGCGGACCGCCTCGACGATGACGACCTCGCGGCCGCCGAACTTGCCGTTTCCGTTGCCTGACATTGCCGCCTCCGTTCGTCTCGTGCCCGCCGTCTCTCGGTCGCGCCGTACCTTCAAGATAGCTGATTGACTGGTCAGTCAGCCAATTACTTTGAAGGGCGGCGCGTCGTACTGGTGATGGACGACTCAGCCGAGCCCCATGCGTATTATCCGGCCGACTCTACGTAGGGCTACGCGCCGTAGGACTAGCGATCAAGCCACAGGGAAGACCCCGACGTCCCCGCCGACCGACCCGCAGGCAGCTCCGCAGGAGGCGCTCCGTCGCACTCGCAATCGTCGCAGTAGTGATGGCCATGCTTGCCTACCTGACCCTAACGGCGACCGTGCTCGCGCCGGTAGACAAGCACGGTGCGCGGTTGGTTCACATGGAGATCCAGAGCCAGGCGGTGGGACGAGAGCTCAGCGTCAACGTAATCGTTCCTAAGCAGGCGGGGCCGTCGGGAGAGCGCTGGCTGCTGGTCTTCCTGCATGGACGCAGTGGCTCGGAGAGCAGCTTCAACGATTCGGTCTTCGGCGGCCTACCGAAGCTGCGCGGGCGCGGTCCGGTCTTCGCCTTCCCCGAGGGCGGGATTCACGGCTACTGGCACAACAGGCGCAGCGCCAGGTGGGACACATACGTCATGCAGGAGGTAATCCCGGCGGTGGTCGAGCGGTTTGGAATCGACCCACGCCGGATCGCGATCGGAGGCATCTCGATGGGCGGCTTCGGCGCCTATGACTTGGCCCTGAAGCACCCGGGACGCTTCTGCGCCGTCGGCGGGCACTCGGCGGCGCTCTGGTTCGAGGCGAGCGAAACCGCGCCGGGCGCCTTCGACGATGAAGCCGACTTCGAGCGCAACGATGTGGTTGGGGCAGTCCAGCAGAACCCTGGCGCCCTCGGCGACACGCGGATATGGAACGACTTTGGCGACGAGGATCCTTTCCGCGCCTACAACGAGGGTTTCGTAGATGCTCTCGAGGCTGGCGGCACCGATGTCAACGCCCACTCATGGCCAGGTGGCCACGAAGGCTCCTACTGGGACGCTCACTGGCCTGCCTACCAGCGCTTCTACGTGAACTCACTGGCCCACTGCAGCTGAGCGCCACACCGGTACGGTCAGCGATCCGGGGAGCCGGCAGGCGGGACGCCGGGTGGCGGGGGCGGGCCCCAGCTCTCGCGGCCGTCGGCGGTAGAGATAGGAATCCTGGGACCGGCCATAGCGGGCGTATCAAGGGTTACATCGACAATCGCCTTGAGGCGGGAAAGCGTCTCGCGCACTTCGCTCTTGCGGCCCTGATAGCCCCACTCGTGCTGGTCGGCGGTGAGTCCGGTTGCATTAATCCCCGCCGCGTCGGCGAGATACAGCGCCCGCGGCATGTGGAAGCCTTGGGTGACGACGACCGCGTCGCGGATCCCAAAGATGGCGCGAGCTCGCACCATCGTCGCCCAGGTGTCGGAGCCGGCGTGGTCCTCGAAGACGTCCCTCGGGTCGACTCCATCGGCAACGAGTGCCTTGCGCATGGTGTCCGGCTCGTCGTACTCCCAGGTGTGGTGGTCGCCCGAGACCAGGATCTTGTCGACCTTTCCCGCATGCCACAACGCAGCCGCTCGAACCACCCGGTTCGCCAGCATCGGACTCATTTCCCCATCGGGCTTCACCAGCGCCCCAGGCACAATGGCCACCTCGGCTCGCGGCACCTCCGCCACCTCGTCGGTCGCCTCCCCCTTCGGGGCCGCCCAGAGCACGTACGCGTTCCCCGCCATGACCACCGCTAAAAGCAACGCCGCAGCGCCGACCGCCGCCCTAGACAGCCGTGGCCACCGCCGCAGCGGATAGCTCGCCGCGCCTCGAATCGCTCGCATGAGCCGGGCCGCTAACAAAGCTCTCAGTTAACTCCGGTAATCATCGGACCTTGGCAAGCACCGACCCGTTCCACCATCGCACTAAGGTGGACAGTGTTCGCCCGTTGCTGCCAGGCAGAGTTTGTCGGTCATCACGACCTCCATGTGGCTGGCTTCGCGCCATTGGGCGGCCGTCTTGAACTGAGGACCCGGTTCTAGACGACCGTCGGGGCCTCTGACCTGCGTGTCGGTGGTAAAGATGAAGCCGCCGCGCGAGTAGCCATATGATTCTGAGATTCCGGCGCGTGGAACTGGAACCCCGTAGTGACCGTGGCCAAGGGCAATTCCGAAGTTGAGAATGGTTCGATGACGTCCCACTGCATGCCCTGCCACCGCCGCCTCAGCTCCCTTGGGCGTGGCGACTCCCCTGAACTTGTAGCGGTAAGGCAGTTGGCGCAAGAGTTGCTCCGTCTCCTTTGCGTCGAGAACTCTCGTCTCACCGGAGCCACCTGCAATGTCTCCTTCGGCACCAGCGTCGTCGCCGCATCCTATTGTCATACACGTCAGGGTGGCGATGCCTAAGAGGCAAGCAAGAAGGCGTAGACGCCTGGACTCAACCACGGAATAGCCCATTCGGCCCATAGAGGTTATCTGGATCGCGCCTTTTGGCTTTCAGGTTCGCCACGCGGTGCCTTGCGGCTAGCGCGAAACGATTCCATTGCGATCCATGTGCAGCTTCAATTCGCTCCTTAACGGTTACCCAGGGTTTATGGGGATAGTTCGATCCCGTACTCGATGAATTCGCGATCAGCGGTTCACGACCACCAGCCAAGTCCTGGGTTCCGACAATGAAATTGAGATGGTTGACATTCCCTTTGCCATCGCTGTCGATCCAGTCGTACCCTAAGATGTCCCCCTTCGTCCAACCCCATGGCTGCTGTACGGAATCGATGTACGCTAGCTCAAATCGCCAGAGGTGTCGTGGCAGTACATCTGACAAGCGCCATGACTCGGTATCGTCCCATCCCGCGCTCGGCCCAGGTCCGAAAACCCCTCCCCCTCTAGAGAAATTGCGATACCACCAGCTCCCGTCGCCGTGCTCGAACGCGCGCATGAACTTGGCACCGCCGGCGCGAAGGATCTGGCTGATGAAGTTGGTGCAGTTGTTCGCTCCGTAGTCGGCGTAGAATCCGTTACGTGCACCGTGATGAGCTTCGTTACCCCAGTACACCGCGTACTGGGCCATCCCGTTGAGATCGAGGCCGCCGCAAGGGCTCTCTTTAACCGAGCAGTCCCCGTTAATCGACGAGGCACTGGCCGTGTCAGTAATCAGCTGGACGGGCCACACTTCTTCTTCCTCCAAGGTTGCAGGAAGTTTTACCCAAACTTCAAATTCATTCGGCGTGTGGGTTATGGCGACTTCAATCAGGGCCGGCACGATCCCGCCTTGAGCCAGAACGATCCAAGGTTGAGCGATCACTGCCACGATTTCCAGCTGGGTTTCATCCGCTGCGTTTATCAGGTCGAATTCGCCATTTTCGACCTGGACTTCCACGTCCGCTAGGTCGGCCGCAGATTTTTCTGGTTCCAGCGGAACCTGGGCGACTTCTTCGATTTCAGAGTCGGTTTCCACTACCGCCACAGCCCCCGAGGGAAGCTCGACAAGATCCTGGCCTGGCGCAAGCTTGACGTTCCAGGCGAAAGCATTGGGCGCGTTAGGTCCGCGCAAAGATTGGACCACGGTGGTTCCCATCGCGGTTGGTCGGATCACAGTATCCGTTTCCGACGCAGTATTGGCGAACAGGGCTGCGTCACCATTGACGACCGCCGCGTCGCTTGAGGCCGGGGTTAGGGTCGCTGGCGTAAAGCAGACCGAATCGCCGAGAGTGAAGCCGCTCTCGGGCGTCACCGAGGTTTCGCCGGTGGCAAGCGAGTCAACAGTCTCCAGGTTCGGCGAAGGCGGACTATACGAAGGATCGATGACCTGTTCCGTCGACGGTGCGGTCGCGCCGTCGGTGGGTGCAACTGCCGCTGGGAGGGCCTCTTCGATGGCGTTTGCTGCCTGGGTCGAGGTAAGGACTCCCTGGGCCGCTTCTAGTTTGGGCTCGGTATTGCATTCGGGTGGGGTAACCGTAGTTGGGTCGACGTCGATTTCGATCGTCTTGCCGGCCGTGTTGCCCTGGGCATCGCTCACTTCCACGGTGATCTCGTGCGGCCCGCCGTTTGGGTTTTCCGCCTCGGCTAGGACCTGCCATGGGCCGGCATTCGCCTGCGAATACCCCACCGACGCGCACTCGTTGGCGGCAGTGCAGGAAATCCCCTGGAGCGAGCTGTTGGTCGCTTCGGTCTTGATTGGCATCGGCTGGAAGCGCCAGCCGGCGGTATCCCACGTGTAGGCCAGAGGAAGCGTTTCTCCATATGGATTGGTGTATCGACCCACAGCCGTACAGGCAGTAGCGGAAGCGCAGGAAAGCGAAGTTATGGTGGTCGGACTTCCTTCGGGGGCCTTCGCAATCGCTTCGACTGCCCATCCACCGCCATTCCAGCGTGAGAAGAATGGCGCGGCAACTTTCCCTTCCTGCGTTTCTACGAAGGAGACCTGGGTTTTGCCGTATACCCAGCAAGCGCTTTCCGAGCCGCAGGACACACCGTTGAGGAGACCCTTCGTTGCTCCGGCAAGCAGTGGCCCGGCGCCTGCGGTCCATTTGGTGCCGTCCCAAAACTCGGTCAGAGGCTGGGTCGTCCCGTTGTTATACGAACCGACCGCGAGACACGCGTTCGCCGAGGCGCATG
>JGI24034J26672_10000120_pt1 | contig 11999 bp, 6 predicted proteins | sample KBSSwiS2withPhiX_FD_26672 | JGI IMG/M metagenome (IMG submission 26672)
GTCCGCGGCGAGCCGGTCGCCCAGCCCGAGACCGTCGCCTCGGCGATCCGGATCGGCAATCCGGCGCGCTGGGAGGAGGCGATGGCCGCCTTCACCGCCTCGCGGGGCCGCGTCGCCGCCGTCTCCGACGAGCGGATCCTCGACGCGTACCGCTGGCTGGCGGCCAGCGAGGGCGTCTTCTGCGAGCCGGCCTCGGCCGCCTCGGTCGCCGGCTTGCTTACCCATGGCCTGCCCGTCGCGGAGGGAGCCCCGCCGCCGGAGTCCGTCGTCTGCGTCCTGACCGGCCATGGCCTCAAGGATCCCGACACGGCGCTCTCCAAAGCGCCATCGGTGATCGCTTGCGAGAACGACCTCGCCGCGGTCGAGCGGGCGGTGTTCGCGTGACCGCCCGCCGTCGCGTCGTCCGCGTGCCCGCCTCCTCCGCCAACCTCGGGCCCGGCTACGACGTGATGGCGGCGGCGCTCGACCTCTGGCTCGAGCTCGAAGTCGCGGAGACCGGCGAGTTCGCATTCGACCCCGGCGGCCTCGACGTGCCCACCGACCGCGGAAACCTGATCGTGCGTGCTTTCGAGACCCTCCACTCGGCTGACGGCATCGCCTTCCGCCTCAAGGAGACGATCCCGCTCGGCCGCGGCCTCGGCTCGAGCGCGGCGGCGATCGTCGCCGGCCTGGTCGCCGCCGACCACCTCTACGAGCTGGCGCTCAGCGAGGAGGAGATGCTCGACCGGGCGACCCGGCTGGAGGGGCACCCCGACAACGTCGCCGCGGCGATCTTCGGAGGCTTCGTGATCTGCGACCCGATCCCCGAGGGGGGCAAGCCGGATTGCTCGCGCTTTCCCCCGCCGGACGGGCTCGAGGGCATCCTCGTCATCCCCCGCCGCGACGAGGTGCCGACCGAGGAGGCGCGCGAGGCGATCCCGGAGGAGATCCCCCTCGGCCAGGCGCTGAGCAACATCTTCCTCGCCTCGCGGCTGATCCTCGGCCTCTACCGCGGTGACATCGGCCTGATCGCGGCCAGCCTCAAGGACAACATCCACCAGACTCGCCGCCGTCCCCTCTACCCGCGCTCGATGGACCTGGTCGAAGGCGCCCGGGAGATCGGCGCCCTCGGCGCGACGATCTCCGGCGCCGGCCCGACGGTGCTCGTCTGGACCACCTGGGAGGAGACCGGCAAGGTGATGGAGGAGCTGCACCGCCGCTGCGACGAGTGGGCCGAAATCCGCCGCATCGCCTTCACCAACGACCGTGCCGACGTGCCGGAGCTGTAGCGAGCCCAGCCGGGATCGCCCCGCGCCGAGTCGCCCTCTAGGCCGCTTTGTCCAGGGATTCGCGGCGGCCTGGTCCGCTTTGGATATCTTGATGTTTATACTCGACACCCTCCCGCAAAGAGCCCCCTTCCCTGGTGCGGCAGGCGGGTGCGGAAGGCAGGAGAGGTAGGGAGTAACCGCGACCTGGGGAGGTCAGATGAGCGGCAAGGTGGTAAGTCGCGAGGTGGGTCGAGTGACGGTAGCCGACCCCGCGTCCGTCGAGCAGTCCCGCACGGCCATCGCCGCGCGCCTGCGCGAGCGCCGGAGCGAGATCGAGCAGGCGGTCCTCGTCCGCGCCTCGGCTCTCCTCGAGGCGACCGACGCTCTGGATCCGCAGTTCATCGACGGTCAGCGGATGGCCGTGGCGGCCGCCGTGGAGTACGGCCTCGCGGCGATCGAGCTGGGCGCCGAGCGCGCTCCCGAGGTCCCGGCGATCTTCCATTCGCACGCTCGCCTCACCGCCCGCAGCGGCGTCAGCCTGGACACCATGCTGCGCCGCTATTTCGCCGGCTACACACTGCTCGGCGACTTCCTCGTGCGCGAGGCCGAGGCCTGCAAGGTGCAGGGCTCCGTGCTGCAGTGCGTGATGCGCGGCATGGCGACGGTCTTCGAGCGCCTGTTGACGACGATGACGGAGGAGTACACGCGCGAGGCGAACGGCGGGCTCAGCACCAGCGAGGAGCGCTTTGCCGCGCGGGTGCGCCGGCTGCTCGACGGCGAGCTGATCGATACCGCCGAGTTCGACTACGAGTTCGACGCCTGGCACGTCGGCGTCCTCGCCGTCGGCGAGGGGGCGCCCGCCGCCCTTCGCGAGCTCGCCGGTGCGCTCGACCGTCGCTTGCTGCTCGCCTGCGGGGGAGAGCGCCCTGCCTGGGCTTGGTTTGGGGGGCGCCGTGATTTTTCGGCCGACGGAATGGCGCGAGCGCTGAGGTCGACCTGGCCCGCCGGCATCTCGCTCGCGATCGGCGAGCCCGCTCATGGTTTGTCCGGCTGGCGACTGACCCATGAACAGGCGCGAGCCGTTCTCCCCGTCGCGCTGCGAATCTCGGACCCCTACGTTCGCTATGCCGACGCGGCTCTGCTCGCCTCGATGCTGCAGGACGACCTCCTTGCCACGTCGCTGCGCGAGCTCTACTTGATGCCGCTCGAAGACGGGCGCGACGGGGGCGCGGTCCTGCGTCAGACCCTTCGTGCCTACTTTGCCGCCAACCGCAACGCGTCATCGGCGGCGGCGGCGCTTGGGGTGAGCCGCCGCACCGTCGCCAACCGTCTCCGCCTCGTCGAGGAGCGGATCGGCAAACACCTGAACGCCGCCGGCGGCGAGCTGGAGGCCGCCCTGCGCCTCGCGGAGCTCAACGAGCCGGTCATGCCTCCCCGCTGAAGCGGTCCTGCGCCCGTTTCACCACTTTGGCAAGTCGGTCCTAACGCTTATACCCATCTTGGGAAGGTCGCCCGGGGGTCGAAGCGGCGAAGCTAGCGCAGCCGGCGCTGGCTTTGTGACAGCGATGGGGAAACATCATCGACGGTCTTCGGGGGAGGCAATGAGCATCATTAAGAACGGCTTTGCGTGTGCTGGAGTCGCAGTGGTGGCGGTTGGCGCCGTGGTTACCGTCCTGGTGGGCGAAGCTGGGGCGGCATCGCCGTGTGCGAACGGCCTCGCGGCGACAAATGCTTTGACAACGACCAGCGCCGACGGCGCAATCGTTCATGGCAGCCCCTGCGCAGATCGAATCGTCGTCGTCTCTCCCGCGGTGAAGGAAGTGATCGCCGGTGGAGGCGACGACGTCGTCTATGCAAGCCCGAACGTCGAAGTCGTCGAAGCCGGTGCCGGCGACGACGTCATCTACGGCGATCCGCCCGAAACGATGTCCGGCGTGCCGGCATATGTCCCGGCTCGCCCCCCCGCGGGGGGGGCGACGGCCACCGCGAGCATCGTCGAAAAAAAATGCGAAGCGGGAACCTTCTGCTTTGGCGGTGACGGCAGCCAGGAAATGATCGGCAGCTCCGGCGCCGACAAGATGTTCGGCCAGCGCGGGAACGACATCCTCAAGGGGAACGCGGGCAACGATGAACTGTTCGGTGGCGTTGGCGATGAGTCGCTGATCTCGGGCGGCACCGGCAACGACCTGCTCTCCGGCGGCCTCGGCGCCGACACGCTCAATGGGAACGAAGACAGCGACACCGTGCGAGGCGATGGCACGATCGACACGATCGAAGACACCGGCGCCGGCGGCACCGATACCCTCAGCTTCGCCACCGCTGTTACGCCTGGCTTCAGCGGATCCGCGCCGGTTACGGGCTTTCCCGCCGACAGCCCGGGCGAAGAGCGTGGCGTCCACGTCCGCCTCAACGGCGAAACGTGCGAAGGTGAATTCGAGGCGTGCGACAACGATGCCCGCTACGGCGGCGGTCTCGACAACGTTGGCGGCGGCTTCGAGAACGTGATCGGCAGCCCGTTCGCCGATGTCATCGTCGGCTCGAGCGCCAATAACCGGATCGATGGGGGTGGCGGCGCCGACGCCATCTACGGCGGAAATGGCAACGACACGATCTATGGCGGCGCCGATGGCGATTACCTCAACGGAGAGGGGGGGACGGACACCGTTTACGGCCAGGGCGGGACCAACAACTGCGTTGCCGAGACCAGCAACGAATGCAGTGGCTCCGAAGGGAACGTCTCCCAGCGCGATCGCAGCAAGATCAGCGTCGGTTTCATGGTCACCAGCCCGCCGGAAACCCTCGGCTGGATCGGGCTCTATCTCACCGGCAGCACCGACGTCGACCATGTCAAAGCAAAATACGAAACCGGCTTGATCGTCTTCACCACCGAAGGCGAATCGGCCTCGTTCGACACCGGCAGCGGTGCGAAAACCTCCGGCTGCTTCACCTATGAAGCTACGAAAGTCGAATGCGGTGTCAGCAAATCGCTCGACTCGATCGTCTTGGCCGGGATGGCCAAAGACGACACGCTCACAATCGAAGGGTTCCCCGTGACGACCACGCCGGTGCTGCTGGGCGGAGAAGGCAACGACACCCTCACCGCCGCGAACGGGACCGAAGACATGCTCGTCGACGGTAACGGCAGCGGTGGCGACAGCCTTTCGGCCGGCAGCTACGACGACGCGTTGATCAACAACGAGGGGGCCGACAACCTGCAGGGCGGCCTTGGCAACGACCTCCTGCTCTCCGCCGCCAACTGCGAAGGGGACACACTCCAGGGAGCAGCGTCAGGCGAAGGCGATGGGACCGCCGTCAACAGTGCCTCATGGGCCAAGTATGCCGTGGGCGAAGCCTCGGCAGGGGTCGTAGCCGACCTGCAGGCCGGAAAAGCAGGCAACGTCGCCGGTCCTTCCTGCGGCTCCGGGGAAACCGGAAAACTGGCCAACATCGACGACCTCGAGGGCTCGACTGGAATAGACGCCCTCTATGGCGATGGCGCCGGCAACAACCTGCTCGGCCGCCTCGGCAAAGACGAAATCTGGGGTCGAGCCGGCGCCGACAACATCGAAGCCCAGGACGGCATCGCCGAGACCGGCGGGGGCGGCGAAGGCTCGGACACCTGCGGCCTGGACGCATCCGACAAATTCGCCAGCTGTAATCCGTAATTCAGCCTGCTCGGGTCGCAGACCGAGCAGGCCGGTGGCAAACCGATGATCTCGTGGACTCGTTTCCGCTGGCCGCTATTGTCGTATTCCTGAGATGGCTGGCGACTACGCGATCAAGCACCGTGACGAGTTCGAGTCGATGGAGGGCTCGGGCGGGGCGACTTGGAGGCTGGCGCGCAAGGCGCTCGGCACGAAGTCGTTTGGCTACAACCTGGTTGAGATCGCGCCTGGTGGCGAAATCCCCGAGCACGACGAGAAGGAGAGCGGCCAGGTCGAGGTCTACATCGTGCTCGAGGGCGATGCGACGATGCGACTGGACGGCGAGGAGCACCCGGCGCCGGCGGGCACCTTCGCCTCGATCGAGCCGCCGGCCACGCGGACGATCCTCAACCGCTCCAACGCGCCGGTCACGGCGCTCCTCATCGGCGTCCAGCCCGAGAGTGGCTACGAGCCGATGAGCTGGGCCTAGCTACGTAGGCGCTCTCTGGTAAGCCCGGCGCCCGGGCTAGTCATCCTGGTAAGGCGTGGCTGGAGGCCCTTCCCACATTGGTGAGGTTTCGCAGTGGCTCGACCTGCAAGCCTCACTGAAACGAATCTTGGACGCGGTCTGAGTTCGTCAAGCCGTGGGAAAACAGAACTGGGGGGTATCGGATGGCGGGGAACCGGCAACACATCAGCTATGCGCGACAACGACTGACGCTGTTTTTCAGCGCCATTTTGGTGTGTGTCGCCCTGCTTGGCATTGCGGCGTCGACCGCCTCCGCGCTCCCCGAACGGTTCTTCGGAATGACGGCCCATGAGGACACCTATCGCTATGGGCCCGAATACGGGGAACCGAATTGGGCCGCCATGCAGAAAGCCGGCGTTCAACGCTTTCGCTTGCAGATCAAGTGGCAGATCATCAACGAGGCTGGCGGCGGTGGCGAAAGAGGTTGGACGAACGAATGGGCGTGGCAGAACACCTACGATCAGTACTTCGAAAGGGCCGCCATCCACGGCATCGACATCCTTCCCTACCTTTATACCCGTAAGGGCGGCAATACTGAATACTATTGGCCGGGGGAGCCCGCCTTCAAAGAATGGTCTGAATTCGTCTGGACCGTCGTTCAGCGCTACGGACAGGCTGGCAGCTTCTGGGTCAAACATTCTGGGATACCGCAGTACCCCGTGAAGTACTGGGAGGTCTGGAACGAGCCTAATCTCCCGATGAATTGTCCAGTGCAGTCGTGCAACGGGAAAACGTATGGAGAATTCCTCGTCGCTACGTCAAAAGTCATTCGCGAAGCGCAATACAAAATCCACTCCTATACCGCTCAAGTGATTTTCGGCGGTCTCTACATGGAACGCTGGAATCAAGGCCTGAACATTCCGAATTACATGAGCGCCGCGGCGCTCGCGCCGGGCATCAAGGCGGCATACGACGGTCTCTCGATCCACCCATACGCATTGGGACGAGAAGGCTTTGCCGGTGAATGGCTCCATACCTATCCTGAAAAGGCCACTGGCGTCTGGTCGAACGTCGACGGCGCCTACAACGCTCAAAAAAACGCCCAGACGAACGGGGAAGGCACGTTGGGAGCAAAGCCACTTTGGATTACCGAGGTCGGCTGGCCAGTGGATGAAGGCAGCGGCTCGCCGTACGACCCACAGCATGTAGACGAAGGCGAACAGGCGGGGTTGCTCAACGAGACCTACAACTGGACGAAGTCACATTTCTCCGAATACAACATCAAGTATGTCGCCTGGTATTTCTACCAAGACATCAACGCGCCAACCTGGTCCTACAAATCGGGACTGAAGAACATAGACGGCGATTACCGACAGTCGTGGTACGCCTATCAAGGGCAGACCGGATCGCCGAAATGGCCTGCTAATTACCGCTACATGCTCGGTACCAGCAATGGCTCTGGATTCTCATGGGGCTCTACGAGCCTCGCGGGCATGAGCCAGCCGATCCAGATGGACCTCGGCGACGTCAACGGTGACGGCAAAGCCGACATTGTCGCCGCTGAGAACGATCCCTCGAGCGGAAAATACCGCTACATGCTGGGTGCGAGCACGGGCAGCAACTTTTCGTGGAACTTCACCAAACTCACCGGAATGAGCTTCCCCATAAGGATGGCGCTCGGCGACGTCAACGGCGACAAAAAGGCGGACATCGTCGGAGTCGAGCGGGACGACACGAAAGCCAACCAGGAAGCCGGCCATGAAAAGTACCGCTACATGCTGGGCGCGAGCACTGGCAGTAACTTCGAATGGAATTTCACGAGTCTCGGGGGGATGGACTTGCCGGTGAAGATGGCCGTCGGCGATGTCAGCGGCGACGGCAAAGCGGACATAGTCGCGGTCGAGCGCGAACTCAGCGGTCAATACCGCTACATGCTGGGTGCGAGCACGGGCGGCAACTTCTCGTGGAACTTCACCAAACTGAGCGGGATGGGCTTCCCGGTGAAGATGGCCGTCGGCGATGTCAACGGCGACAAAAAAGCGGATATTGTCGCGGTCGAGAGCGAAGGCGGTGGCAAATACCGCTACATGCTGGGCGCGAGCACCGGCAACAACTTCGAATGGAATTTCACCAATCTCACCTGGATGGGATTCCCGACGAAGATGGGCCTTCGCGACGTCAATGGCGATGGCAAGGCCGACATCGTCGCGATGGAGAGTTCAGGAAACGAAAAATACCTCTACGGCCTGGGCATCAGCAACGGAAGCACCTTCACCTGGAACACCGTCCTGAGCGGGATGGGGCATGCACAGCGGATGGGGCTTGGCGACGTCAACGGCGATGGCAAGGCCGACATCGTCGGCGCCGAGTCTTACTGAGACGTGTAGCTCCAAGAGCCTTTCGGCCAGACAAAGGGGGCGCCGGGTGCCGGCGCCCCCTTGTGCCTACCGCCCGCTCCTCTCGCCGCCAGGCGTCGAGGACAAGGACGCCTGCGCGATCTATGCGTCGGCGCACAAAGACGTGACGCGAGCTGGGTTTGGCCCAGGCGCATTTGCCACTCCCGTCAGACCGCGCGCTGGGCGTTTCCCATATTGGCAAAGCTCGAGCCGGCATCGGTCTGAGAGGGTCGCGCAAACCACCTACTCAAACGGAGGCTGGACGTGGCAGGGAAGCAGTCACTCACACCGATCAAGTTGCAGACCGCGAAATTCTTTGGGGTGCTTTTCGCCTGTCTGGCTGCCATGTGCTTCGCCTCCGCAACCGCCTCGGCACTGCCCGAACGCTTCTTCGGGATGATGGCGCACGAGTCGATGAATGACAGCGAACCGGACTGGGACGCGCTGCAGAAGGCCGGGGTTCAACGCTTCCGCATGGAAATCAAGTGGAAAGTCGTCGAGGATCGACCCGGGAACAATTGGAACGACAAAGACCCGTTTGCATGGGAAGAAACCTATGATCGATACTTCAAAAAAGCGGCTCAGCACGGCATCGAAATTCTCCCTTACCTCTACACCCGTAAGGATGGTAATACGGCCTACTACATTTCTGGTGGAGCCGATTACCCAGAATGGATCAGCTTTGTGAAATACGTGGTCGGGCGGTACGGGCAGAATGGCTGGTTCTGGAAAGCTAACTCCGGACTGCCTCAGTACCCCGTTAAGGCATGGGAGGTCTGGAACGAGCCGAACCTGCCCATGAACTGTCCAGAAAGCAAATGCAGTGGGGCGACGTATGGCCAGTTTCTGAATGGTACGTCGGAAGCCATTCACGACGCACAACCGGGCTATTCGCCAACAGTTCTCTTCGGCGGCCTATACCAGGAACGATGGGACCCGAACATGAATGACTGCGAAAAACACTGGTGCATGGTGGACTATTTGAAAAACGCGGCCTCAGTAGGCGTCGGCAGTCACTACGATGGCTTGTCCATTCATCCCTATGCGTTGGGTATGTCAGGGCAAGCGGCACGTAACTATCCCGAAAAAGCAGCAGGTGTGCCGTCGAATATCTCCGGTGCGCGTAGTGCTCAGTCAGCCGCGGGGCTGGGTACGAAGCCTCTTTGGGTGACTGAGGTCGGCTGGCCGGTTGCTGGAGAAGGCGCCCAGTCTGTCAGCGAAGGCGAACAGGCCGGCTTGCTCAATGAGACTTACAACTGGCTGAAGGCTAACTGGTCCACCTATGACGTCAAGTATGCCGCCTGGTACCTCTACTCGGACGTCAACAATCCTAGTTGGAAGTACAACGCCGGATTGCGTACTTCCGACGGGTCCTTCCGTCCTTCCTGGTACGCCTACCAGCAGCAGGCAGGCCAAGCCCGTTGGCCGCTCAGCTCGACCCGGCCAGGAGCGGTTAATTTTGGCACCAACTTGGATGCTCCCAAGCAGTCGATCTTCTATAGGAACTCCGACAACTACATTTGGGAGTGGTACTGGGGCGGGACTGGTTGGAGCAACGGAAAACTCGTTTCCGGGGAATCCTCGGCCAATGCGGCTCCCTCGGTGATCAACTTCGGCAAAAACCCAGACAACCCCAAGCAGGCCGTCTTCTACAGAGGGTCCACCGGCCACATCTGGGAGTGGTATTGGAGCGGTTCGGGGGCCAGCAATGGAAATCTGGGTGGCCAGCAGGTAGCCGAAAACACGAGCCCCGCGGCGTTGGTGTTCGGCAGCAACATGGACAGCCCGAGGCACTCGATCTTCTACACGGGGACGGACAATCAGATCTGGCAGTGGTACTTGAACGGGTCGGGGGCCTGGAGCAACGGGCAGATGACGAGCATCCCAGCCTCGCCGAACACGAGCCCGTCGGCTTTCAACTTCGGCACCAATCCGGACGTGCCCAAACAGGCGGTTTTTTACAGGAATAAAGACGGCAATATGGCGGAGTGGTACTGGAGTGGGACGGGTGCCAGCAACGGCAACCTTCCCGCGGGCCAGGCCGTTATGGCAAACACGAGCCCCTCTGCGCTGGTGTTCGGCAGCAACATGGAAAACCCCAAGCACTCGGTCTTCTACACCGGGGCCAATGGCCAGATCTGGCACTACTACTACAGCGGCTCGGGCTGGAGCAACGGGCAGGTGACCACTGTGGGGGTCGCGCCCTACACCAGCCCCGCGGCTGTGAACTTCGGCACGAACCCCGACCTTCCCAAGCAGTCGGTCTTCTACGCCGGAACCAACGGCCAGATCTGGCAGTGGCACTGGAACGGGTCGAGCTCGAGCAACACCACCCTTGGCACGGGCCAGCCCATAATGTCCAGCACCAGCCCCCTGGCCCTGGTCTCCGGCAGCGACATGAACAACCCCAAGCAATGGGTCTTTTACATTGGGGCAGACGGCAAACTGTGGCTGTGGTATTGGAACGGCACGAGTTGGAGCAATGGCACGCCGTGAAGCCTCAGTCAACGAAGTCGAATGACGAGAGGGCGGCTACAGCCGCCCTCTCATCTTAGAGTTGCGTGGCGGATGTCGGCCGGGTACGCGATCAAGCACCGAGACGAGTTCGAGTCGATGGAGGGGTCGGGCGGGGCTACCTGGAAGCTGGCGCGCAAGGCGCTCGGCACCAAATCGTTCGGCTACAACCTGGTTGAGATCGCGCCCGGAGGGGAGATCCCGAGCATGACGAGGCGCAGAGTGGTCAGGACGAGGTCTACATCGTTCTCGACGGCGAGGCGACGATGCGGATCGACGGCGAGGAGCATCCAGCGCCCGCTGGGACCTTCGTCTCCTTCGAGCCGTCCGCCAAGCGGACGATCCTCAACCGCTCCGACGCGCCGGTCCTGGCTTTGCTGATCGGCGTGGACCCAAGCGGCGGCTACGAGCCGATGTCCTGGGGCCTAGGCGGCCGGTCCCTCCGGCCCTATAATCCGACAACCTGTCAACCCGTCGCGCGCCCGCTCGGAGAAGGCGTGGAAACCGGGAGGTCGAATTGTCGGATAACCAGTCCCGTGAGCTTCACGGCGAGGGCGCGCCCGTCCGCTACTCGCCAGAGCGCGCCTATCGGCCGCTCGTCTCGCCGCCCAGCGTTGAGGACAAGGACGCCTGCGCGATCTACGCCTCGGTGCGCAAGGACGCGACGCCGAGCCACGAGCCGATCGAGCGCGCGATCCCGGCGCTGCAGAAGATGCTCCACCGCGCCGGCAACGTCGACGGCGAGGGCGACGGCTGTGGCCTGCTGGTCGACATCCCGCGCAGGATCTGGGCCGAGGAGGTGCGCAGCGGCGGCCACGACCCCTCGCTGACCCTCGACGATGCCTTCGCGGTCGCCCACGTCTTCGTCGACCGCTCCCGGGACCTGGAGAAGGTCCAGCACGACGCCCGCGAGCTGCTTGGCCGCGGCGGCTTCCGCATCCTCGCCGAGCGGGTTGGCGCGGTCGACTCGACCGCGCTCGGGCCGACCGCGCGCGAGGAGGAGCCGCACTTCTGGCAGGTCGCCGGGCTCGTCGCCGACGCCTCGCGCCGCGACCGCGTCCTCTTCGACCTCCTGATCGAGCTCGAGGAGGAGCTGGGCGTCCACATCCCCTCCTTCTCGGCGACGATCTGCGTCTACAAGGTGATGGGCGCGCCGCGCATCCTCGGCGAGTACTACCCCGACCTGCGCGACGAGCGCTTCGAGACGATCGGCTGCTTCGGCCACAACCGCTACTCGACCAACACCTGGCCCTCGTTCAAGCGCGTGCAGCCGTTCTCGGTGCTCGGCCACAACGGCGAGATCAACACGATCGAACAGCTGCGCCAGGAGGCGCGCATGCTCGGCGTGCCGATCCAGCCCGGCTCTTCGGACTCCCAGGACCTCAACCAGACGATCGCGACGCTCGTCAACCGCGACGGCCTCAGCCTCGCCGAGGCGATGGAGATGGTCGTGCCGCCGATCGTCAACGAGATCCGCTCGCTGCCAGGCGACCTTCACCCCTTCTACATGTACCTGCGCCAGGCGATGGGGCCCTTCGCCCAGGGCCCGGTGGCGCTTATCGCCCGCCACGGCGACGAGTGCGTCTTCTCCGCCGACGCGCTCGGCCTGCGCCCGCTCTGGCAGGTCGAGACCGGCGAGGACTTCGTGTTCAGCTCCGAGCCCGGCGTCGTCGCGGTCGGCGAGATGGTCTCCGAGCCGAAGCCGCTCGCCCCGGGCGAGAAGGCGATG
>JGI24034J26672_10000124_pt1 | contig 11925 bp, 15 predicted proteins | sample KBSSwiS2withPhiX_FD_26672 | JGI IMG/M metagenome (IMG submission 26672)
GCCGCCACTGGCTGCGCTGCACCGGCAGGCGAACGAGCTGCTGGGCGGCGGGAAGGAGGCTTACGAGAAGCGGATCGCGGCGCTGCGCGGCTACCCGGCGGTGGTCAACGTCTGGGCTTCCTGGTGCGGGCCCTGCCGCTTCGAGTTCCCCCACTTCCAGCAGGCCGCGGCGGACTACGGCAAACGGGTCGCCTTCCTCGCCGTCGACAGCCAGGACTCCGACGAGGCGGCCGCCACCTTCCTCGAAGAGGCTCCTGTCCCCTACCCCAGCTACACCGACCCCGACGAGGAGATCAAAACCGACAGCGTCGGCGCCGGCCTCGGCCTTCCCGACACCGCCTTCTATGACGACAGTGGCGAGCTGGTCTACCTCAAACAGGGGCCCTACGACGATCTAGCCGAGCTGCGCGCCGACATCCGGCGCTACGCCCTCGGCGGCGCCGCGGAAGGCGGATAATCGGCACATGGAACTGTTCGTGGTCGTCGCGTTGGTCGGGGTCGCCCTGCTCGTCGCCGAGCTGCTGCTCTCGACCGGCGGCGTGCTCGCCGCGCTCGGCACCGCCGGCCTGATCGCCGGCGGCGTGCTCGCCCTCACCGCCGACTCCGACGCCGACGCCGCCGGCTGGGCGGGGCCGGCGCTGATCACCCTCGGCGTCCTCTCCGCGGTCAGCTTCTACTTGATCAGCCGCAAGGTGCTCGAGGCGCACCGCGAGCAGCCGGTGCGCGCCGGGCACGAGGAGCTGATCGGCGCCCCCGCGGAGGTGCGCACCTCGCTCGACCCGGAGGGGCAGGTCTGGATCGAGGGGGCGCTCTGGCGGGCGCGGCTGATCGGCGACGGGGCGGCGCCGCGGCCGGGAGATAGAGTCACGGTCGAGGCGATCGAAGGCCTGACGCTCGTCGTCCGGCCCGACCCGTCGCATACCGGCGTCGAGGAAGGAGCGAGCTGATGGACATCGCGGTGGGGATCTTCCTGGTTCTGCTCTTCTTCGGGGCGATCGCGCTGGGCGCCTCGGTGCGCGTGCTGCGCGAGTACGAGCGGGGCGTCGTCTTCCGCCTCGGCCGGCTGATCGCGACCAAGGGGCCGGGGCTGATCCTCTTGATTCCGTTGATCGACCGGATGGAACGGGTCGACCTGCGCACGGTGACGCTCAACATCCCGCCGCAGGAGGTGATCACCCGCGACAACGTCCCCTCCAGCGTCAACGCCGTCGCCTATTTCCGCGTGGTCGACTCCAACCGGGCGATCGTCGAGGTGGAGAACTTCTTGCTGGCGACGTCGCAGATCGCGCAGACGGCGCTGCGCTCGGTGCTCGGCAAGGCCGAACTCGACCAGCTGCTCTCCGAGCGCGAGCGGCTCAACGAAGAGCTGCAGACGATCATCGACGAGTCGACCGAGCCCTGGGGCGTGAAGGTGACCGCGGTGGAGATCAAGGACGTCGAAATCCCCGAGCAGATGCAGCGGGCGATGGCGCGCCAGGCCGAGGCCGAGCGCGAGCGCCGTGCCAAGATCATCAACTCCGAGGGCGAGTACCAGGCCGCCCAGAAGCTCACCGACGCGGCCGACATCATCAGCACCAACCCGGCTTCGCTGCAGCTTCGCTACCTGCAGACCCTGCTCGAGATCGGCAGCAACCAGAACACGACGATCGTCTTCCCCTTGCCGATGGACGTGATCGAGCCGTTCCTGGGCGCGGTCAAAGGCGGCGACAGGCCCAAACCGCCGCCGAGTTGAGCGCGCCCGAGATCCGCACCGACCAGCTGACCGGGCTGCGCACGATCCTGGCGCCCGGGCGGGCCGACCGGCCACACGGGTTCGAACGCTCCGGCAACGACGAGAAGGGCGCCCAGGGGTGTCCGTTCTGCGAGGGCAACGAGGCGAAGACGCCGCCCGAGGTGTACGCGGTGCGGCCGGGCGGCGGTGAGCCCGACACGCCGGGCTGGACCAGCCGCGTGGTGCCAAACCTGTACCCGGCGCTCGGCGAAGGGGACGACGAGCCTCGCGCCGACAGCAATCCCGAGCTTTTCGCCTCGCGACCGGCCGTCGGCGCCCACGAGGTGCTGATCGCCGCGCCCGAGCACGTCACCGCGATGGCCGAGCTGAGCGAGGAGCGCTTCCTCGGCGCGGTGGAGACCTGGCGCGAGCGGATGCGCGCCCACTCCGACGCCGCCTACGTGCAGCTGGTGGTCAACGAGGGCGCCGGCGCGGGGGCGTCCCTCCCCCACACCCACGCACAGCTCTACGCCCTGCCCTTCGTCCCGGCGGCGATCGCGCGTGAGCGCGAGCGAGCCGGCGCCTACGCCGAACGCTCGACCGGCGGCGGCCTGCTCAGCGACGTGCTGGTCGAGGAGGTGCGACGCAAGGAGCGCCTGGTGGCGATCGACGACGAGGCGGCGCTGATCTGCCCCTGGGCCTCGCGTTCCCCGTACGAGCTGCGCGTGGTGCCGCGGCAACCGGCCCCCCGCTTCGAGGAGGACACGACCGGCGCGGCGATGGTCCGCACCGCGATGCGCCTGCTCGCCGAGCGCTTCGACGGCCCGCCCGAGCTGAACCTCTGGGTGGTCACGGCGCCGCGCGGCGTCGAGGAGTTCCACTGGCACGTCGACATCGCTCCCCGGCTGACCAACAAGGCGTCGTTCGAGTTCGCCACCGGCGTCGACATCAACGTCTACCCGCCCGAGCGCGCGGCGGCTGACCTGAGGGAGTGCCTCGGCTCCCTATAGGGTCGAGCCGTGACCCCGAACCCGCGCCCGATCCCGCGCTTCATCGCCGACTCGACCCAGGAGGGAATCCCCCATGGGAGGTTCGCCGAGCGGCTCGCCGAGGAGCTGCACAAGGCCTGCGAGGCGATCGAGGACCTGCCGGACGGAGTCGCTCTACCCGACGAAGTCGAGTGGTTTCCGGAGCGGTCCTGGGGCGGCCGGGTCTGGGTGCCGGCTACCGCGCGGGTCCAAGCGCAGGAGGAAAGCTCGACCGACAACGGCGCAGCCGACCCTCGCACCCTCGAGCTCTTCGGCCACGTCTCCTACGTCCAACCCGAGGAGGGCGAGCCGACGGACTTCCGCGCCACGGCCGACTTCACCGACGTGCTGGCCGAGGACAACCCGGACTGGACGATCGACCTCAACGACGACGTGGTCGGCCGCTGGCGCGGCGAGAACGGCCGCGCCGGCGACGTCACGCTGGTCTGGGGACAGCCCCTGGTCCGCGGCGCCGTCGCCGCGACCGCCGAGCTGGAGCTGGAGACCGTCGACCAGGAGGTCGTCACCGACGAACGCTTCACGCTGATCGCCCTCGACGCGCTGAAGGGCTACGGCGACGACGTCTTCCTCCAGGTCAAGCTATGGAGCCGCCGCGCCCAGGTGCTCGCGACCGAGAGCCTCTACGACTAGAGAACCTGACCGTCGAGGAAGCCCGCCACCAGCACCAGCCAGCCGCCAATCTCAGCCGCGATCAGCGTCGTCATGAAGGCGCCTATCGAAGCCGCTGGCGGATGAAACTGATTCGTCGTGTCGCGGCGCCGGCCGTGGTACGCGTAGCCGGCGATAGCAGCGAAGATTTCGTGTCCGCGCGAGTCGACGGTCGATGTCGACGTGCGTTTCGAGCCCGACTCGGACGCCGCCCTGGAACGCATCCGCGACCTCAAGGAGGAGTTGGAGCTCAACATCGAGCTCGCCTCCCCACTCGACTTCCTCCCACCGCTGACAGCGGGGGCAATCACGTATGAAACTGCGAAGCCTCTCCTGGCAAGCTGGACCGTCGATATTCGATCGAGCTTGCTGAGATTGCGGTCAGCTGGTGCGCTGCTCTCCGCAGTTGATCGAGCCGGCCTTCAATCAGCTTCTTCGCCGACTTTCCGAGGGAGCCGTTGACTTCGTGCTGGTTCTCAGCACGCGTTCTCAATCGCGGCAGAGATCGGGAGTGGAGAGCGGGTTGCGATCGAGACTGCACTCGGCCTCTTGAATGTCGTCCAGGGACTCGCTCCTCGCGATCAAGTGGACCTGGAAGATCTCGATACGACCGGCCATTAGCTCTACGATGACGCCTCAAGCCCCGATAGCTCAGCTGGATAGAGCGACTCCCTCTAAGGAAAGTGGAGGAGCTGAGACTTTCCGCCCTGCGAAGCCAAATGGTCGGGCGACCGTCGTCCTGCGGGATTCGCTTCGATTACGCACGATCCAATCCGGTTTGGGCAGCGAGAACACTCCGCTGCCCACCGGAAGGGTCAACGACTTGCAAACGTAGATTAGACGGTGTGAGATCATTCGCCGCATGGAGCTACACGCCCACGTCGAGCTCAGCGACAAGCGGGTTGGCGAGTACGTCGTCAAGGACGAGCGCCCGGACGGATCGCTCACCCTCGTGCCCGATACCTCATTCGAGGCAATCCGCAAACGCCTTGGCACCAAGCCAGGGACTTTGGCCGACTTCGAAGCCGAGTACGGCCCAGTCCAGCCCCCCGACGGCGAGGGGTAGCCGATGACCGACAAGCCGGCGGGTCACGCCCCCGCGCAATTTGACGATGCCGCTTTCTCTGCGGATCTGAAGCGAACGAGCGACGCGGGTCGGCAGGTTGCCGAAGCGGCGCGGCACGCGTACGAGCAGGAAGGCGTGCCCATCAACGATCTCCTTCCCTGCGAAGAGGAAGGCCCTGAAGGCACAGCACTCCAGCACTGCATGAAGGTCTACCTCCCCCAACCCGCTGGCAAGTTCGGCATGGTATTTCGGATCGAGCTGCGTAACGGCAAGGCGTTACTCGCATACGCCGCCTTCGGCGTCCGCCATCATCCGCGCAACTCAAACGCTCTCACGGTTTATCAGCTCGCCCATACCAGGCTCAGATAGCCGTCTACTTCGCATGCGACGAGCTATCGCTTGATCCGAGAGCGAATTGCCAGAGCTGACAACGTCAGCAGAGCAGGGCCAGTAAAGCGTAGAAATATCTCTACTCCAAACCCTGCACCATTCAGCTCATCATCATCGACCGGTCGAACCAAACTCGTAGCTGAAGCAACCGAGACGCGGCTGGCATGGCGGAAGCTCTCAGCCTCCCGAAATCCGACCTGCCACAGCAGAGCACTGGCGACAAGCAGCGTTGCGACGAGGGCACCGACTGAGCGCCACGCACGCAAACCGTATCCAGCAAGTAACCAATATGCCACAAGGATGGCCCGGTCAGCCGTGGCCCTGAACCAACCGCGTCCATCTGGAACAGCGGTCAATCGGCGCATCTCCATCTCGCCGTAGTACAAGTCACCTGCTCCGGCTTGGTCGTTGTTATCTTCACTTGCCTTACGCAGGGCTCGATATAGGGCTGCTAGCTGCGCGGGCTCCAAACGCCGCTGGTTGGCGTCGAATTCCCGGCAGACAGGATCGGTGACTCCCTCTCGCCAACCCGCTTGGACGTACTTGCCTAATACGGGATGGGCATCCTCAACATCTTCCTCTCGCCGTTCTCGCCATTCTTGCTCCTCGACAATCATCTTCCGATCTATACACCGGCGGCTGGCCGGAGGATGGCGCCAAGAGCAACTCGGCTCGATGACTATGGACTCCAGGCCGTGTGCGCCGAAAAAGCGACAGTTCGCCAGCCCAATTCCTGAGATTGACAAAGATGCAACCTGCGCCCCCTGAAGGGTCGTCAGCTGGGGAACCGTGGCTAGTCTTTGAAGTTGTTGAGCATCAATCCCGCGGGATGGAGGTAGTACCAAGCTCGGCAATCGCGAAAGAGTCGCCACCGCGCCAAAATCGACTCTGTCCATTCTCAGCTGGCCCTCGGCGACCGAGATCCGAACGCCGTCCGCAAAGGTCGCAGACGTAGCAGAGATCTGCTCAGCCAGCACTTCTATTGCAACTCGTTCATCAAAGACACAGCCGTCAAATTCGACGTGGCCAGCGACGCTAAAGGGGCCAAGGGTTCGAGCTAGTTGAAACGTGGCTTCTTTCAGCTCGACATCGGCGTCAAAGCGTGCTAGTTCGAAGTCGACGTAGCTTCGGAACTTCACCGAAATAAAGCTTGCACTACGGCCTAAGATAGCTGCGCGCTGAAAGCCAGCGTGATCGTTGAAGATCGCGCCCCTAAAGCTGACGCCGTCTTGAAATTCAGCATTGTCGAAATCAGCATGGTCGCCAAATTCCGTGCGCCGAAAGTCGGCATAGCCCTCAAAGACCGCGTGATCAAAGGATGCTGGCCCGTTGAAAATCACGCCAGAGAAATCGGCGGGACCATCAAAGTGCGCTCCGTCAAAAAGTACCGTTCCCGGGAAACAGGCTGACTGATCTGGATCTAATGGCTTGCTTTGGGACTTAGTCGCCTGTACTAGGGTCCGAAGCAAGCGCTCAAGGCCCTCGCTGCTTATCGTGAGGCCGCGCGCATCCAAGGGCTTGCCCAACCGCCATCGGTTTACCGCAGCTTCAAGCTCGGCGTCCTCCGTGTGGTCAAGACAATGACAGTCGGTAAATGGAGGGCTGTCGCAATCCCGAGAGCTGCACAGCTCTGAGTGGGAGGAACTGATCGCCTCCACTAGGTCGCCGTTTCTGGGGACGGCACAGCAGGGGGTATCATGGCCGCGATAATAGGCCGTATTCAAAGACGACCCAGGAGGCTCCATTGACTTCCGCGGCAGTTGCTCTTTCATCCCGTGACGCTCTGGCCCACTTGGATTCGCTCGATTTGAGGAACGTCCGAATGAAGCTCGCGGATCGCGAGGAGGGACAAGGGCTATCGAACGACGAGCTTGACCTTATGGAGACCGAGTACCGCCGGTTTCTTGCGCTGCATCTCTTGCATCCCGAAGCCGACATCGTTCCCTGCAAGCTTGTCGATGAGATGTGGCATCGCCATATCCTCGACACTGCGGCCTATCGTGAGGACTGCGAGGCGATTTTCGGCCAATTCCTCGACCACTTTCCTTATTTCGGCATGCGGGGAGAGGCAGATGCCCAGGCACTCGCAGACGCCTACGCCGACACGCTGGATCGCTACCGCGAAGCCTTTGGAGAACCACCGGACGACACTTGGATTGCCGCTGACGCATCCTCCTGTCGGCGTACCGCCTGTAAACCACAGAAGTGTCGATAGCGCTGATCCAACTTAGATCCGCTGCTAGTCCTCATTTTTTTCGAACGCGGCAGTCTGTTCGGCAAGCTCGGCTATCGCCACTTGGAGAGCGCGAGCGATCGCTTGTACCGTGGCCCACGTGGGATTGGAGTGGCCGCGTTCGATCGTTGAGAGGTGGCTGACGGTGACGCCAGCGGCGTGGGCTAGGGCTTCCTGGGTCATGCCGCGCTCGGTGCGGAGCTGGCGGATTGCCTTGCCGAGGGCGGGCTGGGCTTGGTCGGAGCGACGCATTCGCGGGGACCGTCTCAAACGCGAGCGTCTTAGGCCATCCGCTATGGCACTTGTGTTTTACTGATGCTGCGCTAGCCTCGCGGCTCGATAAGAAAGTGCCCCCGGCGCTGCGCAAACAGCCGGGGGCGTGGCACAGGAAAGGAGTGCTTTCCCATGTCACGACCAGCCTAATGAGGATGGCCACCAGGGGCGCCCCGCCGACCGAGGCGCAGGATCTCCGCGATCAGGAGATCGTTCTGACGCTTGTTCTCGTCGCTCATCAGAGCCATTTGATCGTTCCGGAGCGGGTGCGGGAGATCACGGCCGGGACTTTGGAGTTCGCCGAAGACGATCGGATGGAGCGGGCGGTTCGCGATCTGACCGGCTTGGGGCTGCTTCATTGCCCCGGGCGGTGTCGTGATGCCAACCAGGGCGGCGATTCGCTTCAACCAGCTTCTGGGCGGCTGAGAGATGGCCTCCGAAGAGTGCGCCGCGCGGTTCGCCGCGAACCTCCGGCGCTGCCGTAGACGGGCCGATCTCTCCCAGGAAGACCTTGCCGACCTTGCCTCGATGCACCGGACGGCGATCGGGTTTCTGGAGAAGGGAGCGCGGATGCCCCGGATCGACACGCTCGTAAAGTTGGCCGCGGCACTCGGGATTCCAGCGGCCGAGCTGATGGACGGCATTCGCTGGACGCCGGGCGGCGCGCAGCCGGGCCAATTCTCAATCCAGCCAGCCAAGGACGCGACCGCAAGAGAGCAATAGGCCAACCGCCGCCCCACCTCCCACCACGCAACCACCAGCTCACCTAGCGACACCGAGCCAACGCCAGCTCAGCCGACGGCCCTGCAAACCCCAAACAGCAGTACCCCCTCGCCTCATCACTGGCCCCCTAAATGCCCCAACGCCACAGCACGACACACTGGGAACCGAACACAAGTTCGGTGTTCTCGACGGATGTTCCCGATGCAATCGGGGCGCTTTCGCGACAACCAATGCGATGGCATCCGCACGCATCAAGCTCGATCCTCATGCCGTCGAGGCAATCGCCCGCCGCGTTGTCGAGATCCTCGAACGGCGCGGCTTGCAGGGCAGGGAGCTGGTCGATGCGGGGGAGCTCGCCCGACGCCTTGGAATTGAGCGCTCCTGGGTCTATTCGCACGCGATCGAGCTGGGCGCGGTCAAGCTCGGCAGCGGACCCAAGCCGCGGCTTCGCTTCGACCCCCAGATTGCGGCGGGGGTGCTGCGCAGGGTCGGTGAGAAAACGGCGGCGGATCGGCCTGCCACGGATGGAGGGAGCAGAATTCGGTTGCTGCCTATTCGCCGGCCAGGGGAGAACCAGCCGCCCCCGGCGGCTTAGGTAGGCATGCCACGTCGAGCGACCGGGCAGGTGATCGAGCCGAGCGGCGGCCGCGCATGGGCGATTCGCTTCCGCGCCTACGGCGAGCGCCGCTACGTGACCCTGGGAACCAGCAAGGAGGGCTGGAGCCGCCGCCGGCACCGAAGGTTCGCGAAGCGCCCACCTTCCACGAGTTCGCCTCGGAGTGGCTGGAGAACCGGGAGCCGGAGCTACGTCGGAAGACGGTCGATTCCTACCGGTGGATGCTCAGCAGTCACCTGCTCGCTCACTTCGCGCAGGTACGCCTTGACCGGATCGGTCCCGAGGACGTCGACCGCTACAAGGCCGCGAAGCTGCGCGAGGGCGCGCTGGGGCCGAACCAGATCAACAAGTCGATCGGACTGCTGGCGATGATCCTCGACGCCGCCAGCGACTACGGCCATGTCGACCCGGCCCGCAATCCGGCACGGGGACGCAGGCGACGCGTCAAGCGCATCGCGCCGAGGCGGCCGACGATCGAGCCCGAGCAGCTGCCGTCGCTGCTCGAGGGGGCCAGCAAGTCGCGGCCGCTGGTGGCGACCATGGCCGGCGCCGGGCTACGCAACGGCGAGGCCTGCGTCCTCGACTGGCAGGACTTCGATCCGGGCAGCGGCACCCTGACCGTCGCGGCCGCCAAGACCGAGGCGGGAGTTCGCCAGCTCGATCTGCCGCTCGCCCTGCGCCGTGAACTGGTCGGGCACAAGCTGCGCTCGGCGCGGAGCGGGGACGGGCCGATGTTCCGCAATCGCAAGGGGCAACGGCAAAGCGTCAGCAACGTCGAGCAGCGTTTGAAGACCGCGATCCGCCACGCCAACCTGCGCCTGGATGAGTTGGAGATCCGGCCGATCGACGAAGCGGTCACGCCGCACTCGCTGCGTCGCCTCTACGCCAGCCTGCGCTTCGCCTGGGAGACGATCCGGTGTACGTGGCGGCCCAGCTTGGGCACACCGAGCCGGGCTTCTCGATGAAGGTCTACGCTAGAGCTGTGCGTCGCCGCGAGAGGCTGATCGGTGCGGCGCTTCGCGAGTTCGATGTCGCCCTCGATTGGGCAGCAATGGGCAGCGGAGGCCGAATTGAAGCCGAGATTGAGCCGAACGCGAGCGACGGGCAATCGCCGGAAACGACTCAGCAGAGCCTTTTCGCGGCAACCGGCCCCGATAGCTCAGCTGGATAGAGCGACTCCCTCCTAAGGAGTAGGCCACAGGTTCGAATCCTGTTCGGGGCGTCGCTGGTGGAGTGAGTGCTCATTCGGCGAGCATCTGCTCGACTGCGGCGAGGGAAGTCCCGGGATCGCCAGCGGGAGAGTGGAGCGCCTCGCTCCGCACTGGCTCGACGTATGCGATCGCGCAGATCTTCCCGAGGCCGAACGCAAACGCTTCTGGGGTCGCCAGTTCCTCAACCCCTTTGCGCTCGAGGGTTATTCGAGGGTCAGATAGCGCGACTCAGATACGTACGCGGCCTCGCACGGCTCAGCGATGTCTGTCGCGCCCCGCCTTGCGTCCCTTGCCCCCGCAATCGCTCCCCACCACCGGCGTCGTGTCCCACACCTTCCCGTTTTGCCCGTCGAGGTTCACTTCGGCCCGGTAGCGGTGCGCGCAGAGGTTCCTGCTGTTGACCACGAGCCCGCGATTGCCGCCGAAGAGCTGCAGCCTGAATCTCGATACGGGGGCGTCGGGGACGGCTTCAAAGGTGTTCCTCAACGCACCTTTGACCGAATCGGTGCGACCAACCAGCTCGATCTCGATCGGCAGCGAGTCGGGGCCTTTGAGGGCGACGACCAGGTCGGGCAGCTTGTGGGAGGAGGAGCGCAGGTAGACGTTGCCGCTCAGCGGTTGGTCGAGCAGCGGCGTGATCGCCTGCGCTTTGCCGTAGATCGAGCCTTTGGGGCATTGATCCGCGGCGAACTGCACCCTGGTGCAGATCGTCCTGATGTGTGCCTGGTCGAGGAAGGCCGAGAGCGGCAGCTTGACCTGGGCCTGCGCGATGTTGGCTTCGCCCGGTTTTGCTTTCAGGGTCGCGACGAGGGCCGGGTGCTTGGCCCGCTTGGTCCCTCCTTTCAGCCTCAGGGAGAGCTTCGGCTTGAAGGGAAGCTGCGGGCAGCCGCCGACCTGGAAGGGGCTGTTGAGAGGAGCGCTTTGCCCCAACGCCGAGAGAGCGGAGCCCGTGATCTGCATCGGATCGCAGGAGGTCGGATTCAAGGTGAAGTCGGGGCGGTCCATCTTCAGCGCGATCGAGCGGACGTCGAGCGGAATGCCCTCGAGGATCTGCGGCAGCGGATCGGAGACGGCGTGGATCTGCGCGGTGGCGGGATCGACGTGCAGGGCGACCCTGCTGAGGACAGCACCCAGGTCGAACGGCCCGGCGATCGCCGGCACGATCACAGCCAGGGAGAGCGGCGCGCCTTTGTATGGGCCCGCGAGGTAGGCGCGCCCGACGGCATAGAAGGGGGTCGGGCCGGCTCCGGCGCCGACGGTGACGGCGCCCACTTCGGAGCCCGGCGGGCAGGAGGGGCGTTCGCGCTCGAGCCGGCCCATGTTCGGGGATTCGCGGCCGCGCGCCACGGCCAGCTCGGCCTCCGAGCAGGTGGCGACCCCGGCCAGGCGGCCGGTCAGCCCGGGCGGCAGCGTCGTGTCGATCCCGGCCAGGCGCTGGGAGCCGTCCTCGCGGGAGAGCTTCAAGGCGAAGGGGCTGAAGGCGCCGGCCCGGGGGCTGAACGTTCCCGCTTGGAAGGTCGGCTTGTTCGGTGCTTGGCCCTCGCTTTGCGGGCACTCTCCACCGCCCGGCTCGGCGATGGTCTGGAAGGAGTCGGAGGGACGGGCGGCCGGGGCCTGCGGCGCCGACCAGGGAGTGAGCGTCGAGACGCTCGTGTGGGTAGCGCAGGTCGGCGGGGTGATCAAAGGGGCCCTGGCGCCGGCGAAGAGGTGCAGGCGCACGTCTTCCAGCGGCAGCTGAGGATTCTCGGTGAAGGTGGAGGTGAGCCTGCCCGTCTTCGGGTCGGGATCGACCCGCCCGGCGAGCTTGGCGAGGATGCCGGTCTTCTCGTCTTCGACCACGAGGTAGATCGCAAGCAGCGTGCCGAAGGGGTTCTCGAAGGGCTCGGCCAGGTAGACGGAGCCGTGCAGGGGCTCGGGGATCGGCTCGCCGGTTTCGGGGTCTTCTTCGAGCTCGTGTTTTTCGTCGCGGCGAACCAGCAGCGGGCTGACGACTTCGAGCGTGCCG